>Ga0208830_1000092_pt1 | contig 49361 bp, 42 predicted proteins | sample DeeseametaMP2634_FD_184169 | JGI IMG/M metagenome (GOLD analysis project Ga0208830, IMG submission 184169) | Marine microbial communities from the Deep Atlantic Ocean - MP2634 (SPAdes) | ecosystem: Environmental > Aquatic > Marine > Oceanic | place: Northeast of Antigua and Barbuda, North... | reverse complement strand
GGCTCCAAGTTCCACAGTTCCGAGGAAAACTTGTCGTAGCGAATCTCCTCAGCCCGCAAAGCTCCCAAGTCTTTCAAAGGCATTCCACGGATGGAGACGTTATTCGAGCGGAGCACAGCGGAGACTATCTTTCCAGCGGGTACGGCGTTCAGATCGAAGGTCAAAAATATCTGGACGCCGTCGCCCTCGGGAAAACGCGGATTTAGGTTATCCCCGGCAAACAACCCCGTGCCCATACCCCGGAAACCTCTGGGCGTGTGTCCTTCCATCGCCCCGCCCTGGTTCCGTATCACAACGACGTTGCTCTCGTCTGTCTGCTCGGTGGGGGCAGCTTGCCTGATTGGAGGTTCCGGGGACGGGACAGCCCGAGTAGGGGAAGCGATTGGGGCGCTTTGGCCGCAGGCAATCGCCAATAATAAGCATGGTCAAAGCAACCAGACCGGACCGACGTGGAATTGCCAAGATAAATTTCAACTGCGCCTACCCGTTCCGGCGCCGCGAGATTTACCCTGGTGAGGACATTGGGCGCCACTGGACGGTTAGATGCTTAACCGGCGAAATTAGGTCTATGAACGGTTGATGCTCTGGCTCACCTCTTTGATCCGTCCTAGAGCGGGTGACAGACTTCAAAGCCTGTACCGGACGCTATCCGCGGTGCAGTCGCCGCCCCAGTGTCAAGGACTCAAGAATCACAGCTGATCAGGCAAAAACCCAGCTAGCAACAGAAACGGGTTATTCAAGCAATCTCTGCTTGAGTTGGGCGATCGTTGAATCGGACAATCCGTGAGTCCGCACATAACCCACGACACTGCTGTATTCATCTCGAATTCCATCTAGCACCTGCTTCAACAGACCAGGTGGAACTCCAAGGGATTCTGTTGACCGATTCTCAAGGCCGGGTCTGCTGCGCAATCGGTTCGCAAGTTTGTCGATGATTTGATTGGTCAGATAGTAGTCTTCAAGTATTCGTTCTTCGTCCACGCCTAGAAGCTCGAGAACCATGGCGGACAAGATGCCGGTGCGGTCTTTACCCGCGGTACAGTGGATCACAGCAGGACTGTTGGATGATTGGGCAAGCACCGTCAGGGCCTCGACGATGCGGGCTCCCGAGTTAGCTATGATCCAATGATACGCTCCGGCCAATCTTTCTACTGGGTCTTCCCCGGGCCCAGGCGGCGTCATGTCCCATCCTTCGAGGAATGGCACGTTTGTCTACCGGACAGGTGAGCCTGGCGGAGGCCAGCGTTCGGATTCCAGGGCGTCTTCGGGGTTCCGAAGATCAATCACCATGGCTATGCCGAGGTCTGACGCTACGTAAGCGGCGTCGGCCTCGGTCAAGAATTGCAGATTGTCGGCCCGGAACAGCGTCCGGTATTTTACGGTGCGGCTGTCCAGAGTTTGATATCCGCCCAGATCCCGAAAATTGAAGCAACCCTCAAGGGGAATGAACCGTTGTGGTTCACCGCTAGTCATTGGCAATCCCCCGGCGCAAGCGGATTACTGGTTCGCCAACGGTACCGTGGCGGTGACGCAAGGTACGTCGCCGTAGGTGCCGGTGGTGTGGCCGGAGCCGGTGGTGTCTTCTACCAGGCGGGCGTCGCCAGGTCCAAAGACGTGCTTCGACCCGTCCTTCAGGCCGATCTCCAATTGGCCGGAAAGTATGATGACGAACTGACGCCTTGGGGCGCAATGATAGTCAGAATAGTTACCCACCGCTGATTCACGGAAAGTGATGTTGGTGGTGGCTTGCGCCTGGGTCCAGTCCGGTGTCTTGTTCAAGTCAATGTCCTCGAATTCGGAAAGGCCTTGTGAGTTGGTGAATAGTCGATAAGTACCCATTGCGATTTCATCTCCACGTATGATCTGGCTTGAGTTTGGCTATTATAGCCTAACGTTGGAGCGGTCAGAGCGATATTTCTTCTCATGTGCTTTCGCGTTGGCGAGCGCGGGTGACTTCCCGCCGCGGGTTGGATCTTCAGGGACTGGGACTGGAGAGAATGTCGATTAGCGAAGCCACGGCGGCTTCAAATACCCCATTCTCCTCCCAGCCTCGGAAATCGATCACCTCACCCTGCTTGAGACGCCCGCACAGTTCATCATCTCTGGCGTCGAAAAGGGCATCCGCGGCGAGGGATGTGATGTTACTTTGGGATTCCGGGCCCTTGCCTCCGGCCAATTCGGACATGTATCGCCTGGCCTGGGGGCTTTGAAGGGACGATTCGGTGCATAGCAGCACCAGTTTGTCGAAATAGACCGTGTGGTCCAGGATCGTTTCACCCGTCTGAAGCCGCGATTCGTCATCCGCCGCGATGCTCCAGCAAGGTATCTGGGCTGCCCTTAGGCTGTCACGGAGCCGCCCGGCCAGGTTTCCATCTTCCATGGAGCCGATGGTCAACACCGACGGGAAATCCCGGTTAACGCCCATGATTAAGTCTTGGGCTTTCATCAACGGCGCGGCTACTCCGGCGTCTTCCAGGAATTTTCTTGGGATACGGCCGCCGGACTTGGCCAGAGTGTCCAACCCGATGGTGCTGGGCCCCGTGTGGCGCGCGAACTCCAACGCCATGGCTTTACTCAGGTCACAGTTGACGAAGGTGGAGAACCCGAAGACGGTTTCGTAAAAATTGGCGCTTTCCAGATCGGCTTTGATCAGGGAAGCCCCACGGAGGTCCGCGCCGGTAAGATCGGCTTGCTTGAGGATCGTCGACGACAAAATGGCGCCCCGGAGATTGGCGCCGGTCAGGTCCGCTCCGGTCAGGTCCGCTGAGGAGAGATTTGCTCTGGATAGATTGGCCCCTTCCAGGTTGGCGAAACTGATGTCGGAGGACGACAGGTCGGCCCCCGTCAGATCGGTCGCCCGCAGCGTGCTTCTGGATAGATTGCTACGAATCAGAACGCACCTGGCCATATTAGCCCGGGTGAGGATTGCATGGGAGAGGTTAGACCGGGATAGATGGGCGGAATTTAGATTGGCCCCTTGCAGTTCCGCCAGGCGGAGGTTGCTGCTCGTTAGGTCGACGCCGTTTAGCTCGTCGAACGCCAGATCGGCGCCCCCCAGTTTGGCGCGGCTTAAATAAGCGCCCGAAAGGTCGAGCTTTGGGCGTCCGTAGACCAACTCAGGTTCAAACGTTTCGCTGGCCGCGCGGTCCCCGAGTTGATAGTTCAAGGTGTGCGGGCTGGGAGTGGCGGGAATCACGTGGTTAACTTCCCGCCACCGGGCTATCGCGTTTGCTCCCGACTTTGCGAGCACCACATGCTCGGGATCAGCCAATAGAAGCTCCTACGCCCAGTCCTTGGATGGGATGTGAGCGATTTCACCCATGGTTACGCCGGCCTCTTATCTCCGTGTCAGATAAGTCCGAAGTTTAGAGACTAATCTTTGGAATCGCCTTAGTCGTCCAGGTGTACGGTGGCGGTTACACGGGGCACATCGCCGACCACCCGGGTGGTGTGTCCATGGCCGGTCAGGTCTTCCGCCAAGTTGACGTCTCCCGGCCCCAGGTGGTGAATCGTTCCATCCGCCAGCCCGATCTCCGCCTCACCGGATAGGGTAATTATGTACTGGCGCCTGGGTGCTATGTGGAAGTCGCTGAAACGTCCGGGGGGCGACGAGCGGAACACGATGCCCTTGGCGTTGTGCAGGGTGCTCCAAGCGGGATGGGTGGTCGGGTCGATCTCCTCTATGTGAGACTCCCCGTCGTCGCCTGAATAAAGTCTGATGGAACTCACGTTAAGCCTCCTTGGAATGCATGCAAGTCAAACTCTAAGGATGGATTATAGCTTAACCTGGGGCCGGTGGCTCAAGATACACCGTATCGGCCCAAATCGACTGCCTTACTGGACGCAATGGATTCGGCGTACTATTCTTCCGTCATGGCCGCGGCGAGCGTAGGGCGTTCAAAGAGAGCGCAACCCCTGTCCGTCAGGCCCAAATGCTTACCAAGGAGTACAAGATGCCGTTCGGAGACAATGCCTGGCTGGCGCTGACGCAGGAAGACACGCTGGAGCCGGAGATCCCTATCTGCGACCCCCACCATCACATGTGGGACCGCCGCCCGGCGCGTATCCCGTACCAGAAGTACATGCTGGACGAGCTATACGCCGACCTGAATAGCGGCCACAACGTTCGGTCTACCGTATTTATCGAAACGAGGGCGATGTACCGCATCGACGGGCCGGAAGAGATGCGCCCGGTAGGTGAAGTGGAGTTTGTTCAGGGTATGGCCGCCGCCGGGGCGACGGGTCTCTATGGTCCGGCGCACGCCGCTGCGTCCATCGTGGGACATGCCAACCTCAATCTGGGTGAGGGGGCGGCTCCGGTACTAGAAGCCTTGCAGGCGGCCAGTCCCAACCGGTTTCGCGGGATCCGCCATGGTCTGACCTGGGACGCGGACCCCCGCATCCCCAACGGCGCCTACGACCGCCAGGGCCAGTTGGCCGACGAGGGCTTTCGGGCCGGCGCCCGCGTGCTGGCTAGAATGGGCCTTTCCTTCGACGCATGGCTCTACTTTCCCCAATTGCCCGAACTCGCGGAATTCGCTCGGGCAATCCCCGATCTGACCATCATCCTCAACCATATCGGCGGGATGCTGCGGGTCGGGCCCTATGCGAACCGGGATGAGGAAGTCCTGCCCACTTGGCGGAGCGGCCTTGCCGCCGTGGCCCAATGTCCTAATGTCTACGTTAAGCTTGGGGGCATCGGCCAGCCCCGCACCGGTTACGACTGGTCCGTTAGAGACGTACCCATCGGGTCCGAAGAATTGGCCGGAGTCATGGCTCCGTACATGAACTATTGCATCGAGCAGTTCGGACCCAACCGGTGCATGTTCGAAAGCAACTTCCCGCCGGACAAGGTGGGCCATTCCTACAACGTGTTGTTCAACGCCTTCAAACGCTTGTCCAAGGGCTACTCAGCCTCGGAGCGGGCCGACATGTTCCACGACACCGCCGTGCGCGCGTACCGGGTCGAGTATTAGCGAAGACCCACGCCTTGCCATGGCAGACCAACCTAAGCCCGGCGAAGCTTGGGAGTAAACAGGCTCAGCAGTCCAACCAGTCCGATGCCGATGGCGGCGTTCACGTTGGCGGCCACCGGCGCGCTCCAGGTGCTCGCGATCGCCCCGGAGTTCATGCTGCCAAACGTGAAGGAATAGATGGCCATCGACCGGAGTCCCATGATCCGGCCACGGAATTCGGGCAGCACGGTCCTTAGAATCACCGTCAGCATCATCACCTGGGTTGAGGAGAACGCCATTCCGGTGAACAGCAGAATCGTCAAAGAGAGGTAGAAGGAATGGGAGGCCGAGAACACGATCATCGTGCCGTGCCATATCATCACCGATAGGATCAGCCACTTGCCGGCGTTTCTGATATTGCGCACCGAAGCCAGACCGGTGGAACCTATAAGCGCCCCGATGCCGAATGCCGCCATCAGCATGCCCAAACCGGTGGGGCCCTGGCCCAATACGTCCCTGGCGAAAACGGGCATCAACGATGTGTGCAAGGGCCAGCCGGTGAAATTGAGAATGACCGCCAGCAAAATCATTGCCCACAACACCTGCTGCCCTTTGACGTACTTCAGGCCTTCCAGCATCGACTTGAGGACCGAATCTTCCCGTGATTGAGAACCGGTTCGGCTACTCCTGATGTACAACGCCAAGATTCCAGCCGAAAGGTACAGGAGGGCTATCACCGTATAGACGCCTTGAGGTTTGATCGCTTGGAAAAGGAAACCACCCACCAAAGGTCCCAACACTGTGTTCAGGTTCATTCCCATGGTGGTCAGAGCCGCGCCGTTGGAAAGACGGTCCTCCGGCAAGATATCGGCGACCAGCGCCTGGGCAGCGGGCATCTGAAATAACCGGACGACACTTGCGGTCAACACCAACGCGAAAATATGCCAGATCTCCAGGCGTCCGCTCAAAAGCAGCGCGAGCATAGCCAGGCTCAGAAAGGTCATGAGAAACATAACTATCGCCAATAAGCGTTGACGGGGCACCCGGTCGGCGACGGCCCCGGAGAATAAGGCCAGGAAGTTGAACGCCATCCGGGCTGAGGCAATCAACCCCACCAGGAAGGGGTTGTTTGTTTCCGTGAGCACCAGCCAACCCAGGGCCAACGCGTCCATCTGCATGCCAGTTCCGGACAGCGCCATGGAACACCAGAGAATACCGAAGTTGCGTTGGCGTAGTATCCCGAAGGGGTAGGCCGCTTGTCGGAGTGTAGTAGATAGATTCAATTAAAGATAAACGCGTTGAATCGACGGTCCAGTTTGTCCTGCAGGCCGGTCAATCCGCGATCATTAGTAAGCGAGATGAATGCGGTGTGCGCAACGTTTCCTAAGCCAGCCGCCAGCCGGGAGTGGTATCGCGGGAAACAGGGCCAGGGCCGATAAGCGAGTCTACCAACCATTGATCGGTCTGATTCCGTTACCTAGAGTACGCCTAATCTGATGGGTATGTACAGATGCCGCTTTGGTGGCAAATTGGGGATAGGCGTCTTGAGGAGGCCTTTGAGACGACAAATAGGCGTGAGTGAGCGCCGCCCCATGTTTCAGGGCGGGACTTGTATTCAGGCAGGCGGGCCGAAATATTCTCGGCGGGGGAGATATTAGCCGAGTCGCGGTCAACGCACGATCGAACCCGCCGAACAGCGGATTTGGCAATCTTAACTCTCCCGGTCTTGAGACCGCTGTGCTCGCCGGGCGATTTTTGGATCCACCCACAAGCCGCCCAACCACACCCCGGTCACCAATCAGTCGCCGTCCTGATTCTCGCTGCCCACCGGTCGCAACAGACCCAAAGTTCTAGTCATCGCTCCGCCTGCGGGATTGTGACTCGTAGATTAGGCGTCCCATCGCCCCCTTAATGTCCTCCGCATACTTTACATAACCGAGGATAGCCAGCATCATCGCACAGAGCCAAGCTGCCACGAACCCAACAGCCAGACCTTGCAATCCGCCTAATCCAATCATATACAGTGCCGGTAAGGTAACGACCCCTGCGGCTAGCAACGGCGCGATAATCACCAATATAACGATATTCATATCAGGTCTTCCTATCTAACCTTAACCATTGTCCCACACATCATGTTCCCTGAGCACCGGTACCAAGAACTTCACCCTTGAAAGTCAATCCAAATGGCCTGGCAGGTGGGAAAGAGCACTATGTGCCCATGGAACAATATCGCCGATATATGCGCAATGCGTAGAACTACGTAGAAAACGCTCACCCTCAAGGTAGTTCGTTGGGGACGATGAGGGGACGCTGGCAGTCACGGTGTGACGCGGCCCAATATCGGGTGTTCAAGTTTGCCAGACGTATCGTACCCCGCGACTCGATCATCTCAATAAACCGGCTTCGTGCATAAGAGTCGGCCGGGCGCAAAACGTCGTGGACAATCCGTGGCCACTGGGCTAAATCAAAGGCCTCTACCCAAGATGTAAGGGCCATTATCGAGCCTAAAAAATGGCTCCGGCCCGGGGAGTCGAACTGTTGACCTGCAGTTTGCGAAACTGTGGAGATCCGTCCGGCACGTCCGATCAGCTACGGTTCGGTATACTGATCAGGGCCGTTTTTGTGCCTATTAGCCCGGTGGGCCCGTTGTTGTCTACGGGAGTAGACGTCCCAATGGATGTCCAAGATCCAATGTTGGGAAGCGCCAGATCAGGCCAGTGTGGGGTGTCAGCGGGGAGAGTATGGGGAGCGTATAATGTAGGACACAAGGACAACCTGTCGGCGGACCGCCGGATTATTGGGGAGGGCATCCCGGTTTGATTAAAAACATGTTTAAGTGGTTCTTTGTAAAACACTCACCCGATGCGCTGGAAAAGTCCGACGAAGCCCGGCAAAGACATGCCGAAAATCTGGTATGGCCCCACCAATGGCTTTGCTGGAAGTAGTGTTCAAATGGCCCAATACCTACTCCCCGTCTTGTAATTCTTGAAGATCCCCAACTCCCGCCCGTCCTCCATCGTCACTTGGTAGTGCGTCTTCCACACCGCCTTCGGCTCACACCACTCGGCCCCCTCTTCCACCCGATTGTCTATCGAACTCACCTGTAGGTACCCCCCTTCCGTGATACGGCAACCGGCCGGACTCCTCGTCCTCCTCTAGTCCAGGGTTGAAAAAATGGAGCCGGTGAGGGGAGTCGAACCCTTGACCTGCTGTTTACGAAACAGCTGCTCTGCCACTGAGCTACACCGGCTGGGGTGCCTTTTGGGCAGTGTACCCGGCTGCATCTGGAACCCTTGTTTGTCCATGAGAGCCGGGATGCCCGAGAGGGGTATGTAGTCATATAAGTATAGCATTCCAGGGTTAATCCCTGGGCGGATGCTGGCGATTTGGCCGGTACTGTTACCCGTTCCGCCGCGTGAAATGGCCGGGTTAATCGCGATGCTAGGCTCCGGTCCACTCAAAGCCCAGGTTGGCGTAGCGGACAAAGACCGTGCCGCCGGGGGCGGCTAGGGGGCCGTTGGCCGCCAGAAGGGCGATGGTGTGCTGCTCGCCGGGGGCGGCGTTGCCGCTGATGAGGACCCGCTGGGGCACGTTGAACCCCTGGATGGCGCCCCGGTCCCGGTTGCATTCCCCGTCGACCCAAATCTCCCCGTAGTCATCGATGCAGGTCTCGAACTGGACTCGCATGCCGTTAACTGGATGTCCGTCCACCTGTTCGGGAAAGGTCACGCTGATCCGGTACCACATGAAGCTGAAGCCGTGGGACATACGCCCAGTCAGATCGTGGCAGGTCTCCCAGCCCGAATCGTCGTAATCGGCTAGTCGGGCCAGGCTGCCCTCGGCCTGCTCCACCAGTCCCTCGTTGGGTTGTCCGGGCACGTAGCCCCGGGCGAACTTCCAGGTTCCCCTGACCAACGCCTGTCCGGAGGAATCTCCCAGATATACCGTTGCTCTTGGCATGTCGTCTCCTATCAAATACACGTAATTAGAAGGCTTATGATACTCGATTTCCACCACCGGGGACCGGCAGCACGGTGGCCGTCTCTTTGCGGGTGTGGGAGGCTTAATCACACCTACTTGGCGTCCATTCCATTAGGCCGGGTCGTGCTGTTTGGTGTATGATAGTCGTGAACCGTCTCTTAGCGAGTTCGAAAAGAATCAGGAATGCTTGAGGTAGGTTCTCTATTGGGGCATGCTCTCATTCCTGGGCATCAAATCGAGGGGGAAATCCATCATGGTCAAATCCGAGGCTAAGCAAGAAAAGAAAGAAGAAACGGTAGAAGAATTCGTTGCGCGAATCAACAAGTCGGCGGTCCGGACTAACGGGTTAAAGAAAAACCTTAAAGGGGCTCGCCGGTAGCAGAGGGGGCGCTTGAGCACTATTAGCGCCTATGACCTCTCCCCTTTCCCTCCCCTTCCGCTCCGGTTCCAGCCACCGTTCACCGGCAACTTCCGTGAGACCGCTTCGATCCCTAGGGCTTCATCGGAATGTTGCGGAAGTGGCGCAGTCGTAAATCAGGTCCCACCGCGCTTTCAACCGCCGTTAGCGGCAACAACAACCACCAGTTCCCGTTTATCGACTCGCCCGGCGCTCGCCGCTCGCCGTGGGTCTTGATCTTTCCCAAGCCCGGCACAAGGATATCTGACCAACGTATGCCCCTCCTATCGACCTCAGGCATCGGCATAACCTACGGCGCGGACGAGATTTTCGCGAACATAAACGTGGAGATCAACGAACGGGCGCGCATCGGGATCGTCGGACCCAACGGCGGCGGCAAAACCTCTTTGCTTGAGATTCTCGTCGGCGGGCTCGAACCGACTGCCGGCTCGGTGAATATCGCGCGAGGCATCCGGGTTGGGTATGTTCCCCAGTCTCCGGAAATCTCTGTCACCGGCTCTTTGAAAGACGAGATTATGACAGCTTTCGACCGGTTGAAGTGGTTGGAAGATGCCATTGAAGCCGGCGCCCGGCAATTGCGTCCATCAGGTGACGGCCAGGATGAGCAAGCTGCGGAGCGCTATGCTGAGTTGCTGGACGAATACGAGTCCCTGGGCGGGTACTCTTACGAAAACACGATGGACCGGATGGTCGAGGGATTAGGACTTTCCCATCGGGCCCTAGAAACGCCGGCCTCGCAAGCCAGCGGAGGGGAGAGGTCCAGGGCTGCTCTGGCCCAGGCCCTTCTCGGCGAACCTAATCTATTGATACTGGATGAACCCACCAACCATCTGGACATGAAGGGTCTGGCCTGGTTAGAACGCTTCCTGACCCACTTTCCTTCGGCGGTAGTGGTGGTTTCCCACGATCGGTATTTCCTTGACCGGACCGTGAACCAGGTGTGGGAGCTGGACCATGGCGGGATCGAATCCTACGTGGGTAACTACTCTAAATACCGCACGTTGAAGGCGGAGCGAACGCTAACTCGCCAGCGGGAGTATGCGAAGCAGCAGGAATACATCGCCAAGGAAGAGGATTTCATTCGCCGTTATCACGCGGGTCAAAGAGCCCGGGAGGCCAAGGGACGGCAGACGCGGCTGAACCGGTTGGAAAGAATAGACAAACCGGAAAATGATCGGGCCATCGCTATATCCAGCGCGGCTGCCCGCCGGTCGGACCAAACGGTCCTCAGAACTCATGGGCTGACGGTGGGATTCCCTGAAAACGAGCTACCGATCGAGCTGTTTTCGGTCCCAGACATAAAATTAGAGCGCGGCTCTCGAACCGCCCTGGTCGGATCCAATGGAACGGGTAAGACGACCCTGCTCGGAACTCTTTTGGGTTTGCTGCCGCCGGTACAAGGCCGGATCACGTTGGGGCGCAACGTGGCGGTGGGATATCACCGGCAGGGCCTAGATGACTTGGATCGGGATTCTACTGTTCTGGATTCCCTATTGGACGCCAAGGAGATGTCCTTTGGGGAGGCCCGGTCTTATCTAGCCCGTTTCCTATTCCAAGGCGAGGACGTTTTCCGGCAAGTAGGCTCTTGCAGCGGCGGGGAACGCAGCCGGCTGGCACTGGCCCGGTTGTTGGTCGCCGAGCCAAATCTCCTCATCCTGGACGAACCTACCACCCACCTGGATATCCCCAGCCGGGAGGCCCTGGAGCAGGTCCTTCTGTCCTACGAGGGCACTCTTCTCTTCGTCTCTCACGACCGCCAATTCGCTTCGCTGTTAGCCCAGGAGCTGTGGGTCGTGGAAGAGGGGGAGCTTCATCAATTCCTCGGCACGTTCGAGGAGTGGCTTGAAAGCGACAAGGAAAAGGTTGATGAGTCTCCAGCTCCTAGAAAACCCAGACCGGCCAGACAACGGCCTCCCCAAGGTAACAAAGGCCCCTCTCCCGCCGCCGAAGAACGTATGATTCGAATCATTGACGGTCTTGAAACCCATCTCCAAGAGATACAATCGGAGCTGGAAGAAGCCTCGGAGCAAGGAAACTGGGAGGCGCTTCTCAGCATCGGCCTAGACTACGACCGCACCAAGGCTGAGTTGGACGAAAAACTGGCCCAGTGGGGCGGATAAGTTCCTCCGATCCCTTGAAGCGGTCTGATATTCCTTATACTTGCCCAAGACATTACAATGTAGAGCATTCTAAGGCTGGCAAGTAGCCAGCCCGGCCCGCCTCGAAAGGGACTGAATCATCTTGATTGTTCTACATGGTTTTCAAGAAACGCCGGGGCCGGCTTAAATTAGGAGTTAAGGGAATGGCAAGCGACGATATCTTGTTGATGGGCCACCTGATGCGGCGAGCCGGATTTGGCGCGTCTTATGAGGAGCTGGAACGGCGGGCGGCGGTTGGCTACGAAGCCACGGTTGAAGAATTGCTCCATCCGGAAGAGCAACCTGACATGGATATGGACGTGATGCAGCGGTACATGCACGGCTGGCGTGACATGACCAGCATCATGGCCAACCAAGGCTACTGGACCTACCGTATGGTCAACTCCCCCCGGCAACTGGAAGAGAAGATCTGCCTGTTCTGGCACGGGATCCTTTGCGTTGGCGATTCCAAGTGCATGGCGGCCAATCAGATCCTGGTTCAACTGAACAATTTCCGAGCTCATGGATTCGGCAGCTTTTCCGACCTGTTGATGGGCCTGGCCAGCGATCCGGCCATGATCTATTACCTGGATAACCAGCTGAGCCACAAAGAGGCGGTTAACGAGAACTGGGGCAGAGAGCTGCTTGAGCTGTTTTCCATGGGCGTGGGCATGGACGGCAACTCCAACTACTCTGAAGAGGACGTGCAAGCTTGCGCCAGGGCCTTTACCGGATGGACCATCGCCAACGCGATACCCAGGTATCCTTACGGCCGTCACAACAACACCTACCTGTACAACCAGTTCGACCACGACGATGGAGAAAAGATTTTCTTGGGAGAAACCGGGCCGTTCAACGGCGAGGACATCATAGCGATCATCGCGAAACAGCCCAGCACCGCACGGTTCATCTCCCGGCACCTTTACAACTTCTTCGTCGCCGATGAGCCCGCGGTGGCGATGTGGCAGATCACCCCGCCGCAAGACCCGGAAACCATTAAGGCCCTTGAGGATGAGTATTTCCGCTCCGGCTATGAGATTCGCTCAATGCTCCGGGTTTTGTTCAATTCCGACGCCTTCAAGAGCGCCCGGTTCGCCAAGGTTAAAAGCCCTGCTGAATTGGTGGCGGGCACCCTGCGCCTGGTTGGAGATTTCACCAAGCCCAGACCCCGCATGTACGACGCATCGTTGGAGATTCGCTACATGGGGCAAGATCTGCTGAACCCGCCCACCGTCGAAGGGTGGCATACCGGTAAGGAGTGGATCGACAGCGGGACGTTGCTGGAGCGGATCAACTTCGCGGCGGGGCAGATGGGCGCCATCCGGTCCACCGGCATCCGGGCAATCATCAACCGGCTGCGGGACGAAGGTCCCACCGTCTCGGCGGAACGCCTGGTGGATGGCTGCCTGGAGATGATCGGCGGTTACGGCCTGATGGAGGAAACCCGGGCATTGCTGCTGAACCACGCGAGCCAGGCCGGTGCCCTAGATACCGGCACCGAGGAGTTCGCTCAACAGGTGGGGCAGATGCTCCAACTGATCGTCTCAACCCAGGAATATCAATTCGCTTAAGCTCAGCCTGAGAGTTGACCGCCCAGATTGTATCGGAGCTGATAGCTTAATCTCGGAGGTTTCATGACCAGCACCAAGAAGGACCCGGTCCTGGTAGTCCTGCAACTGTCGGGAGGCAATGACATTCTGAATACGCTGGTTCCCTACACGAACCCGCTGTACTACGACAATCGCCCCAACGTGCGGATCCCAGAAGATCAGGTCCTGCCCATCAATGATACTCTGGGTTTCAACCCCAACATGGCCCCGCTCAAGGCGCTTTACGACGAGGGGAAGGTGGCGGTTATACAGGGCGTGGGTTATCCAACCCCCAACCGCTCCCACTTCCGCTCCATGGATATCTGGCATACGTGCGAGCCGGAAAAGATGGCCGATGAAGGCTGGTTGGGACGGGCTATCCGGGATCTGGACCCCAACAAAGAGAACGTGCTGACCGGAGTGAACTTTGGCCGGGGCCTGCCGAAAGCCCTTGCCGCGCCCGGCGTCCCGGTGGCATCCGTGGGCAGCCTGGAATCCTACGGCGTGCTTACCACCATCGAATTGGAGGAGCAGCGATCGCAGGCATTGGACATTTTCGCCCGCATGTATTCCCCGTCCATGGGCACCGGCCCGGTCATGGAGTACCTGTCGCAGACGGGGATGGATGCCATGAACGGCGCGGACATCCTGGCCACCGCAACTGCCAAGTACTCCTCCACGGTGGAGTATGGCGCTAGTTCCATGTCCCAGTACATGCGGAACATCGCCCAGGTGCACTGCGCGGGACTGGGGACCCGAATCCTATACACCACCGCGCCCTACAACAGCTTCGACACCCACGCGACTCAGATGTCGGCCCACGCCGGGTTGACCACCAATCTGTCCCAGACCGTCAGCGATTTCTACGACGACTTGAAGGAGCACAGCGCAAGCGACAACGTGGTCCTGCTCCTTTTTACCGAGTTTGGCCGCCGGGTGCACGATAACGGCTCCGGAACGGACCACGGCGCGGGTGGCGCGGCCTTCGTTATCGGCGATGCAGTAAAGGGTGGTCTATATGCTGAATATCCGTCTCTGGCCGAAGAAAAGCTCATGGACGGAGACTTACACTTCAACAACGACTTCCGCGGGTTGTACGCCACCCTCTTGGAGGACTGGCTGGGCCTGGATTCCAAGCCCATAGTCAACGGCAGCTTCGAGAAGTTTGACTTCATTTCCAAGTAAGACCGGCTTAGTTTCGGCCTGATTCCATGGCAACTGCAACAAGTTGAGAGGCAATGATGACTACTAGAGTCCAAGGCGCGACCTTTCGATATAGCCACACCATAGGACGGGGTGAGGAGGCTGGTACGGGTTTTAAGAACCCGGTTTCCGTCGCCCGGGGTGCAGACGACCTGATGTACGTGGTCAGTCGCGCCTACGATTATCGGTCCGATTCCAAACGAATCACCGTTTGCACGGTGGATGAAGACTACATCGGGGAGATCGGCAACGCCGGCCGTTTGGGAGGGGAGATGATGGACACCGGAGAGTCCGACGGCCCCGGCTCCATGGTATGGCCTACGTCGATCGCTTTGGACCGGGCGGGTAACGTGTACGTGTCCGACGAGTGGCTCAACCGTATCGCCATGTTCACCCCAGACGGTGATTGGCTCGGCGCATGGGGAACCGAGGGCGACGCCGACGGCGAAGTGGACCAACCTTCGGGTCTGGCCTTCGACAGCGAGGACAACATTTACGTGGTGGACACCGGAAACAACCGAGTCCAGAAGTTTGCCAAGGACGGCCAGTTCTTGGCAAAGTGGGGCCGGCAGGGCGCCGGCGATGGTGAGTTTGACATGCCCTGGGGAATCTCCATCGATACCGAAGGCGACATCTATATCGCCGATTGGCGCAACGACCGGATCCAAAAGTTTGCTCCGGATGGACGGTTCCTGATGAAGTTCGGCGGTTCAGGTTCGGAGGACGGGGAGTTCAATCGTCCCGCCGACGTTGCCGTAGACAAAGAAGGATTGATATACGTTGCCGATTGGCGCAACGACCGTCTCCAGGTGTTCGACGCCGAAGGCAGGTTCATCACCAAGATCATCGGTGATGCCACTCTGTCCAAATGGGGAATAACCAAGCTGGACGCCAACCCCGACATGAAGCGGCAGCGGGAGATTGCCCAAGGACTGGAAAGGGAAAAGTTCTTGCGTGGGCCCATCGGTGTGGTCGTCGACGATGAAGACCGGGTTTTCATCGTGGATTCCCAGCGAAACCGCATCCAGATCTATCGCAAGATCCCGCCCTTCTTTGTGGGTTTGTATGATGGCGGCCGATTGTAAACGGTTTCCATGATATCGTGGATGGGTCTGGCGTATAGTCAGCTCGGCGCTAGTAATTCACCCGGCGATTTGACCTGTTCTGGCCTCAGGTAGCAGCGGCTAGACTAGGTTGCTGATGCCGCCTTTCCGCGACTCCCAGAATCCAGTATGAAGCCCTCGTATCCGTTGTCCGCGACCTCATTACATTTTTTCCGGTAATTTCCGACTCCACCGGCGTAGGGCATGAACACGCGGGGTTTCCCCGGAATGTTCGCCCCCAGGTACCACGAGTTCGCCAGCATGAACATTGTAGGCTCGGCGGCCTCATTCACGTGGGACACCCATGTCGCTTCCGCATCGGCGTTTGCCTCAGCTGCCTCGATGTCGTGTTCGCGCATGTACTGGAGGAAGTCACCAATCCACCCGATGTGTTGCTCTATAGACACCGGCATGTTACTCAGGACGGAGGGGCTGCCCGGTCCGGTTATCATAAACATGTTGGGGAATCCAGCTACTTGCAGGCCAAGGTAAGTTTTCGGGCCCTCGGACCACTTGTCTTTAAGCGACAGATCGTTTCTACCGCGGATATCCATCTTAAAGAAGGTGCCCGTCATAGCGTCAAAACCGGTAGCGAAGACGATCATGTCGAACTCGAACTCTTCGTCCTCAGTCCGTATCCCCTTCGGCGTGATCTCTTGGATTGGTGAGTGTCGAATATCGACCAGCTTGACGTTCTCGCGGTTGTAGGTATCGAAGTAATTGGTGTCTATAAGAGCACGCTTCGAAGTAAAGGGATGGTCCGTAGGCAGAAGCTTTTCGACGGTCTCGGGGTCCTTCACCATTTCTCGAATCTTGGACCGGATGAACTCGGAAACTGTGTCGTTTGCCCTTCTGTCCGTGGTGAGGTCTTTGAAAGACCCGAATAGGAACCCGAATCCACCTCCAGCCCAGCCGGCTTCGTATGTCTCCAGGCGCTCTTCTGCAGTGACCTCTAGAGCCGAGCGCTCACTGGGGTCCACAGGAAAGCCGCCGTGAGACCACCTTGCCTTTTCCAGGATCTCAGCGTAGTTCGGTTTTACCTCTTCCTCGAGGAACCTGCGATCTACAGTGGCATGTCGCGCAGGGATAGTGTACTGCGCGGTCCGTTGGAACACGGTCAGGTGCCCCGCTTGCTCGGCGATCACCGGGATCGACTGTACGCCGCTAGAGCCCGTGCCGATGACGGCCACCCGCTTCCCAGCGAAGTCCACCTTTTCATGGGGCCAGCTACCCGTGTGGTACCACTCTCCCTGGAAGGAGTGCAGCCCCTTTATGTCCGGAACATTGCCCGCTGAAATGCATCCGATACCGGTGATTAGGAACTGGGCTGTGACACGATCGCCTTGGTCTGTTTCGACTTCCCATAGGTTGGCATTCTCGAGGAACCTTGCTGAGGTGACCCGGGTGTTGAACTGGATGTTCCGGCGAAGGTCGAAGCGGTCCGCGACGTGGTTGAGGTAGGAAAGTATCTCCGGCTGCTCCGGATACTTGCCACTCCAGTCCCAATCCTGAAGCAGCTCCTTGGAGAACGAGAAGCAATATATGTAGCTCTCGGAATCGCACCGTGCCCCCGGGTAACGGTTCCAATACCAGGTGCCGCCGACTCCGCCTCCCGCCTCGTACACTTGGGCAGACATACCGAGTTCATCTCGCAGCCGCCGGAGCATGCCCAATCCGGCGAAGCCGGCCCCAATGACCACGGCATCGAAGTCCGGGGATTTTCCTGAGTTAGCCATCTTGTCCTCCGGGTGCTTCTTGGTTTAGATACCTAGGCTTGTAGATACCTGGGATTACGGTTACCTGAGCTTGCCTGGGGTCTAGCCGCCGTTACTGCGCTGGTTGAGCTTTGCGCTCTCTAAAAATACACGCTTTAACTGCTTTGACAATCTGTTGGAAAGCGAGCTCGCTGCCGGGCAGCATCAGCAGAGTAAAGAATCCATGCATTTGGCCGGCATATCTTTGGAGATCAGTCGGTACTTTAGCTTCCTGCAGACGCGCCGCGTAAGCCTCGCCTTCGTCCCGTAAGACATCATGCTCCGCCGTCAACACAATGGCCGGCGGAAGTCCTGAGAGATTCCCGGTGTGCAGGGGAGAGGCGTCCGGCTCGGTACGGCGAGAGGACTCCGGAAGGTAGTGGTCCCAGAACCAAATCATCCCATCGCGGGTCAGTAGTAGGTCGTTTTCCGGATTGGAATAAGAGGGACGGTCAAGATCGGCATCGGTGACGGGGTAGATGAGCACCTGTAGTGCTATGGGTGGTCCGCTGCGGTCGCGGGCACGTATCGCCATCACGGCAGCGAGGTTTCCGCCGGCGCTGTCACCGGCCACGATTAAGGGAACCTCTTGTCCCGCGATATCGGTGAGGTGATTCCCGACCCATTTCAGGGCCGCAAAGGAGTCATCCACCGCGGCCGGGTAGCGATGCTCCGGCGCAAGGCGGTACTCTACCAGGACCACCGCGCAGGATGTCCGCTCCGCGAGTTTGCGTGCGACTGTGTCATACTCGTCGATCGAACCTATAACCCATCCGCCACCGTGGTAGTAGACCATAACGCCACGGGGGTTCTGGATGGGAACGAGGATCCGGAGTTTGGCTTGGCCATCCGGCCCCTCGATGGTTCGCTCCTCGACACGTTCCATTGCCGGTGCAGGTCCGGCCAGCTCAGCCAGCTTAGAAAAGGCAGCGCGTGCTTCGACTGGAGTGCATTGGTGTAAAGGCTTGGCATGGCCTTCAGCCATCCGTTCAAGAAACCGGACTGTCGCGGAGTCAAGCGCCATAAGGTCCCCTATATGTATTTGCGTCGCACAGCCGAGCAATCGCTATATATCTCACGGATCAGTCATGAACATCACTAAACTTTGTAACCGTGTTTGAGCGGCCACTGTGATGCCGCTGAACATGATCTCTGTTCTGCCAGCCAGGCCGGAACTGGACATCCCTAAAGCTGTTTTCGGATCACTCCAACGCAAACACCTTCAAGATAAAAGCGTACTCCAGCGCCACTTCCCTTAGCCGGTCAAATCGCCCCGACGCGCCGCCATGCCCGGAATCCATGTGGATCTTCAGGAGCAGCAAGTTGTTGTCGGTCTTTGATTCGCGCAGTTGAGCGGCCCACTTTGCCGGTTCCCAGTAGGTTACTCTCGGGTCGCTGATTCCGCCGGTGATCAGCATGTGCGGGTAGTCCTGCCGTTGTACGTTGTCATAGGGTGAATAGGACTTGATGTAGTCGTAGAATCGCTGGTCGTTGGGATTGCCCCACTCGTTGTACTCCATGGTCGTCAAAGGCAGGGTGTCGTCCAGCATGGTGTTCAAGACGTCCACGAACGGGACGTCGGCGATGGCTGCCTTGAACAAGTCGGGACGCAGGTTCACAACAGCCCCCATCAGCATCCCGCCGGCGCTGCCACCCGAGGCAACGATTCTGCCTTTAGTCGTATAGCCTTCGTTGATCAGGTGCTCGGCGCAGGCGATGAAGTCGGTAAACGTATTCTTCTTATTGAGTAGCTTGCCGCCTTCGTACCAATCCCAGCCCAGGTCCATACCACCTCGGACATGGGTGATTGCGAAGATGTAGCCCCGATCGACCAGGCTCAGCCGAACTGAACTGAAATCGGAGTCAATTATGATTCCGTAGGACCCGTAGCCGTACAGATAAAGGGGCGCGGATCCGTCCAGAGGAGTGTCCTTGGCGTAGAGCAGGGATATGGGGATCTGAGTTCCATCCGCCGCCGTGGCGAACACCCTTCGTGACTGGTATTTTTCCGGGGAGAAATCTCCCAGGACCTCGGTTTGCTTTCGGAACTCCCGCTCCCGGGTATTCATGTCGTAGTCGTAGACGGTTGCCGGAGTAGTCAAGGAGGCGTAAGAAAACCGCAGGATAGGGCTGTCCCATTCCCGGCCTCCCTGGAGTCTCACGGCGTAGTCTTCTTCGTCCAGGGTTAAATCATGGCTAGTCCCGGCGGCCAGGTCCATGATCCGTACTTGAGGCAGTCCGTTGGAGCGGTAGTAGAGGACGAAATAGTCTTGGGAAACACCGATGCCCGCTATGGGACGGCCGAGCACGTGGGGAACGAAGTCTCTCCAATCGTCTGAGCCTGGCGCCGAGATCAGCGTTTCTGATACCTTGAAATCTCTGGCGCCATCCCCGTTGTTGCGGATCAGGAAACGGTCGCCGTGGTGGTCAACGTCGTATTCAAAGTCGGCACGACGAGGCTCGATCATAGTTAACTTACTGCTGGGATCGCCGGCGTCCATGAAATACCACTCCGACATGTTGTTGCCCGAAGACGCGACGAAGATGAACCGTTTGCTGGACGATTTGGCTACGCCGACGAAGAAACGCTCATCGGTTTCTTCATAAACCAACTCATCATTGGCAGGGTCATCACCCAGCCGGTGTTTGAAAATCTTGACCGGACGATGATTTTCGTCCAGCACATCATAGAAAATGGTTTGATTGTCATTGGCCCATTCAAGAGAGTAATAGGAATTGGGGATGGCTTCGCCCAGTAGCTCACCGGTATCTAGATTCTTGATCACGATTGTGTATTGCTCTGACCCGTCAGTATCGACCGAATAAGCCAGCCACTTGTGGTCCGGGCTGTTTTCCCAACTGCCAACCCGGCAGTAGTCTTGACCTTCAGCTAACTCGTTCACGTTGATGAGAATCTCTTCCGGGGCGTCCAGGGACAGGCGCTTACGGCAATGGATAGGATACTGCTTGCCCTCTTCGAACCGGGTGTAGTAGTAGTAATCCCCTTCCTTCTCCGGAACGGTAGAATCGTCCTCTTTGATCCGGCCCCTCATCTCCAGGAAGAGTTGTTCCTGTAGCTCCTCCTCTGGAGCCATCACGGCTTCGGTATAGGCGTTCTCGGCGCGCAGGTACGCCAATGTCTCGGGATCATCAACATCGCGAAGCCAGAACCAAGGATCGACCCGAGTATCGCCGTGGGTCGTTATTTCTTGGGGCCTTTGCGGGGCGCTAGGGGTCGGGTCAGTCATCTATTTCTCCAAACTGAGTAAGACGCGTTCAGGCCTTACACTTCCGAGCAATCAAATTTCCATCGGTGTATCTTCCCGGTTGGCCCATTCAAACATGGATGCGTCGTAATTCCGGGCGTGTTCGAAGCCCAGCATCCGAAGTACAAAGGTGCCGTGCGCCGCACGGAGGCCGGCCTGTCAATAGGCGAAGATGGCCTTGTCCGGGGTTATCCCGTGGCTGTCCAGGATCGAGTGCATCTCTTGAGGAGACTTGAATCGGTGAGTGTCCCGGTCCATCAGGTCGGACCACTCCAGGTGAGCCGCTCCGGCAACGTGACCCTTCCGCTGGCCGCGGCGGTCGACCGTGCCATCGTATTCTCCTGACGTCCGAGTGTCCCAGTTGACCACATCCGGAAGGCGGCAACCCGCCAAGACTTCTTCCATCTCGACGATCAATGACTTATCGATGTGGGAGGTGAAGATTACGTCCTGGTTTATAACGGCCCGGTCAAAGCTCACCGGGCTGCCTTCGCCGGACCAGCGCCGCCAGCCTCCGTCAAGGATTTTCACGTTGGGGTGACCGTTGTAGTTCATGACCCACCAGAATCGGGCGGCGCTCAGACTCATATTATTATCATAGACCACCACCGTCGTGCCGTCGCCGATGCCGAGAGCCTCGCAGGTGGCCGCGAATCTTTCCGGCGGGAAAGTGTGCACCAATCCGGTTTCCGAATCTCTCTCATAATTATCCAGCAACATGACCGCGCCCGGAATGTGTCCCCTGGAGTAACCGGCTTCGGTGTCGATGTCCAAGACCACAACATCAGCGTCTTCCCGGTGGGACTGGACCCAGGCTGGGTCGACCAGATATTCAGGGTGAGCGAATCCGTGGGTTGTCATATCTCTCCTGTTGGATGAGTCACGTTAATATGATTGACAGGACCGCAGTACGTGGTGGAGGCTGCCCGGAACTATAAATGTGTGTCCCCAAAGTGTCAAAGCCGATCCAGTTTGGTTCATGTCTATCAGGCCATCCACTACTGATACAATCCACGGTGCAAAACATAGGATCCATCTGAGGAAGGAGAGTCAATCATATGGCAACACCCCAAGACGAAGTAAGACCCTGCATGGAAATTTCCGACACGCAACTGAAATTAGACCAAGTGCAAGCGGCCATGAAGGTTATGATGGAGCGCGCTCGATCGATATCCGACACTCCGGTTTGTCTTGCCATCGTGGACGCAGCGGGAAATTTGGAAGCCTTCGCTAAGATGGACAACGCGCGATTGTTCACCAGGAGGCATGCGGTGCGTAAGGCCTATACCGCCGCCGTGCTGGGGATCAACTCCTTGGCTTGGGAGGAGCGCATGTCCAGTATAGACCGCAGCGTCAGTGAGAACGGGGATCCGATGATTACCTACGAGCAAGGCGGTGTAGTCATCATCAAGGACGGCGCGATCTTGGGAGGGATCGGTGTTGGTGGATTGCGCGGCCATAACGCCGATGAAGACTTGGGAAAGCTTGGATTGGAGGCGATGAACCTGTAAACGGGTTTTAGTCGCAAGTTGGAGCCGCGCTTATTCAGCGGATCAGGAATACAGGTTTGAATGTACAGGAGGGCAATCATGCCGATCATCGACCACAGCAAAGCACCGGAAGTGCCCTGGAGGCCCGGCTATCGCAAATGGGACGTGACTGGAAGGGAGCAAGGCGTAACCAGCACCTTCAGCCTTAACACCGGCGAACCGGGGACCGGAGCGCCGCTGCACACCCACACCATTGACGAGTTGATCGTTATCATGGAGGGTACTCTGGAAGTGCGCATCGATGGGGAAACCCACATCGTCCCGAAGAACCACACCGTGGCCATCCCACCCGGCGCGGAGCACGCGTTCACGGTCATTGGCGATCAGGCCGCCGAGATGTTGGTGTTCTTCCCCGCCTTGGACCCTTATTCGGAGGAACACACCCATTACCTGGAAGGCGCCCGTCCGGCCTCGGTCAAAGACTGAGTTACCTGATTGACATCTGCTAGGGTTATCGGGTTTGCCTGACGCTGCCGTACGGGATACCAGGGCGATTGCGTCTTATTCTGTCTCATAGCGATAAAGGACATTACGAAGATGGAACCCCGCTCGTCGTTCCCGCGCAGGCGGGAACCCAGGAACTTAGCCTTCTGCGTCCGGTTCGCTTTTCTGCCGAACGTCCAATGGATTCCCGCCTGCGCGGGAATGACGATTGTCAACAAAGGGACCGCCGACCCGGCCGCTCGGGATTCTCTCTAGCCGCATTAAGACGCGATTGCCCTGGAAGGGATGCTTGGGAGCGGTCTCTGGCCTCCAAGCTGGTGTAGAATTGACCCGTTCCGGCCAACATCGATAGGAGGCTCTCATGAAGGATTATGTTGACGTCTACTTCCATTCCCAACAGCCTTATTCCCATGTGAAGGAAGAGGACATCAGCCGGTACGATTCCGGGCGATTAGACTTTCCCAACACCTATTTCGACCCTGAGAAGGCCCACGCGCTATACAACCAGTACCATGAACAATATGTGCTGGCTGACGAAGAGGGAGTCGACGGCATCATGACCAACGAGCATCATTCCGCTTTTTGGAACATGAAGCCCTCGGCCAATCTTGACGCCGCCGTTATCAGCAAAATCACTCATAAGGTCAAGATCGCAATCTTGGGGAATATTCTCCCGATCAGCGACCCGGTGCGTATGGCGGAAGAACTGGCCATGCTGGACTGCTATTCCGGAGGGCGGCTGGTTTCCGGGTTCGTACGTGGCGGGGCGGTGGAGACGCTGGTAGCGGGTCTAGATCCCACGGAGAACCGGGAGCGGTTTGAAGAGGCCCATGACCTGATCATGCAGTGTTGGACCAAGCCTGGGCCGTTTCGTTGGGAGGGCAAATACTACCATCGGCGGATAGTGAACCCTTGGGTATTGCCCATCCAAAAACCGCACCCACCCATATGGTTTCCCGGCGGCAGCAGCCCTGAAAGCGTGATGTGGGCCGCCAATCGAGGTTACACCTACGTGAATCTGGGCGCCTTGATGGATCTCACCCTGGAACTCAAGCAGGTCTACATCGACACCGCTCACCAGGCCGGATTCAATCCCGGACCGGAGCACTTTGGCTACCAACTCCGGGCGGTGGTGGCGGACACCGACGAAAAGGCTCATGAGATCGGACGAGGTTTCTTGTGGAACGTGGAACATCGGATGCGAGGGCCGGCGGAGCATAACGACCCGCCGGGATACCAGTCTCGGGTTGCCAGTGAATTAAACCGGCGCCGGGCTGGGGGTCCGACAAGAAGAATGACCTACGAAGACCTGCAGGAAGTTGGCGCCATCGTCGTCGGCAGCCCGGAAACGGTGATCAAGAAATTGGCCAACACGGTGGAGCAGCTTAACCCCGGCTATCTGATCCTGATCGGCAGCGACGGCAGCATCGCCCATAAGGATGTCATGCGTTCTATCGAACTGCTGGGACGGGAGGTGATTCCAGCTTTGCACGAAATAAAGCTGCAGGCCTACGACTCTCCTAACCTGTAACTGGGGCGGTGTCCCGGTTAGGGGGGCGTATAGTCCACCGTAAGCTTGGGCCGCTCTTCCTTCTTCCGGGTTTCACTGGAATGGAAGTCCGCCCCGTTCGCTGAGTTCTCGATGAAGATCCAACCTTCGTTGAGATGGCCATCCGACCAAAGCTGTAGGCTGGCCGTCACGTCCAGGCTCTGGAAACCGGATCTGGTCATCGGGAAGTTGCCGACAGCCACGGCCGCATGCGAGCCTGTCCCGTCGGCGCCGGCATCGCTCCAGTTGACATCATCCCTTCGCTCACGCCAGGTCACTTCGGACTCGTCCCAAGATTCAATAATGCGGTAGACGGTTGGATCCTGATTCGTAGTGTTGGTCATTCTCAACGTCAATGTGGCGCTGTTGATGGTGGAACCCAACGGTATCTGATTTTCGCCGGTTCCGAAGATATTAGGGAACTTCGAGACAACGTGTGCATGCGCCCCCTGGCCGTCGACGTTCAGGGACCGATTATTTCCGGCGTTGTCATTGGGGTCGTTAGCTTCTAGCTCGGCGTCGTCGGTTTCGGAGACTGAACCCTTTCCATCGCCCTTTTGGAAAGTAACGTCTGTCGCTTGGGGTGGCGGCGTCGGAACATCGGTTATACCGTTGTGGCCCGCCGCGAAGTTTTGGGATACGTCAGCCTGCGTCAGGGCCCGGTCGTAGATTGCCACCAGGTAAAACTTGCCCAACCAGGCCCGGTTGTTTGACAGTTCGTTGGCCAGAGCGAACCGGAAAGAGTTGCTCCAATTGCCGAAAGTCGACGGCGTGTTCCCCGTGGCTGCCAGATTACCATTGATGTAAGTCCGGGTCTCTCCGGAGGGATGGCTTCGGGTGAACACTACGTGGTCGAGTCTGGCGGTCAGGGAGCCGCCGGGAGTTCTCAAAGACGGTATCCCGTTGTTGTTGGTGGATGTGGTGCGTAGTCTGGTGTCGTAGGAACTGTCCTCCTGGCCCAAGGTAAAGTTCCGAGATGACGTGCCGGACGACAATGTAACGATACGGGCGGGACCGTCTTGCGTGATGTTATCCGGTTGGATCCATGCCTCGATCGTGATTTCGTTAGTTTCCTTGAGAGCCCCGATGATCTTGCTGGCGGCGCCATGCGATTTAATGACGGTTGATGATTTGACGAACAAAGCGCCGTCTCGCCGGGCTACGTCGTCCATATCGTCCACCGTTAGGTTCAAAGGTGTTCCAACGCCGGAGACATCTAGGACCGTGGCTCCGCTGGTCTCTTCGAAGTCGTAGAGCGCCACCAAGCCCTGGTTGACCCGGATTCCCCCCGGAGGCGGTTGAGGCACCGGTGGGGTAACGCCATTGGGACCCGCTTGGAAATTCTGGCTTACGTCTGCCGGGGATAGGTCCCGGTCATATATGGCTACCAGGTGCAACTCTCCCAGCCAGGCCCGATTCAACGTAAACTCATTGGCCAGGGCGAACCGGAAGTCATCGTCCCATCTGTTGAAGGTGGAGACCGCTGAGCCGGTAGCGACCAGGTCGCCGTTTATGTATGTCCGAGTCTCGCCCGATGGGTGGCTGCGGGTATACATCACATGGGTAAGATCGGTGGTCAGGGACCCATTGGGAGTCCTCAGCGATGGGGTGCCGTTGTCGCTGGTGGACGTGGTGCGCAGCCGAGTGTCGTAGGCGTCGCGCTCTTGACCCAGGGTAAAGTTCCGCTTCCTGGTGTCCTTGGACAGGGTGATGATGCGGGCGGGGCCGTTTTGGGTAGTGTTGGCGGGTTTGAGCCAGGCTTCAATCGTAATCTCATTCGTGAACTGAAGCGCGTCAATCAACTTGATAGCGGCATCGTCCGACTGAACAATGGTCGAAGAGTCGATGGATAGGGCGCCGTTCGGGCGGGAGACGGCGTTGGAGTTTCGGATGTCGAGATTTAACGGCGAACCAACGCCGGACACGTCGTGGACTGTATTCCCACTGGTTTCCTCGAAATCGTAAAGGACCACCAGGCCTTCGCTGACCCGGGCGACGTTGGACGGTGGTGTGGACACCGTGATGTTAATCGACTCGCTGCCTGCCGCCCCCAGACTGTCCGTAGCCGTAAGGGTGATGGTGTGGATGCCCGCGCCCAGGGACACGTTTATAGACGTTCCGGTACCGATCTGACCGGCCAAGTTGGAGCTCCATACCAGTGAAGATCCGGTCAGATTGCCGTCCTCGGCGTCTGAACCCGTTCCGGCGAAGTTGATGGTGTCGGTGGTCAAGAAGGTAAACACGTCGTCGGGGATATTGATCGACGCCGAAGGGGGATTATTAACGGGCGCGGGATCAACGTTGGTATTGATTGAGGCGGTGCCCGACACTCCCTGGCTGTCCGTAGCCGTGAGGGTGATAGTGTGGGTGCCGGCGTCAAGGGACACGCTTATCGACGTTCCGGTCCCGATCTGACCGGCCAGATTAGAACTCCACACCAGTGAAGCGCCGGTCAATACACCGTCCTCGGCGTCCAAACCGGACCCGTTAAAATGGATCGTTTCGGTGGTCAGGAAAGTAAAGCCATCGTCGGGGTCGCCGATGGACGCCGTCGGCGGTAAATTCACGGTAAGGTTGATCGAGTGGCTGCCCGTTGCTCCGAGGCTATCCGTAGCGGTAAGTGTAATCGTGTGGTTGCCTCCCCCAAGGGAAAGGCTTATCGATGTTCCGGTCCCGATCTGACCCGCTAGGCTTGAACGCCACACCAAAGACAAACCCGTCAATTCTCCATCCTCGGGATCAGATCCCGTGCCGGTGAAGTTGATCGTGTCGGTGGTCAGGTAGTTGAAGACATCGTCCGGGGTGTTGATGGACGCAGTGGGCGCGTCGTTTCCGGGCGGCGGATTTACTGTGATGCTGATAGATTCGTTGCCCGTGGCGCCCAGGCTGTCAGTGGCGGTAAAAGTGATGAGATGGATGCCGGCGCTGAGGGAGATACTTATGGATTCCCCGTCGCCAATGGTCCCTTCCAGGTCCGAGGTCCATACCAGCGAAGAACCGGACAGTGAACCGTCTTCAGCATCCGACCCGGTCCCGGCAAAGCTGATGGAATCGGTGGTCAGATAGACAAATACATCGTCAGGGATATTTATCGATGCCGTGGGAGCCTCGTTTGTTGGCGCCTCGTTCACCGTAATGCTTACCGTAGCGGTCCCGATGTCTCCGTGGTTGTCCGTGGCCAACAGAGAGATGATTTGGTTTCCCGGGCTCAACGAAGCGCTAAAGGACTCCCCTGTCCCGATCTGACCGTCGATGTTGGAGGTCCATACCAAGGTGTTCCCAGAAAGCTGGCCGTCCTGAGCATCGAAGGCAGAGCCGGTAAAAGTGATGCTGTCGGATGTCAGAAAGGTGACGTTGCCCGCCGGAGCGCTGATGGATGCCACCGGGCGCGAATTGAAAGGCGTAGACGAATTGACCGAAACGTTGATGGAAGCGGTGTCGAAGGCCACCGCGCTATCCTTTGCTTTGAGGGTGATGACGTGGTCGCCAACGCTCAGAGAGGCGTCTATAGGAGATCCAATGCCTATCTGACCGTTGATGCTGGAAGTCCACACCAAGAAATTCCCCGACAGTTGGCCGTCCTCGCCGTCCAAGCCGGAGCCAGTGAATCTGATGCTGCTGCTGGGTGGGAAGGTCGATCCATTCGCGGGACTGGTGATCGATGCCGTAGGACGGGTATTGCCAGGAATGTTCGGTGTCGGCACCGGCTCGCCTGGTCCCTGTATGTCTTGTACGAATCCTTGAATCTTGGGGAAGTGGGCGAAAAGGGTTTGCACCTTGCCTTCATGATCTATATAAAACGTATAGGACCCGGCGGCACCCGTTACGTTGTTACTGGATGCGGACGCCGGTACTTTCTGCAGTCAACCTGCATCCACCAATGCCTGCATGTCTAGGAAATAGTACCTTGCGTCAACGAAATAGGCATGGCCGCGAAAGCTGACTTCAACGGTGGTCCAAGAGTCTTCGCCCGGCTCGCGAATGCCGTCCCCGTCGTCGTTCCATGCGGTGGTGCCGTCTTGACCCACGTGCAGCAGATCAGCTCCTTGGCTACCTCCCAGAGGGTTCCAGTCGGGTCCGGCGGCGTCACTCGGGGCCAGCGGGGAGCCATCATCCTTATGATCGAAGGGTCCCACCTCGTCAACACCCTCGACGCCTTGTTCGCCTCTAGTGATTCGGCCATCTTGGCTGGTTTCATTCCTGCCGATGATGGGATACTGTCTACTCCCCAGGAATGGATCGTTGTGTAAGTCTGAGTACCAAGCGCTGACCGCCGACTGAATGATCGCTACATCGGCGGTGTAAGACTGTTCGGTTGCCGAGCGCAGGAACTCGTTGACGCGGGGAATGGCGACCGCCGCCAGCACCCCTAAGATGGCGATGACCACAACCAATTCAACTAAAGTGAAGCCTTTCTGCGCTTTCAACAGAACTTCCCTTGCTCCGTACCTTGACCAGATTACCTATTTATCTACATAACACTTTAGGCTAGCTCAACCGCTAACACATCATCCGCAAAGATGATTTTCGGGTGAGATAATAGGTAGCCGGGCAATGCGGGATGTCCCCCGGCAACTGCCTCGATTAAGCTCCTTAGAGCGCATTGGGGCGTACATGGGGCCTCACCCAATGCCACCGGAACGCCGCTAAGCAGCCATCTTGTCCGGGGGAGACCAACCACGATGGCCGCCAGCACGATAATGGTAGCGCAACACGCGATCCAGCCAGGCCAGACTATCCAAGCGCCGGCAACCGCGACTAAGTGCAACGCGATCTCCAGCAAGTCTCGGAGTGGGCCCGGCGTGGCTACAATGATCTTCTTTTTGTCTCCTGGAGTTGAGAAGACCGATGGGAGCCCGATCAGGATGAGCAGAGCGGGGAATATCAGCCAGACGGACAACTGGGCGGCAACCCACGAGCCTGCCACCCATGCGATGATTTCCGCCAGAAAACGCGACCCCGACGTGAGCGGAGTGTCGAAGGGATGATGGAACGTGGACCGGCTGGCCTGCTCTATGGGGTTGCCACCATAAATGCCAACTAACTCTCTTAGCGCACCGGTTTCGCGGTCAGTGCTATCCGTACCTCAACTTCATCACCCAGTGTGAGAACCAAACCGGCCGTTGGCGGGCTTATACCAAGGTCGTTCCAGCTGAATCTGGTCCGGCCGAGAATGGTTATCACGTCTCCTTTGTCCTGGACCGTGACGTCGAAGCCCAATGGAAACTCGGCGCCACGGATATTAAGGGTTCCGGCGATCTGAGCTTTGACTTCATTCCCCTCCGGGAAGCCTTGGGGCAACGCCCCTACATCCAGGAGAGTGAAGATTGCCTTAGGGTCGTCTGGAAACATAGCGTTCCGGACGTAACGGTCGCGAAACCTCTGGTCGCTCTTCAGTTGATGCAAGTCGATCACAACCGACGACGGACGTCCATCCAGTGAATATCTCCGGACAGGGCGGTCGTGCGCATCTCGGCATGGTGGGGCAGGGGAATCAGAGCCAGTTGCTCCCGTACCCTGAATGTGGCTCTGGAGTCTTCCGTGACAACGAAGGTGATTCCGTCGTAGGCGCCGGTTTTCCTTTCAGTGTCGAAGTCGGGTGGCGCCGCGACGGTTCCGTTTGACGGCGGCGGACCTTGGCCCTGACCCCCACCTCCGCCTTGGCCCTGACCTCCACCCCTTCCTCCGCGACCGTCACGCCCACCGGTGCGGCCGGCAGACATCAGTCTGGGCGGTTATGCCGCCGTCTGAAGTCTCTATACCGGTCACAGTGACAAGCTGGCCTTGAGACAATCGTTCCGTTGACACCGGAGCGGGCATCATGAAGACGGTTGACGTAGTATCGATCTTCGCAGCGCGAGAACCCAGCTTTGTGTTGATCGTGATGTTGCCATCGTCGATCTTTTCGATGGTGCCCACCAGCGCCCGAGTCGCCCTCCCTATTTGGAAGTCGCCTTGATCCTGAAACAGGCTTGTGTTTTCAAGGGAGACGATTACGGCGCGGGCGGTGATTCCGGAATCAGTCTCCTGGCCCATGTCCAAGTCTTTTAGTGAGCTAGCCGCGAATTCCTGAATAACGGAGTCCGCGGTTAGGTGGACCAAGGAGGCGCCTTCCAACGTCTGGACAGAAATGGAGTCACCATCGACTTCTCTGACGACGCCGACGACTACGGCCCTGATTCCGGATGGCGTTGGCGGAATGGGAGTGTTGGAGATTGTTGGGGTGGGCGCTTGGGTGGCAGTCTCGACGATCGGAGACTTTGTAGCTGGTTCGCTGATGGTAGCGCAGGAAACGAAGGATAATGTGGCGAGGAAGGCCAGGAATACTACCCAGCCGTACTTAAACCTGAGGCCAGCAGGAATCTTCATCATTGGCTAGATTTCATCTTTGATATACGGCGGGGCAGCCGTACTGCAGTATGTCCGAATAGGTGCGGCGATCGCTGTCCGGAGCGGGCACAGCGTAAGAGTCGCGACTATCTTATCATGCCAGATTCGGATAACGGATTTTCAAGGAAGAATCATCTGCCGATTATGACTCGCGGGGTATCGGGTCTCCGAGGACGTGCATCAGGCGGTTGGCCCATCCGAACAATGATGCCGTGAGTACTAGGTCGAAGATCTCGTCCATGCCCAGGCCCGCGTCCATGAGTTGTCGCACGTCAGCCTCGCCGGCCTCGGACGGGCATTCGGAGAGTTTGGTGGCGAAATTGAAGATGGCTTTCTGGCGCGGGTCTAGATCCGCGGCCTCGCCCGCACCGAATATGCCTTCGATCACTGTCTCGTCTTTGGCTAACTGGTTGTACCGGTTTGAGTGGACCGCCGCGCAATAGATGCACCGGTTGACCAACGATGCCGCCACCGCCCCCAACTCCGTCTCCGTTCGGGAGAGCCCGCCGTGGCTGTACATGATTCCGTTAAACAGGGGTGTCCGTTCTTTCAGTGTTTGGGGGTCGTGGGCCAGGACCAACACGTAAGCCCCTACGCCGGTGTCCGAGGGGGTAACCTTCATGGCTTCAAGCTGTTCTTCACTGGCCTTGTCCAGTTCAACCGGCGTCACTCTAGGCTTCCAGAAGGGAACAACCGTGGTGAAATCCGTGATCGGTTCGGTCATGCGGCTTCCGCCATGAGTCTCAACCCTTTTACCACGCGTACCTGGTACCCCACGAACGCTATCAACTCGGACAGCCGAACGATGTCAGGCTCAAGGATCCCGGCCGACTTCAGAGCCGCGATATCCGCTTCGGCGGCACGCTTGGGATCAACAGTGACTAGGTCGGTGTGCCGGAGGATGGCCCGGGTGCGTTCGTCATCGGTGCCGTCGAAGGCAGGGTCGGCTATCGCCTGCCATCCACCACTTTCGGGAATCATGGCTTCAAAGTGACGCGCCAACATCTCTTCATCGCTCAACCGGGCCATCCGGCAGGCCAAGGCGGCCCTTTCGGCGTGACTGAGCCCCCCGGGGGGTTCCGGCTTAAGGGCGGCGTCGTGGGATGCTTGGGTGAGTTGCATGACGTCGCTTCGGCCGGCTATCACTGCCGCCAACGGGTGATCGGCGGCGATGCCGGCCGCTTCCACGACGATTGATCTGAATATGTCATCCATACGCGGTTTCCGTCAAGAGCAGAGGGCAGTGGAAACAAGTTGTGCCCACTACGGCCTGATGCTCTAGTTATCCTACTGGCTGCATCGCCCCTAGCCGAGTAGCGATGTAGTTCTTCATCATGTCGATGGCCCGGTCCGTCTCAGGACTGGGAGTGTGAACCCAGCGATGTTCGGCGCGGGCGAAAACCTCGAACTCGATGTCGCCGCCGGCTCTCCGGTAGCAATCAACGAAATGCGCCTGGGTCTCGGGCATCACATTGTCGTCCAATGAACCTTGCAAGACGAACATCGGTGGCAAGGAAACCACCTCTCCCCGATCTAGGATCTCTTGGGGGTTGGCCTCGTGAATGCTGTCCCAAGGATTGAAATAAGTCTCGTTGTTGTGCATCATGTTCTGCCGCTGCTTGCTCTTGGCGTTTTCATAGCGAGCGATGGTGTTGCTGATGGGCGAGCGAGCGATGACGTAGTTCAGGGTAGCGTCCAAATTAGGGGCCTCTTCCAAGGTGAACTCGTTGTAGCGTGGGTCGTTGGGCCGCATGGCGATCAACTCGACTACATGTCCGCCACTGGAGCTGCCTAAGACACCAAGGGTTTCGGGGTCGCCGTTCCACTCCCGGGCTTTGGATTTAAGCCAGCGGATGCCATAGTTGGTGTCGGCTACCGAGGCCGGGTAGGGGGCTTCGCTGGCCAAGCGTAGGTCGATGGCCACCACCAGGACTCCGCTGGCCGCCAGTTGTTGGTCCACCAGCGCGTTTGCCGTGCGGTCTTGGTCGTTCCAGGCGCCGCCGTGCACGTCCAACAGCACGGGGAACGGGCCGTCTCCTTGGGGTTGATATATCCGGGCCATCAATGTCCGTACCGGATTCCGCCGGTACTCGACGTCCCAGGACTTTATCTCGTATTGCGCCGAAGCGTCGTAGGAGGTCGCCATGCATAGGCCTCCATCCGGTCTAAATCATGCTTAGTTGTCATCACGGGTGTGCGGCAGCGTACAGTTGGCCGGAGCGACTGTCAAGGGATTGAGCGGTTCGGCGTAGGCTAGCCAACTGGTCACCACAAATATCACCCAAACGGGTGATTTCGGGATCTTCCCCATGGTGCAAGATGTTAATGAAGATTCCAAGCCGTGAGAGACCGGCTGATGAGAGGGTTGAGGGATATGAGGGTTGGATTAGAGAGGGACGATGCCCGGCCGGCGCCGCCACGGTTCGCTTTTTGGAGTCTGGGAAGAATCACCCCCGTAGAGTTGATGGCGACCGTGGGAATTCTGGCGATCATGCTCGGTATTATGGTGGGTACGATGTCAGGCTAACCTGCGTTGAACAGATCAATAACTGTGACGAAGCCCCGGTTTTACACCGGGGCTTTTCAATTTGAGCCGCCGTTTTTCAGGGCAAGATTATTGTCCAGGCGTACCGTGGACACCTCCTATGGCTTCAGTTGGGAAATCGCTCGAGTTTCGTTTATTCTTATGAGGTAGTAAACAAAAGCGAGAAGGTCTCGGTTGAATGGGACTTGAGCAAAGCATCGGCTCGCCTCACACTTTGAGAGTGTGTTAGCTTGTCATTGCTCCGGAAATAGAATCGCCAACCTTCGGCCGCACACTTCGTCATTCCGGCACCAGCCCTTCGGCGGAAGAGCGGCTAGGAATCCTGGGTGGCGTCGTCTTAACCATTCCCAGATTCCTCTCCTTCCGCCGAAGGATCGGAATGACAGTGGTCGCGGCCGAAATGACGGTGGTCTCCGCCGGAATGACAGTGGTCGCGGCCATAATGACAGTGGTCGCGGTTAGAATGACAATTATCCAGTTGATCTGGACGGGGTCTTGGTAAAGGCTTTGTGATGGAGTTTTTCTTGAATTGAACTTGGTAAGGTGGCGCAACAAACTAGCGAACTCCCTGCCCTTCTATTACGGGTGGGTCATCGTCGGCAGTACGGTATCGGTCAGCTTATCTACCCGCACCGTCATGGCGGTGGCTGCCCTATCCGTATTCGTGGTGCCCATGACCGAGGACTTGGGGTGGTCCCGGGGGCTATTCTCCGGCGCGGTCAGCCTTGGCGGTCTTTGTGCCGTGTTCATTTCGCCCTTGGTTGGCAAATGGCTCGACCGGTTTGGCTCGGGACTGTTGCTGTCCGTGGCATCGGTCCTGACGGGGGGGCTGGCCGTGGGATTGTCGATGGTAGGTAACCCGGCGGCCTTCTACGCACTCTACGTGCCGGGACGGTTGATCTTCTCCGGTCCCATCGAACTAGGAATCCCCACCGCTATAAGCAATTGGTTCATTCGCCGCCGCCCCCTGGGGCTCGCCGCCGACGCTGTCGCCAAAGGGGCCGGACTCGCCATCATCCCCTTGCTGGCCCAGTTCATAATCACCGGCTGGGACTGGCGTACCGCATGGCTAACACTCGGTATATTGACCTTTGCCCTGGGAGTGATTCCCCCGGTCCTGCTCATGGCCAGGCGGCCGGAAGACATGGGGTTGGAGCCGGACCCGGCCCCTAACAAGCCGGTGGAAAGCGTGAGCGCCGTCGCCGAAAGCGAATCACCTTCACCGGCAGCGGTCACCGAGCCTAGCTACACCGAATCTAGTTTCACGGTACGGCAAGCGTTCCACACCCGGGCCTTTTGGCTCCTGGCAGCCTTCACCGCAGCGGGATTCATGGTGCAGGGCGGCCTGAGCCTGCATCAGGTAGCACACTACATCAACCAAGGACTGCCTGGTCCCACGGCGGCGTTGGCCGCCAGCACTTTCGCCTTCTCCCAGATATTCAGCGCCATGTTTTGGGCCGCTCTTGGGAGACGGGTTCCCGTGCGGTTTCTGCTATCGGCTACGGCGGCTATCGTGGCGGTTGCGGCCTTTGGCACATCGGTCAGCGCGACTTTGCCCGCCGAGTTGGTATCAGCGGCCACCGTTGGATTCGGGGTGGGAGGTCTGCATCTGTTGGTGCGGCTGGCCTGGGCTGACTACTACGGACGGGAACACCTGGGGACGATACGCGGTTACACCATGTCGGCGCAGATCGGCGGGCAGGCGATAGGCCCGGTGTTGGCCGGGTTCATGTTCGATGCCACCGGTTCTTACCAGATGCCCTTTTTGGTATTCACCGGCGCGGCGACGCTGGCCGCTATCTTGGCTTTGTTCGCCACGCCGCCGAAACTCTCGGCTCTAACGCAGGAGCCGGCCGGCCGGACCGCCTAGCTTGCCAGCAACTCTTTCAGTGCATCGTCGATGAACCGAGTGTCCGCTGGATTTCGGCCCGGACCTCCGCCGATGTGCCCCCAGATCGTCGGGATGACCCGAAGTTCGGCGTTGGGCATGTGGCTGACCTCGACCTCGTTGTCCTCAGGAGGGAAATACTGGTCCGTTCTTGAGGGCATGACGATCGCTTTGGCCTTGATCGAGCCCAGGGCCTTCAAGAATTCGCCTTGGTACAGAGGGTTATCGCTGATGTCCCCGTGTTGCCAGGTGTAAACCATGGCCAGGATGTCGTTGGCGTCCAGTTGAAGGTACCGCCCCTCCCACCCGGTAATCAGATAGTCCTCCAGCGACGAGAACCCCATCTGGAGATACACCCGCTCTCGATAAAAGGCCTGCGACGGCGCCCACCCGGCGTATACCCGCGCCATCGCCCTAAGTCCCTTGTCGGGAGGACGGTCGTACCAGCCGCCGTTCCAAGCGTCGTCGGCGCGCAACGCGGCCTTGACCCCTTCCAGGAACACAAAGTTGTGAGGGGAGGTCCTGGCGGAACCGCACCAGGGAGCTATACGCTCGACCATATCGGGAAACACCGCCCCCCAATGGAAGGACTGTTGAGCGCCCATGGAGAACCCGCATACCAGGGCGATGCGCTGGATGCCGAACTCTTCGGTCACCAAGCGGTGCTGGCACATGATGTTGTCGTAGTAGGTGGTTCCGGGAAACCTGGCCCGATCGTAGGGCGGCGGAGTGTTGCTGGGAGACGACGACAGCCCGTTGCCGAGAAGATTTGGGATGATAATGAAATATTTTTCCGGGTCCAGTGCCATCCCAGGCCCGATCATGGGCTCGTTGGCCGGATGCTGGGAGCCGAAGAAGGTGGGAAACACGATAACGTTGTCTTTCGCGGCATTCAGGTTTCCGTAAGTCTTGTAAGCCAGTTTAGCGCCGCGGATCCTCAGCCCGGACTGAACGTCGATGTCTCCTAACTCGAAGATCTGGTGGTCGATCATTATAGGAACCTCGCTCGCTGGTTAGCTGTCTACTCTACCGGAAATGGGATCATGGTGGAGTCGGTCACGGCTCCTGGCGTACGGAACCCAGTCGTATAGTGAAAAATGTGGAAAGAACGAGTCCGATCAACCCCAAAACGATTATCGCGGTGACCACGCCACTGAACTCGGCCAGAATGCCCACCAGGATGCTGAAGGGGAACACGAAACCTTGCCCGTAGCTGGCCAAGCTGGTGACCCGGCTCCTGAATCGATCCGGAGTACTCAGTTGTATCAGGGTCCCGGCGGTGGTGCGATAGTGCGACTGGGCCATGGACATGAGCCCGATCATGATAAGGGCGGGCAGCAATGGATACGTCGGTACTAGCCACGGCGACATGGCAAAAAGGATAACAAAGATGGAGCTTGCCAGGATGGCCGCTAATGCCAACGGCCCTTTCTTGAAGGTAAAACCTATCGACGCGATGATAACGGAGGAAACAAACCCTCCCACTCCGGTGGCGGACAATAGGAACCCTCCCACGTCCGCTTCCCGGCTAAGGACATCGGCGGTGAAAACCGGAAGCAGGAACCAAACCTGGTGCAAGACTACGTTGGGAATGAGACCCAACAGGATGAGGGTTAAGATGATCCTCTTTTCCCGGCGAATGAACCGGAGACCCTCGCCAAAGTCGGAGATAGGGGACCGGCGTCTGGTTGGCGCCTCCCGTTGGAAGGGGGTTTTCATGGGGATGTACACCAGGACCGTCGCGGCATAGAGGGCTGCTTCGACAAGAAAATTAGCGGTGAATCCAAGGCTGGCGATGAGGATTCCGCCGACGAACGGGCCGAAGATTCGTGTTCCGGTGATGCTGAGGGAATTGGCGGCGTAGGCGTTCCCGAATCCTTCCGGCGGCACCGTATTGGCGATGAGCGCCTGACGCATGGGCTGGGCGATGGCCAGGCAGACTCCGCTGGCCAAGACGTAGCTGTAGGCTAGCCCGACTCTCAACTGATCGGAAAGCGCCGGTCCGTTGTCCGATACTACCAATAGGGCAAACAGGGCGGCGAGTACCGCCATGAAAGTTTGGATCTTCATGAGCAGCTTTCGCCGGTCCACCCGGTCTCCCCACACCCCGCCCCAAGGGCCGACCAGCAACACCGGCAGGGTGCTCAAGCCACCCACGATCACGACCTGCAAGACCGACGCCGACGACCCGATGGTCAGGTCGCGCACCAGCCAACCGATGGACAACAGTTGCAGCCATTGAGCGCTGTTGGAGAAGAAATTGCCGGTCCAGAGAAGGCGGTAATTCCGGTAGGTTATCAGGGAGTCGAAGGTATGCAGGCGGGGCAAGCGAAGTAGATTGATGGTGATGCGCTCCTGGGAAATCGCACGGCCAGCCCGGCCGGCGGCGGTCTCCCCATTCTACGCTGTGAGTTCCAGCACCACCACCGGGATCTCCCGCTCAGTTCGGGCTTGGTATTCCTCGAAGGGCGGCCAAAGCTTGGTCATGATCCGCCAGAGAGCAGGTTTTTCCTCGGGAGTCGCCGTCCGGGCTCGGACTGATAAGTGTTCGGCCATGACCTGTATCTGTACTTCGGGAGTCTTGGACAGGTTGCGGTACCAGCCGGGATGGCGCGGCGCGCCGGTGCGGGAAGCCACCAACAAGTACCGATCCCCGTCCCGCCCGTAGATAAGCGGCGTGGTATTCGCGTTGCCCGATTCCCGCCCAATAGTTGTTAGGAGCAACGTGGGAGCTCCTGAATAGATGTGACCGTCTTCGCCCCCGGTCTTCAAGTAGCGAGACATGTGGTCGTTGACCCGCTTGCGGGCCTTATTGCGCTCCCGCTGGGTATGGTCTGGCATGGCGATGCTGTCCTTGGGATGGAGTGGGGAGATCGTACCGGCTTGGCTTACCGGCCGACCCCTACTCCAGCAGAAACCCCTCATACCCGTTGGCTGCCACCTCGGCGCGTTTGGCGCGCATGACTGGGGCGCTGTCGGGGGCGGTGAGGAGGACGCGGGCTTTGCCGGGGATGTTCGCGCCGACGAACCAGGAGTTGGCTTGGCCCCGGAGGATCTTTTCGCCACCTTCATTGACGTGTTTGACCCAATCGTCTTCGGCTTGGAGCGTGGGCGATATGCGGGTGAATTCGTTATTTCGCACGTAGCAGATGGCTTCGCTCACCCAATCCACCAAGGGCTCGGCGGCTCGGACAAAGTTGCCGACCGAGGCCGCGTTGACGGTGAACAGATTCGGAAAGCCGGCGCTGGAGATTCCCATATAGGTGCGTGGGCCCCCGGCAAACTTGTCCTTCAACGACTGTCCCCCGATGCCGCGGATGTCCAGCCGGTTCAACGAGCCGGTCACGGCGTCGAATCCCGTGGCGAAGATGATCACGTCCAGATCGTACTCGGCATCGCTGGTCTTGAGGCCGGTGGGAGTGATTTGCTCGATGGGGGCTTGGCGCACGTCAACCAGGAGGACATTGTCCTGGTTGTAAACCTCGTAGTACCCGCTCTCGCAAGGGAGGCGCTTGGAGCCGAACATGTGGTCCTTGGGCACCAGCATCTCCGCCACCAACGGGTCGTGGACCCGCTCGCGGATCTTGTTGCGGAAGAATTCGGCGTAGTCCTCGTTGGCCTCACCGGGCATCATGACGTCGTAGAAATTGCTTAGCCACTTCTTGAAGCCAGGTTCAGCCCAAAGCCGCTCGTATTGCTCCAGCCGCTCTTCCGGTGAGACCTCCATTGCCGACCGCGGGTCGAATTCGTGCATGAACGAGCCCGCGGTTGCCATACATTTCGCGAAGATCTCCGGGTAGCTTGCCTTGATCTCGCGCTGGGCTTCGTCGTCGATGGGGCCGTTTCGGAGAGGGGCGCAGAAGTTCGCCGTGCGCTGGAATACGGTCAGGTGGGCGACTTCCTTGGCAATCTCGGTGATAAGTTGGACGCCGGTGGCCCCGGTGCCGATAACTCCCACCCGCTTGCCGGCCAGGTCCATGCCTTCCTTGGGCCATCTGCCGGTGTGACACCAGGGACCTTTGAAGCTGTCTATCCCATCAAAATCTGGTGTGTAGCCCGCTGACAGAATGCCAACCGACGTGATCAAGAATCGGCCCCGTGCCTGGTGGCCGTCCTCCAATTGGACCAGCCAGCGGTCATCGTCTTCGTCGAAGACGGCCGACATGACGCGGGAGTTTAATCGGATGTGCGGGCGAAGATCGAACTTGTCCGCTACGTAGTTGAGGTAACGTTCGTTCTCCGGCTGGCCGGAATAGTGTTCCTTCCAGTCCCATTCCTGCAGGAGTTCCTCCGAGAAGGAATACCCGTAGGTGTAGCTCTCGGAGTCGAACCGGCATCCCGGATATCGGTTCCAATACCAGGTGCCGCCCACGCCGCCGCCTTCCTCAAAGATGCGGACCGACAGCCCGTGCTCCCGCAAACGGTACAAGGCATACAACCCGGTGATCCCGGCGCCGATGACGATCGCGTCAAACTGCTCAATGTCTTCAGACGTCCCCGTACTGGCTGCCGGGGTTTGCTGTTGAGGAGTACTCATTTAGCTCTCCTTAAGGATTTTTAAGTGCCGCCCTCTGGTGAGCCCAACCGGCCCGCACCTGACGGCGTCTGTATCTGTATATTCGTCCAAACGGAAGACCCTTTGCGACCCCAATTCTACACCCGGCCTGCTCACGCCGCACTGGGCTCGTTGCGTGGATGGGTTTGTAGGTGATTAAGCAGCAGGGGTCGCTTAAGCCTATGTTAGAATCCCTGTGGATTCGACTGAGCCTATCCGGCCCGTATACGGCCAAGGGAACGGTGTTGCCGCATGACTTACCTCGGCCAATCGCTGAAACGGGCGGAAGACCCCAGGTTGATCACCGGACAGGGCGCCTTTGTCGACGACATCAACTTGCCGGACATGCTTCACGTGGCGGTGTTGCGGAGTACCCACGCCCACGCTCTGATCAAGTCGGTTGATACGGCTGCCGCCCGCAGTTCCCCGGGTGTCGCGGCGGTGCTGACCTCGGAGGACATTGCCGGAGTGCTGCGGGACGTTCCGTCGGGCGACGGTATTTACGACGACAAAGTTGAGCACATCGAAGCTCCACAACACCCGGTTCTGGCCAGGAACAAGGTGTGTTATGTGGGCCAACCGGTGGCCATTGTGGCGGCGGAGACTACATACCAAGCGCGGGACGCTCTGGAGTTGATCCAAGTTAACTACGAGATTTTGCCGCCGGTGATGGACACCATGAAGGCGGCCAACGAGCCGGGCGTCCCGATCCACGAAGAAACAGGCACCAACGTCGGCATCCGGGTACGCCACTCGGGCGGTGACTTGGACGGGGCTTTCGCCAAGGCCGAGCGGATCGTCAGCGGTAGCTACCACGTACAGCGATTGGCCCCCTCGCCCATGGAGAACAGGGGAGTGGCCGCCGATTTCCAAGCCCAAGAAGGAATGCTGACAGTTTGGGACTCCACCCAGAGACCCCATGGCGTCAGAAACTATCTTTCCCAGATCCTGGATTTACCGGAAGATCAGGTACGGGTGCTGGCCGGTGACGTGGGCGGCGGCTTCGGCGAGAAGGGGTGCATGTTCCCCGAGGAGATCGCCATCCCTTATCTTTCCAAGATTCTCGGCCGGCCCGTGAAGTGGGTGGAGGACCGCCAGGAGAACATGGTCTCGTTCCACGGCCGGGGACACACCGCCGAGGTTGAGGCGGCAGTGACGAACGACGGCGTCATTCTTGGGGTGAGGGTGAAGATATACGTTGACCTGGGAGCGTATTTTTACCTCTCCACACCGGCGGCCCCCACCCTGGCCAGCGAACGCCTAGTTGGTCCATATAAGACTCCGGCCATGAGCGTCGATGTTTTGGGGGTCATTACCAACAAGGCCCCCACTGGAGCCTATCGAGGGGCGGGCGGACCCGAGGCCGCGTTTTGCATGGAGCGCACGGTAGACTTGATCGCCCAGGAGTTGCGTCTGGACCCCGCTGATGTCCGTCGCAAGAACCTGATTGGGCCGGACGCTTTTCCCTACCACACACCGACCGGTGTCACCTACGATTCGGGTGACTACGAGAAGGTGTTCGACCGAGCTTTGGAACTGGCGGATTATCCCGCATGGCGCGAACGGTCCAATCAAGCGAACCAACCCAATGCCCCCTTGATCGGCGTGGGCTTGGCCGCTGTTACCAAAGGCTCGGGAGCCCACGGCGCTCGCCGCACCGATCACGCCCGCGTTGTTATCGATCAAGAGGGCCTGGTTTCGGTCTACAGCGGTGTCTCTCCCCACGGCCAAGGCACCGAGACAACTTTCACCCAGATCGTTTCCGATGAACTAGGCGTGACCCCGTCGGACGTTGAGATGTTTCACAGCGATACCCAACTGTTCCCCGTCGGTGGCGGTACCGGCGCCAGCAGAGGGATAACCGTCGGCGGCTCCACGGTCTATACCGTGCTTCAAGACGCTCGCGAGAAGCTGGTCCGGATCGCCGCCCACTTGTTGGAGTGTCCGCCTGCAGACGTCGAGATGCGCGAGGGACGGGTGTTCCGGAAGGGCACGCCATCGTCCAGCCTTCCTTTTTCCCAAGTGGCCGCCGCGGCATACGACGAAGAGTTGCTGCCACCCGATGTGGAACCGGGGCTGGAGTTCAACGCCACATATACCCTGCCGGACAATCCGTATGCCTTTGGCACTCACGTGGTGGTAGTTGAGGTGGACCGGGATAACGGAGCGGTGAAGATCCTGAAATACGTCGCGGTACACGATGCCGGCCGGATCCTCAACCCGATGTTGGCGGAAGGCCAGATCCACGGCGGCCTCGCCCAAGGGCTGGGCCAAGCGCTGATGGAGGGGATGGAGTTCACCCCCGAAGGCCAGCCGCTAACGGGAAGCTTTATGGACTATGCCATGCCCAAAGCTCAGGACATGCCGGACTTAACTTTGGATACGTTCGAAACTTTGTCGCCATTGAATCCGCTGGGAGCAAAGGGTATCGGCGAGCTGCCCACCGTGGCGGCGCCGGCGGCGATCACCAACGCGGTCATAGACGCTCTGTACAGCACCGGCGTGCGCCACATAGACACGCCGCTGACCCCGGAGAAGATATGGCGGGCGCTCAACCCGTAGCCAGCATCTCGTCGGTGCTGAACCGGGGGGAGAGTAGTTGGGGGCCATCGGGCGTGACCAGAATCATGTCCTGCAGGTGCCAATAGCCCACGTGGGGTTCCAGGGCCAGCACCATTCCCTCCTCAAGTAACACATGGGAGGTAGGGACGATGTAAGGTTCCTGTTGATGCCACCATGCGCCCACACTGTGTCCGACTAAGGAGACCCGGTCCTGGTAGCCGGCCTCTTTAAACTTCTCCGAGGCAAAGCGGTGGATATCATTGGCCTTGGCGCCGACTTGGCATTGATCGATGGTCATCCGGTAGATGTCGCGCATCAGCCGGTAGGTGTCCTTCTGTTCCTGGGTGGGCTCGCCAACCACGACAGTGCGTGACTGATGGCCGGGGTATCCCTGGTAGTAGGACACGTAATCGTTGCGAATGATGTCCCCCCGGTGGAACGCAAAGTCGCTCTCGCCCCCGTAGGCCACGGTGTTCCGGCTGCTGTTCAGGATGCCGTGGGCCCACTGGGCGCCCCTTTGCACGCAACTGGCGACGATGCGGCTATGAACCTCCCGCTCGGTGTCCCCTTCCCGCACGGTGGGAAAGATTTCCAGATATGCTTCGTCTAGGATCAGCGCCCCTTCCCGCAGCAACTCGACTTCGCCGGACGTCTTGATCCAGCGGACTTGGTCCATCATTTCAGTGCAATCGAAGAGTTTGCCGCCGGGCAATAGACTCTCCAGCTCTTCCCATCGGGCGGCGCTGACGTAGGTCTTTTCCAATCCCACGACTTCCCGATCCAGGCCCAGGTCCTTCAATACCGCGGCCGCTTTTTGGTAGGGCGACTCGGCGTAGTCGTCGTAGATCTCAATCTTGTCCAGCCAAGAGTCCCGCCGAGCCAGTGGCGCGGCATAGTGGTTCAGAATCATCACCGGCTCGCCATGGCGCGGCCACACCAAAAGCACCTCCCGGGGAGAGTCGGGAAAGTCTAGGTGCCTTCCCAGAGTGCCCGGATAGGAGAACCCGGCCAGATAGGTGAAATTCTTGCCCGAGCGAAGGATCAAGGCGGAACAGCCGGCTTCGTCCAGAAATCGGTTCAGCCTGTCGATGTTGGCGATGATAGTTCTAGTCTGATCTACCATGATTTTGCTCCTGGCTGGATACGCAGTAACCTAACATTGTTGGCGTGTGTTGACAATGGTTTTTCGCCTGCCCATAGTATGGCGCGATAGGCAATGATTGAGGAAAGCAGATGCCGCATGAGGAATTTCACGACCCACTGGCGCCTCCGGACCCGTTACGGGACTGGTACGTCAACACCATCTGGGGCAAGCGGGTCGACGACGACGATCTCCTGTTTGAAGTGATGAGCCTGCAGGTGTTCCAGGCCGGGCTTACCTGGCGCATGATCCTGAACAAGCGGGACGGGTTCCGATCGGCGTTCGACAACTGGAGCATAAGCACCGTGGCCGGATTCGGCCCTGCCGAGGTGGAGTCGCTACGAAACGACCCCGGTATCATCCGCAACCGGCTGAAGATTCAAGCTACGGTTGATAACGCCCGCACCGTCCTGTCCCTACAGAGTGAGCACGGCAGCTTCTGCAACTGGTTTTACGACGTACTGGAAGGCACCGAATACCCGGCGATCCAGAAGACCCTGCGGGGCATGTTCAAGTTCATGGGTCCCGAGATATCCCGAATGTGGCTGATGGCCTCTGGGCGCATCACCAGAGAGGAAGGGGACAAGTACAGGCCGTGATTTTGACCTGTATTCCTGACATTGGAACAAAACGGTGGGGTAGTGCGTCTTAAGAGTGAAGGAACCAAAGTATTCGCTCAAAGGAGCACCCCAATGAAGAACAGATTTACAGCGGTAATCGGGTTGGCCGCCATGCTTTTGCTGCTGGCCTCGGTTGCTTGCACGGACCATACCCCATCCGCTGCCCGCACCCAGCCATCTGTGGGCATTCAAACGACGCCATTGCCGACTAAGCCCGTCGAACTGGTCACTGGAATCGATGAGAAACCAACGGCGATTGAACCTTCGGTTTCAGCGACTCCCGTTGCCGTCTCTCCCACTCAACCGACTACTGAGCCTGCATCCGGCCAGCCTTCCGAGCCGAGCATGGTGGAGACGCCCGCCCCGATAGAGAGCGTCAGATTCGCCGTCTCGGATTCCGATCCGCCCGAATACACTCTGCAGATCACGTCGGGAATCCCCAGCGGCTGCGTAAAGTTCAATGGGTACGAGACTCTCCAAGAGGGCAATACCATTTTCGTCAATGTGACCAACATGCAGCCTGCTCAGGCGATCCCCTGCACGGCGATCTACGGACAACATGAGGGCGAAGTAGTTCTGGACGGCGGGTTCGTTCCGGGCGAGAGCTACACCGTCGTCGTAAACGGCAACCTGACCAACTCCTTCACGGCTCGTGATCCCGAAGGCGTCAAGATGGCGGTGGCGGAGTCACCGATCGAGCGGGTTGAGGTGACGGTCTCAGACGCCAACCCACCGGAATACTTCGTCCAGGTCATCTCCAGGCTGCCCTTGGGAAGTAGCTGTTCCAAGTTTAATGGTTACGACCTCTCCCGCCGGGGCGCGAGGATAATACGTGTAACGGTAACGCATCTGGAAGTGAAGGAGATCATGCCGTGTACCCGTGACCTACCCGTGGCGATGACCGAGATTTTCCTGGGAACGGAATTTAACTCCGGAGAGTCGTACAAAGTTATCGTTAACGGTGAGGTAACCAACTCGTTCGTCGGCCGCGACACCGAAGGCGGCAAGAAGGTAGTGAAGGAATCTCCGGTTGAGAGCGTCGAGTTGATCATCTTGGAGTCGTTTCCGCCCCAGTATCGGATAAAGGTTGTCTCCACGATGAGCGGCAGCAGTTGTTCCCAATTCAACGGTTATGATATATCCCGCCCCTTCTCCAACACGATTCACGTAAAGGTGACCTATCTTTTCCCCGCGGGGGAGGTGATGTGCACCATGGATATAGCATATGCTGAGACGGACATATCGTTGGGCAGCGACTTTGTTTTCAAAGAGGAATACACCGTTGCGGTCAATGGTGTGACCGAGACCTTTATAGCTCAATAGGCATAGTTAACGCTTTGTCTTTGCGAGGCGACCAACGACGTGGAATCTGCGGATGGGCAGCATCCCCACGCCTGTCATTCTAATCGCAGGGAGGAATCTCGGGATGTGTGGGACGGCCCCACCCCAGATGCTTCGCCGCTGCGGCTGGCTCAGCATGACATGTTCGGATCATCGACAGGCGGTCTCTATTAGTCAATCCACCACAAGCAAAGTGTAAGGATATATGGGGGAATCACTGATGATGGGAAATAGAGCCCGGAAATGCCAGGATCCCCTGATTTGAGCGGCGATGTGCTAGTCACAGTCTGGTTCGATTACACCTGCCCCCATTGCCATGTCGGCCTGGGGCGGCTGGACAGCTTGTCCGGAGAAGTGGCCTTCACCATTGACCGCCGTCCCTACCTGCTCCGTCCGCATGCGCCTATAAATTCTGTTTTGGCGCAAGACCGCTCGGTTGAGGCACAGTCGCTAACCCATGAATCTCCCGTCCGCCGTCCGCCTCTGGCGCCCTTGGGTGAAAAACCTGCGGCGGAGCCGTTTTCCAGCCGGTCTCTGAGCACCGTATTGGTTCACGAGGCCACGGCGTTTGCCAGAGAGCAAGGTAGGGACCGGGAGTTCTACTTGGAGACTGCCGGAGAGTACTGGGAGCGGGGCTCCGACTTGGGAAGCATATATACCCTTCGCAGGTCAGCCTCCAGAGCCGGACTGGACTGGGAGTCCATGTGGCCTAAGTTGGAGTCCGGCCACTACCGTCCATGGGTATTGGAAGAACATCGGGCAGCCGTCGAACAGGGTGTGAAGGGAGTTCCCTCCTATCTCATAGGAGGAAAAATGTACACCGGTGACGTGGGGATTGATGCGTTGCGGGCGGCAGTTGAGGGATCTCCCGGCTAGCGAGCCGGCGCCTTGGCGGCTAAATGAGGCGGTTTAGTCAACAAGATCAGCCCGATGGCCGCGATCCCGATCACGGCGAGAGTTATAAAAGCGAAATGATAGCTTCCGGTGATGTCGAATACCAGGCCGGAAAACACCACGCCGATAGCCTGCCCCAAAGAGACGAAAGGCTCGGTTACTCCCCTGATCACGCCGATGGACCGGCGGCCGAAATAGTTGGCATATGCTACTGCGGGGACCACTAAAATCCCTCCCACGGATAACCCGAACAGCGACGCGACCAGCAGCGCTTGCCATACGGTGTTGACTGACGGGAACAGAAACAAAGCCACCACCATGACCACGGCGACAGCGGCGTAGCAATACCGGACGGAGACCCTCTCCACCAGCCAGCCCCAGATGAGACTGCCGATGCCGGTGAACGCCGCGTTAAAGCTGATGGATAGAGCCGAGATGACGCCGCCCAGGTCCTGGTCGATGAAGTAGGCGCCCTGGTGGGTATTCGTGCCGGCCTGCATCAGGAAAAGGATACCGGTGGCCAGAGCCATGAGCCAAAGTGTGGGGGTCCGGCGGGCGTCTCGCAACGTCCAGTCCGGTTCTTCAGACGGCGCCGGTACTGTGCCGGACTCATCTTCCGGCCTCCCTTGGGGTAGATCCGGCGCTAATCCCATCGCCTCAGGGGACTGTCTGATCAATAACGAAACGGGTCCCAAGGCCGCGACCCACACGATCGCTCCCAGAACCATCCAAGCGGCCTGCCATCCCCAGTAATGGATCACCATTCCGGCGATCAACGGGAATAGCACCATGCCCATGGAGTGGGCAAGGAACAGCATGCCGGTCGCCCGGCCCCGCCGCCGCACGAACCACCGGGACACAACCACGGAGGGACCTATCTGGAAGGAACTGGAGAACAATACCCTCCCCATTCCGAAGGCTAGGTAGAACGCGATGGGGACGGTGGCCCAAGCCAGGGAAAAGGTGGATATTCCCATGGCCAGAACGCTGATCGCAAGTATCAGGCGGACCCCGTATTTATCGGAAGCCCAGCCGACGACGGGAGAAGTCACGGCGGCCACCAACCCGCCGAGACTGGCGGCGCCGGCTATCAAGGTGCGGCTCCAACCCAAGTCGTCGGAGATCGGGAATATGAAGACGGCTAGGGTGAGGCTGGCGGCGGCGTTGCGCACGAACATCGCGTCGCCGGCCGCGAAGAGAATCACCCATCCGTAGTAGAAGGGCATCTTGTGGGCGAGCCGGTTGATCAAACCTGTCTTATCCCGCGACTAGCCGCAGCGGCCCCTGGCGACCGAAGACCACCGGAGAGAGGCTTAGAGTATCGGACGCCATGACGCGCCCAAGTGTCCGCTGGCTGATGGGAGGCTATCGAGATGCTCATTCCAGGTGAGGCATGTTGTAACGGTCTTCCGGATTCAGCCAACCCTTGAAGTTGGGCTCTCGCTTCTCGGCGAAGGCGATCCGCGCTTCCATCTGGTCGGATGTATCGCCGTGTTCGTGGAGGGCCGCCGCCAACCGGCTCAGGTCCGGAGCCACCTTGGGACGCATCTGCCGCATCATGTGGATCGTGTTGACCCGGGACGCCGGGGGTAGGGTTAGCAGGTGCTCTGCCATCCCGAACGCGGTGGGCAATAGCTCATCGGGTTCAACCAGGCGGTTGATAAACCCAACCTCGTATAGACGTTGGGCGGTGAAACGGAACCCCAAGGCCAACTCGGTGGCGATGGGGTGGGGCAGACCGGCGAAAAATCCGTGGTTGTAGCCTCCTAGGAGAAACCGTTTTGCCTCGGATACTTCGAACATCGCGCTGGAAACCGCTACTCTCAGGTCGCTGCGTTCCACCAATATGAACCCTCCGCCCATGGCATACCCGTTGATGGCGGCAATAACCGGCTTGTCCGATTGCCAATCGTTGTAAGGATTGGTGAGCGGATGGGACTCGATGCCAGGAGCGCCCCGCTCCAAAACTTCCTTCATGTCGTCTCCGGCGCAAAAGGCCCGGCCGGTGCCGGTGAACACGGCGACCTCCAAGTCAGGATTGTCGTTGAACTCGGTGAACGCCGCGAACATCTCGGTTCGTAGCTCCAATCCCAGGGCGTTCATCCTTTCCGGACGGTTCAATTGGATGAGCATGACCTGACCCTGAATGTCGGTATTCACCACTGCCACGAGTGATTCTCCTTATGGTTAGAGACGGTTAGATCTGGACGCGGCCAAGGCCCCGCCAAGGCACCTGCCCGATGTTAGGCGGAAGCGCCCCCATCCGGCGGTTCGAGACCCTGGGAGAGAGACTTCGGTTTTCCGATTCTCACGGGGTTACTGGCTGATGGGAAGGTATCGAGTCGCTCACTCCAAAGTAGGTAAGTTGTACCGGTCTTCGGGTTTCAGCCAACCCTTGAAGTTGGGCGTTCGCTTCTCGGCGAATGCGCTACGCGATTCCATCAGATCGGATTTATCACCGTGTTCGTGGAGTGCCTCCGCTAGTTTGCTCAGATCTGGAGCGACTTTGGGCCGCATCTGCCGCATCATGTGAATCGTGTTGACTCGTGAAGCGGGTGGAAGAGTGAGCATATGCTCAGCCATGCCGAAGGCAGTAGGCAATAGCTCTTCAGGTTCAACCAAGCGATTAATGAACCCTACCTCGTAAAGCCGTTGGGCGGTAAAGCGGAAGCCCAAGGCCATTTCCGTGGCGATGGGATGGGGCAGGCCGGCGAAATAACCGTGGTTATAGCCGCCCAGCAGCCACCGTTTAGCTTCAGACACCTCGAACACCGCGCTGGGGACCGCCACCCGCAAGTCGGTACGCTCCACCAAGATGAATCCACCGCCCATGGCATACCCGTTTATGGCGGCGATAACCGGCTTGTCCAACTCTCCATCGTTGAACGGGTTCTTGACCGGAGCCGAGGCGCTTCCCGGTGCGCCACGTTCCAAAGCTTCCTTCATGTCCTCCCCGGCGCAGAAGGCCCGGCCGGTGCCGGTAAACACAGCGACCTCTAGGTTAGGGTTGTCTTTGAACTCGGTAAACGCCGCGGCCATCTCGGTTCTAAGCTCCACTCCCAAAGCATTCAAGCGCTCGGGGCGGTTCAATGTAATGAGCATGATCTGGCCCTGTATGTCGGTTTCCACCACTGCCATGGTTGATCCTCCTTAGTTATTGGGGGATAGTCCTTTGAACGCCCATCAATCTGCGGGCAACGCGTCGTATCGCTCTGGTCCGTCTCGTGGGATCAGGTCCAATCTACTAGGTAAACCCGGTTGAGCCCGGATAATCCCTTCAATTCCATTTCCTGTCCTTCGCCGAACTGGATGTCTCCGGCGCTGTCGGTCAGTTCTTTAAGTAACGACGACACTAGAATCTCTCCGCCATGCGCTCGATCGGCGATGCGGGACGCCAGAATAACATTCTTGCCGAAGAAGTCATCCATCTCCTGGACGAACTCCCCGGTGTGCAAACCCATCCGCACCCGCACCG
>Ga0208830_1000087_pt1 | contig 51014 bp, 42 predicted proteins | sample DeeseametaMP2634_FD_184169 | JGI IMG/M metagenome (GOLD analysis project Ga0208830, IMG submission 184169) | Marine microbial communities from the Deep Atlantic Ocean - MP2634 (SPAdes) | ecosystem: Environmental > Aquatic > Marine > Oceanic | place: Northeast of Antigua and Barbuda, North... | reverse complement strand
AAAGTCTATGCCAAGAGGGGTTTCTCCAGACCATTCTCTAATGCACCGGCTTGCGATTCGGTCAGCAGTCGCTGTCCGCTTAATCCGCTCAAAGATATAAAAGCTGCCTTTCCGCTTCCGGCCCACAAGCGGCTAGACCGCTACCAGCGACAGCTGCCGGTCCGCAAAGCGCCCTAAATTCGGTCATTTTACGGGCAGAATGCTGATCCCGGAAGCGGGCATTCCGGGAAGACATCTTCACACGATGAACGAGAGCGAATTGCCGAAATTGTGAAGCAGAACCGGCAGGAGCAGGCATCCGGTGCGCAAACGCAGCCAGACCGCGATAAAGGCTGGGATTGCCGTCAGCGCCATCGTGATGGGATCGAAGGCAAAGCTGTCGTCCGAGAAGCCACAGGCATGTGCCAATCCGAACAGGAAGCACGACAGGACCGCGCCCCATCCCCAATCGACCCGAGGAACCGTCTCCTTCCGGTGAAAGCCTGATCCAGCGCGAACAGCAGGATGCCACGATAGAAGAGCTCCTCCTCCAAACCCGGCATGGTGAGCTGAAACGCGATATCTTCGCCGCTAGCCGGGTTTCCAGGGAAGATGAGAGCTATGACGTAGTGTCGCCGAAGCCGTTCGGTCTTCATGCGACCGCCATGCCTACCGCTTCTTAGTCAACTGAGGTAGATCGACGCCAAAGACAGATACGCTGATCTTAGATGCGGTTTGGCTTCGAGCGCTTCCTGCGATCAAGTGCAAGCTAGGTCGCGACAACTTGCAGGTGATGGATAGCGAGGCCAGGCGAGCCTTCGAATGGTCCTAGATGGCGGTGCGGGAGCATGCTTTCATCATGGTCAACTATTTGAATATTGGCTGAGACCGCTACTTGTCATCGGGCCGCCCGCTTTCTGGGTCGCTGAGCGGCGGCTGCCGGGCATCGCTTGTGGTTGATCCCGTCAACAACCGCGCCCCGCGTCCGTAAGTAAACCATGCCCAAGCCCAGTTGACATAGACGACCAGGCGGCTGCGAAAGTCCACAAGCAGCATCAAATGTATAAGTGACCAGACCAGCCAGGCGAGAAATCCCGTGAGCCGGAGCCTGCCGAATTGCGCCGCCGCACGCGAGCGCTCGATCACCGCCATGGTACCATAGTCGCGGTAGCGGAAGGCGCCGGGCTCGCGCCGACCGGCGATACGGGCCGCGAGCAGCTTCCCGACATATGTGCCCTGCTGCTTGGCAACTGGTGCAAGAGCCGGCAAGCGCTCGTCGCCGCCTGCTTCGAAACTTGCGACGTCCCCGATCGCAAAGATGTTTGGATGACCCGGCACCGAACAATCGGACCGGACCGTTACAGCCCCGTTGCGGACCCCATCGATTCCAAGCCATTCAGCAGCCGGACGGGCCTCAGTGCCGGCACACCACAGCACGGCTCCGGTATCTATCCGCTCGCTACCGAGCACCACGCCGGTGGGATCGATTGCCTCGACGGCCGTGCCAATCCGCACCTCCACCCCCATCGAGGTTAGAGCTTCGGTCGCATAGGTCGAAAGCGCGGGATCGAAACCCGACAGCAAACGGCCGCCCGCCTCGCATAGGACCACACGCGTGTCGCGCGGATCGATGCGAGAGAAATCGCGCGCCAAAGTCGCGCGTGCGAGTTCGGAGATGGTCCCAGCCAGTTCCACGCCAGTTGGGCCGCCCCCAACAATAGCAAAGGTCAGGAGGCGTCGTATCTCTGCGTCGTCGGTCGACTGCTCGGCCCGCTCGAACGCTTCCAGCAACCGCGCGCGGATGGCAAGCGCATCCTCAATCGTCTTGAGAACCAGCGTGTGTTCGCGCCAGTTGTCCTGTCCAAAAAAGCTCGAGGCCGATCCCGTGGCGAGTACGAGATAATCGTATGGCAACCGATGCCCATCGCGCAGCAGCACCGAGCGCGCCCTGATATCGACGCCTGTAACCTCCGCCATCAACACACTTAGGTTTGACCCGCCGCGCATCAGCACACGGGTGGCCGTAGCGATATCGGACGGGGAAAGCGCCGCAGTCGCGACCTGGTATAGCAGCGGTTGAAACAGGTGATGATTGGTTTGGTCGATCAGCGTCACTTCCGCGGCATTGCCGCGAAGAGCGCGCGCCGCAGCCATGCCGCCGAAACCGGCGCCGACGATGACGACCCGGGGGCGGTTCGTCGATTCGGGATGAGACAGGTTCAGCGAAAGCGTTTGGCCTTGCAATTGGGTCTTCCTATTGCGACGAGCGATGATATGTAAACTTATTCGTTTCATTTTGGGCGCATGCCAAAGTCTGATTCGCGCCGAACCGTTTTTGGGCCCAAACCCTTCATGCTGCGCATATTCGTTTCGCTCATTTTCACATGTCTGATCGCAGGTTGTGACAACGCCCCCGTTCCGGAGGAGGCCGATCGGCGTCCCGTCAAACTCTACACCGTGGTGACAGGCGGCCAAGCCAGGACTTATGAATTTCCCGCGATTATCGAGGCAAGCACATCTTCGGATCTAACCTTCGATGTTCCGGGCAAGATCGTCCGGCTAACGGTGGATCAGGGCGATTTCGTCAGGGCCGGCACGGTGATCGCGCAGCTCGACCAGACCATCGCGCGCAACCAGCTCGTCCAGGCACGCGAACAGTACGAGGCGGCACAGGATGCATTCCGCCGCGCCGACGCGCTGGTCGGCGAAGGCGCGATTCCGCGGGCAGTGCACGTTCAGCGCGAAACGCAGCGCGACACTGCGCGAGCCGAACTTGACAATGCGCGCGAGCAGTTGGAGAAGACCGTCTTGCGGGCGCCCTTTTCGGGCCGCGTGGCCAGGCGACTGACCGAGCCGTTCGAATATGTTTCGCCGCAGCAGCCGGTCGTGACCTTACAGACCGCCGGTTCCGCCAAGGCGGTGGTCCAGGTTCCCTCGTCCATCGTTGCCAATGCCGAGCAGCGGGCCCCGATCAACGCGGCGATCGCGCTCGACAGTCTCCCCGACAGGCGGTTCGCGGCCCGGTTCGGCTCGTTCGCCACCGACGCCACGCGTCAGTCGCTCACCTACGAGGCGACGTTCCTGTTCGATCCGCCTTCCGGCGCGCTGATCCTGCCGGGCATGACGGGAACACTGCATGTCGAGCTCGATACCGATGATGCCGAGATGCCGGCTGTGCCACTGGAAGCGATCGTTGGGCGTGACGAAAAGACATTCGTCTGGCGCGTGGACCGCAGGACCGGAGCCATCGCGCTGCGCCGCGTCACCGTAGGCAAGGGAGCAGGCGGAATGCTGCCTGTAACTGCCGGCATCGGCCGCGGAGACCTGATCGTAGCCGCCGGGCTCGCCAATCTCGAAGAGGGGATGAAAGTCCGCCCCTACGAGCGGGACTGAGCCATGTCGTTTAATCCCGCCGTCTTCTCGATCAGGAATCGCCTGCTCATCCTGCTCGTCATCATCGGGACGATCGTTGCCGGGATGGCGGCCTATGGGTCGCTGCCGCGCTTCGAGGATCCCGAGTTCACCATCCGCCGCGCTGTCGTGGTAACACCCTATCCTGGCGGATCGCCGATGGAGGTCGCCACCGAGGTCACCCAGCGTCTCGAGCGGGAGATCGGGCAGATGCAGGAGGTGAAGGAGATTGTTTCGACCTCCGAGGCGGGCCAGTCGCGCATCGAGGTGGAGATCAAGTACGAGTTCGGGCGCAACAAGGAACAGCTCCAGATCGTCTGGACCAAGCTGCGCAACCGCGTGGCCGATGCCGCCCGGCTGCTTCCGCCCGGGGCAGGTCCCTCGATCGTCAACGACGATTTCGGCGACGTCTTCGGCATCTTCTACATGCTAACCGCCGATGGTTATTCGCCGGCCGAGCTGTACGACTATGCCGAAAAGCTGCGCACCGACCTGAGCGGTGTGGAGGGTGTGGGCAAGGTGGTGCTGTCGGGCGAGCAACGCGAGGCCTTCTATGTCGAGATCATGCGCGAGCGGGTCGCGGCGCTGGGGCTGTCGGTGCAGAGCGTCTATCAGGATCTAGCACAGCAGAATTCCGTCGTCGCAGCGGGCAGCGTGCGCGTCGGCGACCAGCGTCTGGAGATCGTTCCCACCGGCGAGATCGATTCGGTCGAGGAATTGCGCGATCTGCCGGTGATGACCGGCCAGGAAGGCGCGGTCGTGAGACTGGGCGATCTGGCCCGCGTGACGCGCGGCTATGTCGATCCGCCGATGCAGATCCTGCGCTACAATGGCAGGCCGGCGGTGGGCATGGGCATCTCGAATGCGACCGGCACAAATGTGGTCGAGGTCGGCGAGGCGATCGAAGCCAAGCTGCGCGCGAGCGAGAGCGACCGCCCGATCGGCATCGAGATCCACGAATTCTACCACCAGGGCAAGGTGGTGTCGGACGCGATCGGCGATTTCGTGATCAATGTCGCGACGGCGCTCGTCATCGTGGTGGTCACGCTGCTGATCTTCATGGGCTGGCGCTCGGCCGTGGTCATCGGCGCCGTGCTCATGCTCACCGTCGCGGCGACGCTGGCTGGGATGAATGCCGGCGGGATACCGATGCACCGCATCTCGCTGGGCGCGCTGATCATCGCGCTGGGAATGATGGTGGACAACGCCATCGTCGTGGTCGAGGGGATGCTCGTCGGCCTCAAGCAGGGAAAAAACAGGCTGGAGGCGGCGCGCGCGATCGTGGGCCAGATGCTGTGGCCGCTACTAGGAGGCACGCTGGTCGGCATCATCGCCTTCGCCCCGATCGGCCTCGCCCCCGGGCAGGTCGCCGAATACACCAATCACCTGTTCTGGGTGATGATGATCTCGCTCTTGTTCTCGTGGTTCTTCGCGGTCACCGTAGCGCCTTTTCTCGCCAACTGGCTGTTCGAGAAGGAGGAGGATGCTGCCGCTTCCGGCACTGATCGGGAGACAGGATTCGATGCAGGCCACGACGGTCTCGAGGACGAGGCCGCCCCGCAGCGCGAAGCCGGCCGGATCGGCACCGCCTATCGCGAATGGCTCGCGCGCGCGCTGCGCCATCGCTGGCGTACCATGGGCCTGACCGGGGGGTTGTTCGCCGTCTCCCTTGTGGGCTTCGCGTTCGTGGAACAGGGTTTCTTTCCCGCCTCCACCACGCCGCATTTGATGGTCGATTACTGGCTGCCTGCGGGCACCGATATCGAGCGGACCAATGCCGACCTGGAGGAGATTGAGGAGGATCTGGCGACGATGGACGGCGTTACTGACGTTCAGACCGTGGTCGGCATGGGTACCTTGCGTTACAAGCTGGTCTATCAGCCCGAGGCGCCGACATCCTCCTTCGGCCAGATGATCCTGCGGGTTGAGGACGCCTCGACGCTCGAGCGGCTGCAGGCAGATGTGCATGCCTATTTGCAAAAGAACGCCCCCGAAGCGCGCGCCAAGGTCTGGCTGTTCGAACTGGGGCCGGGTGGCGGCTCGAAGATCGAGGCGCAGTTTTCGGGGCCCGATCCGGCGGTTCTGCAGAGCCTGGCGCAGCAGGCCAAGGATGTCTTCGCCGAGGACGAAGCGGCCATCCTCGTGAAGGATGACTGGCGCGAGCAGGTGCCGGTCATCCACCCGCTCTATTCCGAAACGCGCGCGCGTCGCCTTGGCGTCAGCCGCGAGGACGTGGCCGAGGCCTTGCAGGGCACGTTCGCGGGCCGTCCGATAGGCGTCTTCCGCGAGGGCGACGACCTGATCCCGATCATCGCCCGCTCGCCCGAAAGCGAAACGCGCGACGCGCAGAACATGGAAGCAATCCAGGTGTTCAGCGCCAGCGGCGCCTCGCTTCCGCTGCAGGAAGTGATCGACGGTTTCGAGACCCGCTGGCGTCATTCGCAGATTCAGCGGATCGATCAGCGCTGGGCAATCAACGCCCAGGCCGATCCCGCGCCGGGCGAAACCGCCAACCGTCTGCTCGATCGCGTGCGCGGAGACATCGAGGCGATCGAACTGCCTTCCAGCTACCATTTCGAATGGGACGGCCAGGAAGGAACGAGCACCGAGGCGATCGATTCGCTGATTGGCGTGGTCCCGCTCGGTGTCATCGGCATGGTGCTGGTGGTAATCGTGCTGTTCAACGCAGTGCGCCAGCCGGTGATCATTTTCATGATCGTGCCGCTGGCGATCATCGGCGTAACCATCGGCCTGCTCATCACCGGCATAGCGATGGAGTTCATCGCCATTCTCGGTGTGCTCTCGCTCTCGGGCCTGCTGATCAAGAACGCGATCGTGCTGGTCGATCAGATGGATATCGAGATCGGCGAGGGCAAACCGCGTTTCGATGCCATCATTGAGGCAGCCTATGATCGCGCCCGCCCGGTCATCCTGAGTTCGCTGACGACGGTACTCGGCGTCATCCCACTGCTGTTCGACGCCTTCTTCAAGGCGATGGCCGTGGTCCTGGCCTTCGGGCTGGCCTTCGGGACGGTACTGACCCTGTTCGTGGTGCCGGTCCTCTATGCAATCTTCTTCAAGATCGGCCCTGACGAGACCGCAGCCGAGCCACAGGGGGCAAGTTGAACCATGCGCATCGTCCCTCTCACCGCCATGTTGCTCGGCCTGATGCTGGTGTCAGGCTGCTCGCATCCCGACAGGGTCGGCGATGGTCCGGTCGCACCCGCCCGCGCGGCCCTGCCGCCTTTGCCGGAACGCTGGCGGGCAGTCGCCGATGCCGCAGGGCCGGTCGCGGACGGATGGGTCGCCGCCTTCGGCGACCCGCGCCTCGCCGCGCTCGTGGCCGAAGCGCAGGAGAAGAACAGTGATCTTCAGGCCGCCGCGGCGCAGGTCCAGCGCGCCGCAGCACTTGCCCGTCAGGCGCGTTCCGGGCTGCGTCCGGCCGTTCAGGCGGTCGGCCTGGGTTCGCGCAGCCATATCGAGATCGATGATATCGAAATCGGCGGGCAGGCCGGACTGCCGGTGCCGTCCAGCATCGAATATGACAGCACCAGCTTTCTGGGACTGGCGCAGGCGAGTTGGGAAATCGACCTGTGGGGCAGGATCAGCGATGGCTGGTATGCCGCGCTCGAGAACGAGGCGGCTGCCCGCGCCGACTATTTCGCGGCCCGGCAATCGATTGCCGCGGGCGTGGCGCGCGCCTATCTGGTCTCGATCGAGGCTTCGCGGCAGGTGGGGCTGGCCGAGGAAGCGGTTGATACGCTCGAACATCTGCATCGCCTGGTGGGTCTGCAGGTCCGCGAGGGCGTCGCGATGGATGGCGATCTGGCACTGATCCGCGCCAATCTCGAACAGGCGCGCGAGGCTCTCGCACGGGCACAGGGCGCGCGGCGCGAGGCGATCCGTGCTCTCGAACTACTGGTCGGGCGCTATCCCGCGGCCGAGTTCGCCTCGGGAATTGACTTGCCGCCCATGCCAACGCCGCCGCCTGCCGGGCTGCCTTCGACGCTGCTCGAGCGGCGGCCCGATCTGGTCGCGGCCGAGCGGCGCGTCGCCGCCGCACTGCATGCCGAGGACCAGGCCAGCAAGGCGCGCCTGCCGCGCCTGTCGCTCACGGGGCTGGCGGGCGCGGTGTCGGACGCCCTTGAAAATATCTTCGATCCTACCGCGACCCTGTTCAGCATTGGCGGCAATGTCGCGGCGCCGATCTACCAGGGCGGCGCGCTGGCTGCCGGCGAAAACATTGCCGATGCCGAACTGCGCGCGGCGATCGCGCAATATGCCGGCGCCGCGCTGGCCGCTTTCGAGGAGGTGGAAACCGCGCTCGACAGCGGCGTGGTGCTTCGCCGCCGCCGGGACGCGGCCGTCATCCGCGTGCGCGAGATAGAGGAAGCGCTCAGGATCGAGGATCTGCGGTACAGGGTCGGCGAAAGCAGCCTGCTTGACGTGTTGCAGATCCGGCAGCAGGCGATCACTGCGCGCAGCGATCTGGCGACGATCGAGCGCATGGAACGCGAGCAGTTCGTCACGCTCAATCTGGCGCTCGGCGGAAGCTGGAACGCGCCGGAGGCTGATCCCCCAGAGATTTCCGAGAAGGATGGCGATGCGAACCCGTAAAGAACTCCGCCTGACCATGATGCCGGGACAGGCCATCGACCTGGTGCGAACGCTCGTCCTGGGAGTGCTCGGCCCCGCATTGCTGCTTGGCGGTTGTGCCAGCTTCGACCGGCAACCGTTCGAGGCCGCGCAGATCGAAGCCGCGCACGCGCCGGATTCGCCGAAAATCCGCCATTGGGCCAATTCCCCCGACCTGTTGACACAGATCTCGATCGCCCCGCCACCGCCGGGCGAGCCACTGCGCGTGCTCGCGCTGTCGGGCGGTGGGGATGACGGGGCCTATGGTGCGGGTTTTCTCAACGGATGGTCGCAAACCGGCAAGCGACCTGAATTTGCCGTGGTCACTGGAGTCAGCACCGGGGCTCTCATCGCCCCCTTCGCGCTGCTCGGGCCGGACTACGACGACGAGCTGAAACGCGCCTATACCGAGATCACGCCCGACGACATTTACAAGGACCGCTTCGCGTTGGCGATCCCGTTCTCGACCAGCGTCGCGACGACCGGGCCGCTCGAGGCTCTAATCGCCCGCTTCGCCACTGATGCGGTGATCGATGCCATCGGCGAAGAGCACCGCAAGGGCCGGCGCCTGTTCGTCGGCACCGTCAGCCTCGACCGCCCCGGCAATGCGATCTGGGACATGGGAGCGATCGCGGCCGGTGATGCGCCCGGTCGCTATGCCCTTTTCCGGCGCATCCTGCTCGCCAGCAGCTCCGTCCCGGTGCAGTTCCCCCCGGTGCTGATCGAGATGGAAGCGCAGGGAGAGCGAATCAGCGAACTCCATGTCGATGGCGGCACCATTGCGACCCTGATGGCCGCTCCGCCGGTCGCGAACGACCAGATCCTGCGGGACAGCCAGTCCCCAACGGAGCTGTATCTGCTGGTCAACGGCAAGATGGCAGGCGAGTTCGAGCTGATCGAAGCAGGTCTCTCCAGCATCGCCAAGCGGACGCTTGAGGTGATGCTCTTCTCCAGCCTCCAGGACCGTGTGGCCTCGGCCTATGTCTGGGCGAGATCGACCGGCGCCGGATATCACTTGACCTTTATCGAGCAGGACTTCGACGCGGACGAGCACGATCTTTTCGAGCAGGATTATATGCGCACGCTGTTCGACTATGGCGTGGAGCGCGGTCGGGCACAGGCATGGCAGGATAGTCCGCCATCGTCGGATCCGGACACTGTCGCATCAGCCGTGCCCGAAACGACGAGTTCCGAGGATTAGCGGCCGTCATGGCACCGGGACGAACATACCGCATGAGCTTCGCCTTTTCCGATATTCCCCATCAATCCGGACGGCCGGCCGTCGTTAACGGCGCCAATAGCGGCACCGGCTACGAGATCGCCCCGCACCTGGCGATGAAAGGCGTGCGCGTGCTGCTGGCGTTCCGCATCGCCGAGCACGGCACTTTGCGTGTCTTACAGGCCGTGACCGATCCGCAAGCGGAAGGCGGCGACCATCCCGGTCCTTGCGGTCTCATGGGGATGCGTGGCCAGACTTCGGGTCGCGCGGTCGTGACAGACCCGACTCGCGACCGAGAGATGACGAGAAAGCTGTGCAACAGGTCGGTTGCACTAACCGGAACAGAACCGGACATTGGCCCTGCTGTTCCGTCGCAGACAACGCCTCCCGACAGCGCACCGTAACGCGGATGCGCGACCGGCACCCTCCGTTCATGATACAGCGCGCAGCTTCTCATGCGTTCGGAAATACGGCACTTTCCGCAATCGGCTTGAGTGTCGCTAAGCACGCGGTGGGCCATCCCGGCCTGACGGGCGTTGCACTTGTCGAGGACGGCATAGACGCGTTTGCCATCCGCTCTCGACTCATCGCCGCGGCCGAAAGATCGATCGACCTGCAATATTACATCTGGCGCGACGATCTGACCGGTAATCTCCTGCTGGAAGACTTGCGCAGAGCGGCAGCGCGGGGTGTACGGGTCCGTCTGCTGGTTGACGATAACGGCATTCCCGGCCTCGACCGCAAATTGCGCTGGCTGGCCAGCCACCGCAATTTCGAAATCCGCATTTTCAATCCGTTTCGAAACCGACACTTCAAGCCGCTCGATTTCCTGCTGGATTTCCACCGCGTCAATCGCAGGATGCATTCGAAAAGCTTTACAGTCGACAATCAGATAACCTGTGTCGGCGGGCGTAATGTCGGAGACGAGTACTTCGCCAACCGAGAGCAGGGGATTTTTGCCGATGTGGATGCGCTTTGCGTAGGCGCGGTGGTGCAAGAAGTCTCCGAATGTTTCGATGCGTTCTGGAATTTTCCCGCTGCAGTCGAAATCGACTGCATCGTGAAGGAAGATCCGAAGCAGTACGCGGCAAGCGGGGCAACTGATTTCACGCGGTCAGTTTCCGGCCCCTCCGCGACCGATTATCTAAGCCGTGCCGCCGGATCTGTTTTGCTTGAGCGTGCGCGGGCCGGACGGATTGAATTCGAATGGGTGCCCGTCGAGCTGGTCAGCGATCGGCCCGCCAAGGTTCTCGGACAATCGCGTCAAGGCGATCTCATGGCTAGCGTCCTCAGGGGTCTCATCGGTCAACCGGAAAGGGAATTGCTCGTCGTTTCGGGCTATTTCGTGCCGACCTCATCAGGTGCCAGGGCCTTTGCGCAAATGGCACGCAACGGGGTCGATGTGCGCGTCCTGACCAATTCCTTTGCTTCGACCGATGTCGCTATGGTTCATGCCGGATATGCAAAGCATCGGCATTTTCTCGTGAAGTCGGGGGTGCGTCTGTATGAGATGCCTGCCCCTGGAGACCGGCCCAAGACCACCCGCAAATCTCTGCGTCGACCTTCGCCGCGCAACACAAACGAGAATGCCACCCTGCATGCCAAGATGTTCGCTGTAGACGGCCGTCGGGTCTTTGTCGGTTCTTTCAATTTCGATCCGCGCTCTTTCGCTCTCAATACTGAGCTCGGGATCGTCATCCAGAGTGAGAATCTGGCGGCACAGATGCACCACGCCTTCGATACCATGATCGCGTCCGGCTCCTACAAAATCGTCGTGGATGACAAAGGCCGACTGAACTGGATGGACATGCGCGACGATGTCCGTCAATGTGAACTGGCCGAGCCTGGAACCACATGGTGGTCGCGAGTGCTCACTCGCCTTCTCAGCAAAACGCCGATCGATTGGCTGCTGTGAATACCATCTGGGCGCGGCGACCTACGCGCCGACGTCATTCTCCTGGGTCACCAAATGGACCGTCCGCGTCGGGTAGGCGATAGCGAGACCGGCTGCCTTCAACCTCTCGAAAATGGCCAGCAGCAGTTCCTGCCGGATCAGTCGGCTTTCCGCGTAATCGGCAACCATGATGTAGGACCAGATCTCGATATCCAGCGAGCTCTCGCCGAAATGAGCAAATCGAGCACGGAGGCCATCCTTTTCAATCAGGTGGTGATCGCGCAGGATCTGCTCGATAATCTCCACGGCCCGGCGCAGCTGGCCTGCGGAGATACCGTATTCGACGCCGATCGTGGGATTGAAGAGAAAGCGGTCGCGCTTGGCGAAGTTTTCGATCTCGCGGGAGGAAAAATCACCGTTCGGGATGGTGACGAGCGTGCGTTCATTCGTGCGAATCCTCGTCGAGCGCATACCGATATCCTCTACGGTGCCGACAATATCTCCCGCGCGGCAGAAGTCTCCGACCTGAACAGGGCGGTCTGCGATGACGTTCAGGCTGCCGATCAAATTCTCCACGGCCTTCTGTGCGCCTAACGCCAAGGCGATGCCGCCAATGCCCAATGCGGCAATGCCCGTGGTCACATCGACCCCCAGCGTGTCGAGGACCGCTACCGTCGCCAATAGGAAGAGCACTATCTTTGCCGTACGCCGCAACAGGACGACGACCGACACTGCCTGCCGCCGCTGGCGGCGTTCCATCCGGGCACTAGCAACGCGTGCGATGGCATCGACCAGGCGCAGCGCAAACCAAGCAAGCGCTACCCAGCCAACGATACCGATATAGCGCAGCAAGGTCTGGCGCGCGACGATGGACGCCTCGATGCTGCCCGTCCACAGGTGGAAGGTCACCACTGCGAGAAACAGGCTGAGCGGCGGCAAGGCGGCCTGCGTGAAGCGGTAGATCGCGCTTTTCTCGCGGTCGGCCACAAAACGCCGCATGATGGCCAGAAGTCCGGCCGATATAAGCCAGTAGAGAAAGAAACTGCCGGCTGCGCTCCCGAGCAAGAGAGCCCAGTCCTGCAGCGGGGCTCCGGCCACCTCGGCGCTTTCACCGTCTTCCGGTTCAGCCGGATTTGTCGCCGCCACAGACACTGCTTCGAGAGCTTCAACGGTCTCCTGCGAAATCCCCCAGACCTCGCTGCCGACAGGGCTGTCGGTCCGGGTGAGAAGGATCGGCAGACTTTCCTCGCCGCCGAGCCTGCCTACCTCTTCGGTGTCGGCCGGCAGTTCATCGTCGAGACGCCCACTCGCTTCGTTCGACAAGGCACCGAAAGGCAGGAGCGTCCCCTGTTGGTCGAGCGCGGCTTGCAGCTTGGTGGCCCAGATCGCTCCTTGATCGACAAGTTGAGCCTCATCCTCTTCCGCAGACAGGTGGAAATAGTGAGCAGCCCTCGTGTAGTCCTTCGCCGCCAGGGCGCTGATCAGGCCGGTCACCGTTCCACGCGGCGTCTCGCGACCGAAAGGGTCGGTAGCCACTTCAGCGGCCTGCTCGGCCATCGGCTCCGCCACAGGAGCGATTTGAGCGGAAGCCGGTGTTAAGGCGGCGCAGGCGACCAGCAATAAAAGGGCAGAAAGACGGAGAACCGATATCGGTCCGATCGGGATATTATCTGGAAGGCGCTGGCCATCGCAGTTCCGCAATGGCTTCAACCCTACGAACCTACGAAAGACAGAGATTGCATTCCAACCGCTAAAGCTCGGCTCACTGATCGATCGGAGAGATTGCCTTGGGGGAAAGGCCATTTTTGCTGGCGCCGGCGATGAAAGAAAGTAAACTCACCGGTACCATGCCGTTTTCCGTTGCGGCAGGCAAGCGTTCATGTGGGCATCATTAGTCCGCGTTGCCCGCTGCGGAGCTTTGCCTGGCCATACCACAAAGGCCTCGTCCTACTGGGCAGCAGATCAGATGGCCGAACCAATGCAATAGTGAGAGAATAGATGTCACTTCCCCGCAGAACCTCAAGCGGCGGTCGTCCTTCAAAAGAGGAGGCCGAGAAACTAGGCGAGCACATATTGCAGGAAGCGCTGCAGGAATTTATCGCTAAGGGCCTCGATGCGTCCCGGATGGACGCGATCGCCGCTTCGGCCCACGTATCGAAGCGAACACTTTACGCACGCTACAAATCCAAGGATGAACTGCTATGTGCGACGATGGACTATGGTATTGCGAAGCACATCCGTCCGGTGAGCACTCTTCCTGCCAATGGCCCCATTCGCGAGCGCCTCGAAGCCGTTGCGCATAAATTTCTAGAAGCCTCGCTCACCGCAGAAGGCCGCGGCATACAGACCTTGCTGACATGGCTTGCCAATTACCGCCCCGATTTGCAGAACAAGATCAGGGCCAAAGCCGTGGCTGACGTTACCGGCGTTATGAACCAAATTCTAAAGGACGGCTACGCAAACGGAGAAATTGCGTTCTCAGACTTCCCGGCGATCGCTAAGATAGTCTTCGACTTATTATTCTCCTTGCCGAATTATGAAATACTGAGGGGCATGGGTCCCGAATATCATGGCAGCGAATCCGTCAGCCTGGACAAGGAACTTGATTTCGTGATGGCTGCACTTCGCACTGGCATCGTCTTTTCGACGAATGGGCGGTAAGCTGGCGCATATCTTATAAATCAGTAACTTCGTTGCATTGGTTTGAACCTAAAGATATTTCAGTATCCTTCGGATTCATCGTGATCGGAGTGTCCAGAAGATGGCCCCGGCTCAATGTGCTCTGGAATCTCGTCGAGCAATGTTCTGCCAGAGGCGTACCGCCGCCCGAGCGTCTCGATAAACCCTTAGTAACGCTTCGCATCACGATCTCCTACAGATCAATGCCGTCGTCGGGGTTGCGAGGCCTGTCGCGCCAGCCCTTGCATCCGTCGCCGCAAGGCCGATGCGCGCGCAGCTTCATCCGGGTCATCCTCGAAAATCGCGAACTCGCCGGTCGGTAACGAGTCCGGCGTTTCTCGTGCGATATCGAGATGATCGGGCAGTTCGGGTTCGCGGCGGAGCCCATGAGTTTTCTCCATGACGGGCCGGTCGGGAGCCTCTCTCCTGACCTCAAAACTTTCACGAAGCGCAGCGTCGCCCTCTTACTATAAAGAGAGCGACGCCGCGGTCTGGGCGACGGTGGAGGTCAACCTTACGGCTCTGACTGGTGATCTATTGGCGCTGCATTCAGATGAGGACCGCATCGGCCTCGACCTTTCGCCGGCAAGCCATGTGCTGGGTGATCCCACCGCGCTCGGACGGATTTTTGATAACCTCGTCGATAATGCCCTGCGCCACGCCTCGACCGTCACGGTAAGGAATGTTTCGGATGGCGGTAAGACCTGCTGGTCGTTTGAGGACGATGGCCCGGGAGTTGCGCCCGACCAACAACTGACGTTAGGCACGGCCTATGCCCGTTTCGATCCGTCACGCGATCGACAGACGGGCGGAGCCGGCCTTGGCTTAGCGATCGTCTGCGGACTTGCCGAAGCCATAGGCGGCTCCGTCTCGTTCCGGTCCAAGCCGGGCCGAGGACTGCATGTGCAAGTCGTGCTGTTGTCGGCGGGTAGAAGCTCAGAATGAGCGAGACTCCATTGCAGACTGATAATAATCGGAGGAGTAAATCAAATTGATAAAATTGAGGATCATCAACTATGAGTATCGTCGCTCAACTCGCGATCGGAACGGTGACCGTTGCACTTACCATCATCATGCAAGCGTGTTTTGCCGCAATAGCCTTCTCAGTCGATGATCGCTTCACGCCGCCTCGCACGCGAACAACACGCTTTGGAGCGACCTTGCTTCTTGCCGCTTCTACGATATGGATGCTGCTCGCTATCACGCTGGCGGCTTGGATTTGGGCGGGCCTGTTTATTGTATTGGGTGCCTTCGAAGCGCTGGAACCGGCGCTCTATTTCGCAACGGTTTCCCTGACGACGCTAGGCTTCGGCGACGTTATCCTCTCGCAGGATGTGCGGCTGCTGTCTGCGATCGTGGCTGCCAACGGCCTCGTCATGTTCGGTTTGAGCACTGCGTTTCTTCTCGAATTCGTGGGTCAGGTGCGCGAGGAGAAAGGCAGTTCGACGCGATCCCACATTTCGACGGCAGAATGACTTCGTACAGAACCGGCTCACTTTGGCTAGCATAAACGATTGTGCCTGCCCACTCTACCCGCATCGCCTTGTCCAAGTAGAAAACGCCGATCCGCCCGGGTTTCGACAAATAGTCTGGGGCTTGGCGCTTGCGTAGACTGGATGGTCAAAAGTGGAATGGCGGGTTGCGACTCTAATGTCGGTCCTAACCACCAACTCGGCGGTTCGCCAGAAGCAGATGTTCGCATGGCATGCGCTCAGGTCGGCTTCGCCCTCTCATCCCAGTCATCCGAGCATTGAGGGCTACGTTCCGAAAGCGGACGTCGGTTCGAGGGCGTCGGAGCGATGCCCATATCGGACAATAGGATTAGTCGGCTTAACGGAGATGGATTGGGCTTAAGGACATCTCGAACGGTGGCAACAAAGCGACCTGGGTTCGGTCTTTATCCGCCTTTGACTTGTGCAGGGTCGAGCGCCTGCACCGGGGTTGCGAGAAAGCGGAATGGCTCGGCGGTTCCTTGCTTCGCGGCCGCGACAGCGTTGATGAGCAGCGCCGCCGAAGCGGCAAACCCTTCGATTGAATTTGCCTTGCCAAGCCAGACCCGCGAGGCCTTGGGCGACACGCCCACGGTAACTTCCAGCGCGGCATTGCGCGAACGCGCGGCCGACCGGTAGAAGCTCTGGTCATCAAAGGGGTCGAGCGAATAGTCCAGATCCTGTCCGGCAAGGATCTTGGCATCGGCCTTCGTGGCACTTCTCCGGTGAACGCCCGACAGCCACAGGGTCCGCGCCTGGCCATTCTCCAGAAATGCGGCGGCCATGGTTGAACGGGATATCGGCAAGAGCCAGGTCGGTGGAACGGCTCGACGTCTCTGACCTTGCCGATTCATCGGAAAGCCTCGCGGTTTGGCTGAAGTGCGATCTCACCTTTGATGCTGCCGAGATTGTCGCGAACGTCGACTACGCCAACCTCGTCTTCCAGCAGCGCCTGCACGTCCTGCGACAGCTCTTGCAGCTTCAACATGTCGGGGCCGGTCAGGACGATTTCGATCGGATCGCCCGATGTTGGCTGTCCGGTCTCGGGTGCCACCAGTAGAGTGGCACCGGCGACATTGCGGTCGAGATAGGTCTGTAAAGTCGGGTCGGCAGTCCTCATTTACGCGGGCGGGCGAGAGGAAACGAACTGCATCGCAAGGTCGCTCGACTATCGCCAAGCGTCCCAGTGGACGCCCCACGAAGATCGGACAGGCAATCCTCGCAGACGTGCGACACCTGCTGAGAGGCTTCACCTCTTCGAGCCGGTTTGCTCCGCAAGCAGTTCGACAAGCCTGCGCACGCTGTCCCGCAGTTCGTCAATCCCTTCGGATTTGCGCCCCCTCGCGAGGGTTTCGGGAACATACACTGCCTGGTTGCGCAGTATTTTTCCACTCTCGGTCAGTTCGATAACCACTCGGCGCTCGTCTTCCGGATCGCGTGTTCGTCGAACCAGGCCGGCGGCCTCCATACGCTTCAGCAGAGGGGTGAGAGTTCCGCTATCGAGGTAAAGCCGCGCGCCGAGGGAGCCCACCGTCTGGGGTTCTTTCTCCCATAATACCAGCATGACCAGATATTGCGGATAGGTGAGACCCAGCTCCCGAAGAACAGGGCCATAGAGGCGGCTGAGGAGGTTGGTGGCAGCATAAAGGGGAAAGCAAACCTGTCGATCGAGCAACAAGGGATCGCGCGGGTCCTGTGCTGCTGCCACCCCGTCATTCATTGGGCGAACACATTAATTTTCACATCGACGTTTCCGCTGACTGCGTTGGAATAGGGGCAAGCAGCGTGGGCGTTCTTCACGATCTCGTCAGCCTTTGCCTGATTGACCCCGGCAATTTCGACATCCAGTGTGACAGCGAGATTAAACCCGTCATTACCATTCGGCAAGAGGCCGACCTGGCAGGAGACTTCAATGTCGTCGTCACCCACCTTGTCGGTCTGTGCCCGCGTTACATGGATCACGGCATTTTCGAAGCAAGCCGCATAACCAGCAGCGAAGAGTTGCTCGGGATTAGTCGCGTCGCCCTTGCCACCGAGTTCCTTCGGTAGAGCGAGGTCGAGCTCGAGAATGCCATCTTCGCTTTTGACCTTTCCGGCGCGGCCACCATAGGCGTTAACGCGAGTGTTGTAGAGATTTTTCATGTTAGCTCCTTACGGTTAGACAGCAGGATAAATAGTATCCAATTATATTGTGCGCAATATATAATTTGCAAGGCGCGTCATGCTGGCAGACACGCCTTTGCGTCAAATTCTGACCGCGTCACCTGCCCAAAGCCCTCAGAATAGTCTTCTCGACCGGCGAGTAGCTATTGTCGGAACGCTCGAGACTGATCGGCTCACGCGGTAGCAGTGGCGGCTGCGCAATGAAGCGCGGCTGCTTACCGTAATCCTTATATGCAGAATGCACGAGGAAAGGGTGGCACAGATACACCTTGCCGGCCGGACCCGTTGCCAGTTGCTCCAGGCGATGGGCCGATCCGGCGAATCCGTCCGAGGTCAACTCTCGAAGGGTCAGACCGGCTTCCTTGGCCGGTGCGAGTTGTCGCGCTGTATCGATATGCGAGCCGACCCGAATGCGCGTTGAGGAATCGTGAATACCCACATCCGAGAATAGGAACAGCATCAACAGGGCGCGGCCCTTGCGGTGCACATTGGCCCGCCACTCCATGAAGTCGGGCTTCTCATAAGCGAAGCTGACCTCGATGTGCCACCCGTCGTCTCCAGGTTCTTCGGCAGGATGGAAAGCCAACAGCAAATGTTCCGAGTCCGCCCCGCGGCAGCCACCGACCTTTGCCCACAAGCTGGTCGAATGCTGTATGCAGGGCGGTTGTGTTTGCCGCTTCGTGAAACGGAGCCTGATCGAACCGCTCGAGACGGGCCGGGTCCAGGTGGTCGAGTCATCGGGATCGCATCCCGTGGCCACCCACAGGATCGCGCGCGCTTCTGCGGCCACCTTGGATGAAAATGCAGCACCCACCCAGACGAAGCCGTCGCGAACGAAGCGGGCAATGGCATCTGCGCCAAGCGCAGAGAAGTATCGATTAGGCGCGTATGGTCGAGCGGCATTGCTGCTTCACGAGCCGGAAACCCGGCCAGCTCAGCCCAACGGAAAGGGTCGAGGCGCGATTGAGAGTGATGAACTTCATGGGCTTCTGCTACCTGATGTATTGTAGAGACACGACAAACGGCTGCCATTGAACAGGTGCTGGGCATACATGGGTGGTCTGCCATGGGGTCGGAAGCAAAATGGCCGATTTGCATTGGTTGCCTGCCCAAAGCAGACAGTCAGCAACCGGCCCCAAAGATGCATAAAGCGCGCGAGCGGAGGTCAAGCTGGGCCGTCATCCTTGTCAGGGAGGCTGTTTCTCCCGGCGTGATCGGCACGGACAAACAGCTGGCGCAGCGCGCGTAAGATCTCGCGCCGGTACAGCACGGCGAGCAGCACTAGAATGCCGAGCCCGAACAGCCCGAACAGCCAACCAAAGTTGCCGAGCAGCCAGCCCGCCCAGCCGCCAGCACCAGCGCCAGCGGACGGGACGCCGAGGCGGAGATGCTTCTGGACAAAGTCGGCGAGGCTGAACAGCGTGCCCACGCCCGAGATAACACCTACCGCCGCGATCAGCGCGCCGAGCCGTTCGTCGCGCCCGCGCTGCTCCACTTCCAGCGCCTTGGCCTGGCGCCGGTCGAGGTCGCGAGCATATTCTTCCAGCGTCTGGAGCGCTTTGTCCATCGCCTCGCCTCGCCAGTCCGTGCCGCGCAGTTCGGCCAGCTTTTCGAACACCTCCGCTTCGGTATCGTAGCGGAAGATGTTGAGGTAGCGGTGGCGTTCATACTTGCGGTAGCTGTCGAGCTTGAGGTCGTTGATCGCGGTTTCCAGCTGCTGCGAACTGTCGAGCAGCGCTTCGTCGGCCTTGCCGTCGCGCAGTTCATGCACCCTTGCATCGATATCGACGAGCTTGTTCGCGCTACGTTCCTCGTGGTCGCGCGCCAGAAACTCGTTGTGCAGCGCCAGAACGTGGATCAGGAAAGCGTAGGGGCAGGTACCCAGGTAATCGTTGCCGATCTCCAGGCTGCGGCTGCCTGCGACATAGGTGATCATCCCGCGGTGGTTGGCGTAGCGCACGAAGAAGCGCTCGTCGGCCTGGACATCTTCGGTCGGGTAGATCGGATCGATCGAGTCGAGGATTTCCGAGGTATCCTGGTTGAGCCAGTCGATGATGTTCTGGTTGAAGCCGGAGAGGAACAGGTAGTCGAGGCAGTCGGCCCGCCCGGTCTCGTAGGCCGGGATATGCACCGGGATCGGCGGATCGATCGGCTGATCCTTGGCATCGTAGCAAATCAGCGCCGTGCCATCGTGCAGCCCGCGCTTGAGCGCAGGTTCGTTCGGATAGGGCTGGGCTTCATTGTCGATCACGTTGTCGGGATCGCGGAACACGCCGATCCTGATCCACTCCTCATAGGTCTTGGTCAGATCGAATTTGGACCAGGCCAGGCCCGGCTCCTGCCCGCGCTTCGCGCCGAGCCAGGCCTCGCGCGCGGGCGGGCCTTGCTCAGGCCGGGTCATTTCGTCGATCATGTCGCGGAACGGCACGAAGCACTGCTCGCGCACCACGCGCTTACGGGCCAGCTCTTCCTGGCTTACCGGATCGACTGGCAGCAGACGGTTGAAGATCCGCTCGTCGTCGATGTGGAAGAGATAGCGGCAGCGCGGCAGCATCAGGCCGGGAACCTCGATCACCTCGGTCATCCGTGGCAGCGAGGCCAGCACGGCATCGTCTGGCGTGGCAAGGCCGAAGACCTCGCCCAGCAGCAGCCGGGCATCACCCACGAATTGGCCGCGCACGAACTGCCAGAAGGTGCTGCCGGTTTTGGTTCCGGCGTGTACGACCGCGATCCGGTCGAGCGGGTCAATCCCGGTCGTATGGCCCAAGAATGGATTGAGGAAGGTTTCGCTACCGTCCGCGTCGATGAGCGCCGCAAGTTGCTCCTCGCCGAGCATGAACTCCTTCGGCGCGGCCAGCTTTTGCAGCAGCGAAAGGAAGTAGAAGGTCTGCATCCCGTAGGGATCGCGCAGGATATCGCGCCGCTTGGGGGCGGCCTCCGGCTCGGCCTCGCGGCCATAGCGGTGCTCGAACGAGAGGTGGTAGGATAGCGCCCCGTCGCTGTGCGCGAACTAGAATCGCCGCAGCCGGACCCTACGCCTGAGCTGGCGTTTGAGGTCGCAGTGGAACCGTACCCCTTCGGTTACCCAGCTGAAATCGGGAGGGACTTCGAAGACCAGTTCGGTCTCGGTGCGGATCGCATTGGCGGCTGCGTCGAACGTCCAGGCCGACCCGCTGTTGACTGCGCCTTGCCCGGCGGCGAACAGGAAGTCGCGCGGGCGACCGAAGAAGTCGCGGTCAGCGATGTCGTTGAACAAGGGGTCGATTGCGTTGCGGAGCGCGAAGCTGGGCAGGTGGCGCAGCTGCGCAGCGCGCAATGTCTTGCCGGGGTCTTCCCGCAGATCCTTGTTGTAGACGCCTCCGAGGCGTTCAGCGTCGACATAAAGCGACAGCGTCCAATAGGCGGTGCCATCGTAGGCGCGGTCGAAGGTGTTGCCCCCTGTCTCGGTCATGCGCAAAGTCTTATGGCGAACTGGCGGAAGTTCTGCCCTGCGCCCTGCCGCCGGTCAGCCTTGAGTGCAGCGATTGCCGCCTCGACCGGGACCAGCGCCACTGGCTCGCGCCGCTCGGCCAAGGCAGCGAGCTGCGCGGTGCAGACCGGGTCGCCTTCGAGCGGCGCGCCCTTGCGAACCGAGACGCCGAAGAAGCTCTGCAGATGATCGTGAAACCAGGCCGCCGGGATCGCCGCCTCCGGATAGCGCAGTGCGGCGTAGATCAGCCCGTCGTCTGGCTGCTGATCGGGCGACAGTGCGGGCTGGACGTAGGGGAAGTCGACCAGCCGCGCGCCCAGCCGGGCCCAGACCGCCAGCCGGTCGATCTGGTCGATCCCGGCGTGCTGGGTGTCAGCGGCATATTCCGCATCACTCAGAGCCAAAGGATCGTTCTGCTCGATGAACACCGCCGGTTCGGGGCCGTCCGTCGCGCCGGTCAACGCCAGCAGCGCCATCCGCTGCGCGGCGCCGATCAGCACCCGAGCGAAGCCCTGTCCGCGCGCTGCCGCCTCGACGAAGACGTAGTTGAGCGCCAGCGAAACCGGCGGGCCTCCAGCGGCGGTCATGCCGGTGGCAAGGAAGTTGGCGCCACCCAGCAACGTGCCTTCCGAGTCCTCCACCGTCAGCACCTGCTCGCTGTGCCGCCGCGCGAAGAGGCTTGGCAGAGTCTGATTGAGCTGCAAGCAATCGATGAAGCCATCAAGATCCTCACGTTCGTCAGGCAGCACGAAGGCACGATCATACCCGGCATAGAACGCCTTCAGTACCGGCGAGGACGGGTCCTCACTCGTCCGCAAGACGAGCCTGTTAGCGAGGACTTCCTGATGCTCGAAGACGGCCATTGACATGTCATGACGCCAGTTCCTTTGCAGCGCAATAGGAGGCCAGTCACATGACTTGTCGGCGCCTTGGGCCAGAATTCTTCGTATCAGTGTCCGGTGTTTGAACCTTTGCTTGGTCCGTTTCCCAATCGGAGTATCAAAAAGCGGTCAGTCCGCAACCGGCCCATTTCCTGCCACTCCGGCAGTTTCCACAATTCATGTCAGCACGAGTGTAGGCATATCCAACCTGCTGCAATGCGACCGACCGCCCATTGCGTAAATTGCAATTGGCGGAGACGAACAGCTCATATGCTGACGTTACCTTGGTCAATCAAGAACTGCTTGAATAATCGGCCTGCCAGATTTTTTATCAGGCACCCGCATGGCATCATGCGCTAATTGCTCTCGCGTCGCGCTCTCGCTCACGGAGCGTCCATGGTCGATAGATATCCTGCTTCAGGAGACCAATAGCCCCAGAAACTTTTCGACCATTCATCCTTCATGGTAATGAGAAGAGCTTTACATCGCCGTCGCTCCCCTCCAGACCTTTGCATTTCGGGACTACGGCGCATTCTCGTAACATTTTTTAAGGAATGGACTACCGGGTTCGAACGCACGAAGAACAAGGGTTTGAAATCGGAAAAATCTACTAGGTCGAGCAAACGGTAGTTCCCCGAGGAGCCTGCAGCACAGATCGTCGCGGGAAGCTCCTTGTCCCAGATTGCAAGCATGGAAAAGCCGTTCTTGCTTTCACGGAAGCGAAACCACCTGTACTCGAGGTCAAGCGTTGCTCGTTTTGCGAACCGTGCATGCTCCATCGATCCAGCTAATAACGAGCCCCGTTTTTCGAGCACGATGTCCGTTTCTGACCAACAATCGTACTTGGACCGAAACCTTATCTTCTGGTGCTGGTGCTTGTTCAAGGCACCTCCGGACTGAGCGATCCCCGGCTTGAGATCGACGTCGGAAAGGAAGTTCGCACAGCTTCTGCTGATCATTGCCCGGGCCATAATCTTTTCGCGCACTTTTCGCATTCCAGCCTCCTTCAACAAAGATATGGACACAACGGATCAGCTTTTCAGATTTATTTTGTTGCATTGGCGGAAAGGCTGCTTGTCCCCTGTCTCGCAGCGACTGCTAGGTTGTCTTCTATTGCCTATCTGACCTTCATTTCGCCGATCCACTTTTCGACCGCGTCGAGCGCCCGTTTGAATGCGAGATCGAGGGAGCGCGCGCGGCGCCAGTGCGCGCAACATTTCAGCATGCTCTTCCAGTTCCGATTCCTGACTGTATGCGTTAAGATGCCGTAAGCCAGATCTATCTCGCATGCGGCAGCCGCGCACGAGGCAACAACCAGGACGGCGCAGGAGACACTGTCGCTTTTAACAGTGTCGAACACTGCTCTAGAGGTCGCCCGAGCTCATCTCCCCCTCCCCCCCAACAGCATGATCGCTACCGCCTCAAGCAGCTGCGATGATTGTGAGGGGATGTCTGCTTTCACGAGATGACCATTCCAACAGTGGGCAGTCCGGTCACGGCCCACTTCCCGCCATTTCTAGAGGCCCTCCACAACATTCACCCGTACGGGTGTAGCCGGACACAACCTGCTCCAATCCGACCAACCGCTTATCGCGTAGCCCGCAATCGGCCGAATACTAACGGTTCAATCACTGCCGTTAACCTTCGCTGGTTAAGAAGCGTCAAGTTATTCGCGCCAAAACCGTTATGCTCAGGGCAATCGACCAACGAAGATAGATCCTGTGTGGCGATGCCGGATCGTCCATGGACGATCCGGCGCACTATGAAATCTAGGCCGCCTGGGCGAGGTAAGGCAGGTCGAAGGTATCACCCCGCTCCCACTGCTCGGCTTGGATCGCCATAAGTCGGTTGTAGGCCCTCACCATGTCACCATTTGCCGCTTCGAAGGTCGAGGCCGGTGCTTCCGTGATGTGGTGCAGATCGAGCGCATCGTCGAATCTGTACGCGCCCAGATTGAAGCCGTCTGGTACGAGGGTCGCGCGGTCGTCTTCGCCAGTCAGGCAGAGCATGCAGCTCTCGATGTAGTGCATCCCCCCTCCCATCTGCGCGATCAGGCCGATCTGCGGAACAGGGCATTCTGCAGACTGATGAACCCAGAGGAGCGGGCGGCCAGTTGTCTGGACCCGGGAAGCGAACTGCATCAGGCCGAAAGCGTGAGGAGCCGTACCGCTCAGCATTATGTCCACCTTGTCTCGGAATTCAGTGAAGCGTCCGGACTGGCCGCTCAGCAGGCGAGCAAGGGCGGCAAAGAAGTTGGCGATGCGGTTCTGCTGTTCAATCTGAGTCATTTCAAGTCTCCATAGGCCGCGGGGATCGCATGCCTTTTTCCGCTCTCGTCCAGAGAGCCACCTCCTTTCGTTCTTAAGAAGATCATCAGTCGGCCACGGCCGCTTTGCATCCTAATCTCTCCCGGTTAGAGTTAGACTTGCTGATCTAGGAAACTGCCACTCTTTAGATTTTAGCCCTCATTGCAAAGGAGTGCGCTGTGCGACGATTAGACCGTTCTGCGGATAGGTCGCCAGGCGCTATGGCTGCAATCGGAATTGCAGTTTGGCGAGGTCGTCGGGCGTCGTCTCAGTTCCGAGCAGGTTTTGCGGCGCTCGCGCGGGTCAGCATCGGTTTCCCCCTACCGCAGGCGACTAGGCCTCGAGCGGCGACGGCGCTACAGCGATGATTTCGCCGGTCGTCACCAGCACGATCAGGCCGCGCGTGGTGCCGGTCATATCCAGATAGGCCCGCACCTGAGCGCGGTAGTGATCGACCGTCTCAGGCGTTGGCTGGACGTCGCTCTTCCAGTCGATGACCACCTGCGGCGTCCCATCGGGGGCCCAGCCGATGGCGTCGACGATGCCGGCGGACGCCTGCTCAACCTCATTGAGGAATGTTGACGCATAGACCGGGAGCTCCGGGCTGAGGACGGGACGAAGCTCTGCGATTTCGGGCAAGGCAAGCGTGCGGGAGACGCAGCCGACAAGTTCAGCGGGTGAAAGGCCCTGTGACGGGTCTTCGACCGCCGGCCAGCCGAGCGCCGCGATGAGCGAGCGCGCCCGATCGGTCAGCGCGGCGCTGTCTGGAGCGGTCTCGCCGGTCAACACCTCTTCGAGAAGCTTGTGCAGGATCAGGCCGCGCTCGCGTCCCCCCTGTATGCTGGGGCGTTTGGCCTCGTCATCGGGCTTGCGCTCGTCGCGCGCCGCCCAGATTTCCACCGCTTCCGAGGTAAGCACTGGGCCGACGCTGCTTTCGTCACGGCTGGGCGCCAGCCAGGTCAAGCGGCGATGGCGCTCGGCGATAGCGGCGGCTTCCACTGCAAAGCTTTCGCGGGTCTGCTGGTTGCCTTCGCCCGCCGCCACGGCGCCCATCTCCAGCGGCAGATGAGCCACATCGAGCGCCGGGAGGTCGCCGAGCGAGAGGTCGAGCAACGAAATCCAGGCCGACTTCGACGGCGAGGCGTCGAGGCGAGGCAGAACCAGCAGCTCGCGCGCCCGAGTGGCGGCGACGTACCAGAGGCGGACGCGCTCGCGATCGAGCTCGGCGTTTTCCGCGTCGCGCACTTCGTCATAGCCGGCCGGTTTCACGCCGAAAACCGGGCAGTAGAAGGCGTCGCTTTCGCGATCAGTCACCGCGTTCTCGGCCGGCATGATGCCTGTCATCGTGTTCACCGGCACCACGATCGGCCACTCAAGGCCCTTGGCCGCGTGCATGGTGTAGAGCGCAACGGCTTCTTCCTGCGCGTCGGGCCGCCCCTCGACGGCGCGGGCTTCATCGGTCCATGCAGCGGTCATGGTCTCGGCAAAGGCGCGCAGTCCCCGAACCGCGAAAGCGGAGGTCAGGCTGAGATAAAGATCGACATTGGCGAGCGCCCGCTCGGCCTGGCCCCGGTGGCGGGCGAGCAGCATCGGCCGCACCCGCATCACGTCGACCGCTTGCGACAGCAGGTTGTGCGGCGTGGTATTGTTGGTCCGGCGATTGAGGACTTGCAGCTTTTCGATCACCGAGCGCGCCAACGGGTGGGCGATCGCACTGGTCTCCACGCCGAGGTCGAGGCGCGGCAGGGCTTCGGGATATTCTTCGGACCGGGGCAGCGCCCAGATGATGTCGAGCAGTTCTTCCTCGGTCAAACCGACCAGAGGGCCGCGCAAGAGCGCGCCCAACGCGAGCGTATCGCGGCGATCCGCAAGGATGCGGGTCAGCGCGATGAGATCTTGGATCTCCTGTCGCCTGAACAGGCCTTTGCCGGCCTGGGTGGCGACCGGAATGCCGTGGCGCTCAAGGGCCTCTTCATAACGCCACAGGTCGCTTCCGGTCGGCGCGAGCAGGGCGATGTCACCCGGCCGGCAGACCCGGCTGGCATCGGAGCGACGATCGATGATAATCTCGCTGCCGATCAGGCGGGCGCACAACTCGGCGACAGCTTCGGCTTCCGCATCGCGTTGCTGCTCGGCGCTCGCCTTGCCGTTCTCGTCGGCGACGGTGACATCCAGCGCCGCGACGCAGGGAGCCTCGCCCCGGTTGGAATGGAACGGGTCGAGTGCGGTGAAACCCGGCTGGCCGTCGCTCGATAGCAGCGTTTCGAAGCGCTCGTTCACATAGGTGAGGATTGGCGCGCAGGAGCGGAAGTTGGTGGAAATCGACAGGACGCTGTCGGCATCCTGCGCGATGAAGGCGTCGCGCGCCCGGACATAGGCGCTGACATCGGCGCCGCGGAAGCGATAGATCGCCTGCTTGGGGTCGCCGACCAGGAACAGAGCGCCGGGGCGGATCTGGAACTCGCTCCACTCGGCGGTCGCGCGTCCGGCGGGCGGCTCCCCGCATAGCCGCCAGAAGATTTCGGTCTGCAGCGGGTCGGTGTCCTGGAATTCGTCGACGAGAACCCGTGTGAAGCGCGCGCTCAGCGCGCGGCGGACCTCGTCATGATCGCGCAGCAGGTCCCGCGCGGCGAAGATTAGGTCGTCGAAATCGAGCAAGGCGGCCGAACGTTTGTAGTCCCGGAACCGCTCCAGCACCGGCTGCGCCTGCGCGATCAGATCGGCCAGGACGTGGCTGGCGACATTCTGGAGTAGGAGCTGCCACGCCTGACAGCACGCCGCGTAGTGGCCCTCGGCCGCCGCGTTGAGGCGGTCGCCATCGGCTTTGGCCAGGCCCTCGCGCTTGGCGGCCTCCACCCATTTGCCCTTCTTTCTGAAGGCCAGAAACGAGCCGCTCTTGGTGCAAAGATCGGGGTGCGGCGGCGTCACCAGCAGCCGGATGAGTCCGGCCGGCGTTTCGGCGGTCGCCGCATCCTCCATCGCTTGGGCCATCCCGGCGAGCCGCTCGGCGAACGTCGCGGTCTCGTCCTCGACCGCGGGCGCGGTCTGGATGAAGTCAGAGAAGGCCGCGGTCGCATCATGGAAGGCGCGCAGATGCGGCGCGAGCGGCGTCGCGGGCGGCGCCGACACGGTGCGCCGCTTGCGCAGGTTGGCGATGATCTTATGGATCAGCCCGACGGTTTCGCCGGGGCTTTGCAACACCATTTCGGCGATGATGCCGGCCTGGCCGCCGGAAAGCTGCTCGCGCAGCCAGATGTCGACGATCTCGATGAAAGCGAGGTCGGCCTGGTTGCTGTCCATCACGTGGGCGCCCGGGTCGATGTCGGCTTCGACCGAATAGGGCTTGATCAGGCGCTGGCAGAAGCCGTGGATCGTCGAGCAGGTGATCTCGTCGATCGCTGCCGAGGCCGCCGCGAGGTTGGCCTTGTGGATTTCCGACAGACCGTCCGGAAAAGCGATCCGCAATTCGGTCGGGACCGTGCCCACTACGAGGTCGGCGACGAAGTCGCGGACGCGGATCAAAAGTTCGCTCGCCGCCAGTTCGGTGAAGGTGACGGCCGCGATCGATTTGGGCGCGACCCCTTCGGCCAGCATCGCGGCGATGCGGCCGGCCATGACGGCCGTCTTGCCCGAACCCGCGCCGGCCTCCACCAAGATGGACCGGTCGTGGACGCTGATCGCAGCGCGGCGGGCACTGTCGTCGCGCAGGGCTTTGCTTGCGGCGGTCATCACTGGGCCTCCCAGACTTGCGCGGCGTCGCCGAACATATCGGTAGCGGCGGGCAGCTTGCGTTTGCAGTAGGTGGCGCCAGCGTTCGCCGGCAGGGCGAAGGCGAGGTGGTCATATGTTCCGCCGGTGTCGGGCCCGATGAGGGCGTGCCCGGCGGTCAGGTTGGCGCGCGCCGCCTGCAGATAGCCGGTGATCTCGACCAGGGTGGCTTCCGGATCGGAGAGCTGGAGATCGACCTGCTCGCGCGGGAAGAGCAAAGAGGCGCTGATCGAGATCTCGGATCCGAGCAGCGCCTTGACGGCAAAGGCGTAGAGGCAGCGCTGCAACTCGCGGCCGCCGTCGACGCTGATATCCTCCCTAGGCGGGCGCCCGGTCTTGTAGTCCCGGACCAGGGCGCGCTTGCCGTCGCCCGAAAGGTCGAGACGGTCGATGTAGCCGTTGATCCGGAAGTCCGCGTCGGGGATTTCGACCGGGATGTTGGAATCCCAGGGGCTGTCGGCGTCCGACTTGGGTTCTAAGCCGCCAAAGGCCACTTCTCCATAGGAGCGGGCGTCCGGCAGCCGCTCGTCGTCATAGGTGAGCGCGCGGCTCGTCAGAATGCGGGCGTCGTCGAGCGTCCGGCGCCAGATCACCTCCGGCGGCACAGCGCGTTCGCTCTCCCAGACCCTGGCGATCTCGCGTGCGGCCTCCTGCACGGTGGCTTCGATCTGCGCCTCGTCGGCGTTGGCCAGACCGCCGTCGGCCTCCAACTTCTGGAGCGCCAGATCGAGCGTCATGTGGACGAGGTCGCCCATGCCCAGGGCGTCGAGAACCAGAGGATCAGCGCCGCTTTCGGGCATTCGCAGCCGCATCGCGTAGCGCCAGACGAAGCCGAGCGGGCTGCGCAGGAGGAGGCGAAGCGAGCTTGCCGACTGGGTGCGGTCGAGGATGGCCAACAAGAGCGGGTGTTCGGCGCGCACCAGGCCATCGTGCGGCGTAATCTCCTTGCGGTGCCAGTTGCGCCAGCAGGCCGTGGCGGCGACCGCCTGGGGCGCGTCGGCAAACTCCGGCGGGCGCGCCATCAACCGATCGGTCTCGCTGAAGGCATGAGCTGGGACCGCGTTGCGGCGGACGTAGGTCTCCTCGCCATAGGCGCCGAGCAGCGAGCTGCGGCCGAGGAGCCGCCCTTCACCGTCGCGGCGCGCACGCGACAGCACCACCTGGCGCTCGGTCGTGGCGAGGATCGTCTCGAAGTCCCGGCGATCGGCCGCCGCGACCGGCAGGGGATCGAGATCGGCGGTGGGAATGACGTGGTCGGAGATCAGGCGGTCTTCGGAGATGCTCCGCGGCCAGCGCGACGAATTAAGCCCGATCAAGCGAACGAACCGGCGCGGCGAGGCCGCCAAGGCGCTGGCGGGCATCCAGGCGACCGAGACGCAGGCCTCGAGGCCGTCGTCCTGCTTGAGATTCTCCAGCGTCGTATCGAGCGATCCGGTCGGCCCCGCCAGCAGCGCCTTGCGCCAGATTGCCAGGGCGCGGCCGCTGAGCAGCGCCGCGCCGATCTCCTCGGCGGCGCTGTGGCCCTTGCCCAGAAGCTCAACGACGCCCCGCAAGGTAGGGGTGTGCTCTTGCTCGTCAGGCCAGTCCGCAGCGGTCAGGCGCCCGAGCAGACGCGTCCAGGCCGAGACCGACGCAAGCGGGGCTTCGGTCGGCAAAATGCGCAACCAGCCCGCCGGCAACGTCTGGAGCGGACCGGCCTCGGACCCGCACAGCGCAGCGAGACGGCGCAGCCGGGTCTGCGACAAGCCGCGAACGAGGATGTCGGCGAGCGCGGCGGCCGCCTGACCCTCGCGAGTGGTGGTGACCTTGATCCCGTGGATGAAGTGCAGGTCGAGGTTCGCGTCGGCGCGAAGCGACAGGAAATGGTCATCATATTCCGCCGTCGAGGCGGCGGCGATGGCGATTTCCGCCGGCTGGGCCTCACCCGAAGCCAGTAGCGCACGCGCCCAGCGGATCGCCTCGATGGCCTCATGATACGCCGTCGATGCGCTTTCCGCCCGAACCTCCGGGGCCTGCGGCGCATCGCGCGCGATGGTGACGCCGGTCGCCTCGAGCCAGGGCGGCGTGGGCCGAGGGCCCGCCGTCCAGGTCACAGGGGTGCAGCCGGTTAGCGCCGCAAGCAGCGGCCGCCAGCACGGCGACAGCTCGGTGATGCCGACGATCTCGACCGGTCCGAGAACGGCCTTGGCGTGAGCTAGACGCTGACAAGCGGTCGCGACCAGGTCGCAGGGCCGCATCATGCCCGGTGGCAGCTGCGCAAGCACCGCCGCTTCGAGTCGCGCAATTGAGTCGAGACGCGGATGCTCGTGGGAGCGGGAAGCGAGGTCGATGCTGGCGCGCCAGGTCTTGTGCAGGGTGTCGGCCGAGGCGTCGACCATGCCGGGCAGGAGCTTGATGCTTTCGAGTTCGCCGAGCGAGGTGTCCGGCAGGACGGCCTGGATCGCGGTGCGCAGGCTTTCGTCGTCGATCGGCCTCGAAAAGCCGCCGGCGAGGCGGGCTGCCAGCTGCTCGAACGACATGATCTGCAGGCCGTGTCGGCGGTGGCGTGCGGCGTCGAGGCGAAGCTCACGCATCGCCATGCGCCCGTGGGCGACGATGGTCCGCCGGTCGGTCATGCAGGTCATCGTCCTCGTCTCTCCGCCCTGTTCCTCGGCACGGTTCCGCTTGACGCGACACCGTGATGAGAATAGAAAGTAAACGCGTATTGCAGATATGTCCATATAGTTTTTATCTGGATCCGCTGGAGGACAATTTCGGATGGACGGCCTGACCACCTTGAAGTGGGGCGTGGAGCGCCGACTCGAGTTCATCGAGTTCCGCCTGTTCTGGGAAGGCGGAGTCAATCGCTCGGACATCACCGACATGTTCGACGTGTCGGTGCCGCAGGCGTCGAAGGATTTGACGCTCTATCAGGAGCGTGCGCCGCACAATGCGCTCTACGACAAGAGCGCCAAGCGCTACGTCGCCAGCGAGCAGTTCGAGCCGCATTTTCTAAAGCCCGATCCCGACGGCTATCTGTCCCGCCTGCGTTCGGTGGCCGAAGGCCTAATCGATCTGTCGGATTCGTGGATCACCGAATTTCCCGACACCGACATCGCGCTGACGCCGCGCAGGGATATCGATTCGGCCGTGCTGAGAACGGTGCTGAGCGCGGTGCGCGATAACCGTTCGATCGATGTCCACTATCAGTCGATGAGCAAGGACCGACCCGATCCAATCTGGCGGCGGATCACGCCTCATGCCTTCGGCTATGACGGCTTCCGCTGGCACGTGCGCGCCTACTGCCACGTCACCGACAAGTTCAAAGACTTCCTCCTGCCGCGTATTCTTGGCGTCGGCGAGATGGGTGACGGCGGCGGGCACTCGCTGCAGGACGCGCTGTGGCAGGAGCGGTTCGAGGTCGAGATCGGCCCGCATCCTGACCTGACCGCAAGCCAGAAGGCGGTCGTCGCCAAGGACTTCGGCATGGAGGGCGGCTCGGCCATCCTCACCGTGCGCTACGCCATGCTGTTTTATGTATTGAAGCGCCTGGCCCTGCTGGGCGATGCGGCGAAGCAGCCCGCGCGCAGCCAGCATATCGTCGTCGTCAATTGGGAGGAAACCGAGGTGGCCTTGGAGAAGGCTGAATTCCCGGTTTAGTTGCGAGAGCAGATCAGCAGTGTGTTGCGCGGCGGAAGGGACAAGCGGCATCCTTCGTTCCCCAAGAGCCTTCGGCTTTCTCATCAGCTACCGTTCCGCTCTCGGGACAGTTCCTGCCAAACCGACCACAACCCAGAGCATAATATTTAGCTAGGTGTAGCCGGACACAACCTGATCGGGAATGCGCAAGCTGCGCTCACGATCGATCTCGGCGGCCGCGGCGGTGCTTTCGGCTCGCGCTACTTGTAATTGCAGCCCCGTCGCCGAGGCCATTACGATGCCCGGAGGCACGATTTCGGGAAAGTCGGTCGGAACGAGCGGCGGCGCTTCCTGGTCGCTCCAAAGCGAGGCAAGCGCCGTGCGCGCCGCGAGACTGGCTGCTTGCGCCGCTTGAAGCTCGGCACGTGCTTCCGCCAGGGCCGCTTCTGCGCGCAATGCGCGTAGAGGCGGTTCGCGGCCCACTTCGACCAGCACACCGGCTATGCGGGCGAGTTCTTCGTTCCGCTCAACCACATCGCGAGCGAGTGCGACACGCGAGGCAGCCGCAACTGCCGCAACGTAGCGCTCACGAACGAGAAAGCCGAGCTCGACATCGGCGAGGTCGGCTCGCAAGCCTGCCAGCTGCGCCTGTGCCCGTGCAGCCTGGACACGAGCGCTGCGCTTGCCTCCAAGTTCGAGCCGTTGTCCGACCGAAAGCGTATATTCGGTTGCGCTCAGCCCGGAGAACGCGCCGCTTCCGGCGATATTCTCGACCTCGAACGAGAGCTCCGGATTCGGCCTCAAGCGTGCCTGACCGACTAGCGCCTGTGCTGCCTCGGCTTCCGCCCGCGGACCGACGATGCGCGGGTTTAATTCGGGGTCTGCAGTTTCGCCGACCACGCCTGTCCGGCTCAATGCATCCTCGAGCGTCAGAAGCTCCTGCTCCTGCGCTGCCACGGGCGTGGCAATGGCGACGAGGGATAGCCCTGCAGTCAAGGCATCCCGCCAACTTATGGCTGACATTCTGTATAGTTCCTCTGCTGACGATCCGGTGTGCGCCGCGTTGCACAGCGCGATTCAACCCGTCAGCTTCGAGGAGGGCGTTGGGGCAGGCCGTGCGCCTCGCCAGTGATTTTCACGTCTGGAAACGAGGTAGTAACGATGACGGTTTCGCCGAACGTTTGACTATGACTATTGGGTACCAACGCTGCGAACAGGTGGTGGCAATGTCCATGCGCGCAGACCTGGGGCTGCGGACTATCTCGCTCAGATCCGTCACTGGTAACCGCATCAATCGTTTGGTTCGCATAGATTGCCGAAGACATTTCATCGCCGCATTGAGCGGCTTCCGCCACCGGCGACACCATTAGCGCCGCCACCGCCAAAACAGCGGCGACAATTCTGAAGAAAATCAATCCATGCAGCTCAAACATCCTGGCGCCTTTAGCGAACCTAAACCGGATCCGGATTGCCAAATAACCCCTCCAGCGACTGTAGGGGCAAGCGATTTTTCGCGCCTGCGGGGCTTCAGTCGTCTCTCAATGTGGCGAAATAGATTATTGGAACGCCTTCATCACGAGGTGATCCGTCAGCTCTCCATAGTTTCTAATTGCACCGCAGCGCCGCTCAGAGAGACGAAAACGCGTGGCTTCGCCTTTTTGGCTTTGCGGACACAGATTTTGGTCGGGATTGGGAAAGTGTCTCGATAATCTTGCAGTCCGACACGTCGCCGCCGGTACAAGACACCACTACATTTTCCAGCTCTGCGCGAAGAGCTTCCAGACGGGTAAGGCGATCTTCCACACTCAGAAGGTGTTGTTTCGCAATATCGCCCGCCTTGTCGCAGCTTCCATTTGGCGTGTTCTTTAGTTCCAAGAGGGAGCGCGCTTCCTCGATGGAAAAGCCAAGTTTGCGCGCCTGCCGGATGAACGCCAGTCGTTCTACATCCCGCTCCGTATAGGTTCGCTGGCCCGCTGCCGTGCGTGCGGCTTCGGGCATCAGTCCGATGTCCTCGTAAAACCTTATCGTATTCACCTTCGTTCCGGTTGCCTTTGCCAAACCTCCGATAAGCATGAATCTACTCCTTGCGCGCCATATCGCGAGTGTGTCGCAATTTCAGCTTGCCTCTACAGCCACTGGAGGTGTTACCTACTGGCTTATGTTGGAAAACGAAACATCGGATTGCGGTTGCACAGGCGATACGCAAAGAGCAGGTGCAGACCCGGCTTATCGCCGCGCCCTTTGGATCGTCGTATTGCTCAATCTGGGCTTTGGCGTTTTCGAGGTCTTCGGCGGGTTTCTGGCGGACAGCCAAGCGCTCAAGGCCGACGCCCTCGACTTCATCGGCGATGGATCGATCACGCTGATCGGCATCCTCGCTCTTGCGTGGAGTGCCCGCACGCGCGCCCGGGTCGCGCTGACACAGGGCTTGTTTCTGGGCGCACTGGGCCTTGGAGTAATCGGTCTGGCAGTCTGGCGCTCACTGAACGCAGTTGCGCCTGAAGCCGGTTTGATGGGCGGTATCGCGGCTGCAGCACTGGTGGTGAACATCGCGGCGGCGCTTGTGCTGATGCGGTTTCGCGAAGGCGACGCACACGTGTCCGCGATCTGGCTGTTCAGCCGCAATGACGCGATCGCCAATGTCGGAGTGATCATCGCTGCAGCGCTGGTCGCCTGGACCGGGCAAGCCTGGCCGGATCTTTTGGTCGCGGCGATCATCGCGCTGATATTCCTGCATTCGGCTTACCTCATCGTCCGGCGCGCAACCGAGGAACTTCGCGCGCAACATGCTTCAGCTCTCGAAAGGGTCGTCTCCAAATGACGCTACGCGCCTTTGTCGGCCAGCTAATCGCTATTCTGGCGATGGCAGTCGCAATGCCCGCTTCCGCAGACACGCACGACGAAGTCCAAACGAGTTGGCGCCTGCTCGACTACATCGCGGTGGATTACATAGAAGCGGTCGAAGACGGTAAAGTCACCAACGAGTTGGAATATGCCGAAATGCAGGAATTTTCTGCTTCGGTAGTCGAACGCATGGCGGCCCTACCCGCAAATGCGCAACGTGCACAGCTGGTTGCGGATGCAGAGGCGCTTGCCGAGGCAATCTCGGCGAAAGTGGAGCCTGCTGTCGTCGCACGAGACGCGCGCAGGTTGGCAAGCGAGCTGATCGCGGCCTTTCCCGTTCCGCTGGCCCCGGACGCGGTACCCGACCTTGCGCGAGGCGCCGCGCTGTACGCCCAGAGCTGCGCAAGCTGTCATGGGGTAAGCGGAGACGGCGCCGGCCCCGCCGCAGAGGGACTCGATCCCCCGCCAATCGCTTTTGACGACGTCGCCCGAGCCCGCGAGAGGAGCGCTTTCGCGCTCTATCAGGTCATTGGACAAGGTCTCGAGGGAACCGCCATGCCGGGCTTTTCCGATCTCCCGGCGGAAGATCGTTGGAGCCTTGCTTATTATTCTGGGTCCATTGCATTTCCGGAGGTAGAGCGGGGAAGACGTATCTGGAATGACGAACCGGCGATCCGGGCACGCATTCCCGATCTCGCTGCTCTATCCGGTCTCACACCGGCAGCCCTCGGCGAGGCGATCGGAACCGAGCGGGCCGATGCCGTCATGGCCTATTTGAGGGCTCATCCTGAAGCCGTGGCGAGCGATACGACCGGCTCACTCGCTCTGGCACGCGAACGATTGCAGCAAAGTCTTGCCGCTTACGAAGCGGGTAATAAAACCGAGGCGCGCGAACTCGCGCTCTCGGCCTATCTCGATGGCTTCGAACCGTTGGAGGCCGTTTTAAGCACGCGCGATGCCGATCTCCTCGCATCTGTCGAAATCGGCATGGCCGAGCTTCGAGCGGCAATCAGCCGCGGTGACCCGGTGGCCGCCGTCGCCGAGAAGGTGAATGCGCTCGACGTTCTTTTCTACCGGGCCGAGACGGTGCTCGCCCCGGCCAATGCCAGCGAAGCGTCGGCATTTTTGGGAGCCTTTGCGATCCTGTTGCGCGAAGGGCTAGAGGCATTGCTGATCGTGATCGCGATGATCGCGTTCCTGCGCAAGGCCGAGAGAACGGAAGTTCTGCCCTTCGTCCATGGCGGATGGCTCTCCGCTCTTGGGGCCGGAGCCCTGACATGGGTGGCAGCGACCTACCTGATCGGAGTGAGTGGTGCGGGCCGCGAGCTGGTGGAGGGGTTCGGATCGCTTTTTGCCGTTCTCGTCCTGCTGTCGGTCGGCATATGGATGCACGGCAAGTCGCAGGCCGGCGAATGGCAACGCTATATCCGGAAAACCATGCAGCACGCTCTCTCGCGCAGGTCCGCATGGTTTCTGTTCGGGCTGGCCTTCCTCGTGGTTTACCGGGAGGTCTTCGAGACGATCCTGTTCTTCGCAGCGCTCTGGAGTCAGGGCCATACCGACGCGATTCTTGCTGGCGCTGCCGCCGCAATCGTCTTGCTAGCGCTGATTGCGTGGGCGATGCTGCGCTACAGTCGCCGACTGCCAATTGGAACATTCTTCGCGTATAGTTCGGTTCTGATCGGCATTCTTGCCGTCGTCTTGGCCGGGAAGGGTATTTCGGGGCTCCAGGAAGCCGGATTGTTGGGCATCACTCCGCTTCCGAATCTGCCCCGCATACCGATTCTGGGCATCGCACCGGCACTTGAGCCAGTGGCGGCGCAAATTCTCACGCTCGCGCTCATCGCGCTGGGTTATTGGCGCAACAGAATGAAAGGCATGCAATCCGGAACACCGCAGGCCGAAACCGGTTGACGACGCTCCGGGCAAGGGAAGCATTATGATCGACAGACGTTCTATTCTTGGCGGTGCAGTGCTTGGCGCAGGTGCACTGGGAATAGCCGCGTATGCCCGGCGCGACCTGTTGACAGACCGGAATACGGCGCTTGCTTCGGTAACCGCGCGCTCGAAACTTCTCATTCCTCCTCTTTATTCAGGCGAACGAGATAGTGGCGAGCGGGTTTTCGATCTCAATCTGCGCCACGGCGTCTCACATTTTTTTGACGGGCTCGAAACGCCGACCATCGGTATCAACCAGTCCTATCTAGGCCCCACACTTGAGATGCACGCCGGCGATACGGTGCGGATGAATGTCACGAGCGATCTGTCCGAAACGGCGACCGTCCACTGGCACGGTTTTCATCTTCCGGCGCGAGCCGATGGCGGACCGCATCAGCCGATCGAGCCAGGAGGGAGCTGGACCGCGCGTTTCGATGTCCGACAGCGCGCAGCGATGTTCTGGTATCATTCGCATGCGCACCGCCGCTCGGGGCCACAGGTCTATCAGGGTCTGGCCGGAATGATCTACGTCCGCGACAGCGCGAGCGAGGCGCTCGACCTTCCAAACGACTATGGCATCGATGATATACCGCTGGTCGTACAGGATCGCGCTTTCGCGCGCGATGGAAGCCTCGTTTATTCCACACGCATGCATAATATCATGATGGGAATGATGGGTGACACGATGCTGGTCAACGGCGTCGTCGAGCCCGTCTTCGAGGCAAAGTCCGATCGTTTGAGGCTGCGACTAGTCAATGGCTCGAACGCACGCTTTTACCGTTTCGGGTTCGACGATGGCCGCAGCTTCCATCAGATCGGAACCGACGGCGGTTTGCTCGCCGCGCCGCTGCCAACCGACAATGTTGTTCTCGCTCCCGGCGAACGCGCGCAGGTAATCGTCGATGTCAGCGATGGAAGGCCGGTTTCGCTGCTTGCGGACGGGCTCGAAATCATGGGCATGGGAAATAGGGGCCGGGGAATGAGAGGGCCCGGACCCACGCGCGATTCCGACCGGCCGACGGACAATTGGATGATGGGCGAACGGGAGCGTCGCGATGGGATGATGGGCGGTATGATGGATGAAAGGCGTCGCTTTACCGTGCTGGACATCCGGCCGGCCGCGAGCCGCAGGCGGGCGATCGCTATGCCGCGCCAGCTCGCTACCTTGCCTCAGATCGATCCAGGCGACGCGGTCCGGACGCGCCGTTTCGTTCTCGATATGGGCATGGGAATGCGCATGATGCGTGGAGGCGGTTTTACCATCAACGGCAAATCGATGGACATGCAGCGTATCGACGAGACAGTGCGGGTCGATACCACCGAAATCTGGCAGGTCGAGAATGCCTCGATGATGGCGCATCCGTTCCACATCCACGATGTGCAGTTCCGTATCCTCGACCGGAACGGCAGGGCCCCTGATGCGACGGAACAGGGGCTAAAGGACACGGTTGTCGTCTATCCGGGCGAAGCCGTGCGGCTCCTTTTGCGGTTCGAGGACTACACCGACCCGGATTTGCCTTACATGTACCACTGCCACATCCTCGAGCACGAAGATGCCGGCATGATGGGGCAATTCACCGTCACAGCCTGAATCAGTAGCCGAGCAGAAGACCTGCCACCGACAGCCTCCAGGCCCTCACCAATGCGAGAACCATTCCATGAAAGCATCCGATCTTCTTGTCGCCGCGTTGGAAGCCGAAGGCGTCGAGTATATCTTCGCGGTTCCGGGCGAGGAAAACCTCGATCTTCTGGAGTCACTGCGGACCTCGTCGATCCGTCTGATCGTTACCCGGCACGAGCAAGGGGCAGGGTTCATGGCGGCAACCTATGGACGTCTTACCGGTAAAGCCGGCGTATGCCTTGCCACGCTGGGACCAGGGGCGACAAACCTCACGACGCCCGCAGCTTATGCCGCTCTGGGCGCTTTCCCTCTGGTCATGATAACCGGCCAAAAACCTATCAAGGTCTCGAAGCAGGCGCAGTTCCAGATCGTCGATGTCGTCTCGCTTTTCACCCCACTATGTAAGATGGCGAAGCAGATCGTGAATGGGGAGCGCATTCCTTCGCTCGTGCGCGAAGGTTTCAGAAGAGCTCAGGAAGAGCGACCCGGTGCAGTTCTGCTGGAACTGCCTGAAGATATTGCCGAGGAAGAAACCTCCGAACCGGTCGTTGCGCCCCACCCCCGCCAATATGCGGTGGCCGGAGATGCCGCGCTAGACGAAGCTGCCGAGCGGATTCTCGCCGCCGATCGCCCGCTGCTTTTGGTTGGTGCCGGGGCCAACCGACGTAGCGCCTGCAAGGCGCTCCGAAAGTTCGTCGACGATACCCAATTTCCGTTTTTTAATACGCAAATGGGCAAGGGAGTGCTCGATGAGGCAAGCCCCCTGTATCTGGGAACGGCGGCTCTATCGTCGGATGACTATGTTCATTGTGCCATCGATCGCGCAGACCTGATCGTCAATATCGGCCATGACGTGGTCGAGAAACCGCCCTTTTACATGGAGCCTGACGGACGCACCGTTATCCATGTGAATTACAAGGCCGCAGAGGTCGACCAGGTCTATTTTCCGCCGCTGGAAGTCATTGGCGATATTGCCGGATCTGTCGAGCGACTAGGAAACCGGCTGCGCGGCAAACACCCTAGTGACCCGGCAGCCTACGCCAATGTCCATGAGGACATCGCGGCGCACATCCGCCAAGGCAGCGACGATGGCCGCTTTCCGATGGTGCCCCAGCGCATCGTTGCAGATGTACGGGCGGTCATGGGCCGGGACGACATCGTCGCACTCGACAACGGCATCTACAAGATCTGGTTCGCCCGCAACTATATCGCGCATGAGCCGAACACGATTCTGCTCGACAACGCGCTGGCGACGATGGGAGCGGGTCTCCCCTCGGCGATGATGGCAGCGATGCTGTCGCCCGAGCGCCGCGTGCTCGCCGTATGCGGCGATGGCGGGTTCATGATGAATTCGCAGGAGGTGGAAACCGCGGTCAGGCTCGGCCTCAACCTTGTCGTACTCATTCTCAATGATTCCGCTTACGGTATGATCCGATGGAAGCAGGAAGAACTTGGCTTTCCCGAATACGGTCTGAGCTTCGCCAACCCCGACTTCGTTGCCTATGCGAAGAGTTATGGTGCGACGGGCCACCGGATCGAGAGCAGCGAAGCACTGGTACCGACGTTGAATGAAGCGTTCGAAAGCGGCGGCGTTCACCTCATCGACTTACCGGTGGATTATTCCGAGAACCGCAAGGTTCTGATCGATGAACTGAAGGCGATGGAGTGTCCTCAATGACGTGGCAGGTCCTCAATCCCTACGACCAGGAATGCATTGGCAGCGTGGAGCTGGTCGACTGGCCACAAATCGATCGTTGGCTCGACGAGGCGCGCGCGCTGCACGAAGACCGGCAAGCGCGGCTCCCCGCCCATGAACGCATCGCCATCCTGCAGCGCGCCAGCGTGCTGATGCGCGAGCGCGCGGAGACGCTGGCAATGCAGATTGCGCGCGAGGGCGGCAAACCCATCATCGACGCGCGCGTGGAAACCAGTCGCGCCATTCAGAGCGTCGAACTGTGCATACACGAATTATTCGCCAGCGGCGGGCGCGAAATCCCGATGGACCTGACGCAGGCGGGGGCAGGACGCAAAGCCTATACTTTCCGTGAGCCGATCGGGCCGGTCGTGGCGATCTCCGCTTTCAATCATCCTCTGAACCTGATCGCCCATCAGGTGGGACCGGCGGTTGCAAGCGGATGCCCCGTACTGGTGAAACCGGCCAAGGACACGCCCCTTTCCTGCAAGAGCTTCGTCGAAATCCTTTATGAAGCCGGACTCAATGAAAATTGGTGCCGTTTCGTGCCGTGCTCGGACGAGGTCGCCGAAAAAATGGTCACCGATCCACGAACTGCGTTCTTCTCCTTCATCGGTTCGGCCAGAGTTGGCTGGATGCTCCGCTCCAAACTGGCCCCTGGCACCCGCTTGGCGCTGGAACATGGGGGCGCGGCCCCGGTCATCGTCGATGACAGCGTTGCGCACGCCAAGGTAATTCCTCCGCTCCTGAAAGGGGGCTTTTATCATTCTGGTCAGGTCTGCGTCTCGGTGCAGCGCGTGTTCGTTCCGCGCGCCGAATTGCCGGACTTCGCTGCCGAGCTCGCTGCGGGAGCAGAAGCGCTGACGGTGGGCGATCCGACCAATGCGGAAACCCAATGCGGTCCGCTCATTCGTCCTGCCGAAGTCGACCGCGTCGAATCCTGGGTCGATGCAGCCGTTCAGGGCGGCGGCAGGCTCGCCGCAGGGGGTAAGCGCACGGGTTCCACCCTTTACCAGCCCACGGTCCTTGTCGATCCGCCCGACGACGCCGATGTATCGCGGAAGGAAGTGTTCGGCCCTGTGGTCTGCATTTACGGATACGACGACGTCGATGCTGCGATCACGCAGGCGAACGCGCTTCCCTACGCCTTCCAGGCGGCTGTGTTTACCGACCGAATGTCCTGGGCCGATTACTGCGTCGAAGCGCTGGCCGCGTCAGCCGTAATGGTCAACGATCATACCGCATTTCGCGTCGACTGGATGCCGTTCGCAGGACGCCGTCAGTCGGGTCTCGGAACAGGCGGTATCGGTTACACGATGGCCGATATGAGCGAAGAAAAGATGGTGGTCGTGAATTCACCATCCAGCGTCCGATGACCTTGAGCGCGGCGAAACGGCTTGCGCCCGTTTTGATTCTGGCCAGCTTCGGCCTCGACCAATTGTCGAAAACCTGGGCGCATTCTTTCGTTGGTTCGGGTAACGTGATCGCAGTGTTCCCGGGCTTCAATCTAGTCGCCATCACCAATAGCGGCGTGGCATTCGGATTGGCTGGTGAAGCAGCACCGGTTATCCTTATCGCGATCGGCGTTTTGCTTTCGGGACTACTCGGGATTTGGCTGATGAGAACCAGATCGGCCATCCATGCGCTCGGCTTGAGCCTCGCGATTGGCGGAGCGCTCGGCAACGTTGCGGACAGGCTGATGTTCGGTGCTGTCAGAGACTTCATCGATTTATACTGGGATACTCTTCATTGGCCATCATTCAATCTGGCCGACGTCGCGATCGTAGTGGGACTGGGGCTTTTGGTCCTGGTGGGCGAAGAGCAGCCTGAAAACCGCCCCGACATGAACTGAGTTAAAAATAGCGTAAGGCAGGGAAGGGCCTAGGGTTCCGCATAGCGCGGGCGAGCGAAACACCAGCGCGCTCCTGATGCCGTCCGTCGCGCCAGAACGCCGCTCCGTCGCGATCTCGCTTGCACCTACAGTAACTGTAGCACCCATCTGCTGATGGAACACGCTATGTTAGCGCTCACCACAGGAGATTTTCAATGACACTTCAACTTGGCGACACCGCACCCGATTTCGAGGCCGACACAACCGATGGCACGCTCAAGTTCCATGAATGGATGAGTGACGACTGGGCGGTGCTGTTCTCGCACCCTGCGGATTTCACTCCTGTTTGCACAACGGAACTTGGTGAGGTTGCCCGCCTGAAACCGGAATTCGACAAACGCGGCGTTAAAGTGATCGGTCTCAGCGTTGATCCACTCGAAGACCACCGATCCTGGGCAGGCGACATAGCCGAAACCCAGGGTCATGCTCTCAACTTTCCGCTGATCGCGGACCCGGATCGTGAAATCGCCGATCTCTATGGAATGATCCATCCACAGGCCGACGACACTCTTACCGTACGCTCGGTTTTCGTAATCGGATCCGATAAAAAGGTGAAACTTACGCTGACCTATCCCGCGAGCACGGGTCGAAATTTCGAAGAGATCCTGCGGGTCATCGATTCGCTGCAACTGACAGCCGACCACAGCGTGGCCACGCCTGTTAACTGGCAGCATGGCGAGGACGTCATCATCGTGCCCTCGCTCAGCGATGAAGAAGCGCGTGAGAAATTCCCCAAAGGCTGGGAGACGGTAAAACCTTATCTGCGCGTCACACCGCAACCGCAGGATTGATCGCAGCATAAGGGGCAATGCGAGACTTATCGGCGGGAGCATAGTCAAAAGCGAGCCGGTTGGTTTCGCTGTGGCTGGCTCGGCACCGATATGCCAAATCGAAAGGACGGTATTGGTCTATGAATCATTCCATAAAACAGAGCGAAGAACTCATACCGCAAGGGCCCGTCGACAGCACACTCCATTTCCTGAGACGGCCCTATGACTTCGTAAGCACGGTCTGCTCGCGAACCGGTGGCGATATGTTCGAAACCCGCCTGTTGCTCCGGCGGACTGTGTGCCTGCGCGGCGAAGCTGCGGCCGAGATGTTCTACGATAAAACGCGAATGTCGCGCGACGGCGCGATGCCGGAACCGGTTCGGGCGACTTTGACTGGCAAGGGCGGAGTCCAGGGTCTGGATGGCGAGCGGCATTTGCGGCGCAAGGAAATGTTCGTGTCGTTGCTGACGCAAGAGCGTGTCGAGGCTCTGGGAGAGAAATTCGAAAAAATGTGGTTGGCCCAGCTCCCGGCATGGACCCGGGAAACGCAGGTAATCTTCTACGAAGCGCTGCATCCCATATTGGCCGAAGCAGTGTGCGACTGGGCCGGAGTGCCACTACCGGCTGAAGAGCGCATCAAGCGAACTCGCGACCTTGTTCTACTCTTCGACCGCGCGGCCGCGCTCGGCTTGGGCCATTTTCAAGCCCGGCGCGCTCGCAGCCGGTCCGAAGCGTGGCTCGCTCGCATCATCAAGGATGTGCGCGATAGCCGTCTGGTCCCACACGCTGAATCCGCGCTGGCTGTGATCGCTGGGCACCGGGATGAGAATGGCGCGCTGCTAAGTCCCAAGATCGCCGCCGTCGAACTGCTGAACGTTCTGCGCCCAACCGTCGCAGCGTCTGTCTATATCACTCTCCTGGCGCATGCTCTCCATTCGTTTCCCGATTTGGCTCCGACCCCTGCATCCGATCGCTCTGAGATGGGCTATTTCGTCCAGGAAGTGCGCCGGTTCTATCCCTTCTTTCCTGCGGTCGCTGCCAGAAGCCGAAAGGACTTCCGGTGGCGAAATGTCCGTTTTCCCGCCGGGCGACGTTTCCTGCTCGACTTGCACGCAACCAACACTGATCCTCATCTCTGGAACGAGCCGGAAACCTTCAATCCGGAGCGCTTTCGCGAGGAAGGCATTTCCGCGTTCGCATTGATCCCTCAGGGCGGCGGCGATGTCCCGAAAAATCATCGCTGCCCCGGCGAGACGGTCGTGCTCGAAGTGATGGAGCGCGCGTTGCGAATGCTTCTTTGCGAAATGGAATATCGGCTTCCCCCGCAGGATCTGCGCATCGATCGTTCCCGGATGCCGGCGCTGCCAGGCAGCAAGATCATTCTCGAGGATATCCGGCGCAGTGAGCGGTCTTTGAAAGAGACTTGAGGAGAGCCGGGAACGCGTTGAGATCTCTCAGAAAGGAACGTCCGATTGCACAGCAGCTAAGACGAAATCGCTCTTTGAGAAGCACCGACGCCTCATGGGAGGGCAACATGATGCTCGGATTTGGCTGGGCACTTCTCGACGCCCAAACAGGAGAGAACCGTCCGCACAGTCATCTGGCACACCAGATCAGTCTTTCGCTGGTCGACTCTTGCAGCATTAACGCTGACCGAGATCTTCGCTTGTCGCCCGGTGAAGCTGTTCTCATCCCTGCCACCACGGTTCACCGCTTGACGCCATCCGGTGCCATCCTGCGAAATCTGTATGTCGATCCGTTTTTCATGGGAACCCGTGACCTCAACAAGAGTGTTGGACTGGAACGGCTTTCGACCGCTGAAGCGAATGCATTGGCTCTGGTTGGATCTGGGAACGAGGCACGCAAATGGATGGAAGGCTTTTTGAACCGGAAGGGTTCGAACCAAATCGACCCGCGCCTCCGCTCTACGCTGCAACGGATCGAACCCGGGGCGTCACCTTCGGAATTGGCCAAAGCCGTCGGTGTTTCGACCACGCGGATGCGGGAAATTGCGATTCGAGATTTTGGAGTGCCGACGACCAAGCTCCTGCAATGGTTGCAAGTTCAGCGTGCCATCGAAGGTTTCCACCAGTCTCATAGTCTAGCTGCCGCCGCGGCCGCAGGTGGGTTTTCCGATCAAGCGCATTTTACCCGTCGTTTGGTCGAATGGTTCGGCGTGACGCCATCACAGGGTCTCGCAAAAATCGAGATTACCATCGTGCGTTAAGACGCCAGCGAAACGTTCAATACCGGGGCCCTAAGGGAGCGTAGACGGAACCATCGTTTGAGGGAGGCTGCAATGGCCGTTTTTCGTTATCTCTATGGCCCGCTCTATTTTTTCGGCTTTGTCGGGGGCGCTACGGCGATCGTGTCCTCGGGTAGTTCGCCGGCCTGGTTGTTCGTTCTGATCATCGCCGCGATTGGGTCCTCGCTCGCCGCCGAGCGTATCGCGCCTTTCGAAAACCAGTGGAACTCGAGCCATGGCGATGGCCGTAGAGACATTTTGCATGCCCTCGTGAATGAAGGATCTCTTGTGGCTATGGTGCTGCTTCTTCCGCTCATCACAAGCCTTGTCCCTTGGGAATCAGCCTGGCCAAAGACGCTGCCCTTATGGGCCGATGTAGCAATGGCTATTGTACTCCTCGACGTGGGGATTACCCTTGCCCATTTCGCCAGTCACAGGGTTTCGTTTCTCTGGCGTTTTCACGCCGTGCATCATTCGGTACGCCGCATGTACGGCTTCAACGGGCTACTGAAGCATCCAGTCCACCAGTTCATCGAGGTTACCGCCGGTGCGTTGCCCTGGCTTCTTCTGGGAATCCCTCTCGATGTCGCCGCCGTGGCTTCCTTTGCGGTGCTGATACAGCTCCAGTTACAGCACTCGAACGTCGACATGCGGGTCGGGCCGTTGGCATATATCTGGGCCGTCGCTCCAGTCCATCGGCACCACCACCTCGCATCCGAAACGGACGGCGACGTCAATTTCGGTCTCTTCTTGACGCTCTGGGATGTTCTGCTTGGTACAGCGCGCTTTGGGTCGAGCCAGCATATCAGAGCGGGGGCGATTGGCCTCGCTGGCATCGAAGATTATCCGGATGCCTATCTAGCACAGTTGGCCGAACCATTTAGAAAGCAGGCACAGTCTCTGCCGGAGCTCGGCCCACAAAGCGAGAGACAGGCATGACCGATCAACATGCAGTCTATACGCCGCCAGCCGGTTATCCTATTCTCACGCCACTCTACGATATCGGGGTCCGACTTTCGACCCGCGAAAAAAGGTGGCGTAGAGACCTTGTGGACCTGATTGAGCCCAAGTGTAACGAGGTCCTGCTCGACATTGGGGCGGGTACCGGCAGCCTGGCGCCACTACTGGCCACGAAAAACCCAGCCACGACGTACTTCGGGATCGATCCAGACGAAGATGCGATCCAGATCGCACGAAAGAAAGCGGGGCGAGCTGGAATAGATGCTGAATTCAAACATGGATTATTCTCGGTGGCCACTGTTGCCAAATGGCCAGCGCCGAACATCGCCACACTCTGCCTCGTTCTCCATCAAGTTCCTTATGATGAGAAGCTCCGCTTGCTTTGCGAGATTTACGAAGCACTTAAGCCAGGTGGACGCCTGTTCATAGCAGACTACGGCGAGCAGCAATCACGCCTCATGCGTGTCCTGTTCAGAGCAACGATACAGCAGCTCGACGGTGTTTCGGACACGCAGCCAAACGCGGACGGCGCGCTTGTACCGCTTATGGAACAAGCTGGATTTCTCAGCATCACAGAATGCAAGAGATATCAAACCATCACTGGCTTGATATCGATCTACGGAGCGACCAAGACTTCTGCAGATGAATGAGAAGATTGCTCATTTACTCGCTTGGTTTGGAGTGGCCGGTACATGGATTTGCTGACAGAGAGTTTCACCTCTCGCGAGGATTTGTCCCAAGAGGTCCACGACGGTCAACTACGCTGACCCGGCGTGATTTTGCCTCAATCACGAGTCGCTCAAGTACGCCATTGCCGGGAAAGGCGATGACATAGCGCGTAGCAAAATGCTCGTCCATCTCTTCAAGGACCCGCGCCTGATAGTCGCGCCAGTTCCCTTTGAAGTTCATATCCTTGAGCATGCTGTGCGCGATAACGAGGTAGACCCGGATCGCCTATTGCTATGTCCGCTATGTCCGCAAGTTTGCGCTAAAGCGGACAGGCAGCAAGCGGCCCAATCTCTGCCATTTGATCGGCCTATCCACAGGCTTCCACACGACCGGTGTAGCTGTATCCAACCTGCTCAAAATGGCACAGCCGCCAATTGCATTTCACGCAATAGCAGCTTCGCGCCCTAATTTCAGTCGTTCGGACTCGCCCGGAAAATGCCCGGAAGCGGACCGGCAGCTTTGCTCCGGTAGTGAGCACCGACAATGTCCAATCCGGTGTGGAGAGCGGCCGCTTTGAATTGGATTTGAAGCTTAATGATATCGACCTCGCGGCCTTGTCATCCGACTAAGCCGCAAGTAGCCAAATGCCGCCGTGAATGATACCTTGTAGCTGGTAGAACGCGACTCGCCTTGATTGGTAGCTCCTTGTTGCGAGTGTCTCTGGTTCCCTGAGCCCGGACCCTGTCTGAGGTCCGGCTATGCCAACCTACAATCTGATATTTCGTGAAGACGGTCACGGCGTTGAAAAGCGTGTTGAGCTTGAAGGCCAGAATGTCGCCTGTGTTTTCTCCGTCCTAGAACACGAAGCCGCATCGCGTCTGGTGGAAATTTGGACAGGGGAACAGCGTGTTGCCTTGGTTGAGCGCGATCGCTCGGGCATTTGGATGGTTCAGAGTAATACTCGAAATGGCAGAACTTCGTAAAACAGTTGTTTCCACTCAGATTGTCATTCTGGCATTTGATAAATGCGTTTGCCAGCCTGTGAGGTACTGCAGATGCCTCGACGAGGATACGACCGAGAATGCGGAGAATACGCGTCACTAGGTGTCCCAATCCTTACGCGCTTGGGTAGGTCGCGTTTGACCGAGCAACCAAAGCCGAGTCAAATGCCCCTGAGTACGTATGGAGCGGTGGGGCACCACTCGGGAGTGAACCAATAGACACTTATATTCCTATATGACGGCGAGCTGACGATTGGTCAGCGTACCGTCATATTGACGCTGCAGGCGTATCTTGCGCTCCAGATCGTCTATGATTGCGCCGCTGAAATTCACCCCACTGAGATCCTCCATGAAGCTGATCCCGCCAGGCGTATCGACGTTCAGCTCGATCATCTTGTCCCCCACGATATCGAGGCCAGTTAGATACATGCCGTCGTCGATCAACTTGGGCCCCACGATTTCAGCGATCGCCAGCGCGTTTTCGTCGGGAGCCATCATCTCGTATCCCCCACCGGCTGAAATGTTCGATCGGTGATCCTCGGTCTGGCTAAACCGGCGTAGGCTAGCATAGGTGTCATCTACCTTGAGCGGGCGCCCGTTCAGAGTGATGATGCGCAGGTCGCCATCCGCGGCTGCGGGAAGGTATTCTTGCACGATAGCATAGCCATCGCGAATGACCGCTTCGGTTATCTGGTTGAGATTCTGTCGATTTTTCTTGTCGAGGAGGAAAACGCCTTGTCCGCCAGATCCCTGCAAGGGCTTAATCACGCCCTTGCCACCATGGGCATCTAGGAAACGCCTGACCTCTTTCGGTTCGCGGGTTATCATGGTTTCGGGACGCACGCTGGCAGGAAAACCCTGGAAATAGGTCTTGTTCACTGCATCGGTCAGATGGCGGGGATCGTTAAGCACGATGGTTCGCTGTAGGGAAGCCAGTTGCGCGAACAGCAAGCTGGATGACGGGGCCCAACTGCGCGCGACGAGTTCTTCGGCCGGGTCGCTACGAAGCATGAGGATGTCCCAGTCGCTAAGCGCAATTCTGGTCCGGTCCATCCCAGTATTCTGCAAGTGCGCAAGATAGTCGGTATCGTCCTCGAACTCGCTGATCTTGCTGAGGGTGGCCATGGCACAGATGCCCTCCTCCCAGTCGTAGATGAAATCACCAAGGCCGATAAGCGCGACCTGATGTCCTCGCGCCACTGCCCGACGGGCGAGGCGAATGGTCGAATAGTTGTCCTGCTCGGTGGCTACGTCGTTGACTACGAAGGCAAGCTTGATCTTATCAGCCGTCACTGAGGTGTTTCCTGGTAAAGCGCTGAGAGCGGAAGCTTGCGCACCTGCGCAAGCCGCTGGCGGGCGGCCGCGTCATCACAATAGGTGGGCAGGAGTTCGGGCGGGTGTAGAATTCCCAGTTCGATCAGCTTTTCCAAGCTTGGCAATTGCTTCAGAGCAAACTTCCCGAGGAAAAGAATCTCGAATTTGTCTCCACGACTTAGATAGGCGAGGAGCTCTTCCAATCCCTTAAGATAAAGAGCGTCCTTGGTCAGCCCGCCCCCCCGCTTGGCACGCACAGCGGTATCAAAAGCGTCTTTCGAGGGAATTGCGTGTTGCTCTGTCAAACAGGCATAGATTTCGGCGCCCGTCTCTTTCTCGGCGGCCATATGTGCTGCAACGACCCTCGCGGCAAGGACACGTAAGCGATCGGCCGGGAGATACCCCGTGAGGTACTCTCCGAGCACCGCGAGGCCCTCCTGCAGAACATCGTAGTCGCACAGCCCGCCTGCTAGGGTGTGCAAAGGCTGCCGCCGACCGTTATGGCGGGTTAAGACGTGGGTGCCGATCTCGTGGGCGATGAGAGGCTTCACCCTATGGCGCGAAGTACGGTAATCGTGTGCGACGTGGAAATCACCTGCGGACACGTACATCGAGGTCCCCGGCGTAGGATCGACCACAATACCGCACCGAAAGGTCGGCGCCCGTTTGCGATAACCGGCAATGGCAGCTTCCGCTGCTTCGCACACTTCGGCAGCCCCGACGTCCTCCTGTTTCGGCGTGAGGACCGGAACAGTTGCCAGCAAGTCTTTTGCCGTCTGGAGAAACCGCTCGCTGACATGTCCAAAAAGGTCGATGCTCGCCAGGATGAAGCCATCCTTGTCGCGCATACGAACCAGTTCGATTTGGCGGTCGAGCTCACGCTGCTTCTCAAGCATAAGCGCCTCGACGATCGGGTTCTTGATCTCGCGAACAGGCAAACTGAATAGTTCGCTACGAAGTACGGGCGCATCTTGATCGAGCCCCTCGCCATATCGGCTGTCGGGCATCGACCGGAAGGACGATGCCTGGAAGCCGTCCCAGATTTCGTCGATATTAACCGGCGTCAGACGCTCCAGCCAGTCGATTTTCCGGTCCATCTCCTCGAGAGCGCGATCAACGGCGATCGCCGCCTCGCAGAGCAGTTCGTCCGCGCCGTTATGGTGTTTTCTTTCCTTTGCCATGCGTGTCATGCTGGCATTCGAGCTTTGCTTTGGGCCTGGCCGGGGGCAGGATATTCGGCGAGCCAATCGCGCGCCTCGTCCACCGCCGCGAGGAAGCCTTCACGCAAATCCTGTAGCGCGAGTATGTCCGCCGAGCGGCCCCATTCATCCATGAACACTTTCTTATATTCGAGCGTGATCACACAAGCGGCATCGCCGTATTTGGCGTGAAGCCATTCAGGGAAATGCCCGCCATCCTTCCAGCGAATATTCGTGCCCACCTCGAGCGTCCGGCCATTTAGCGGATGCGAGCGCAGGGCATCGCCGAACCTCTCGAGAAGCCCCCCGAAGATATCCTTGTCTAACGTAGTAGCCCCCAGATCGATATCGGGGCTGAGTTGCGGATCATCTGGCTCCGCATCGCGACCTGCTCGCCGATGGTTGTAGCTGTGCACGTCGAGCACGAGGATCCGCCCATGAGCCTCGATCATCTCATCCACGCACCGAGCGACCTGATCGTAGAATTGCCGGTGAAGCCTTAGGGAAAGTTCCTTCTCCCTCTCAGGCATGTCGGGCTTCCAGATACGCAGCCCCCAAGTGTCTTCGGGGTTCGTAGTGACCGCAGTCTCGGACGGGCGGTTCAGGTCGAATTCGAACCGCGACCTATTGGCGCGGATTATAGTGTCGCCAGCGGTAAGGAAAAAATCGGTAAGGGGGTCTTCTTCTCTAAGTCGATCGGTTTCCCCGATCTCAAGCCATGGCGCGAGCGATCCGCGAATTGTATGCCCTGCATGAATGGCCGCGACGAGCACCGGCCCGGGCTGCGTGACGACGTCCCATGGGGCAGTTGTCTTCGACGAGGTGAGTGATGTCTGCTCCATGCGTGCCCAACGGACCCATGCTATAGGGGTTCCTACTGGCTCCGCCACCGCCGGATCAGGACAGAGGACACCCTAACCCCGCATTGCCTTCGAGGTACATATGGGAGCGGGCAACCACAAAGTAAGCCAGGCAATCAAATCGATATGATGGCGGATTGCCGTTGCGGCCCAAGATCGTCAGGAGGATAACTTAGTGAACTCGGGAGTTATCTTCCGTTCTTCAATCGTAGCGTCCGATCGAAATGCAGATATCGCATGACGACAAAGCGTCTAAGGAATCCTGCCCCGACAGACGCCAAGAGATAATTTACGGGTGCACGCTTTCGACGCTTATCGGCTAGGCGAAAAATACGCGCATATTAGCCCGATCACAGCGATGCGCTCAGTGCTTCCTGATTAGTCTTCCGTGCTTTCGTTTGGCTTACCTATCAGCCAGACCCCCGTTTTGCCGACCAGTTCCATAGAGCAGACAGGTCTTCCGTTTTCGTAAAGGTCGGCCTTGGTCCCGCTCGCGC
>Ga0208830_1000086_pt1 | contig 51432 bp, 50 predicted proteins | sample DeeseametaMP2634_FD_184169 | JGI IMG/M metagenome (GOLD analysis project Ga0208830, IMG submission 184169) | Marine microbial communities from the Deep Atlantic Ocean - MP2634 (SPAdes) | ecosystem: Environmental > Aquatic > Marine > Oceanic | place: Northeast of Antigua and Barbuda, North... | reverse complement strand
AAGTAACAAATTTGGAAATGCCCCCGGTTTTAGAGCCTGAGTCAGCCAGATTCCGCCTCTTTGACTCAATCACCACCTTCCTCAAGAACGCGTCCCAAAGTCAGCCACTTATGCTGGTATTGGACGACATTCACTGGGCGGACCGGTCTTCTTTGTTGTTGCTGGAGTCAACCCATCTTTTGATTCATCCCTTGGTCCGATGAACGCTGAATTACATCCAGCAACCGGTGTCTCCGCACAGCCAGGTCAAAATCTGGTTGCACACCGTTGCCTTCCTGTATCCCCTGGCTTAGACGACGGTACATCTGAGCCACGTTAAAGGGTGCGCCTAGGGGCACCTCTCCAGGTACCCAGGTTAGACGCTCTGGTATGGGCAACTCTTTCAACTCACTGTCCTGGCCAAGACCACCCTGTAACCGGATCTGCGCATATTGGACCATCTGCTCGGACGAGGCTACCAAGGTTCCCTCCCGCCCATAAACCTCCATCTTCCAACCAGTGCCGTGCCAGGGCACCGTAGCAACGTGTACTGAGGCGACTGCTCCGCTGCTAAGAACACCGTTAATCAAAACATTGTCTGGAGCAGTGACGTCAACGGTGTTGGGAGAATCTGCGACTTCCCACACCGGCACCCGGATCGCGGATTGAGCCGAAAGCTGCTGGAACTCCCCGACGCAGAAGCAAAGCGCATCGGTGGCGTGTCCGGTGGCAATCGTCAAGGTGTTGGCTCCATTGTCCCGGTCGGCCATCCATGCCCGGTCCAGACCTCTTTGGAGTAGTCCGGGCAGGAACATCGTCATATTGCAGGCGAGGACCTCTCCCACGTATTTCTCTGCCAGCAACTCTTGAAGCCGAAGCAGAGCAGGGTCGGACCGGGCCTGCAACCCCACCATATGGCATACACCCTTTGCCTGGGCCAGACTGGCCATCTCCTCTGCCTCAGCCAGGTTGGCGCCTAGGGGCCACTCACAATAAACATGCTTCCCTGCGTCCAGAGCAGCCATAACCATACGGTGGTGGAGAGGGACTCGAACAGATACCGATACCAGGTCGATATCTGGATGGACGACCATTTCCTGATAGTTGTGGAACGCCAGCCGCGCTCCGTAGTGCTTCGCAGACTCCTCCGCCGTTTCTTGGTGGGCTGTACAGACCGCCGTCAGTTGGTACTCCGGTAAGGCAAGGAGGGCCGGAAGGTGTGCCCTCATGCTCCACCCAGAGTGAGCATTGGCGCCGATGATCCCGACACGTATCTGCTCCCCTGCCATTAGTAACCCCCATCCAGGTCGCTGAGTGATCTACTACAGTGAACCGATACACGGTTCAATGGGCTGACCGAAGAGCGACAAATTCCCGCACCTGCTGGGTACACCACTCCGGGTAGATGGCGTTGATGCCGTGGCCCAGCCCAGGATAGACCACCAACCGGGAGTTTGGTAACTGCTCGGACATAAATTGTTGCTGATCGAGGGTTGAGCTAAGAGACTCAGCCCCCGTTAACAGGAGTGTAGGAGTCTTAACTTCCTTCAATTGCTGGCTGAAGTCCAGAGTCTCAAGGTATCCTTGGAGCCTGCGCCCGATGGAGGGAGGAACTCGGTCCATTTCGGCAATGTACCACTCTTTCATCCCTTTCGGCGCCACCCTGGTATCCAACCGCCTATCGATGGTGGCAGTGGACCAGGCGCCTATACTCCCGCCCATGGCGGAGTCCAGGTCCCCGGCGGAACCGGACGGCTCCCTTCGAGGCAATCGGCAAGGGGTGTTGCACAAGACTAAGGAGCGAATCCGATGGGGGTGTGTGTGGGCGAACTTCAGGCCGATGATACCGCCAAAAGATTCCCCTACATACACAACTTTGTCTACGCCCAGATGATCCAAGATGCTTAGCAGGTCATCAACGAAGATATCCAGGGAAGGGTCGTATCCATCCTCAGTTATGGTGGACTCACCCATGCCACGCATGTCCGGACGCAGGATGCGGAACTCATGCGCCAGCAGGGGCACCCAGTTATACCAGAATTTGCCACTGCGTGAGAATCCGTGTTGCAGAAGCATGGTTGGGGCGGCCCTCCAAGGCTCGGTGAAATCGTCGTCGTAATAGTGGAGTTCCACATCTTGGTTCCTGCGCAGCGTGGCCATGACATCAACTCCCCAAGCCTATACCTTTAGACCCAAAGACGGTAACATGACCATGGTCATCTCCTGTTTCGCTGCCGCTTCGCCCCCAGTTCCCACCCTCAAATACCTGCTATCCTAATTCCCGTCTGTGTTCCGAGAACCAATGCACATTTTAAGTTACTGAGTTAAGTAGAAGGGCCGTAGCCAGGGAGCCGGTCCCATGTCAGGCTGTTGGCGTCATGCACTAGTTCCGCTTTTTTGCCCTTTGAGTCTTTCAACCCCAGAGGGTGTTGCACCAGTTCGATCATGTTGCCATCAGGATCATGAATATAGGTTGAGTGTCCGCCGCTATACTCACGATTTGCCGGCGGGGAATAGGGGACGGCAAGCTCGTCCAGGTTAGCGATCATCTCTTCCCAGTCATTAATCTCTAACGCGAAATGACCCGATGGAACTGGGTTGGCAGTATGACTACTATGTATCTCTCCACTTCCTATTCGCAACTGTAGCTGCCCTTTGTTTAGCTCCGGGCCACGGTCCAGAAACTCCGCCCCGAGCACCTTCTCATACCACTCTCGTGTCTGCTCCTTATCGCTGATCTGGATGTTGATGTGTTGTATCATCGTGACCCTGGACGTAGATGACCTCCTATCGCCCCAGCTTCGAACCCCTTGCCAGATTTCTCGACCAGGGTGCTATGGGCACGATTATAGCACCGATATAGCAGCGAGCATGTAGATCGTCAGTAACTGCATTTTTAAGACCTAGAGGACTATCAGACCCACCACGAGGATAATAAGCCACGTCCTTCGCCCCGTCGGTCAGGCAAGGGTATTCCTCTGCAACTGGGCCACATCGGCTAACCTCCGAACCCACGATTCTATTCCCGAAACACTAACGCCAGAAGGGAGTAAAACTTGGGTATGGGTAACCGAAGTAGAGTCCAACCGCCCAGCAACCAACTTTCCACGAAACTCGTTGGATTCAAATCGGGTCGATTGCTTGGATGAAAAGAGTGATTTAGGTGTTGAGCCTCGACTAATACCAAGCCCTATCAAACAATGCGGATTCCGGTATATCAAGGTGTGCTCAGTGGTTAGCGCCCTTCGTTCAGGACGAATAGGCCGGTGGTTCGAGTCCACTCACCCCGACCATTTACTTTGCTTAAAGATGGTGAATGGCACCGGGCATAAAGTCAGTGGCTATACCGGTGCGGTGTTTCCTGGGTTTTAGGCCGACTCGACTTTCCGGGCTTTGAACTTCGGCATTACTTCAGTGCCGAACCGCTCTAGCTGCTCCAAGATTACGTCTAGCGATGTTCCCATCCTAGTGCAGCCCACGTGGACGTGCTCCAGACCTGGATATTTGTCCTGGAGTTCCTCCAACCGCTCTATGATGTGCTCCGGCGGGCCACACAGCCAGGCTCCGGCCTCAACGGCTGCTTCGATTGTGGGCAGGCCGGCCGTGGGAGCCTTCTTGGGGTCGGCCAAGTCGGAAAGCTGTTGCTCGGTCATGCCCCTAAAGAAACCGAGGGGGGCGAACATCTTCATGTCCTCTTCGAAGTACTTCTTGGACTCTTTGATCCCTTGTTCTTGGGAGTCGGCGATGTAGGTAACAACCCCGATGGTCAAATCACCGCCCAGTTCCGTCTCCTTACCGTAGCGTGCCAAGGTATCGCGCCAACGTGTCACAACTTCGTCAGAGGCGCCTCCGGTGACCGCGCCGCCACCAATAATGCCCTTGATTCCGTGTTTGCACATGAAGTCCATGGCCCGCTGGCCGGCGCTGACGATGGGCTGCCAGCATTCCACCGGCCGGTTGACGGGCCGGGGTACCATGGTAATTTCCTCCAACTCGTAACCCCGGTAGGGCAGCCCCTTAGGTGGAAGGTCGTAGATTTTGCCGTGATGGGAAAAAGATTGGTTATTGAAGGCTTTCAAGATGACCTCCACCTGCTCTTCGAACAAGTCCCGGTTGGCGTCGCTGTCGGTGTTGGTGCTGGGAGCGCCGTAGGTGTCGACCTCCCGGGAGTGATAGCCCCGGCCTACACCGAAAATCACACGCCCTTTCGTAAGAAGGTCTACCGTGGCGAAGTCTTCCGCCAAGCGGAGGGGATGCCACATGGGGGTTATGTTGAATCCGCAACCGAATTTCAGGTTCTCGGTGAGATGGGACAGGTGCAGGTAGAGTAACAGCAGGTTTCCGATACATTCATTGCCCTCCCGCTGGAAGTGATGCTCGGCCATCCAGAAACTGTCATATCCGACCCGGTCCATAAGTTGAGCGACGGCGGTGGCCCGGTCGTATATGGTGTTCAGGTGTTCATCGGAGAACCAACGGTCATTTACCGCTGTGGCTTCCAGACCGATGTCGTCCAAATCCACGTGGCCGGCGTAAAGACTGCCGAAATTGGTGATCATTCTTTCTTTCCTCGAATGTTGGGACTTGCATAAAAGTGCCTACTGCGTTAACCATCCTAACATATAGGAAACAAGCCGAAAGGAATGTTGAATCCTGTGGTTGATTCTGCGCGGCGTCAAATTAATCCCCCGTACCCCGACGAATGCTTGTTCACGTTGCGGTTGTAGCTCCGACATGCGGTTGAAGCCAGTCTTGTAGGGCTGAAGCCCAAGGCTGCCTTCCTGCCCCTGTTCAACCTGGACGAGCCAGTGAGAGCCGGGGAAATTGTCCTTGCCACAAGTTTAACTGCTGGAGCGTTAGACTCTACTCTAGCGCGCCACCAGTTAACTTTTTACCACCATCCTCTTACCGAGGCAAACAGCGTTGCTTGGTTGTTGAAGGCCGCCTAAATAGGCCGGAACTATTAAACCCTCCTCCCAAATTGCTGAGAGAAGGGTTTTCATTACCCTTGGTTGCAGGTTCTTTTAGATGATGCAGTTTCATCTGCGGACACCCGCGCGATTGTACCCGAGAGGTTAGGCTCCCTCAATGCTATAGGCCCCGCAATAAAACCTTCACGGGAAAGCAGACAACCGGGCCTCGGCTGGCAAGGCCTCCTCCCAATCGGGAATCAGGCGAGAACGAGGTGAGGGCAACAACAAGGCGGAGACCAGGCCCAGGAGGCTAAAAGAAAGAGACATGATCAAGGGGGCCGCATAGGTGTTTGTCATGTCCCACAGTATTCCGGCGAACACTGGCGCCAATCCCATACCGAGGCCTCCGCCAATGTTCTGCCATCCGTAGAGGCTCCCTTGATTGACGTTGCCATAGTACTGGCGATTGGCGATTTGAAAGGTAGGTACCTCGCAAGATTGGCCTATACCAAAGAGGATGGCAAAGAGGTAGAAAGCCCAGGTGTCCTGGGCAAATAGGATGATGAGCAAGGGGAAGGCTTGTAGGGACATACCTGCGACCCAGACGCTTTTGCAACCTAAGCGTTCAGCTATCACGGGCACCGCGCCCCGTACGAAAATCCCGGTGCCCTGTTGAACAGCGAGGACTCCGGCCGCCGCGCCCAGCGACAGGCCACGGTCCACAGCTATAGCCACTACTAGCACATTGATTATCTGGTGACCCATGCATCCCCAGCAGTGGATGCTGATGAGATTCCAGAAGGTGCCGGTGCGTTGGGCCTGCTGGAGGAACACTCTAGCCCTTATCTTAGCTGTGTCGGCGCTCTGTAAACTTTGAACAGGCTCGTGTTCAGGGGTGCCTAAGGGCCGCAAGCCAATCTCAGCAGGCTCGTTGTAAAAGAACCTGACCAGCAACAGTATTAGCGTACCTCCCACTATGCCCGGAAGCCAGAATACCCACTTCATGCCTAACTGGTCGAAGACCGCGCCTATCAAGAAAATGTGCGCAACCACACCCATTCCCTGGAAAGACCACACGGCCCCCATCGCCACTCCAAGGTACCTTCTGAACCATAGGGTGACACCTGATACCAGTAATATGCCGAAAATGGCGGAGGCTATACCTAGCAAAAGGCCGAAGTAGATGTAAAACTGCCACAGACTGGTCATAATGCCTATCAGCAACATGCCGGCGATGAATAGGAAAACTCCAAGCAGCAGAAGGCGGCGTATGCCATATCTGTCCCCGAGCCAACCTACATATGGGCTCATGATTGCCAAGACAAACCACTGGAGACTGAAGGCAAAACTTATAGCGGCGTAGCTCCAGCCAAATCCCGATGCAGGGTCGTTCAGATAGGGCACTAGGGCAGCGGTAGCAAATCGAACGGAAGAGGTGACGAGCAACATTGTTGTGGCTATGGCTACGATCACCCAGCCGTAATGTATTCTTCGCGACCCGACGGCCAAGTGCGCCGGTCGCAGATCAACCTTAAGCATTAAGCCGGTATTTCCCAGATTAAATTGATTTTCCCGAACATGTGCCCCCTTGGATGGCTCGGACTATAGTACGGCACCCTGAGCGCCTACAGTAAATATAACTGTTTTCAATGTTCTGATGATTACCTCCACGACTGCGACCGTAGGCATCCTACGTCTTGGGTATAATAACCCGCAATGGCTACCGGATTCAAAAGTGTGATTGCTTTCCTGGCTATCGTAATGGTGGTTACAACTGCGGCGTGTGCCGGTGACCCTGCATCAAACATTGATGCCACTATCGAAGCTGGTATCGCAGCTACCATGGTCGGGGTAGAGTTAGAGAATGCGGTCAAAGCTACTATGGCTCCTTCTCTTGCTAAGGAACACTTCAACCGGGGATTCACTTACGGCAAGTTGGGTGAATACGAGAAAGCTATTCAGGAATATGACAAGGTCATACAACTAAACCCGGCTCACACCTTCGCCTACTTCAACCGTGGTCATGCCTACTACAGCCTGGGCCAACACCAACGGACCATCCAGGACTTCGACAAGGTCATCCAGCTAAACCCGAAAAACGAAAAGGCCTACAGCAACCGTGGTTACACTTACTTCAGACTGGGCCAATACCAGCGGGCCATCCAGGACTACGACGAAGCCATCCAGCTAGACCCGAACCGTGCCTTTTTCTACGACAGCCGTAGCATTGCTTACCGCAAGCTGGGCCAAGATGAGAAAGCGGATGCTGACAAAGCCAAAGCGTGTTCCCTGGACAAGCAATACTGCTGACGACTTCGCCTGAAAAAGTACACAAAGAAGTACACAAACTTCTGACAACTTCCTGATGATATGGCCACTTATGAGCAGGTTCTAGGTTCAATATTGGCACTTATGCTAACTTGAACAAACTTATGGCTAGGCATGGCATCAGGCTCAAAAATCGGTGGTCGCAACCCCGTGGCGGTTCATGACCTTCGGAGCCACCTTCCTATTGCCGACCTGGAACTTTGGAGTGTGATTGCCGGGATTTCGGGGTTTGATGATTAGCCTGACGCCCGTGGGAGTCACCTATTCGTCAGTCGCATCCAGAAGGTCAGCCCAAACGTCTGCTTCTATCGCTACTGGCGGGCCATAGGAGTTAATTAGCGATGCTGGTGCAAGGAATTCCCGAATCTTACTCTGCGAATATTCAAAACGAGTGGCGAACCCATCTTCGACCCACTCATGCTCACTTATAACGTCCTCTGGAATTTCGATTACAAACAAAGTGTCGTTACCGTCACGACTAGGGTTCCATCCGATTGGGTCATCGAACAGCTGAACACCTTCGAATTTTTGGCCAGCCTCTACTACTTCAGAATCCCGAAAGCCATCTCTAAAGATTGATTCTGCATTTTGGTTTTTGGTTTTATGAAACAATCTCATATCAGTGCCTCCACTTGCTTCACGTTGACTGTAACCACTAACTCGCAGTCCAGCAACACGTGGTAGCAGGGCGTATGTTCGTCCGGTAAATCAACGCTCCGCTGGAACACCGATGCGGCTATCGTTCCGGTAGCACCCTTATGCTTGCCGGAGATTATCCGCACCCTGTCGCCACGGCTGAATCGGAAGGGGGAAGGCATACCCTGCGCCCAGCGATGGAACGCTAGACCCGTGCCGATATGCACGACCAGCCTTCACACGAAGCGGTGGACAAGGAGATTGCTTACCGATGGGGCCAAGAAGCCTCGGCGATGCGTAGGCTAAGCGACAACGAGTTGGAAGTCGTCTTCAAGAACGGCTGGAAGCCGAGCGAATACCTGGCTTCCAGGGACGGTTAGGGGTGGTTCAAGAATGTGACGTTACCGAAGTGGAGATTGACGGGCGTTCCTTTTGGGTGCGCCCCGTCAGCCCCGATATATTGCAGGCTGGCAACGTCGTGGCGGCGGCGCTGGCCGAGTCGCTGGACAAACCCTTCCCCTGGGCCGTCGGGTTCTTCTTCGGCAACACCGAACTTAGCTTGGAACTTTGGAACGTGATTGCGGGGATATCTGGGTTGGATGATTACTAATCTTTTAGATATTCAGGCGGAACGTTTCAGCTCCGTGTATCTTCTTCTATGACTTGGAGATATATGTATGCGCCGGTAAAGCATGTAGCGTCTTCACAGTGGCCGCCGACTATTTCCCCTGAAGGTCGTGCAGCGGCGACGTGTATATGAACGCGTATTCCACCCTCCTCCAAAGGTTGGACGTAACCCTCTGCACTTACCAACTCCATAATTTCGTTGATTGTTTCTCTCTCATGGTTTTTCTGGCGGTCGCAAAGATTACGACGTTTTAATTGGCTTAGGCTTCCGATACAGGAGATTACGGCGGCTTCACGGATGCCTTCTGAAAGAGCCAAGGATTCGAGGCCTTCAATAAGTGATTCCCCCGCTTCCAAGCGGTGGTATACGATGCGGGATGTCTTCGTATCCGAGTTTTTTATAGCCATGCGTCCTCCTAGCTGATATGTGATGCCATCATTGTACACACTTGGAACTTTGGACTGTGATAGCCGAGATTTCTGGGTTTGATCAGCCTTCTAAGTTCGCCCGATCAGTCCCGACGTATTGCGTTGGGGGAACGTCGTAGCGGTGGCACTGGCCGAGTCCCTTGGGAAGTCCTACCCTTGGGCCGTCGGATTCTTCTTCGGTAACCCCAAACTTAGCTTGGAATTTTGGAACGTGATTGCGGGTATATCTGGGTTTGATGATTAGGCTGACCTATCGTATAGTCTCCGCGACCCAATATCTTTTCTAGATAGGAGAAAACTATGCGATTCCATATTCAAAACCATCACACCCCTGAAAACTGTGGCACGCACCTGGAGGAACGGAAAGAAGGCATTAACTCCGTCGCAGATCGGCCCGCACGGTGCAAGGAGCTGGGAATCGAATACCTGGTTGGTGGTGCTTGTCGCCCTCAGCATACGGGCTTTATGTTTGTCGAAGCAGACGATATGGCCAAAGTGACGGAATTGATGCGACCAACAATGGGGCGCGATGAGTGTGTAATTACTCCCGTCACTGAACGATGGTGAATTGTCCGTTAATAAAGTCCCCAATTTAGGGCATGCCGTGCTTGATAGTGGAATGGAATGGTTCCACCTTCCGATTCAGGATATGGCAGCACCTGATGAGTCCTTTGACGATATCTGGACTGAGATGGCTCCCAGGATTCCGCAAATGATCAAACAGGGAGATGACGTCCTGGTCCATTGCAGGGGCGATCTTGGCAGGTCCAGTACGATAGCCGCGTTGTTGCTGATTGAATTTGGCGTGCCTAACGATCAGGCCATAATTAAAGTCCGGCATGCGCGCCCAGGTGCGATTGACATCGCGGAACAAGAAGAATATGTCCTTCGCTACGTTGCCTTAGGTTAACCGAGCCAAGGGAGGATCGGCATCCACCGAGATTCCTGGAAAGTTGGTTGCTGGGCGATGGAGCAAAGTCTAACCACCCAGCAACCAACTCCGAGTCTCCCGTCGTGACGCTGTCACCAGGGTTAAAGAGAAGGGTTAAGAAGACGGTCCGGTCCGCAAGGCGGCACATAGCCATTCTTGCGGGGAAGTGGGATGGTGGAGTTGGAATTTACAGAAGACAACTGGACGTGTTTGGGACCGGAGGGTACACATCTTGTGATATTCCACAAAGTTGAAGACCTTCAATCGATTTGCCCTCGTTCTATCTCATAAGATGGTTTCTAGGTCTCTTTCTAGCTGGTCCACGCTGACAAATCGAAAAGACGTGATGCCCACCGACCGGGCCGATTCCACGTTCTCAACCCGGTCGTCGATAAAAACGCACTCGCCGGCAGGAACGGCGAGGGTTTTCAATACGTGGCGGTAGAATTCCGGGTCAGGCTTGAGCAGCCTCATCTCATAGGACAGGAAGAACCTCTCGAAGTTCTCCAATACGCTGCAATTCTGGATGGTGTGGGCGAAGTGGATGGGATCGGTGTTGGAAGCCAGGATCAAACGATGATCCAGCTTCAAACGTTCCACCAAAGGAATGATGTCATAGTTGGCGCTGAGTAATCCGTTCCATATCCCCACGAACTCCTCGTATCCAAGGCCGGAGTGCAGCTTCCGGCACAGCGCCTCATGGTATGCTCCGGGAGACAACAAACCCTGCATGGCAGACCTTACTATCGGCCCGTTGACGACCTCACTCCGTACATCGCCCGAGTTTGAGTGCCGCTGCAGACCGGCGCACACCTTGTCCCAATCCAGGTTGACTAATACGCCACCCAGGTCAAAAATTATCGTTTTACCCATATCGACATACTAATGGATTGTCAGTGTGACCCAATCTCTTAAAGGCAAATATTAGTACTCTGGAAAGAATTTGGAGTGTACCTTTACCCCGGACCAGGCACCGAATAGGCCAAGTAAAAACGGGACCAAGATCGGGACAAGAGGGATATCTCCATAAGCTGTATTGTTGGGGAACAGAGAGTAGGCTAAGAAAGGCAGAACCGCATCATTGTTTAACTGCAGCCCCGAACCAACACCAAATGCAAACCCGATACATCCACCAACTATAGCAAAGACTTTCCTCAACACCGTCAACATCATTCCACACCTAGGGTGGATCAGGCCAAACTCTAACAATCCCCCGTAAAGGGAGAGGAGACTCCCTTGTGGAGGGGGATTAAGGCGGGGTTGTAAGGCGTAACTGGGGTTGCTGGCCAGATAGCGAGTCGGGTTAGGGCCTATCCGCACCAAAGGCAACGGGTCTCGTCGAATACGGTTTCTTGAATATCAGGGTTGGACATCAGGTAGTCCACTATGATTCGCACCACCTTACTTTCGTCGGGAATGTTGTACTGCTCTTGCGCCGACCGGAGGAACGCGATCTGTTCACTGCTCAGATCGATCTGGTACGCGTCCTTGGCTCCAGACATGGGTCACTCTCCTGAAACCCCACCGGTCTCCGCCGGTGGTGGGGATTCTAAAATACATGACTTCGGATATGGCTACTGGGAGCATACCATAGTGGGAAAACATGCAAAATGGCATTATTCCACTCAGCCCTATCGGAGGTGGTGTAAAGCATCAATTGGATTCAATATTTCTCTTCTAATTCTACGTATGCCTTATGAAGACGATCAGTAGATTCGTTTCCTAGAATCCAATCAGGGGTGTCTGTCACATTGCAGGCATAACGATCTCTCTTTTGAACTTAGATTGTCTCCAACGAAAACGGCTGGGACATCCTCACCGTTTTTGCTGCCAAACTTCTTACCACGTAACAACACCCGTTAGCACTACAGCTACGAATAGCCGAAGATGGGCCGGACGAGATGTTCTAAAATCGTATCTGACGACATAGAACAGCATGCGGGGAAAGAGGCTTTGGACCTAGGGAGCGCTGACTGCAAATTTTTGATAACAAAATTGATAACAAACTTATGAGCATCTAACAGCATTAGGCGATATTCAGGCATGAATGTCGGGGCGATAAGATTGCAGCAAATGGACGTAATCGTGCCTGACAGCATTAGATAAGACCAATTGCACCAGACTCAAAAACCGGTGGGGGCAACCCCGTGTCAGTTCGACTCTGACCTTCGGTACCAATTCTTGGGATGCTAAAGCGCTGCGGACCGCCCTTCTTTAAGAGCTGGCTCAACCCCACTCGATCCTCATCGTCCACCGATCGGCCACGAAGAGTTTTCCGTTGGATAAAGCTCAGTTTATCCTCAAGCGTTGTGGTGTATTTGCCTGAAAGGGTATGGCTGTCAGCCACTGGCTTCCATGTTCCCGGAAGAGGACGGGCGTTTGACCATCAGAGGGGCAAAATTAACATGCGGACGTGGGGCATGACGCTGGTATCAGGTTTGAAGGACCAGCCGAACCGGAGAATGGCCGTGCCGGGGAAGAGGAACGCCCCGGCACGGGAGAAAACAGTCAGCTTAAAGGCATTGGGAAGGTGTCCCTAGGCGGAGCGCCATTCGAATGGCCCGACCAGGACGGGGTGATTCTCCGGGTTCTTTCTGCGAGAGCGCATCGCGTCTACGTAGCCGCCGGCTTTGTAACGGATCTCTCCGGCTCGGGACGCCACGATCTTTCGGGACGCCTCACCGGGTTTGGGTGCGAATAATAGGCCGGCGACCACTCCCACGGCGACGCCAGCGATGAGTCCTGATACGATTTTGTTTGGTTTGACCATGGTCTTTCCTCCTGTATCTAGCCCGATTCGACTGCTCCAATCTGTAGGCTTATTAAACAGTACGCAGCGTTACCGGGGAATTACTGTTAAGTTACCGGCTAGTTACCGCCCCCAGTTATTTGGATCGCCTTATCCCCTGCTTAGCACCGGCCGGCGTCTTCTTCCCATCGTTCGTCGATAACACCTTGTCCGGGAGCATTCAAGGGACATGGCCGCTGGCGTGAGCCGAATTAGTCCTTTGGGAAGAAGCCGCAAACCCGATAGCGCATTGTTACAACCTGGGACGTCGCCGGCAGAGTTTATCTAGTATCGATCAACAACCCCTAGAAACGACCATCGGAGTAGGCCATGGAAATTGTCGCGTTATCGATGGCCGCAATGGGCTTCTTTTTGGATCGATGGAGATCACTCGCGTGGACCAGATCAAGATTGAAGACCAACGGCTAAAAATCTCCCTGGAAGAATCTTAGGGAAACAGGCCAAAGGTCCGGGAGCTCCATGGATCAGCTAGTAAGGGCAGGCCATGGGGCCTCTTTAGGTGTGGTCTATGAGGTGAGGGAAAGACGCGGTTGCCGGATCTCGGAAATCTAACCTATAAAACCGGCATCTTTACCATGGGATCAAGACGCACCGGCCAGGTAGGAGAACGCGTCGTTGGCTGGATTCTTTACCCGATTGTGCTCTATGAACACAGCCGCGTTATCTGCTACTTGTTCACCATCTAGGTCCGCAACCAGCGCCAGGACCATATCGATTCCCGCGGATACTCCGGCTGAGGTAATTATGCCGGTCTGAGTCTCTTTATCTATCAAGTCTACCCAACGAGGGGAGGAATCCCAGTCGACTCCGTTGCGTTGTCCGACCACCCAGTCCCATGCGGTTTTGTTGCTGGTGGCCCGCCTGTGGTCTAGAAGGCCAGGTTTGGATAAAAGGGCGGCTCCCGTGCAAACGGACGCAACGATCTTTGCCTTGTTACAAGCAACTGTAAGCGAGTCCACGAACCCGCGATCGTCCACTAATGCCCGAGTGCCACCGCCGCTCGGGATCAGAAGAATGTCGAAATCCACAACGTCGTTGATGTTGTACTCTGCGACGACCACCGGGCCAGCGCCGTCTCTCCCAGTGGGAATCGGTCCCTTCTGCTTCCCGATGGTTATGACCCGGTAGAGGGGCCTGGTAGTGTCGGGCCTACTGGGTCTTTGCACATCGGGAGTGCAAGCCACGTTAAAGACCTGAATCGGTCCAAACAGATCCAATGGCGCCATATTCTCAAATACTAATGCCGCGACTGTTCTCATCGTTACCTCGTCCAACTATTGATGGTATTGGTGGATGACTATATCCTCGCGCGGGTCTCTTGGATCTAGCGCGGGTTGTCTAGTTTCCGCCGTATCCGGCTCTATCCCTTAGTAGACAAATAGTAGCGGCGGCAAACCGTGATTGTCCAGTGTACCGTTGTGTTTCCCTTGTTGGGGCCGGCTCCGCACGTTGTTCCTTGTCCGAATTCTCGAGTCCACCTAAACCTGCTTTTGCCTCGTGCTAAGATGACGGCGGAACAGTGCTTGGCCTGAGCCATCAAGCCCTTTTGGTGACTACTTTGATGGGTCCGTGGGTTAGAGAAAACGACCAGTCTTTTTAGGTGATCGCATTATCATGACCGGCTTTTTGAACCGCGCGGTTTGGATTCTCGCTATCTTGGCGCTGGGTGTTGCCGCTTGCACGATCGATACAGAATCCTTACCTAAGATAGACACCGACTCGTTGCCTAGGATTGGAAGGAATCCCACCGTGGCCCCTATCGCAACATCTGTTGGCGCCGCCACGCCGTTCCAAGCATCTAACCCAGAGCCTTCGGTCGTTCAAGGTCCAACACAGACAACGGCCTCGGCGGTCACCCCCACGAATTCCCCATCTTTAATCACCGAAGATATTGAAGTCCGAAAGAGAATCGCCATCCTTCGGAATGCGAGCCGGACTCTGGCTGCCTGGGCTGCGGAGCCGACGCCCATCGGCCTGGAGGGGCGCGAGGCCAAACAATTTGCCGAATATTCTAACTGGCTCAAGCTTTCGAGCGAACAGATTGATGCTTTGATAGAAAAGACTGAAGAGTCACGAGCGTATAACCAGATGCGATCCACTAAAGAGATGCAAGAGATGAATCAGTCGTTCAATCTACAGTACTTGGGCTTGCAACAGAAGATGCAGGCAGACAATCGGAAGTTCACTTTGATGTCGAATATCATGAAGAAGAAGCACGAAAAGGCGCGAGAAGTGATCAATAACGTGCGCTAGGCCGATCTGGCTCCTAGTCTGAAGGTATCAGACTTCTTGTTCGACTGGAGCCTTGGCATTCCCCAGGGATTGTGTTGATAACTCCACCAGTACTTTCCCATGATGCGAACCGTGGGCTAAGCCCCAACGTCTCGCCCAGCCACCTCATCTATTCGCACCCTCTACTTCCTTAGCCAAAGCTATCAACAGTTCGTCGGTCCCCGGAGGACCGATCAGGGATAGGCCCACTGGCAGGCCGCCTAGCTCCGCTAGGGGAAGATTGATCTGGGGAGCGCCGGTGGTTCCGGCTACGCAGGTTAGGGCGCTGTTGCGGGCGCGCAGCGACGCCCGTTCTGACAGTCTTTGCCCCGTGGGCGGGGCCGGCGAGACCGTGGTGGGCAGGCAAATAACGGGGCCTCCGGCAAATACCTCGCTCATTCGCTTCAATATCTCCCCTCGCACCTTGCGGGCCGCGGCAACTTCCTCGCCGGTAGTCAACTGGGCGAGGCCGTATCGGTTTCCTACCTCAAAGCTCAGCCGTGGGTTTACCCGGTCCAGCCAATCCCGCGCGCTTTCCCAGGCTTCCCGGCCTTGCAGGATCTGTTGTTGCCCGGACCATTCGATCAGCCCTCCGGAGGATAGCCGTTCCCTTCTGGTTTCCCCGAATAGGGATGATACTAAGTCTACTTTGGGCTTAAGAACGTCGACCACTTCCGGGTCCGCTAGCTCAAAGGCGTCCTCGGCAATGATCAGGCTTTGGGGACGTGCCTCTGGAATCTGGCTTTGCAGCAACACCGCGCCTACGCGGGCAAAGGTTTCCGGATCGTCGGCGAACCAACCGATGGTGTCGTAACTGGGCGCCTGCAGAAGGATCCCGTCCAGGGGGATGCGTCCGTGAGTAGGACGGAGACCGTAAAGTCCGCAGAAGCTGGAGGGCACTCGGACCGACCCGCCGGTGTCCGAACCCAGGGCAAAATCGACCAAACCCCCGGCGACGGCCGAGGCCGATCCGCTGGATGAGCCACCGGGTACACGCCCCGGCGCCCGGGGATTGGTGGGCGTTCCGTAATGGGGGTTCTCGCCGAATATTCCTCTTGTCAGTTCGTCGGTGATAGTCTTCCCGGCCATCGTAGCCCCAGCGTCGACCAAAGTCTGCACGCTCCAGGCGGTTTTGTCCGCCGCCGGATGCGTCTCCTTCCAGTCGGGGTTGCCGCCCCCGGTGACGTACCCAGCAATATCCAGGATGTCCTTCGCCGCGAAGGTAAGGCCGGACAATGGACCATCGGGCGCTCCCTGTAAGTAGGCGCCGGTGTCCTTGCAGAACGCGTTTAAATGATCGTGGAAAGTACGCCGAGTCGTTGCCATGGTTCTTCCTCCAAAGGGGAGCCGGGTTTATTCCGCTTTCGGTCTTTCGGGCGCAAACAAGTACAAGATGACCAGTATAAGTACGGTTCCGCTGACCGACGCTATGTATAGCCCTGAGCCTACCGCCATGCCGATGGCCGCGGTAGCCCAGATCGTCGCCGCGGTTGTTAGCCCCGATATGGTTACGCCGCTTCGTAGGATCGTACCCGCTCCCAGGAAGCCGACGCCGGTGACGATCTGGGCGGCGACCCTGGATTGGTCCGCGGTTTCAAACCCAAAGGCAGAGATTATGGTGAACATTGCCGAACCCAAGCACACCAACGACAGAGTCCGCAGGCCCGCAGGCTTGTCAGCACTGCGGCGCTCGTAACCCACCGCCAAGCCGAAAATGGCGGCCAAGAGCAACCTGACCGCTATCTCAATCTCTTGGGCAGTGGTGAGTTTTAAGAGATCATCCAAAAGATTTACCAGGCTTGTCGCAATACGTTCATGATTGGACCTGCATCGTAAACAGGCACGGGATTGGTGGCCAGGCCCCGGTCGTGCAACGTCGCGGCGGCGATCAACTCCAGCCCTTCCTCTGGAACGCCAACGTCCCGCAAGGTGGCCGGTAATCCCAGGCTGCGGCACAGGTTGTCCACGGCATCGGCCGCCGCAAAGCCCGCGTCTTCGTCGCTCATGTTGGAAGTGTTGATGCCCATGGCCTGGGCGATCAAGGCTTGCCGGTCCGCGCTGGCCTCCAGGTTGAAGCGCATCGCGTGGGGCAACAGGATTCCGTTGGCCTCACCGTGGGCGACGTCATACAGGCCGCCGACGTGGTGAGCGATCGCGGTGGTTAGCCCCAAACCCGGCCGGACCAACATCACCATGACGGCGGCGGTCTTTGTTTGCAGCAGGCAGTTGATGTCCCCTTCAGGACATTGGGGGAGATATTCCACCAGCATTTTAATCGTGTGCAGGGCCAGGGCGTCCGCGACGGGTTGGTGCCCCGTGGAGTACAGAGACTCCACGGCGATGCGAAATTGGCCGATGGCGGTGGAGAGCAGGATGTCCATGGGAGTGGTGGCCAAGGCACGCCCGTCGATGATGATAGCTTTTGGGGTGACGCCTTTTCCCGGAGTGGATATCTTGCGTCCCAACTCTTTGCTGGTAAACCCGCCGCCGCCGCTGCTGATCTCCGCCCCGCCCATTGTGGTGGGGACGGCGATGATGGGGATCTTTTGATGGGGCGTGTCGGGAACGAAGATGCGGTCGGGCGGCTCAAAGCGGATCTGATAGTCTAGGATGCTCCCACCCTCGGCTAGCAGAATGGCGATGCCTTTGCACGTGTCGCTGGTGCTGCCGCCGCCGGCGCTGATGATGACATCCGGCGCTAGATCGGTGGCCATCGCCACTGCCTCATCCAGGACTTCCACGGGAGAATGGGGCATCACTCCGGAGAACAGACCGGCGCAACGCTCTCCCAAGGCTTCTTGAACCCTTTGTACCACATCGGATTTCGCATAGATCGTAGGCCCGCAAACCACCATGGCCCGGGCGGCGCCCAACCGGTCCACCACTTTGCCGATGCTGGAGATAGAGTCGGGGCCACATATCATTTCTTGGTCTGTGCCGGTAAAGGAAAATTGTAGCGGCGCGGTTGAAGGCATGGATTTCACCCTTGGTTTTGAAATATCACTGAACGTGGGCAGAGCCTATTCTATCCAATTCCAACCTGCCGTACATCAGGCTGAGATGAGTCGCAGGCAATCGGTGTCAGTTTAAGGTGTCTCAGACGAGTACGGCGTCAAGTTAATCATGGCGGAGTGATTGGTTCGACTGGCCAGTCATTGCTTCGAGAATAGAATCGCCAACCTCCTGCCGCACACTTCGTCATTCCGACACCAGCCCTTCCGCTGAAGGCCGGCGAGGCTCCGACTTCGTCGCGAGTCCCTGGCAGAGTTGGGAATTCTTAGGTGACCGCTACAACCAGTCATGAGACTCCCCTCCTTCCGCAGAAGGATCGGAATGGCGCTTCTCACTTTGATCTCGTCCGCGTGGTGAATTCAGTGCGGTACTCGGCCAAGCCTAAGGCCGTTAGTCATATTTTTACCTGGCCGCAAGCGCAATATCCATCTCGCAGGCGAAGGGAACGAAATCGAGGGGGCCGAGCCGGAAAATCCACTTAGTGAACTCATCCATGTGCTTTCCCAGCAACTCTCGCATTTGCGGGTTTATCAGATTCCCATCTGAGTCGAATGTATCAGGCGCAAATGCCGAGACCATTACACCCGGCTTGACCATGACGATGGTGCCGGTTTCCCCCAGAGTCTCTAACAGCTGCATCTGGGCCCGGGAGGTGCCCGCCCTGCCGCCGGCGCCGATGATTGTCCCCGGTTTTCCCATCAGCGAGCCTTCTTCCCGGTCCCGTGAAGCCAGTCGATGGCGTTCTTCATGACTCCGGAGGTGCCCCAATTGTATTCGGGAGTCGCAAACATCTGGGGTTTGACTTGAGGGTTCTTACTGGTTCTGGGTCGCTCTGAGCTTCCAGGTCCCCGTCATAAAATGGCAGGCCGCGAATGTCGAAGATCTCTACGTCCATCCAGTCGGGGGCGACTTCCTGTGCGGCCCGCAACAGCCCAGTGTTGAATGACGTTTTCCGAAGGCCGCCAGATATAGCCAGAACTCGTTGCCGGTTGTCTGAACTTTGTTCAAGAGCCATAGTCGTCCTCCTTTCCTGTTTTTACTTGGGTGGATGTCGGTACGCGACAAACAGCCGGATCTATGAGATGACCGAGGTTTATCCAAGCCGGGGAAAGCAAGGATTGGAGAGAGCCGATTAGTTTATTCCCAGGCGCGGTTGTCGACGGTGTCCTCGAAAGTTGCCCCGGAGATCACCAGATCGGGGTATCCCAGCATCCACTGGTAGGTGTTGTCGAACCGCTCCCGGGTATAAGGCGCCGGAGGACCGTAAAGAAGACGCCAGGCCTGCAATTCGTGGGCTTCCAGCAGGCCTTGGGACTCAGCCAACAGGTAATGGACGTATTTCCCCGGATCGGTGTTAATCAAAGTTGCCGCTTTCGACTGAGCCCGGAACATCGCTGCCAACGTGGGTCCGTCTAGCTCGTCGCCGGATGCCTCGCTGCGGGTTGTGTGACTCTCTATAATGACGCGGAACCCCTGCTTCTGCGCCACGCTGATCCAGGGCTCAAAGAAGTTGCCGGCCGCAACCTTTCCTTCCCTGATGGCCTCCAGGCGCTCCTCCATGGTGCCGGCGTTGGTAGTCTGTATGTGGTCTTTGGGTACGAATCCCTCAAGCATCTTGAGGGTGGTGAAGTGGGACCCATTGAAGGGACTTACAGCTACCGGAGCGTCTTTCAGCTGCTCAGGTTCGTAGATGTCGCTGCCGGGCGCTACGACGATTGCCATCTTGGACATGGCGGCGCCGAGGGCGACGATCTTCGCGGGGCGCTGTCCTGCATCCGCCGCCTCCACGGTACGTTTCATGACACCCCACTCGCACATGCGGTACTGGTCCACGGCGCCGGTGTTGTAGAGAGCTTCCATGGTGCGGTCGAATATCTGGGTCTGAAGCGCTTGATGGTCCGCGTTTACCTGAGCCGTGCCCGGAGTGCTCACGATCTCCACATCAAGGCCTTCGTCGCGGAAAAAGCCCTCATCCCTGGCCACCAGCAACGCCAGGTCGTGCACAACGTTCATCATGGAAACCCTGACTTCCTTGAGTTCGACCGGTGTTGTCATAGCTCGCCTTTGTTGTGAGAGTTGGTATGCCTCTGTCTAGCCGGTGCGGGCTGGTCGTTTCAACACAAGCCGCACCTGGATCTATAGACAGCGCTGCGTCTCTTCCCTTACGTAGTCCCGCAGTTCTTGGGGCAATTGTCCCAGGGTTCCGGGCAGAGCGTTTTCCTGGATACGCTCGGGCCGGGACGTTGCGGGGATCGCAATGCTGACCCGGGAATCTCCTAAGACCCAGGATAGGAGCGCCTGTGCCCATGTCTTCACGCCGAAGTCGGCCAACGGGGATAGGTCCGGCTGACTCTTGAGGTCGTTCACATACCGGCCCTTCTTCAATGGCTCCATGACCAGGACCCCGATGCCCAGCTCCTCGGCCAACGGCAGCAACTCAGCCTCGCAGCCCCGTTCAACCACGTTGTACGGTATCTGTATCGTATCAACCTGGCGCGACTTCATCAGTTCGATGATTTTAGGGTAGGCCTCGTGCACCATGGCCGAAACACCCACCATGCCAATCTTGCCCTCTTCTTTTAGGCGGGTCAGGGTGGGGATGTGGGTGCGGTAATCGACCATGTTGTGCACTTGGAAAAGGTCGATGTAATCGGTCTTAAACAGATGGAAGGAATTGGCGATCTGCTCTTCCCCGGCTTCCTTGCCCTCGGTTCGCACCTTAGTTGCCAGGTAAAACTTGTCCCGTTTACCCTCGGTGGTGATGCCGACGACTTTTTCCGCCTGGCCGTACCAGGCCGCCGAGTCGATGAAATTGATATCGTTGGTCAGGCAGTTATCGACGATCTGCTGGCGAACGGCTATCTCCGGACCGGATTCAACATCGAATGTCCTGAGGGTTCCCAGGCCGATGGCCGAAACATCAAGGTTTCCCAGTTTACGATTTTCCAATTCCCAATCACCTCTGGATTAAAGCTAAACTTATTATAACCGCCGCGTTGCCCGTGGGGTACGGCGGCTGTTATGCTGGCGTCGAAAGGTAATAATCTTGGCCCTAGTGCCTGGTATAAAGGTGTGATATGTGCCGAAGCATCAAGGTCTTGCGGTCCGCAGACAGCCAACCCGACGAAAGCGAGGTGAGGGCGGCCGCTCTGCAATTCGTCCGTAAAATAAGCGGCTACCGGCATCCTGCCCAGGTTAACACGGCCGTTTTTGAGGACGCCGTGGAAGAAATAATCGCGGTTTCGCGTACGCTGCTGGCTTCACTGCGGCAACGGCAGCCGGCGGTTTCTTAAGGGAAAACGTGGCTAGGGCGAAGCACTTTCTGGTCAAACCGGGTCGCCTCACGGCCACGAACATACCTGTCCGATCTGTTGCGGAAGATTAATGATTGAAAGCCGTTGGATAGTCCTCGGCGTGCTGTTCCTGGTGAGGATATCCATTGGATTCCAGTTTCAGTCGGTCGCATCCGTTTCACCCTTCCTAGTCGATCAGCTGTCGATCAGCTACGCCGAGGTCGGCACGCTGATCGGCCTTTTCATGCTCCCCGGGGTCGTCATAGCGCTACCCAGCGGCCTGTTGGGGACACGTTTCGGTGACAAACGAGTATGCGTCGTAGGGTTGGTCCTGATGGTGTTTGGTGGGGTCTTGATGGGATTTGGCCAGACCTATACAACGGTGTTTGCCGGCCGCTTGCTCAGTGGCATCGGCGCGGTTTTGTTCAACGTGATTTTGACCAAAATGGTCACCGATTGGTTCGCCGGAAAAGAAATCGTGACGGCGATGGGCGTTCTCCTAAGTAGTTGGCCCTTCGGAATCGCCCTTGGGCTGGTGGTTCAAAGCGCCGTAGCCAGCGCCTATTCCTGGCCGCCGGTCATGTATCTCAGCAGCGGAGTGTGTGCTGCCGCTTTTGCTTTGCTGATCGCTTTTTACCGCCCACCAACATCAACCGCCAACGTTCAAGAACCCAACCGGGTGATATACAAGCTACCGTGGCGGGAATTCGCGCCGGTTTCGATGGCTGGAATCGCTTGGGGGTCTTTCAACGCGGGCTTGGTTTTATTTTTCAGTTTTACGCCGGCTTTGCTGACGGGCCGCGGCATGTCAGCGACGGATGCCGGGGCTCTGGTAAGTGTCGGGCTTTGGGTCAGCCTTATCTCGCTCCCCCTGGGCGGATACCTCACCCAGCGTGTTGGCTGGCCCAAGGCAACCATCGCGATCTTTTGTTTGCTGACCGCAGCAGCGATGTTTTTGCTGCCATTTGTGCCCATTCCCCTGGGATTGAGTATCCTCGTCGGGTTGGCAATCGGACCGTCGGCCGGCGCGATAGTGGCGCTTCCCGCCAACGCTTTAAGCGCGGAGAACCGCGGCGCTGGGTTTGGTGTCTTTTACATCTGGTACTACGCCGCGATGGCGATAGCACCGGTTCTCGCCGGTCTGGGCCGCGACATGACAGGCAGCGCGGCAACCCCAGTTGTTATCGGCGGGATGATGTTTGTTGGCACGGTCTTCGCGTTGGCGGTGTACAGCGTGTTCAATACCGATAGAGCAACCAGTCCGGCTTCTACGGTTTAGCGAATCGATAGATGCCATCGTCCCGGGAGAGGATGTAGACGTTACCGGCTTGGTCCTCGCCAAAGGATGTGATCTGGGCATCCACTTTCGCCAGGACAATGTGCTCGATCACCGTCTGGCCGTCGTGGCGCAGGCCCCAGACCGTGCCCCGGCAGAAATCGCCGTACAGGTACGTCCCGAAGAGAGACGTCAGGCGGGTTCCCCGGTACACGTACCCTCCGATCACCGAACAACCCTGGCTGCTGTTGTACTCGATGATCGGCAGATCCAATCCGGTCTCGGTGCAACCGTTTCTGGGCCGGAAGCAATGGGCTCCTTCCATCACGTTCCAACCATAATTGCGCCCCTTTTTGACCAGATTTATCTCCTCCCACAGATTTTGCCCCACGTCACCAAGCCATAGGTCGCCGGTCTCCCGGTCGAAGGAAAACCGCCAGGGATTTCGGAAGCCGTAGGCCCAGATCTCGGGTTTGGCCCCGGCTATGGATGAGAGGGGGTTGTCTCCGGGGATACGGTACCTAAACCGTCCGGCCAGATCCGAGACGTCGATGCGGATCAGGGAACCCAGCAACGTCGCCGTATTTTGGCCGTTTAGCATGGGGTCGCCGCCGCGCCCTCCATCGCCCAAGCCGATGTATAAATAGCCGTCGGGTCCGAAAGTGATCTGGCCTCCGTTGTGGTTGCTGAAGGGTTGGGCGATCTCCATGACGATCGACTCGCTGCCCGGATCCGCTTTTCCCGGGTCATTAGGATTAACCGAAAACCGGGACACCACCGAGCGCCGGGGCTTTTTCGCGGAATAATAGACGTAGAATAGACCGTTGTTCTCGTAGGCCGGATCGAAGGCCAAACCTAAAAGCCCCTCTTCATTCCCACCTTCGTTAACCTGGTCGGTGATGTCTAGGAAGATTGAGGACTTGGCCACGTCCTGGCGGTTCGGAAAGGCTTTGATGAACCCTTTTTGTTCGGTGACGTACAGAACGCCCCGGCCGTCGTTGGGTTGGGCCAGGCTGGTGAGGCGGCGGAAGTTCAAATTAGGGAAGGACCTGGCGACCGGCATGGGTTTTAACTGGGTGGTGGATGTGGGTGGCGGGCCGGTATCAGTTGCGAGAGGGATGGCAGTTACCTCGGGAATAGCAGTCCTTTGCGAAGGTGATGGCGGGGCGGTGGTGGCGAGAGGAGCTATCAACGAACGATCGGCCGGTTCAGGTGAGGCCGGACTTTGCTTGGGGACCGCCGAGGGTTTGACCGGTTCCGGTGAGGGAAGACTCTGAGTGGCCGCCGTTGTTGTTGGAAATGGAGTTGGCACGGGAGACGCTGTGGGTGAGGCGGCTTTGCCGGCCGGTGAATCCGGAGTTGGTCCTGAAATCCTAGGGGTGGCTGGACCACCGCAGGCGGCCAAGGCCAGGGCCAAGCCCAAAATCGCCGCGACCGCCAGCGGCATCCGGTTCACCAACGCCTTACCTTATGTCGAGTCAAACCGTCATCCCGCGGCCAAGGCGGGGAAGATGATCTCCTTGAAGGCGGCCAATTCTCGATGGGGATAATCGTAGGTCGCAGAGGTCATCAAGTACAGGTGGTCGATGCCGTTGGCTTCGGCTTCGCGCAGACGCTGAGCACAATATTCCGGAGTGCCGACGAGACCTATCACGTCGCACATCTGAGCCAAAAGGTCGTCGGGCAGGAAAGCGCAAAGCTCTTTGGCCCTTTCCCAGTCCTCGGCATGGATCACGTCGGGGTAGAGTTCGTTGAGTTCAGCGGGGATCTCCAAGTCCCCCGGGTCGATGCCGGCGGCCTGGAGGTACCGGGTATGGGAACCTTCCATGAGTCTCTGGACGCACATGGGGCGGACTAGCTCGCGGGCCTCGTGCTGGTCTTCGTGAATAACGGTGGTCGCGCACAGGATGATTTTCAGGTCCTTGGGGTCTCGCTCGGCCCGTCTGGCCCCCTCGTCTAGGTGCTGGCGGGCCACCTCCACCGATTTGGGATGGATCCCTACTTGAAGCAATACGCCGTCGGCCACCTCCCCGGCAACTTCGGTGATCCGTGGACCGGTGGCGGCGATGTAAATGGGCGGCATATCGGCGTTGCCGTGGCGCATGCGGCTGACCGCGCCGTTGTAGGACACCTCTTCACCGGCCAGAATGCTCTTCAAGTCCAAGACCGACCGGCGCATCTCCCGTACCGTGGCCGGGGGCACGCCGATGGTTTGCACCGAGCTGAATCCCCGTCCGATCCAGAACTCGATTCGGCCCGGCGCCAATTCGGCCACCGTCTTTGCCGCCGAAGCGGTTACCGAGATGTGCCGGGTCACCGGGTTCAATACGGCCGCTGAAATCCGGATTTTCTCGGTGGCTTGAGCCGCCAACGCCATGCTGACGAATATGTCCCGCTCCAATAATTGGGAATCCAGCATTCCGACGCCGTCGAATCCGGCATCTTCGCACTGGCGAACGAAGTCAGCCACTTCGTTTGCCGGGCCGCAGGGCGGAACCCGGAGGTCAATCTTGATTGCCACTTATGTCACTCCCGTGTGCCGATATTGGCGATTATTATAACTAACCGTGCTGGCCTCGTGTAGCAGTTGATCAGGTCAGGGACGAGCGCCGCTCGATCAATATGTCCCCTTGCCCCCGGTTATCCTAGCGCTCCACATGAAAAGGACTGCCACTCCCATCATGACCACGGCTAAGGAGAACGCTAGGACGTAGTCGCCTTGCCGATCGTACAGCAGACCCCCCAATATAGGGCCGGCCATGACCCCCACGCCCCGCCCGCTCTGCACCACTCCCATCACCGATCCCAGGGTTGAAGAGGGAAACAGGTCAGCCGCTTTGGCCCCCACTGCTATCCCGGCGATTCCGTCGCTGAGGCCGGTTAACCCGACGAAGAGGACGATGGGCCAAAAGCTTTCACCGTCTCCCAGCATCAGTACCACCAGGATGCCCGCCACCTGCATCCCCAGCCCAACGGTGTATATCAATTCCCGACCTACGTAGTCGGACAAGGCGCCGGTAAGGGGGCGGCCCACCAGGCTTATGAACCCTACCACTCCGATGGTAGAGGCGGCTTCCAGATGTGAATAACCCGAAGCTACGAAAAAGGCCACCAGGTGCAAGATGGTCATTTGATGGCCTACAGCAGCTGAAGTTCGGGCTAAGACCAGGCACCAAAGCGGCGCGCCTCTGAGAATCGCCCGGAATTGCTCTCGTCCTGTGGCGTGCTCTGAAACGCCGGGACTCCCGCCGGTGGTGTCTTCGGCTTGGACCGCGTCTCCCGGTATCCCATCGGCTCCGTTTTCTTGCTCTTCTATCGGTGTGGACCTGGACGGTGGACGCCTCTGAAATAGCAGATTGGCCGGGGCGACCAACAGGAAGAATATGGGGCCTAGAACCCGGAGAGCGACACGCCAACCGAAGGCCAAGATCAGCAATTGCGACAGGGGAGCGAAGATGCCCTGTCCTAGTGGGTTGCCGGCATCAGCCAACCCAAGGACTCTTCCCCGTGACTTGGGGAACCAGGGAGCTAGAACGGCCGTGGCGGTAAAAGATGACACGATGGTCTCGCCCACCGTCGCCAGTACTCCATAAAAGAAAAAAAGCTGCCAAAAATCCGATACCAAGCTGCTGGATATGTAGGCCAGGAAGATCACTGCCCCTCCCACCGGGAAGAGGTATCTGGGACCTAACCGGTCCAGTAGGTTGCCTAATAAAGGCGCGACGATAGCCCCGGTTAGGCCACCCACGGAGAATATCGCGGCGGTTGTCGCGGCTCCCCGTCCGAAACTGTCGCGAAGGGCCAAGAAAAGCACCGGGGCGCTGTTCTTCATTCCTCCTTCAACGGTCAGGTTAGCGAAGGCCAACGAGAAAATGGCCCAACCGTAATGGGCATGGCCTCTTAATTTTCGGACAGGTGTTTGCAGCAACTTCTGGCTCCTCTCCTGCGGCTCACTTCAAAGCCAGGCAGCCAGAATAGTATTAACGAGGGTTGAGGCTGTCTGCCGGGAGCCCAGGGATTATACATCTTGGAATTGGGGAAATCCCCCAACCCCCTTTACGAAAGGGGGCTTTGCCAATGTCAGCTTGAGCGCAGCGAAGGGTCTGAGGTGGTGAGGTCAGACTTACGCCAGCGGCCACAGCCCTAGATTCCCCGATTATGTCGAGGACTCACGACAGTGCCGGAGCTTCCGCCCTCGGGGCCTCAGAACGAAGGTTTTGAGCCAAGGCCGAAAAGAGGAAAATGGGAGTTTATCCGTGGTCATCCGAAGTGAGTGGCCCGGCGTGATGGGGGTCTCCTTACCACCTCTCCGGGTGGTGGATGAGTTCGATCAAGTTGCCGTCGGGGTCGCGGAGGTAGGCGTAGTGGTGCCCGTCGGTGTCCTCCCGAACTCCAGGCGGCCGGTCGACGTCGAAGGGGACCTGCACAGCCGTCAGGTGGGTCATCATCCCCTCCCAATCGGGGATCTCCAAGGCGAAGTGGTTGGTCTCCAGATAGGCGGGTTCCGGCGTGACGTGGCAGTGAATCTCCGATGATCCCAGGCGCAACTCCAGCTGTCTGGGGTGCTCGATGAGCTCGGCGTCGAAGACTTTCTGATACCATTCGCTGGTCCGCTCCCGGTCCCTTATGCCGACGTTTATGTGGTGGATGTCGCTGACTCTAGACATATCGCTTTTCTCCTGAATGTATCGAGATCCCGGTTAAGCTGCGTCCAGGTGGAAAAACTCTACTACGTTGTCCACCAGCATCTTGCGCTTCTCGTCCTCGGGCACTCCGGTGAAGATCCGGTCGATAACCGCTTGGGAGTGGGGGTAATCGGACTCTTGATGGGGGAAGTCGGTGGCCCAGATCAACCGATCCACTCCCACGTGATGGCGCATCTCCACTCCGATGGGGTCGTCGAGAAATCCCCAATAGATGTGCTCCTTGATGTACTCGCTGGGGAGTCTCTTCAACGGCTTGAAACCAAGCAATTCCTCGGCCCAAGTGTGGTGCCTCTCGAAGCGCAAGTCGGCCATGTGCAGGAAGAAGGGCAGCCACCCGGCGTGGGTTTCTGCGTAGTACATCTTTAGATCAGGAAAACGGTCGAAAAGACCGTCCAAGACCATCTGCACCACGTTAAGACCGCCCACCCGGTGGAACCGGGACACCTGCTCAGCCAATCCTGAAGTGCCCAGCTTTTTCCGGATCTCGGGGTTCTCGTTGGGATACTTCAGCAATGGGCCGGAGCGTTCGCCCAGCCGGTTCATCTGGATATGGATGGTTACGGGCATGGCCATGTCCTGAGCCGCCGCCCAGAAAAGGTCGTCTTCGGGCGTGGGATAACCCTTGTTGTTTGGAAAGGCGCTGAGCAGAACTCCTTTGTAGCCCAGCCGGGCGCAATGCTCCATCTCAGCCACGGCTCCAGCGGCGTCGGACATGGGAATGATTCCCAGTCCGATCAAACGGTCCGGCGACGCCGAGCAGTACTCCTCCATCAGCCAGTCGTTGTAACCACGGACGATGGACAGATAGGCGTCGTCGTCAGGAATGTTACGCCAGAACCAGGGGCCGCCCACCTGGCAGGGATACAGCACTTCGGCGTCGATACCGTCCAGGTCTTGCTCCTCCATACGTTGTTGGGGCGACCCGGTGCCCGCCGTGCCCTCATAGGTCTGGCCGAAAGGCGTCCAGTTTTCCCGGCCCTTACCGCCGTATAGGTCCGAAGGCACTTCCTTGGCTGTCTCTCCCTCTATCAGCCAGGCATCGCCGCCTGTGGCGGTCCTGATCAGCCGGGGCGCCCGGTCCCGGAACTTTGCCGGAACCCGGTGTATCCAACGTTTGGAATCCACTTCCAGGTGGGAGTCTCCGGAGATGCACTGATAAGCTCTGGCTGCCATAAGCCCCTCCGCGATCTTCTAGCCTGAACTGCCGTTGAAACAGAGGTTAAGGGCAACAGGTAGGATTTGCAAGCGAGTTTACGGGATGGCGACGTTTCGTGCCGAATATCGCTGGGATTGTTTGACATTCATTTGGCTCAATGTTAGAAACGATGTGCATCCGCTGAACCACTCTTTGGGATGGATACCGGCTCTAGATCGAGAATACGCACTTATCGGGAGATTAGAAAATGGCGCTACGGATAACCATGGCTTTCTCGGATAACCCCCGTGTACAGCCCCTAAGGGACGGTACGGTCAAGCCGGAAAACATCGACCTGGAGATGCTGACTGTCCCGCCCAGCGATCTTTTCTATCGGAATCTGGCATTCGATGAGTTCGACGCGTCGGAGATGTCCATCTCCGAGACGCTGTTGGCCAAGGAACGTAGCGACGGGACCAAGTGGGACTGGTCGGCGCTGCCCAGCTTCTTGAGCCGGGGTCATGTTTGGCCCAACCTTTATGTCAATACGTCTTCGGGTATCGAAAGCCTGGCAGACATCAAGGGAAAGCGCATCGGCGTACCAGATTACGATATGACTGCTGCCCTATGGTTCCGGGCGACCTTGAAAGACCTCTATGGCATCGAAGCCAGCGACAACACCTGGTATAACGGGCGAACGATCGAGTTCAGCCACGGCGGTGCTTTGGGATTAGACGATTCTGGCCCCAGAGGGGTGGAGCACCATTGGCTGACGGCCGACCAGACGTTGGACGTGATGCTGGACAAAGGGGAGATCGACGTTTATACGGCTTTCCGCGCCGGCGGCCCGGTGACGACTGGGAACACTACCGTCATCGACCGGTACGGTGGCACCCCCACCGCCGGTAACCCGAACATTCGCAAACTACTCCCCGACGACGGCAAGGGCCTGGTCTACGAGTACCACCAGAAGACGGGGTTCTTCCACTGCAACCACCACGTGATCGTGCAGAACCGCATCCTTCGGGAACACCCTTGGGCGGCGCTAGAATTATTCACGGCGTTGCAGCGCTCCAAGGAAGTGGCCTACGAGCGGGCGCGGCGAGCGCAATCAGCCTACATGTACTTTCCCGGCCAAGATTTCCACGACCAAGACCAGGCGCTGGGAGGGGAACCGTATCCCATCGGAATACGGGCCATGGGGAAGAACGTGGAGAGGGCGATTCAAGGCTCCCTGGAACAAGGACTGATCACCAAACCTATAGCTCTGGAGGACCTCTACTTCCACACCACCTTGAATACTTAGCGGCCGGCTGGGTTCACCGCAGAGGACGCAGGGGATTTAGTATTTAATTTTCTCCGTGCCCTCTGTGATCTCTGTGGTGATAAGAAACGTAGCGATTTAATCCTGAGTTGGAACCTGGTGGGACATTTGGATCTCCCTGCGTTCTTTGCCGGATTGGAACAGGGCCAGCACCACTTCCAGGGTCGCTTTGCCCCAGTGCCCGTCGTTGGAGGGACGGCGTCCGTTGACCACGGCCTGGTAGACTTCATCGATGATGCCGTCGCGTCCGTCGGGTAAGTTGGGCAGCGGGATCTCCCGCTTTTCCTCCTCACCGTAGACCATCATGCCGTTTGGGGTGAGACGCACGTCGCCTTTATCGAAACTGGCCACCAGCGGTCCGCCTAAGATCCATGGGGTGGTACGGCGCTGTCCCGACGCCGCGCCGGCGGGGTCCCGGCCGGACCCGCCAAACCGGCGGTCCCTCTTCATGGCCGTCTCCGCCTCTTTGCTGCCAGCTTCTCGCAATGCCGTGCGGGCCTTGGCGTGGACCGGGGCGTCGGGCCAAGCGTCGCCCTCGTCCACCCGGTAGGTGAGTTCCCGGGAGTTGAAGTGGTCGTAGCCGCTGTAGACAGCCGTGGCGACGACGCCGTTCTCGAACTCCAAGAAGCTAGAATAGCAGCCCGGTACCGGGCGGGTTTCGTCCCACACGCCGGTGGTTGCCCGGACAGTGCGCACCAAGCCCCCGGCAATCGTCCTCAAGATGTCGAACTGGTGAGGGCCTTGGCGCCAGGGCACTCCGCCTCCCAGCTCCGGAGTTAACTCTTCCGCCGTCCGGGGGCTGTACAGCCAGTCGTTGAAATACCAGTAATTGAGCATCCGCAGCTTGCCCAGTTCTTCGCTGACCACCATCTCCCGAATCTTACGGATCCGAGGCTCAAAGCTGTGCTTCACGTTCACGGCCAACTGCATCCCGTTCCGTTCCGCCGCTTGTATCATGACGTCGGCTTCTTCCAGAGTGAGGGTCATGGGCTTTTCCATGTAAACGTGCTTTTTGTTCTCCAAAGCAATTAACGCGTGCTCGGAGTGAAACTGGTTAGGAGTGGCGATGTAGACCACGTCGACGTTGGGACTCTGGCAGATTGCCTCCGCGCTGAGAAAGGTTTCACCTTCATATTGCGTGCGAAATTTGTCCAACTGGTCCTGGTCGATGTCGGCGGCGGCGGTTACGCTGACGCGGGAATGGCGCGCGAATGCGGGGAGCATTTGGCTGGCGCCGCCCCCTAGGCCGATGATTCCTAGATTCAATACCGGTCCGTTGGCGCTTCCTCCGGAACTGGTCATGTCATCTCCTCGATTTCTTATTTGATAGGTAAACTTCGACCAAGAGTCTAGCAATTCCGCTGGGAACAAAGAGACCCCGCTCGCTTGGCTGCTGCGGGGCCTTCTTTAAAATAATTCTACTTAGACTCTTAGCCTGGATCGGCTAATCCCCGGAAAGGACCTCTTCAGCGGTGACGGTGACTGCTCCGTCTCCCCGGCCCAGCACTGGGCTGAACTTAGATGCTCCACCGGCTAACCCAGCGCTGGAAGCCATTCGGCCGAACTGGCCCAAAGCGCTCATGCGGCTGGTTCCTCCCGATTCCTCGGTTGGCAACCTGAGATATTCGTTCTGACCGGGGTCGCGAAAAACGTTCATTGGGTCCTCGCCACGTTCGACCTTGGCTACGTTGTCGAGTAGTTGTTGGCGATACAGAATGAGACCCTTGTCCGACCGGCCAAGGGTCTCTTCCGTACGGTCGGCGATGGCTCCTTGCGTGTACCACATGACGATGTCTTGACCGGCGGTGAAATCCAGGTAGTTCCAGTCCGGCATTCCGCCTGGGGACAATTCGGGCACCGGCACCTGATAGAAGGGTATGGGCTCATCGGCCGCCACTGCCGTGCCCGCCGGTGGCGCGTACGTGTAATACCAGATGTGCAGAGTCTGGTAGTCGTCGATGGGCACCCGGTATTGGAATCCGCCGACCTTGAGCAGATTGGGGAATACCAGAGGATGGCCCAACTTCCAGTTCACATCTTCTTCCGTCTGGCCTTCCAATATGCGCCGTTTGATAATGCCGTGCTCGAATTCATCGAACCCTATGAGTTGGTGCTCGGGGATATGACGGGCCTTCTCCGGTTGCCCGGTCTTTTCCCAAACGTAGTTGGCGAAATGGCCGTGGAGCCACTCGGCGTGGACCGGGTCCACCGAGTTCTCCATTATCTGCAGATAGTTGCAGGGCAGGACCGCCATGCCGATATCCCGGTAGACGTTGTCCCAAACCAGCAGGTCCCAACGGGGCAGCAAGGGAACCGGAGACGGCCCCAAGTAGGCGAATATCAGACCGCCCAACTCCTGCACCGGGTAAGCGGTGGTGGTTACTTTGTCTTTGAAGGCCTCGAAAGGGTCCTCTTTTCGTTCATAGGGCTGATCCAGGCAACGGCCTTCGTGGTTGAAAAGCCAGCCATGATACGGGCAGCGCAGACCCTCATCGTCGGGCATGCCGTAGACCAGGTTTACTTTTCGGTGGGGGCATTGGTCGCCGATGAGTCCATACCGGCCCCTCCGGTCTTTGTACAGGACCAGATTCTCTCCCAGAAGCCGAACAGACCGCGTGGCGTTGTCGTCCATCTGAGAAGCAGCTGCGATGGGTTGCCAATACCGCCTCATCAGATTCCCCATGGGAGTGCCGAGACCTACTCGTGTCAGGCGTTCGTTTTCCTCTGCCGTTAACATCGTTGGACCCTCCTGGTGGAATCTTGGGTCGAAATCACGATAGCAGTGGGTCTGAAGGTTGTCAATTTGGAGAATCGCGGCCCGTTAACGCCGAAAAACTGGGGCTCAGGTTACTTTTCCTTCACGAACATGGAGAGGATGGTGCTGGCAATCTCATCGGCGTTGCGCACCATGCCCGCCATGGCGGGCAGCATGCCCAAAGCGATCTCCGGGTTCTCCGTCACCGCCGTCAAGAAGACAGGCCGTGGCAAATAATAGCAGGCCAGCGGCTCTATAGCGGTGACGTTGGCGGAGCGGGGCAGACCGTCGATGAGTCCGATCTCCCCGAAGGACTCCCCTTGGACCAGGGTTGCTAAATCTACTTCCAGATCGCCGCTGCCCGCCGGTTTGGTTACCTGGGCCATTCCAGACTTAATGATCTAAAGTCTATCGGTGGGTTCGTTTTCCCGGATGACGTGTCCGGCGGGCAAGGAGACCAGATGGACTCTGGAAGCCAACTTCCGCAGGGTCTCCGGGCTCAGGTGCTTGAATAGCTCCACGTTGGCCAGGAAGTTCGCTTTTTCCTCGGTGGTGGAGTCGAAGTTGGTTTGCGCCTGGCCCTGGGCCCTGACACTGGTGGCCCGGACTTGGGCTTGGGGTTCCGGCTGGCAATTAGAGCAATCCACCACGCCGGATCCTTAACACCCAGAGCAAATATCAGCGCCCGACGCGCCAACTTTTCCTAGTCCCTGGCATCCAGAGCAGACCAGGGCGCCACTGCCGTTACATACTGTGCGATCTGCCATCACAATCTGTCCAATCGATTTCCAATCTTGGTCTGGATCGTCTCAACCACCTTATGCGTGGGGCAAAGGACGGGAAATCATGTCTTTTATCCGGCCGGTCATGTCCTTCTGGTCGTAAGCGTTTAAGAGGTTGATGCGGTTCCGGTTAGGGTCCCCGCCATGCCAGTATTCGTAGACCTCTTGTCGCATGCCGAAGGAGGAGACGGCCAGGTCGTGGGCCAACCGGTACAACCTGGACTTATGCTCGACTTCCACGCCCTTGCCGCGCATATATCTTTCCAGGTCAGGGCGAAGCTCGGGGTTAGCCAGGTCATTTTCGCTGGGCTGCATAATCAACCCGGAGCCGCATATCTCCCGAAGAAGCTGGACCATGCGGGCCGATGTCTGGGCGAAATATATGTTCATTCCCGACATTGGACCCAGGGACATCAGTCCTCCTTCGGTCATGAACGAGGTGTGCTCCAAACCGTCCATGGCGTGGCGCCACATCTCCGTGTAGGTAACCATTTCACCCAATTTTGCCCCTACCTCACGATACTCGATGACCCCAATGGACTCGGCGATCATGGTGGCCACCGCGGTCATTAGGCGCATCCGTTCGTGGATCCGGCAGAGATTGGACCAGCCCATGAAATTGATACCCCCGCCGAACCGCTGGAGTAACGGAGCGGCTTCGTACAGCATGAAGATGCGGTCCCAGGGGACCAGGACGTTCTGGAAAAAGAGCATCGAATCCTGTTCGTCGTACAGCATGCCCAGCGGGTGGCCGTAGGACCCTGGCCATTGAGACACCGGTTCCCGGCAAAGGATCTTCATACCGCGGCTGTTGGTGGGAATGGAGAAAGCCAGCACAAAGCGGGGGTCGGCCCGCCTTACAAAAGTTGCCGACAGAGACACATAGGTCTCGTTGCTGATAGGCGCCGCGGTGGCAAGTTGCTTGGCTCCGGTGACGATAATTCCATCCTTGGTCTCCTCCACCACGTGAAGGGCAACCTCCTCTTCCAGGGCCGCTCTTTGCTCGTTCTGGGGTTGGGCACTGCGGTCCACCTGGGGGTCACCGAGGGCGTGGGTGAGGAAGACGTCGTTTTCAGTGCAATAGCGATGGTAGTTGGCGATATTCTCGCCGAAGTCGCAATTGGGGTTTTTCACGGCGCTGAGAGCTTCCCGCGTGTTGTATAGGGTGATGATGTGGGGCGCCAGGATGTCGGGACTGCGTCCAAGTTGTCCCCAGGATTGCTCGTTCCAAACCTCGCTGTTCCGCCGCTTCTTCTTTAAGTCTTCCATGGACCGGGGCAAGAGCCAGGATAGGCTACAACGGTTACCGGTCTCCGGCGAGACAAAAGTCATTTGGTCACGAAACTCGTCGCTTGCCTGAAGGTCGTAGATCCGGGCCAGTTCGTGGGCGATTCCGGAAAGCGCCGGATGGGTAGTTACGTCTTGTACCTTCTCTCCGTCCAACCAAACTTCACGTCCGTCCTTCAAGCTTTCAATGTATCGGGCGCCGGTCATAGCTCCCAGGGAGGAAGTCGCGTCCAGAACCATGGGTTCCCTCCTTTATGCGCTGGACCAGAGGCCGCAGCCGCTATCCGATGGCCGACAGATGGTGTTACGGCCTTCGGGTTTGATTTCGCACGAGACTTAAATATAATATGCGCCGGACTAGGCTATCACAAGAAATGCGGCAGTCGGCACCGATCCGTAGAATCTCCGCTAATTTGGCTTGAAACCTCTACGGTCGTATCCGTGACCTTGTGTTAACATATCGAAAACGCCAGGCTACACGCGAGAAGTCCGCCCATTTTTGAGCCAATCGTCTGATTAGCGAATGCCAAAGACCATCGTATGGTCGTCACTGATCAGCGCATTTTTGATAGATGGAGTTCAATGACCGAAGATACAATCTTTTCCCCAACGGGAAGCCGCATAGGTACGCCGGATATTTCTGCCGAGAATCTACGGCAAGGCATACAAGAACTCCTTTCTGACGGCCCGACGAACGGCGCTAACGGGACGGCGCAAGCCGTAGGCTCTTGGACGGAAGATTACCAGGAGCTCACCGGGTTGATAAAGCAACAAGGTTTGTTGACGAAACAACCCGGGTACTACGCCGTTAACATCATGGTAAGCCTGGGCATGTTGGTGTTGGGGTTATTTTTCCTAACGTTGACCAGCTCCCTCTGGCTGCAGTTGCTTGACGCCGTGTTCCTTGCCACCGTGTTCGCGCGGATCGCGTTTCTGGGCCACGACTCTGGACATCGCCAGATGTTCCGGTCGACCCGCTGGAACGACATGACCGGCTTGGCCATCGGATTCCTGTTGGGGATGGAACGCACTTGGTGGGTGGAAAAACACAACCGGCATCACAGCAATCCGAACCAGATCGGCCTGGACCCGGACATCGACATTCCGGTCCTGGCCTTTTCCGAAGAGGATGCTCTGAGCAAAAGAGGCTTCTACCGGTTAATCGTTAAGTATCAGAGTTGGCTTTTTTATCCGATGTTGTCCATGGAGGGAATGTTCGGCCTGAGATTGGCCGGCGTCCTCTACTTGCTGCGCCATAAGGGCAAGTATCCGGTTGTTGAGCAACTACTGTTCGCCGGACACTTTGTGGCCTATTTCGGCATTCTGTTCTACCTGCTGCCCACCTGGCATGCTGTTGCTTTCATCGGGGTCCACCAATTGTTGTTCGGCTTGCACATGGGGTTAGTTTTCGCTCCCAATCATAAAGGTATGCCCATCTTGGAGAGCGGCAACGATATGGACTACTTGACCCAGCAGGTGTCAACAGCGAGGAACATCAAACCTAACCCTTTGGTTGACTTCATGTACGGTGGCCTCAACTACCAGGTTGAGCACCACCTATTCCCCAACATGCCGCGAAACAGGCTATGTGAAGCTAAAAAAATCGTGCAGCCCTTCTGCTTGGCCCGGTCCCTACCGTACCATGAGACGGGAGTGCTAGGCGCACAGCGGGAAATCCTGAGCTTCTTTCACCAAACGAGCGCGCCTTTGCGGGGAGCACCATACCCTTCGTCTTGAAAGTGTCGAAGGTCCGTGTAAGCAAGGCGGCGGTAGGCTAGCCTCCCCGCTTCTTCCCCGTCTTTTCCTCGAATAGCTGCCAGGTCCGATCGTTGAAGGGATAGTATTTCCCCGGCGAGCATTTCTCAATCTCCAATTGGGCTTTTATCACCCCCTCAACCTCTTCCCGTTCGTGGGCGATCTGAATCACTTCGTCTACGATCGCATGGGGCACCACCACGGCTCCATCATCGTCACCTACCACGGCGTCGCCAGGGCGGACCAGCACGCCGCCGCACTGGATAGCATCGTTGACTTGCCAGGGCCAGAACTCGGCGGGCCCCTGCTTGGCGGTGGTGCTGGCGCTGTAAACGGGGAAGCCGTACTCCTTCAACGACTGACTGTCCCGTGCTCCGCCGTCGGTCACCAACCCGCCGATCCCACGCTGGTGGAGCCGGAAGAATTTGATGTCACCGCCGACTGAACTGTAGGTCCACCTCATGGCGTCGATGACCAGCACCTCACCGGGGCCGCACAATTCAAAGGCCACGTACTCGGCCGACTGGTCCCCTTTGGGTTTGTCTTCGGCTAGGTCCGGCCGGTGGGGCACGAACCGAAGTGTGACGGCCCGGCCGGCCATCTTCTGGCCCAGCTGCAGGGGGCGAGAGCCTTCTACGTATCCCATGGGCCAGTTTTTAACCCACAGGGCATCGATCAGAGTTTGGGTCGGGATTTCCTTCAATATTTCCAGGGTCTTATCGGGAATGGGGGGTAGGTCTGGCATTTCGGTACCTTTGTTCTATGATTGGGCGCATCAATCTTGTTATCCGGTGGTGGGTGCTGCTGAGCGGGGAGATCACCCTAACCCCCCTTTACGAAAGGAGGGCTAGACGTGAAGTCTATCCCTTACTCGGGAACCAGATCGGCCAACCGGGGTATGACGTCTTCGGCCAGCAGGCGGGTAGACTTCTCCCAGCCTTCCTGGTTCTCCAATTGATCGAACACCATGGTAATGATGTAACCGAAGCCGCCCACGTCGTTGTAAAGGGTGCGTATCTTGTTGGCCACCGTCTCGGGTGAACCCACCAGCCACATGTGGTCCGCCAGATAGTCTATGTCCACCGCATCGTCGGGCACTTCAGGATCGTGCTTGAAGATGGGCATCAGGTTGAACTCTCTGAACAGCGGTAGCAGGTAATCGCGCCACACCCGGCCCGTCATGCCGTTGACCGCCGCGTCCCGGGCCTCCTCGTCGGTGTCGGCCACGTACACGTCCCGGCAAAGCCGCCAGTCCTTACGTGAGGGGGTCTTGCCCGACCGCTGCGCTCCCTCCTCCACGGCCTCCCAGTGGCTTCTGATGAAGTCGGGGTTGAAGGCCAGGGTCAGGGGGATGAAGCCCTTTTCGCCGGCCATTATCAGGCTGGGGGATTTGTAGCTCAGCGACGCCACGCCGATCGGCGGGTGGGGTTTTTGAAAAGGCGTGAGGAAAAACTTGAGCGTGCCGTACATGGTGTCGGGGACTTCCACATTCCAGAACTTGCCCTTATATTCAAAGGGCCCCTGGTTCTCCCAGATCTTCAAGATGATCTCCAGAGACTCCTGGGTCATCTCCCGGTGCTGGTTATTGGCCCCGTCCACGTCAAACATGGCCCAATCGGTGGGCAGACCGCTGGCGCCGACACCGAACATAAACCTGCCCTGGGCGATGTGGTCCAGGTAGGCTACCCGGTGCGCCAGTTCGGCGGGATGGTGAAAGGGTAATAGGTGGGCTCCGGGCGCCAGCTTGATCCGCTTGGTGCGCATCAAAGCCTGGGCAATCATTATGTCGGGAGACGGTATGGGCTCCCATGGAGAGGTGAAATGCTCCCCGATCCAAGCCTCGTCGTAGCCCAATTCGTCGGCCAGGACCAAGTAGTCTAAGTCCCACTGGTGGGCGTCGTAGATACTCCGCTCCGGTGGATGAGACGGCATCATAAACAGACCGTAATTCATAACATCCTCCTAGATCGCTGGTTCCATTCGCCCGGCGAAATTCCCCCAACTCTCTTTTAAGAAAAGGGGGGCTCACGGATACTACTCCGGGTGCGGCGCGGCGTCTAGCCAGAACTTTCTCAAACGCGAAGCCGGGGTTACACTCTTGAGGGCACCGCCAACGCGATCGGTCCGGAATCTGTGATTGAGCGAAATAAATTACCAATGAAATCAATAACTGGGAATAGGTCTATTTGAACCAGGAAAGAATCCCAGCCTCCGGTTTGAGGCCAAGACAAAGAATATTTTACGGTTGGTGGCTGACCGGCGTCGCCGCCTTTGTCATGGTTATCGGCACCGTGCCCATATTCCAGGGCATGACCGCTTGGTTTGTGGTTCTGGAAAGGGAATTCGGGTGGAGCCGGGCCCAACTATCTCTCGCCTTCTCGCTAACCCGGGCCGAGGGCACCATTATGGGACCTCTGGCTGGATATCTGGTGGACAAAGTTGGTCCCCGGCGAATGGTCTTATCCGGATTGCCGGTTATGGGCATAGGCTTCATTTTGTTCAGCCAGGTGGACAATCTGTGGCAATTTTACGGGGCATTCGTGCTGGCGAGCATGGGTGCGGGATTCGGCACTTGGCTGCCAATGATGACGGTGTTGAATCACTGGTTCCAGAAACGGCGGTCCATGGCCATGTCCCTGGCGATGGAAGGGTTTGCCCTTGGTGGTGTTTTGCTGATGCCGGCGTTGGCTTGGGCTATCGACCCTGACGAGCCGGACCGGCTGGGTTGGCGGCTCACCGCCGCGGGGATAGGAGTGGTGTTGATCATCCTGGCATGGCCGGTATCCAGGTTGATCCGGAACCGGCCCGAGGAGTACGGACTGCGCCCCGATGGACGCCCGGAAGATCAACCGGAGCCCGGCGAGAGGGCAGGCAGCGGTCAAGGGGAGGGGGGAGGGGGAGTAGTAGATTTCACTTGGCAGGAGGCGCTGCGCACTCGCTCCTTCTGGCTTATAACAATCGGCCATTCGGCGACATCTATCGTGATAGTTACCCTGACGGTGCATCTTGGACCCATGCTCACCGACCTGGGATATTCACTGCAAATGGTGGCTTGGGTGGTGTCCACATATACCGGGGTAGGCGCCGTGTTTACCTTGGTGGGCGGCTATATCGGGGATCGAGTGCCGATGCATCTGGCCCTATTTGGATTTTCGGTGATTCAATCGGCCGCGGTGGTTATTCTAATCTCCGCCGACACGCTTCCCATGATTCTTTTGTTCGCCGTGGTGCTGGGCATCGGCTTCGGCGGACGGACGCCAATGACCACGGCGATCCGGGGACTCTACTTTGGGCGGCGTGCCTTCGCCAGCATCACCGGTATCTCGATGATTCCGATGAATATAATGCTGCTGGTGTTCCCTCTTTTCGCCGGCATCATGTTCGACGCGGTGGGAAGCTATCAGATTCCCTTCTCGGTTTTGGCCGTAGTAAGCTTCTTCGGCGCGGCGATGTTCCTGTTGCTGGGTAAGCCGTCGCTAAAGGTGGGATGATCCTCACGAAAAACCACCCCCATCCTAATCTTCCCCCATAAAGGGGGAAGGGACTTATCTCCTCCCCCCTTGCGGGGGAATATTAAGGTGGGGGGCCGGCTTAAAGAACTTGAGGAACCGGTTTGCTACTTGATACTAGATGCTAGAAGCTCGCGCAGCTCTGTCACCGAGTCCTGTTGCCAATCTGCCGCTCGAGCCGCGGTGCGCGTCCGGCGCTCCCGGCCGAATTCCTGCTCGTCTATGTCCGGGTTCTCCGCCCGGATCGCCTCCCCAATCTCCTCGATCTCCCGCTCTGCGGAGGCGGGCCGCTCTATCCAGTGACAGATGTACTCGTGGTCTTTGGTGTAGAAAACGGCTACGGGGATGGACATCCACTCGCCGTTCTTGAGGAACTCGTTCATGATGTCGTGGTGATCGTCCCGGGGGAAGATGCTCATTTCCAGACCGGCCGCTTCCGCGACGCGGGCCAGCATCGGCATTCCCCGGATAACGTCTCCGCACCAATCTTCGCCCAGCACCAACATCTTGGCCGGGCCGTTAGGGCGGGCGACTAATTCTTTCAAAGCCGCGGCGTCTTCAGGTTTCACCTGGAATTCGTAGAATCCCTCGAACCGGGCCTTATTCACCTTGATCTGGTCGATGTAAGCGCTGTAGCTAAAGCCCTGTTGGAACCGTTCTGGTGTTACGACGCTGGTTTCCCTAGCCATGATTGCCCTCCATCTTCTTTGGGTTGAATCTACGTTTTAGGGAGCGGCAGATCCGCTGCCGCTTTGGATGGGCCTCCGGCCCATCATCCGATTTCTCAACCGTGGTGGCCCTCAAAGCCGATCTCTACCCGGCCGTCTGGGTAAACAATTATTGGCACAGTGTCGCCGTAGAGCAGGGCTTCGTCGAGGTCGTCCTGGCTCTGATCGACCCGCTTCTCCTCGTACTTGATACCCTGCTTTCCCCAGGAGCTGCGCAGATTGTCGCAAGCGGGGCATACGGTCAGCGTGTATACCACTGGAATATCGGCCATGGTCACCCTCCAATCGGCTATTTAGGCAATTTTACAACCTGGCGTGATGCCTGTCATCTGCCGCTCCCCACGTGGTCAGCAAGAGTCGATCGCCTTGTGTCCCCCAGTCTGCCCGGCTATAATGTCGCTGGCTCGCCGGAGGCGCGTAAACACTCCGGTTTCACCGCCATAAACCGCCAGCGATAGCCCGAGGAGGAGAATATGATCGGTCTAATAGTTACCATCAACATCAAGCCGGAGCATAAAGACGCTTTTATGGCGTCATTGGAGGGCGACGGCCGGGGTTCCAATAACGACGAACCCGGTTGCCTGCAATTCGACGTGCTTCAAGATACCGAGGACGCCAACCGGATATTCTTATACGAGATTTACCGGGACGACGCGGCCCTGGAAGCTCACCGTGCGGCTCCTCATTTCCTTAAGTGGCGGGAAGAGGTAAAGGACTGGTTCGCCTCGGAGATCACCAGGCATATCGCCACGCCGGTTTATCCCAAGGATGCTGACTGGGTCAAGCGGCCAAAGGTTTCGTAAGACAGGATTCCCCAAACCAACCGGTCTGATGCATCGTAGGGGCGGGTTTTAAACCCGCCCCTACCGTTTCCGTTCAATCATTGCCAAGATCTAGGACTGAGACCTCGATCTACCGTTGACGTTCCAGTATGGTCTGCAACGCCCCCACAAACGTATTTACCTCTTCCTCACCTAAGGCGGTCGAGAGGCCGCCAACCAAGTTGGACGCCATTAGGATCCCTTCGTTCATTAGCCCCAAGAATACCTGGCCTCGCAACGCGGCGTCTTCCGCGGCGATGTCCCGGTAATTGACGATGGGCTGGCCGGTGAAGTGGATGCCGAACAGGGATCCTAGACCGGTGACCTGGACCGGCACTTCAAGATCGGAGCATACCCGGCGGATCCCCTGGCGTAGAAGCTCGGTCAGCTCGGCCAGGTCCCGGTAAACGTCGGGGGTAAGGTGCTCCAGGGTTACCGCCCCGGCGACCATGGTAACGGGATTTGCGTTGAAAGTTCCAGCATGGGACACTTTGGGACCCTTGGTGGGGTCGTACAGTTCCATGATGTCTTGGCGGCCGCCAAAGGCTCCCACGGCAAAGCCGCCGCCGATGATTTTGCCCAAAGAAGTGAGGTCAGGAGTGATGCCATAGTATTGCTGGCTCCCGCCCGGCGCTACCCGAAAGCTGATAACCTCGTCGAAGATCAGGACGATACCATTCTTCTCGGTGAACTCGCGCAGCATCGTTAAAAACTCGGCCGTACCGGGGATCATGCCCACCGAACCCATGACGGGTTCGACGATCACGGCGGCCAACTGGTCTTTGTTGTCTTCAAGGATCCTTCGGGCGTTGGCGATGTCGTTAAAGGGAATCACTACCACTTGGTCTAAAATGCCGTCGGCCAATCCCTCGCTGGCTGCCACGGCCTTGGGCTGCTGGGCCTCGCCCGCCTTCTTAACGTCCACTCTAACGCTGACAGTTACCGCGTCGTGGGTGCCGTGGTAGCCCCCTTCCACCTTGGCAAACTTGTTCTTGCCGGTGAACGCTCGGGCCGCCCGGATGGTGTTGAGAGTGGCTTCGGTCCCCGAGTTGGTGAATCGCACCAGATCGAAGCTGGGTATGCGGTCGCAGAGCAGCTTGGCCAGGCGAGTCTGATGTTCGTTGGGGGCGTTGTAGACCGCGCCACGGTCTAACTGCTCTTTTACGGCATCCATCACCGGCTGATTGGCGTGGCCTAGAATCAGGGTGGTCATGGTGTTGATGAAATCTAGGCGGTCAACGCCGTCGGCGTCCGTGATATGGCAGCCCGAGGCGGAGGTGACGAATATGGGATAAGGGTCCCAGAAAATAGAATTTCGGCTGTCTCCGCCAGGGAGATATTCGGTGGCTTCTTGCCACCGGGCCTTGGACTTGGGGGTTAGTTCAAGGTAACGTGCCAGTTCGCTATTGGTCGCTGCCATGGCGATTACTCCCTATTGGGCAAGTTAAGATGCAGGATGTGATTCGGTCGACAGGGTTAGGTGACGATGGGGGTGTCGGCTAGCTTGGGAAAGTATATTCGGCGCAAAGCTAAGCTGCCAAGACTAAGTGTAATCACCATAAGAAACAGAATCCCACCTACTGCCATTACGTCTGAGGCGTTGAACATGTCCGCAAGGTAAGCGTTGATCAAGTTAGTCACGGCCATGCTGCCACCCACGTGTACGGAATAAACGCCGGTGACACGCCCGCGGACTTCATCGTCCGTCAGCGACTGGATGATAGCGTGACTTATTGTCATGAATCCGGCCTGGTTGGCACCCATGGCCACAGCCGCCAGTATGGACAATTCCCACCGGGTTGTCAGAGCAAGTAATATCGGCCCCAGGCCGCTGGTAAATCCGAAAACCAGGAACAAGATGCCCCGAGTGGTGGTGTTTCGCACCCCGGCCAAGAAGATAGCCGTGATCAAGGCACCGGCTCCAACCGCACCGATCAGGTAGGATACCCCCACCGAACCTGCAGCCAGCTTCTCTGTGGAGATGGATGGTAGAAGCGACTCGTAGGACATGGTCAGGGCGCAGTGGGCCAGCACTATCAGGACCATCGCGAGTATCTGAGGGTGTCCATAGACGTACACGAAGCCGGCTACCAGGTTGCTTAAGAAGCCCTTTTCCCGGTCGATGACACCCGTGGAGCGGATGTTAATACGCATTGCTGTGATCAGCCCAAAGGCATAGAAACTACTGCATAGCCAGAAGGACGCCATTATCCCGTTGTCATCCAGTATGGCCAAGAAAGGTAATATACCGAGAGCACCCACCATTCGAGAACCCTGCTGAGTGGCCTGGTTCAGTGCGATACCATTGAGCAGGTGCTCTTTGGGGACCAGATTGGGAATCAAAGCCGAGGTGGTGTTCATCCTAAACGAGGCCAGGGTGCCATTCAACAATGCCAGGAACAGTAGGATTAAGAGGCGTCCCTCAATCGCGTCTAGCATAACCATCAGGGCCAATGCTACGTTGTGCAGCATATTTAACGTTAAGCCGACGCGTAGAATGGTTACGCGGTCAAAACGATCGGACATAAATCCTACTATTGGACTTGAAAACAAGCGGGGAATCATGGCAGCGAAGGTTACGAGCCCAACCCAGAGCGCGGCCCCGGTAATTTCGTAGGCCAGCCAACCCCGGGCGATGATGAGGGCCCATTGCGCGGCCCCGGCGAAGGCATTGACCGTCCACAGCCTCCGGAAATCCTCGTATTGAAGGGCAAGAAGATACCGGTCACGGATTGTAGCTAACATATATATCCTGCGTTTGGATGCCCCTAAGTTCCGACTATTGTAACAGTGGCATTCGGGATGGAAAAGACTGTCTTAGTCCAATTTCTTGACGGTTCTCGGGATGCGCCATAGAATTCCCTCGTCGGCTTAGACTTCCGTTCGCAGTGGGACTGTCTAACCAAGGACCGTCATTAAATCCCCCCGCCCATTAGGAGGACCATGCCGTCCCCAATACCCTATGGCGATAACCTGATAGCTCCTTATCGGGTCTTAGACCTAACTGATTATAAAGGGGTTTTCTGTACCAAGATTATGGCGGACTACGGAGCGGACGTTGTCAGAATAGAGCCGCCGTTGGGTGATCCCGGCCGATCCAAAGGGCCGTTTCCCAACGACGAACCGGGAGTCGAAAGCAGTACCTACTTCCTGTTTTATAATACTAACAAGCGGTCGATTACACTCAATCTGGAAACCGATCTCGGACAGACTATTTTCAAGCGTTTGGCGACTAAAGCCGACGTGGTGGTGGAAAGTCTGGCCATTGGGTATTTAAAATCCCTCGGCCTGGACTACGAGTCCTTGAGCGGATCCAATCCGGGGCTGGTCATGGCATCCATCAGCCCCTTCGGACAGACCGGCCCCTGGAAAGATCTCAAGTCCTCCGACCTGATCGCCATGGCCGCCAGCGGCTACATGCAGATCACCGGAGAGCCGGACCAGCCGCCCGTGCGTCAAGGTAACGAGCAGTCCCACTTCCCCGGCGCTCAATACGCCGCGGTGGCCATCATGGCTGCCCTGTATCACCGGGACATGTTGTCGGGAGAGGGCCAGTACATCGACGTCTCGCAACAGGAGGCGCTGATCACCTTCTACACCGATGCCCATCCAGCCCTGGCCTGGATGCAGATGGAACAGAATGTCACCCGGGTGGGCACTAACTCCACCCTGGTGATTCCGCTGGGTGCTTACCCTTGCCAGGACGGGTGGATATCGGCCGGGGTTATCACGCCAAGGGAATGGGATAGCCTGGCCCAATGGATATATGAGGTAACAGGGAACGACGAGATACTGAACGAGAAGTACAAAGGCGGCAACCAGGAGCGGGCGCCCCACATGGACGTTATCACCGCCCTTTTTCTAGAGTTCAGCGCCAGGTTCACCGCCGACGAACTGTTTCATCAGGGGCAAAAACGGAATCTGGTTTTCTTGCCGGTGAACGATGTTTCCGATCTACTGCACGATACTCAACTGGACGCCAGCCATCTGTGGACCGAGTTGAATCACGATCAAACGGGCGTGCTCAAGTACCCTCTGGGAATCTTCGACAGCGAAGACTTCGCCCCGGCCCAATCAGCAGCACCGTCATTGGGACAGGACAACCAATCGATCTACGAAGGAGAGCTAGGATTGACCGCCCAGGAGATGGCCGGGCTTCGGTCGGCTAGGGTTATTTAACGTGGTTATGAAACAGAATCGAATAAGTGGGAACGCTCTGTGTGCCGGCTGCCGGAATGGCTAAACGAGCGTTGGAAGGCATACGAATCGTTGAATTGGGTCCGTACGTGGCCCTGCCATTGACCGGACGAATCCTGGCTTCATTGGGAGCCGAAGTTATCAAAGTCGAAACCAATAAGGTGCTTGACGAGATGGCCTTCATTCCCGCTTGGTCCAAGGGAGCTGGACAGCCGGATTACCAGCGCCACAAAAAGCGCATAACCCTGGACGTTCGGACGGATGAAGGGAAAGACCTGCTTCTGCGGTTGCTCGCGGTCAGCGACGTTTTTATGACCAACTTTCGGCGAAACATCTTGTCACGCTGGGGCGTGGACTTCCCGGAGGTCAGGGCGGCGCGGCCGGACATTGTCATCATGTGGCAAACTGGCCTGGGCGGCAATGGACCCTACTATACCTACAAGTCTTTCGGCATTCTGGTTCAGCATATGTCAGGTGTTTCGTTGATGAGCGGGTCACCCGGATCGCCGCCGGTGGCGGTAAACACGTCGTATTCGGACTACCACACCGGGGTGTTTCAACCGACAGCCATTATCGCCGCCCTGATGCGGCGCGGGATGCATGGAAAGACAGCAACCATGGAGTCGTCGATCTTCCGGTCGGGGGCAGTCACCGCGGGTCCGGCCATCCTGGACTACCAACTGAATAACCGGTTGCCGGAGCGCCGGGACAACCGGGATTCTTCGGCGGCGCCCCACGGGGTGTACCGCTGCCAAGGCGACGATCGGTACTGCGCCATCTCGGTGGAAGGAGACGAACAGTGGGCCGCTTTTTGCCATGTGTTGGGCAACCCGGCATGGACCCAGGAACTTCGGTTCTCCACAGCGTTCGCCCGCCTCAACAATCAAGATGAATTGGACCGGATGGTAGGTGAGTGGACCATCCAACTCACATCAAAAAAGGTAATGGACACCCTGCAACAAGCCGGAGTACCGGCAAGCATCGTGTCCCAAGGCCAAGACCTGCACGACAGCGAACATCTGAAAGCCAGAGATTTCTACCGGGAGACCAACTATTATGTGGCTGAGCGGGGAACCCATGCCTCCCAATGGGACGAGGGGCCCAGCCTCTCATGGTCGATGCCCTTTAATATGTCCAAGACTCCCGTTGAATTTGGCAACTACAGCAACATCGGCGAGGACAATTCCTATGTCTTCGGCGACCTTTTGGGATTGAGTCCCACCGAGATCGCCCGGCTATCTGAGCGAGAGGTAATTTATTAGCTGTCAGCTATCAGCGTTCAGCAGAATAGAAACGAATCGGAGGTGTACCTTTGGACTACGGCCAATACCAGCATATCGTGATAGAGATTCGCGACGGGGTGGCCTTGTTGACCATCAACCGTCCTGAAGTTATGAACGCCACCAATGCCAAGCTCCACAACGAACTCAGCAAGATTTGGCTGGATATGGGCCAAGACCCGGATGTGCGGGTGGCCGTGATAACTGGGGCTGGCAAGGCCTTTTCCGCCGGAGGAGATTTTGAGCTGATCGAGAATACCATCGGCAACGCCGACCTGGTGGCGGCGACCATGCAGGAGGCCAGCGACATTGTCCACAATATGATTAACCTGGACAAACCGGTGATCTCGGCCATCAACGGCGTCGCCGTGGGAGCCGGGCTTGCGGTAGCTTTGCTGGCGGACATTTCCATCGCCGCCGAGGACGCAAGGATAACCGACGGCCACGTTCGCCTGGGAGTTGCCGCCGGGGACCATGCCAGCGTCATCTGGCCGTTACTTTGCGGAATGGCCAAGGCGAAGTATTATCTGCTGACCTGTGACTTTTTAGACGGCAAGGAAGCTGAACGCATCGGCCTGGTCAGCATGGCGGTCCCTTCGGACGAGTTGATGCCTAAGGCCATGGAGGTCGCCGAAAAGTTGGCTGCCGGCTCCCAGTCTGCTATCAGGTGGACCAAGCGGTCGCTTAACCAGTGGCTGCGCATGGCGGCCCACACGTCGTTCGACTATTCTCTGGCCCTGGAGATGCTTGGGTTCTTCGGTGACGACATCAAAGAAGGACTTCAGTCTCTTAAAGAGAGAAGGGCGCCCGAATTCCCGTCGGCCCGGTAGAGGGCGTGTTGCGTGTCTGGCTCGGTGGCCTGTTTTGGCGGTGTAGGGGCGCACGGCCGTGCGCCCCTACGGCACTCCAAGGTTGTCGCATCGTAATTATGCCGTGAATATGATTGGGCATGATTACGAACTCATCCATCTGCACTTCCGCCCGAATGATTTCGGTATACGTCCACTCCTCATGGGCCAACTGGCCCAAGTGATTCAGGGCCATCTCTCCATGTGTGACGGTGCCGAATACAGATTCTCGGCTGTAGGTACATATTGTGACGGAATATGCCCCAGGTTGGGTGAAATCGAAACCTGGCAACCGGATGGACCGCCGTTGGTGGATTTGGGGGTTGTAATTCATTTGCAGGTTCTTCCGGTGGCTATGGGCGCGGGGATAATCTTGCAGCCTTTTGGGACCTGCTTTCAAGTATGTCTTGTCAGGAGTCCGTGTTCGGACCGTACAGTAGATTGGTTCCTGTCTGGTGGCACTCATGCTGCGAGGCCCACTATAATGTCTGTCGGGCTGGAATTTATGGGATGAGGCCGAAAGAGGACTTAATGGATAGTTTTAGCGAGCAGTTGAGGGCTGAGGCGGCGCCCATGTGGAGCAAGATTTTCGCCCAGCCATTCTTACGGGAGATCAAGGACGGTACGTTGCCGTTGGAGAAGTTTCAGTACTACTTGGGACAGGACTATCTATACCTGGAAGGGTTCGCGCGCACGGTGTGCATGGCCCTGGCCAAGGCCCCGGATTCCCAGACATTGGAGGAGTTGGCCCACCGGGTGATGACCCCGGTGGAACGTCCATTGCATCATAAACTGGTGGCCGAGGCCGGGTTGACCATGGAGGATATCAAGAAGGTAAAACGCTCGCCCACCAACACCGGTTATGTCAACCACATGATAACCACCGCGTCTCTCTACGGACTGGGCCCCACCGCGGCGGCTCTGCTGCCCTGCCCCTGGTCCTACCACGAACTCAGGGAGAATTTGGGCCAGTCGGAGCACCCTCTGTACGGTCAGTGGACCCACTTCTACGTGGCGGGTTTGCTACAAAACAGCGTTGATGCCTGGCGAGGCTTCGTGGACCAGGCGGCGCGGGAGGCAAGTCCCCAAGAGTTGGAGGCGATGCGGGAAGCATTCATGATCAGCAGCCGCTACGAGTACATGTTCTGGGACATGGCCTATAACATGGAAGAGTGGCCGGTTTAGGGCACTGTGCAAAAAGTATGGGCGGGTTTGATACCCGCCCATACGCGCATTCGCATTGCCGCCTGGTGCCGCTAAGGCGCCATCCTTCCTGGCCCCCACCCGTAAGGGATGTTGACCAGGTTGGGTTCAAGTTCACGGATGTTGGTTTGGCCGCAGTAGGACATTGCCCGGTCCACTTCTTCCCGCAATAGTTCCAGTACGCCATGGACACCGTCGGCGCCGTTCACCGCTAGTCCCCAGAATAGAGGCCGGCCGATGGCCACGGCCCTCGCTCCTAAAGCCAGCGCCTTGATAACGTCGCTGCCCCGGCGCACTCCCGAGTCGACGTATACCTCTGCTTGGCCTTTAGCGGCCTCAACGACCTCTGGCACCATCTCGATGGCGCCCATGGTCGAGTCCATCTGCCGCCCGCCGTGGGTGGAAACCAAGATACCGTTGACGCCGTTCTCCACTGCCACGTGGGCGTCCTCGGCGGTCCTGATGCCCTTCAATACCAAGGGCAGGGAGGTTAATCCACGCAGCCATTCCAGATCTTTCCAGGTGATGGGAATGGCGCGGGAGACTTCCCAGCCGGGGGTTTCGTCGGTACCGCTGATCTCGCTTTGAGGGCGGTCCATCGCCCGGAAGTTACCCAGCTCAAAATTCCGGGAGTATTGGTTGCGAAGGTCCCGCTCTTTGGGGCTCGGGGATGGGGTGTCGACGGTCAAGCAGATCGCTTTGAAGCCTGCCTCCTCGGCCCGGTGGACCAGCATCTCGGTAAGGTCATATCCCCGGTGGTAAAGCTGGAACCACAGTGGGCCGGTGGCGGCCTCGGACACCTCTTCCATGCTGTAGTTGGATGAGGTGCTGAGCATCATCAAGGTATCGGACATCCCGGCGCCCCGAGCCGTCGCCAGTTCGCCGTCTGGGTGGGCGACCATGTGACTGCCCGCCGGGGAGACCATCACCGGCATGCTGATCTTTTCGCCCAGCACGGTGGTGGAGATGTCCCGTTCGCCGATGTCCCGCAGGAAACGGGGGCGCAGGGTCAGGTCCTCGAAGGCCGACCGGTTGCGCCGTGTGGTGAACTCGTCCATGGCCCCGGCGTCGATGAAGTCCCAAGTGTCGTGGGAGAGGGTTAGTTTGGCCCTGGCCTCGTAGTCGTAAAGATTGATGGGGTCCATGCTCATGTTCATCTCCTGGACGGCGGGCTTTTTAGCTTAGAAGGATATGGGTCCGGGTCCCCAACCCGCCGGAATGTTGACCAGGTTGGGCTCCAGTTCCTGGATGTTGGTCTGGCCGCAATAGGACATTGCCCGGTCGACTTCTTCCCGCAACAGCTCTAGGACGCCGTGTACGCCCTCGGCTCCATTCACCGCCAGTCCCCAAAAGAGGGGTCGTCCGATTCCCACGGCACGTGCTCCCAAGGCCAGCGCTTTAATCACGTCGCTGCCCCGGCGCACTCCCGAGTCCAGGTAGACCTCCGCCTGGCCTTTGGCCGCTTCCACGACCTCGGGCAGCATCTCGATGGCGCCCATCGTCATGTCCATCTGCCGGCCTCCGTGGGTGGAAACGAGGATACCGTTGACGCCGTTCTCCACGGCCATGTGGGCATCTTCGGCGGTCCTGATGCCTTTCAGAACCAGGGGCAAGGAGGTCAATCCACGCAGCCATTCCAACTCCCGCCAGGTAAGAGGGGTGGTGCTGGAAACGTTCCAGCCGGGGGTTTCGTCGGTGCCGCTGATCTCGCTCCGGGGCCGGTCCGAGCCTCGGAAATTACCCAAGTCGTGGCGCCGTTCGTACTGGTTGCGCAGGTCCCGTTCTTTAGGACTAGGGGACGGCGTGTCCACGGTCAAACAGATCGCTTTGAAGCCTGCCTCCTCGGCCCGGTGGACCAGCATCTCGGTTAGCTCATAGCCGCGATGATACAGTTGAAACCACAGGGGAGCGGTAGCAACGTCGGCCACCTCTTCCATGCTGCAGTTGGAGCTGGTGCTGAGCATCATCAAAGCGTCGGACATGCCGGCGCCCCTCGCCGTGGCCCGTTCTCCATCCGGATGTGCTTTCATGTGTGATCCCGCCGGGCAGATGAAAACGGGCATGCTGACCTTCTCGCCCAGCACGGTGGTAGAGATGTCACGTTCGGTGATGTCCCGCAGGAAGCGGGGGCGCAGGGTCAGGGACTCGAAGGCCGACCGGTTGCGCCGGGTGGTGAACATGTCCATCGCTCCAGCGTCAATGGTATCCCAGTCGTTGTGGGGCAGCGTAAGCTTGGCTCGCTCTTCGTAGTCGTATAGATTGATGGGATCGTTGCTCATGGTGGCCTCCTGAGGGCGTTGGGTAGCAATCAGCCGTCAGCGGTCAGCATGCGGCTGATGCGGCGGCTCTTGGCAAAACCTTCCTTACTCTAGCGGGTGGGCCGGGCGGTGGCAACCCATAGATAGAGGATAGAATTTATTGGGATGGGCGTAAGGGTGTGAGTGTTGACTGACGCGGGTGCGGGGCTATGGACATGGCATGCCGTGCCTCTACCAGGATGCATGAACCACTCCTCTGGCGGGCAACGCATGTAGATGCTCGGCGGGGCGATTGGTTCGATGAATTAAAAAACAGAGGCGGGTTTAAAACCCGCCTCTG
>Ga0208830_1000084_pt1 | contig 52391 bp, 61 predicted proteins | sample DeeseametaMP2634_FD_184169 | JGI IMG/M metagenome (GOLD analysis project Ga0208830, IMG submission 184169) | Marine microbial communities from the Deep Atlantic Ocean - MP2634 (SPAdes) | ecosystem: Environmental > Aquatic > Marine > Oceanic | place: Northeast of Antigua and Barbuda, North... | reverse complement strand
GCCGGTCACCGGCCGCGTCGTGTCCAATGACCGTTGCCTGAAGGGAAAATCCTCCAGCTTCGTCCGTCATCTGGTAGTGGACGTCGCGGGCACGCCGCTGGCCGGAAATTTCCTAGTCGGGCAGTCGTTCGGAGTGATTCCGCCCGGCGTTGATGAGAACGGCAAGCCCCATAAGGTTCGCTTGTTCTCCATCGCTTGCTCCAGTTCCGGCGAAGACGGCCGGCCATACATCCTCTCCACCACTGCCAAACGTGTGATCGACGAGTTCAAATCCCAGAAGCCCACTAACGACCCCGAGGATCACATCCTGTTCCTTGGCCTGTGCAGCAACTACCTCTGCGATCGCCGACCCGGCGATGAGCTGAAGATCACCGGACCCAACGGCAAGCGATTCCTGCTGCCCGTCAACCCCGCTGATCACGACTACCTGTTTGTCGCCACAGGTACTGGGATCGCTCCGTACCGGGGCATGCTGATGGAACTGTTGGATGGTCCCAGTGGACCTTGCCCCAGCCAGCTGCATCTGGTGATGGGATCTCCCTATACGACCGATCTTCTCTATGACGATTTGTTTTGCCGCCTGCAAGCGGAGCACGACAATTTCCACTACCACACCGCCATCAGCCGCGAGCCCCAGCCGGGCAGCCGCTGCGGTATCTACACGCATCAACTCATCGATGAGCAGATTGACCGCTTCCGCCCGCTGCTGCAAAACCCCCGCACAGTGATCTACATCTGCGGGCTCTTGGGCATGCAGATCGGCCTGTACCAGGTGCTGGCCAGGCATGGATTGGCGGACGGATTCCTCAAGATTGGCCAGGAGCTTCAGGCAACCGACCCCCGCGATTGGACGACGCAACAGATAAAACATCACATCCGTCCCACGGCCAGGTGCATGGTCGAGGTGTACTGAAGACAGACATCACCATCAACCCATTGGCCGTCAGCCATAGGCCATCACTTTCATAGCACTTGGCTTCGTCCGGCGGTTGTCTTCGTTTATTGAGCCTTGTAGTCGTAATGATCGAAGGCTTTGGATGTTGCTCTGGTTGTGTATGGGGTAATATCCATCTTTTTTGGACCTTTACTTTAGATTAGCGAATTTTAAAAACATCGTCCATTATTTTCAACTATGATGTTTAGTAAACAAGGATGCTAAAATTGATTGAAAGAGAAACCCCCACTCAAAGGGATAGGATTTAAGCAATAGCCCCACAGTTGCGGGGTTTTTTGTTTCCCCACATTTGTTCTTACATTCCACTGTGACGATTAATAGTAAAGAATGCTGAAATGAAAAAACTACTTATTACACTCATGCTTTATCTGAGCCTTACTTAGGGACAAAATGAAAAATTTTCTATAAAAGGTCTCGAACTTGATTCTTTAAATAGTTATCCAATTCAGCCACCTGCCTTATTCATTGACATTGATAATGCCATACCATTTATCTGGTGGATGATCTTACCTTACTATTTTTATTATATTGCCCTCCTATTACCACTGATGATAACTGAACAGTCAAAACTGCAGGTTTATACCTCTATTGCTATGAAGTTATTGTTGATCTCTTATACAGTTTTTATTATCTGGCCGATTACCTGTAAAGCTGTGTTGGTGTTTTTTTCAACATTTCTGGCCAAACAGCATTTCATCGCTGATGGGATAACCGGACTGTTTCTGGGTTTCGCAGGATATTAAATGTGGAAAAAATATTTTTTAAGACATTAAAATAATTTTTTTAATTTATGTATATATGATTGTATTAATTGGAGTAAATAAAGCGTAAAATTTTAGTCTAAATGGGAGTCAACTTTGAATAAAAAACTTGGCCGAAATGATGCTTGTCACTGTGGCAGTGGGAAAAAATACAAGGTCTGTCATGGCTTGTCTAGCACTAAAACCTTACAACTGTGGACTATTGTTGGTGTTTTAGTGTTGGCAGCACTTTGGTTTCTTTTTTCTGAATCTGAACCTGCAATAACACCGAATAGATTATCGTCTCCCTTAGAACCGGCACCTTCAGGTAAAGTATGGTCTGTCGAGCATGATCATTGGCATGATGCCCCTTCGATTCCCACGTCTACAACTCCCAGTTCTGTGTTAAATGAATTACAACCTCAGCCCCCCGGTGCGGTACCACCGGGAAAGGTATGGTCTCCAGAACATGGCCACTGGCATGATAAACAATAATTAACTTAAAAAATCGTCCCCGCTAAGCGGGGGTTTTTGTTTTGGGTGGGAATTCATTTATTTAGAAGATATAAATAATGTAATAAACGTAATAGTGACAAGAATGATGGTTAAATACGGAATTAATTTGACAATGTTCAGTGACTTAATCATGTTATCACCCGTGTTCAGGTGTGGAAATGAAATTTTTTTTGGTATGGGCACTCCCAGAAAATCACAGAGTGGTCGCCAACCCTCCTTCACGTTAAATATCAACAAGTCTTCTTTGGGTATATGCCGTCTTACATTTTGAATATGTTCGTTAAAAATTCTTATGGCAAATTTTCGGTCACTAAATTTGTTCTTAAACAATCCGTGCCAGATTAACAGTTCATTCATTTTAATAAATTGTCCCATTGGGGGCATTATTTGCTTAAACCATTGCGGAACAATTGACGGTACTTTATAAATGGTTCGCTCAGTGCTTTTATACCATGTATCTGGGTCTCGTATCGTCAGAATGACTTTTGCATCTGGGTATTTATTTTTTAGTTCATCATAAAATAGACTGGCGGGAAAATCTACAGTGGCGTTAAAGTGTTTAAATATGAAGTCCCAGTCGATCAGTTTACCCCTTCCTGCATCGAGCCAGGCCCTGATGTGTTTTGGCCGTTTAATGACACTTTTCATGTGGTAACATTTGCCAAAGCCCAAGACTTCTAATGCAATTTTTAACGATAAGGTGCCTGTACGACCAAATCCTGCGCCAATAACTTTCATTAAACTAATAAACTCGGAGGAGTGTCATTTATTGTTATAATTGATGAACATCATCGTGGCCGTGGTTTTAATAGGATTTAATTTAATACAGTATTTGCACATGGTTTTTTGTTTGGTGGATTGGGGTTAGATTTATGTATACACTAAGGAATCAAATAATATGACTGAAATACTAATCAACCAATCTGTAGCAATTCTATGCGATGGTAATAATATTGAGCGAAGTATCCATACCTTATCCAAATCGACCAAAGCTATGATCAACTTCGATGAACTTATACCTAAACTCTTAAATGGCAGAGGCTTAAACAGACTGATCTATTTTCGTGAGGGTAAATCCATATCCAAAAAATTTGCTGAACGACTTCATGAGAATTATTATGGATCCGTAGTACCCTGTCATAAATCAGCCGATATTCCGCTATCCATAAAAGCAACTCAATTGGCATCTAAAGTCGATACCATCATTATTATGTCGGGTGATTCAGATTTTGTTGAGCTGGTGACTCACCTGAAAGCAGAGGGTGTCAGGGTTGAGATCGCTGCAGTAAAAAAGAACACAGCGAAAATATTAGTAGAAGAGTCTGACCACTACCATGAAATTACCAGTGATGATTGGTTTGTCTATAGAGCATCTAAAAGGTCATCATTTTCGAAAAAGAGATAATAAAATGTTGAAGCTAATCGTAAATCCCGCTACTGCGAGAAAACGATTAAGAACATAAACTTTGTGAAAAAAACTTTCTTCATTTTCTTTTTGATCGGAGTTGTCCATGCTGAAATCCATGATGTATCCATCCTGGAGAATGATACAGCCAGTTACAATTATGCCGATTTTCGGATGTGGGTCAATGATTCAACGGATACGCTTCGTGGTATCTACTGGTTCATGCACCCAAACAATGGAGATTCCCGGAATGTCGTTAGTGACTCGAATTACCAAATACTCGCCAGCAACCAGGATTTCGCTTTGCTGGGTGCTCACATTTTTAACATGCACATGTACACGGGAATTGGAGATGCGGTAATCGCTGCCATGGATTCATTCGCTGTTCTTTTCAGTCACAATGAAATATCCTTTATTCCCTTTTTCATTAATGGCTATTCCTGGGGTGGTCAATTTGGCTATCACTTTACCAAATGGATCCCGGAACGTATGCTGGGCTTCATTACTCAGAAAGGAGGACATCACGATACCACCGATGCTGGAGTTGCCATAGAGGTGCCGGGACTCATGTTTATTGCTGAAAACGATCCTCCTTATCGTATAGAGAATCTTACAGGAATTTTTTTAGATCATCGACCTTTGGGAGCGAAATGGATACTCGCCATGGAACAGGGTGTTGGGCACACCCAAGTAATAGATTACCCTTTTTTGGATTCATTTTTTAATACCGTGGCTAATCTTCGATTACCGGATTCCATGGATGTTTTTCAACCGATCTCATTGAATACGCTACAGGATACGATTGGTTGGCTTGGTATTCAGGATGCCTGGGTCATTGGTTCATGGGACTGTTATGACGGGATTTATGATTCATCCTCATGGTTCCCCACCAGGGAAGTTGGGGAACTCTGGCAGAATTTTGTATCGGAAGGTTCAGTGACTGACACCAGTCAATGCGGGGACCTGAATGGTCCCTGGGCCTGGGTAAATGACGGTTATCTGTCAGGCATCTATCCGCCGGGTGATACGGTACACATCTGGTCCGATCTGGATCCAATAACAATGACATTCCAAGGGTGGAACGGTGACACATCTTTACTAGCTGATTCCAGGGAATGGCATACTACTTTCATTATGCCGGATAATAATGTGCATTTCTATGCCCTGCAGGATTCCACCGGCCCAATTGATTTCGATCACGAAGTAATCCAAGGTGCGGAAAATCAAAAGAATGTCTATTACAAGTTCCCGGAAAATTCCACCGGCACGATATTCTTTTTTCATGGCGGGAACGGAAATGCGGAAAATATTGCTGACAGAATTGAAATCATTCAGTTTTTCCAAGATGCGCTACAGGAAGAATTAGGCATTATTATCACTGAATCGGAAAATACAACGTTAGACGTTCCCGGAAGCAACAATCGCTGGCTTCTTCAAACATGGACTTTAGAAGAGAATATTGATATTGCAAATATCCAGGCGTTAATAGATACTTTTACCGTACGCGGAAATATAAATGCTCAAGATCCCATCTATTCTATAGGTGTTTCTAATGGCGGGAATTTTTCATCTATTGTTGCCCATACTTTGAATTTCAACGCAGCTGCCATGTATTCCGCCCAGGGTAATCCACCGGAGCTTTACCAAGTCACAGAAACGCCGACTGTTTTCTGTCCGGCAAAATATGACCCTGCTCTTGGCGGAGGTAACTGGGCAGCCCACATGAATTTTGACACTCTTCAAGCCCGCAATATTCCCAGCGCATTCTATGAACTGGACCGTTCGCCGGCTTATCCCCAGCGCTTCGCTCGCATCCCGGGAATCGACACCACTTTATCCAACGATCTGTTCACTGAATTCCTTACCATGGGATTTATAGATAATGACCGTTATTTCACAGTCTTGGACGATTCCATTCAGTCCCTATACATGACCAATCCAGATACATTTTCAATCTTGAGCACACTGAGCATAGAAACTGTTCGTCACGTTTTAGATCAAATCAAGGTTATGACGGCGGACCACTCCTTTTTCGCTGATTATAATGAGCGGGTTCTTACATTTTTTAACATGTATTCTGATGTTTTATTTATCGAAATGGATACATCAATTCCGCATCAATTCACTTTATATCCTGCCTACCCTAATCCTTTCAACCCAATCACAACTCTGCGTTACGACCTGCCAGAACAGGCTACTGTAAATATCATCATTTACGACTTGCTGAGCAGACAGGTCAGAACGCTGGTAAACCAAACCCAGGATGCTGGATATAAATCAGTTATCTGGAATGCTACCAATGACTACGGCAAACCAGTGAGTGCGGGGGTTTACCTTTACAAAATACAAGCTGGGGAATATATACAGACCAAGAAAATGGTGCTGTTGAAATAACCCCTACCCAAAAGGATAGGATTTAAGCAAGAACCCCACCAAGTAGCGTGGTATTTTGTTTTTGCGGGATATTGTATTAAATGATGTATTAAACAGTACATTGATAGTCTTTTAAATTAGCTCTTTAATTGACTTTATCCAGTTCGATGAGTACATTCAAGTAAATCAAACTTGGAGTTAGCCATGAAGGAACAGGAAATTGGATATGTTTCTAAATATTTTGGGCAGATATCGGTTGCTGCCATTGAAATTACTGCAGGTAAATTAAGTGTCGGCGATACAATTCATATTAAGGGACATACCACTGATTTAAAAGAAGAAGTTAAATCCATGCAGATCGAGCATGATGCTGTTGAAAGCGCCAAGAAAGGCGACAGTATTGGTGTTCAGGTCAGTGACAAAACCCGCCGCAAAGACAAAGTATTCAAACTTAGTTAACTGAACAGATTTAAAGAGTAATTTTTTTTTATAACAAGGCAAGCTTGATCTACAAGAAGAAGGTCAATTGATCGCCTTTGACTATTTTATTCTTGTATCTGATTTTTCCATTGCCATGGCTATGGTCATTGGTTTCACAAATACTTACAAAAGTGGAAAACTTTCAACTTATTATTATAAACTTTTCTGGATAGGATGCCTGATCGGCTCCACGTGGGAGTTCACTTTCCTGTTTTTGGGACCTGAATTTCTCCATTCGGTCAAAGAATGGCCCTTTGGGTTGGGCGGCTGGCCCCGGAAATTGAGTCATTCCATTTGGGATGGCGGATTATTCATGGTGGGCGTGTATTTCTGTTTAAAATATCTCCAAGGACCTCATTTTTACCGCTTTTCTTGGAATGCATTGGGAATCATGCTGTCATGGGGGATCTTCCAGGAACTGCTGGTGGAATATCTCTTTAATGGCCGCGTTTGGGTCTATGAGCCATTGTCTTGGAATCCAGTGATTATTCCACCTTTACCGGGCTCTGCTACAGAAGTGGGCTATACACTGATCCCTCAAGCGGTCTGGATTGTGGCACCATTTATTTTTTATATTTTTTGTTTGAGATTAAAACAGATTAATTAGGTTTAAAAACATTAAGGATTGTTTAATAAAGGAGATAAAATGAAAAAAGTACTATTACTGCTCATACCACTCTTGATCTTCATCAGCTGTGAAGATGAAAAAGAAGAAAAAGAAGTATCAGCCTTTGTAGGCACTTGGGATGTTACATTCATTGGTGAATATGAAAATTCTGACTGTACCGGCAGTTTAGATTCCACTGATTGGGCTTTTGCTCAGGCATTTGGATTTTCACAGACATTAACTGTAAATGAAGATGGCACTTATGAAATAATATTCTCAGTGTTGGGCTATTCTGAAACAGAAACTGGAACATGGGATGAAAATGATGAGGGCTCTCTCTCCGTTGATGGCGAAGATTTTAGCATTACGATGGCTTCCGATGGAAATTCATTTTCAATGACAGATCAGGAGGATGCATATTGTGAAGATCCATATACGTATGAAGAAACAAGCCATACAGATTCAACATCTTGCCAGGATGCAGGAAATGATTGGTATGAAGCATCCTGCTTGTATACTGATTTCACAAAACAGTAATACTCATTAACTAGAATTAATGAGAAAATCCCCGTTCTGATTTACAGGACGGGGATTTTTTGTTTACATTCCCGGGCAAAATTTTTAAAAATTTTTATAACAGGGAGACAGCATGAATGAACGCAATGGAATTGTAATATTATTTATAATAGTTGTTGGGATGATCTTTCTCAATCCCAATAAAGCTTCGTTAAATCGTCAGGAAAATAATGAGTCTGAAAAAGCCAATGCTTATTTTGAAAAGATCTTTCAAGAACGCCTGGACCGCAGTCCGGAATTCAAAATGTGGCTGGGAATCAAGGAAGACCAGGGCCACTGGGATGATAATTCCGAGCGGGCAACAAGAGTCAATTTTTCACGCACCAAAAATGAACTGCGCTGGCTGAAAAATAATATTGATTACAAAAAGCTGGATACACAGACACAATTAAGTTATGACCTTTTCGTGTATGAGCTTGAGCGTAACATAGCCAACTATAAATACCGCTATCACAATTATCCATTTAACCAGATGCACGGGCTGCAGTCTGGAGTGCCGGCAGACCTTATCAGCCTGCACAAAGTGGATAATATTAGCGACGCCCAGGATTACATAAGCCGGTTGCGCCGATCTCAAACACTTTTTAAGCATGTGCTCATTGGTTTGGAAAAAAGACGTGCAATGGGCATCATTCCACCGGAATTTGTTTTTCCTCATGTGCTCAGGGACTGCCGCAATGTGATCTCCAATGAGCCCTTTGAAAACACGGGCATTCCCAGCACGCTCCTGGAAGACTTTACTAAAAAGGTTAATGCATTGGATATAAAATCTCGTGAAAGGGAACGGTTATTGATCCAGGCCAAACAGGCATTGTTAAAGCATGTAAAACCAGCGTATGAAGATATCATTGCCTACATTAAAGAGTTACAAAAAGAAGCCTCCCCAACAGATGGTGTATGGGATTTTCCAGATGGAAAAAGTTTTTATAATGCTCGATTAGCAGCCATTACTACAACAGATCTGACTGCTGAAGAGATCCATAATATTGGTTTGCAAGAAGTTGATCGTATTCATGCTGAAATGCGAAATATTATGCAGCAAGTTGGTTTTGAGGGAGCGCTGCAGGAATTCTTTGTATATGTTAATAATGATGATAGCCAATTTTATGCAGATTCAGATCAGGGCCGGGCAGAGTATGTCGCAGAGGCTACCCGCATCGTCGATGCCATGCGGGCAGAACTGGATCAGCTTTTTATTACCAAACCAAAAGCAGAAATTGTTGTTAAGCCTGTGGAAGCATTCAGGGAAGAATCTGCAGGAAAAGCATTTTATCAGAGCCCGGCACTGGACGGTTCACGCCCCGGGACGTATTACGTTAATACCTATGACATGAAAGCGATCCCGAAATATCAGATGGAAGCTTTGGCTTTTCATGAGGGAATTCCCGGGCACCACATGCAAATCGCCATTTCCCAGGAATTAAAGGACATTCCTATGTTCCGCAAGTTCGGCTGGTACACAGCCTATGGCGAAGGCTGGGCCCTTTACAGCGAATATATCCCAAAGGAAATGGGTTTTTATACGGATCCATATTCAGATTTTGGTCGCTTGGCCATGGAACTCTGGCGGGCCTGCCGGCTGGTAGTTGATACGGGTATTCACGCCAAGAAATGGACCCGCGAACAGGGAATCGATTATTATGTGCAGAATACTCCCAACGTAGAAGCAGATGCCGTCAAAATGGTGGAGCGCCACATTGTTATGGCTGGACAAGCCACAGGGTACAAGATAGGTATGCTGAAAATTCTGGAACTCCGCGAGAAAGCCAGGGATAAACTGGGTAAGGCCTTTGATATCCGCGAATATCACGATGTTGTTCTTACCAATGGCCGTTTACCCTTGAACATCCTTGAAGATCAAATAGACAAGTGGATCGCTTCCAAATTGAATTAATATGAGATTTTCCACGCTTGTGCAAACTAATCGTACGTTATGGGCTTTAGGTTTTTTCAAAATTCCGTTGATATTCTTTTGCCGTCCTAAAATCCACGAACTCAATGATGAGAAATGTGTAGTGTGCATTCCTTGTAAACGCCGTGTCAAAAATCATGTGTATTCTATGTATATCGGTGCTCTCACCATTGGCGCGGACCTGGCCGGTGGTTTTCTGACAATGCGGCACATTGAGAAAACGGGAAAAAAGATTATTCTTATTTTTAAGGATGTTCATGCCGATTATCTAAAGCTGGTGGAAGGAGATGCATATTTTACCTGTAATGATGGACTTAAAGTGCAGGAAGCAGTTCGTGCCGCCGCAGACACAGGAGAACGACAGAATGTTCCTGTAAATATCTCAGTTACCGTGCCCAGCCATTTGGGCGATGAACCAGCGGCGCAATATACATTAACACTTTCGATCAAAGATAAGGGCTGAACCTTGGATATTTTTAGTCATGGACTATGGGGGCGAGGTCTGTTCGGTTATAAAGGTCGCCTCTGGCTGGCATTGTTTTTTGGCATGTTTCCAGATCTTATTTCTTTCGGTATCTTTGCAGTACTCAGGGTATTCAAAGGAACATTTCAAATGGGACCACCGCCACTGGACATTATCCCTGGCTGGGTTCATTTTAATTACAATATTTCTCACAGTTTTATACCTGCAGTGATTGTTATTGGAATAATTGCATGGCGAAAAAAGGATGTTGCTTTTGCCATGTTGGGCTGGCCGCTGCACATCTGTATGGATTTTCCTTTTCATACCATGGAATATTTTCCCACGCAGTTTTTATGGCCTGTGTCAGATTATGCTATTGAAGGTATTCCTTGGTCAGACCCCATAATATGGTATCCCAACCTGGCAGGTATCATTATACTGTATATTTACCGTTATAGAAGTAAAGGAAATTAGTGTGAAAACTGGTGTTATCAGACACTATGACAGTGCAAAGAAATTTGGGTTCATCCGCAGCGATGATGGTGACGATTATTTTTTCCACGGCGGCAGTTTGAGTCCTAAGATGAAACGCATAGCTGGTTTATTGCGGGAGGGATTTAGAGTAAAGTTTGATACAGATTTTGATATGAAGGGAGATAAGGCAGTAAACGTTCAGCCAGAATAACTGGTTATTGCTGTACGTAAAAACTGAATAAATGGAAACATAGCTTTATAATCTGCTGTAAAGTCTGCGATTATTTTTTCTGAAGTAAAATCAACATTATTTTTTGAACAGCCGGCCAGAAAGTCCTTATACCGCAGCCATTTAATCTGGGGGTGATCTTTAGGAAAACCCTTTGGAGCAGTTTTCAATTGTTCTCCCCCCATTTCACCGAAATGGTTTTTGAATTTTTTGCTTAAAACGATTTTTTCTAAGTCGGCATAATGGTTAACAATGTATCCACGGGTATTCTGCAGTGCTTCTTTCGACGGGTGCCAGACACCTCCTCCCAGATACGAATTCCCCGGTTCAAGATGTATATAATATCCAGGAAACAACATATTCCTTCCGCCGCCTTTCATGGAAGCGCTGAACCATGTTTTGTACGGACTCTTGTCCTTGGAAAAACGCACGTCACGATAGATCCTGAATAAGCATTCTTTGGGCTGCACTCCTACGAGTCTTTCATCAAAACCTGAAATATTGTGTAAGAGGATCGCCACAAGATCTGTGAAATTGGCAAGAGCAGCTTTATACTCGTCTTTATGATCGTTGAACCACGCACGTTCATTGTTATGCTTGAGTTGGGCTAAAAAATCAAGTGTGCTTTGTTCAATCAAATTTATACTCCTCGGCAAAGGCCAAGCGTTCACCGATGGGCGGATGGGAATAATAAAGCCATTTCACCCACCAGCCTGGATATGCGTTGGATAAGTTGCGGTTGGCCAGCCCGGCCATAGCACCAAGAAAAGCATCTTTTTCAGGATAGAGTTCCAATGAGCAGTTATCTGCTTGGCGTTCAAAATATCGGGAGAGCCAATTGTTCAAGGGTCCAAACAGAAATCCGGATAAAATGCCCATAATCAATCCGATCATTGGAAAAAGCGCCAGATTGGCTGCATTCGATGTAAGAAATTCCGGAAAAAGGTTTTTCATTACCAAATCTAATAAATAAAATATAATAAGCTGTTGGGCAGTGCCAATGAAAATATTTTTAGGCAGGTGGCTGTATTTATAATGACCCACTTCATGGGCGATGACTGATGAAATTTCTGCCTCGCTCATATGTTCCAGCAAATTATCAGCCATAACTACCCGGCGTGTTTTTCCTAATCCGGCTAAAAATGCATTTTCTTTCTTGGTTTGCCGGCTCATGTCCTGTCGAAAAAATCCCCCCGGCTTTAGCCCCGCTTTTTCCAGAATTTCCGTTAATTGACTTACCAGACTTTGATCTTCAATGGGATCGTATTTATTGAAGATCGGTGCAATAATCACAGGGAAAAGTGTTACAAAAATAACAGAAACAAGGGCCGCACCACCACCGGCAACCAGCCACCAAATGTCAGGAAAAGCGGCGAATACCCAGTAAAGCAAACCCAATAATAGTGGAAAAAGAACCAAGCTTACTAAAAATGATTTTATTTGATCCAGTGCCCAGGTTTTATGGGTGTAATTGGAGAAACCCCATTTATGTTCATGGACATAGCCTGAGTAATAACCGATCGGTAATCCAATGATAGTTGAAAGTACTTGAAAAATAATAACGTAGATGAGAAACGTCCAAATGAATGAATATTCAACATGGGCAATTTGATGGCTGAAACCGGAAAAATAATACCAGAGCACAAAGGCCAGTGAGATGACCGAACCCAGTAACCCAAGAAGACGTTTTTCTTTTTCGTACTTTTGGGCCTGGTTTTGTTTGTCAGCATCCAGAAGTGGATGGATTTCTTTCATGGGTTGAATTTAGTGATTAAAGAAGGAATTTACTTCAGCAGGGTCACCCGTTGGGACTGCACACTACCCGCGGTTTCCACCTGGATATGATATACACCGGAAGACAGATCGCGGCAGTCCAGTCTGAAATCATGCAACCCGGCACTTACTTTGCCCAGACGGTGGGTGCGGACTTCTCTTCCTTTGATATCGAAAATTTGGATGGTTACTTTGGAGGAATGGGGCAGCTCAAAACGGATGTTGGTTGCCGGATTGAATGGATTTGGAAATGCGGGATACAGTGTGAATGCTTCAGGGACAGCTGGTGAACCACTAACTGATAATGGATTGGCCACAAAGGGGATCGTTTCGAACGTTTCCTGAAAAACCGCTTGTGAAACAGTTGGATCCAGACCAAACCAGTCTTCGATCAATGTTGTGTAAACCTGCCGAAAATCATGCTCCACCATTAGATTTTCATTGTAATCCAAATTGGACAAACTGGGCTGAGAACCAAACACATTGCCAACTGTGGTCGTTCCAAACGTAAATATGGGACCGCTGGTACCATGATCGGTTCCGTTGGAACCGTTTTCTTCCACACGGCGTCCAAATTCGGATGTGGTTACAACCATAACGCGGTCATCTAGGCCCTGGTTCTTGAGGTCTTGTAAAAAGGCGCTTATGGCATTAGACATTTGGTTCAGCAATGGTGGATGTTCGCCTCCCTGTCCAGCATGAGTATCAAAACCTCCAATATTGAGGCGATAAATGGGTGTCATCAAACCACCGGAAATAAGTTTGGCGGTGACAGCCAACTGTTCCCCTAAATTATTATTGGGGTATTCAACGGTCAAGTCGCCATCCTGGCCGGCGCCATAGATTTCTTCAGAATATTCTAAGGTGGTTAAATCCAGTTCTCGGACAAAATTCAATTCATCGCCGCCATAGGTCTCCAGGGGCGGGTCATTCGAACCGGGAACGTAATTCTCGTTTACGATATAATACATGATTTCCGGGTCAAAAAGCATGGTGGCAAAATTTGTCTGGACGCTCTGGAACTCCAGGAGGTTGGCGCTATTGAATTGAATAGCGATGGGATGCTCCGGTGCACCATCAGGAAAATTGGGATATTCATTCTGAAAAAGTCTGCCCAGCCAACCGGAGGACCATATCTCATCAGCTGGCGAACCAGTCACCCAAATATCCGATGAGCGAAAATGGGACAAGTTGCCCTGGGGATAGCCGACACCGTGGATGATGCCCATTTCACCATTTTGAAAGATAGGGACGAGAGGAGCCATTTGCGGGTGAAAACCGCTGTCTTCATTGACCATCAAGGCTTGATTGGCATTGAAGGCCAGGGTAGGCCGTTTCTGATGATAGAGGTTATCATAAACCGGAATAACCGTATTCAAACCATCATTGCCGCCATCCATTTTTATAAGCACCAGGATGCGGTCAGAATCCCACGTTCCTGTTTTTCGGCGAATATTCTGCTTTGATTTACCCAGGGCCATGAGCGGCAATCTTGCACCTAGAACGGATAGCACCATGCTTGTTTTGATGAAATCCCTGCGCTTCATAATAATTGAAACTCCGGTTTGCGCATCATATAAATAATCAAATTCCGCAGGCGTTGCGGAGCACCGGCAGCATTGATGTCCCAGTCGTATACTGCGGCGCCTTCCAAAAGGGCATAAAGTAATTGTTCTTCCAGATCATCTGATATTGGCAATGGGAAGAACAGTTTGGCTAAATCATTAACAAGCGCTTCCGCATCATTGGGATCACTCAGTGTTTGTGCCAGGGCGACCACATCCGGTTCAAAGTCGAATTCCCCGCCAAAAAGGTTCGTACCGTTTGTCATTGTAGCTGTAAACAATTTGCGCATGGGCAGTGTGATAGAATTGAGCCAGGAACGATAGCCAGCCCAGCCGTTTACATTGGGCGGCATGTTCGGAATCATACCCATGAAATGTTGCAGGTCAATTAAATAACGAAAGGGTATGTCTTCATCTGCAATGTCAAATTGTCGAAAAATACCCTGTGTGACCGTTAATGGATTGCGGATTAAACAACCCCGGAAGTTTTCATCGTAAAAGTGATCGCTGGTAAACACGTGATCCATGACAGGTAATATTTCATAATTGTTATTTCTGAAGATGGTCGCCATTTCATCCACAAAGGCATCATCAGGGACTTCGTACACAAACCATTTATATATTTTTTCACAAATAAAATTGGCTGTTTGATCCTGCTGTAAAATGATATCAATGATATCGTCACCATCGAAATTTCCTGTTTGCCCTAAAAATGTTTTTGGACCAAAATCATGCCGCTGCTGCCAATAATTCCCAAACCCGGTTGCTTGGTTATAACTATAATTGGTATTCACGCCATTTGTTCTATAGCCTGTAAATGCCCGCGCAGCTTCTTCCACATCTGTTTGTGTATAGTTATCAACACCTATGGTAAAGAGTTCCAGTAGTTCCCGGGCGAAATTTTCATTGGGGTGGTAAACGGTACTGGAATTGGTGTCCAGCCAGATCATCATGGCAGGGCCAAAGGTGACGCGCCGCAGCAGTTCCCTGAAGTTACCTAGACTATGTTCCCGAAGAACTGCATTCTGTTCATACATGGCCTGGGGAAAGAAAACACCTTGCAATGAGGTAGCAAAATGGTTGTGCCAGAAAAGGGTCATGTTTTCAACGATAGATAAGGGTTGCGTAGCCATGCGTTTCATCCACCAGCCGATGAGTTCAAACTGTCGCCGGTAGTAGGTTTGCAGCAATTCCATAATCTCTTCTTGTGTTAAGCTATCAAATTGCGGCGGCGGTTCTGTCACCCAATCTCCCGGTGGTTCCGGCTGATCCTGGTCAGCAAGAATTGTGTCAACTGTATTTGCCATGGTATCAGCACCCGTTGTGGTTATTTCAGAAAATGTTGGCGCAAACAATGTTCTGCGCAGAAGGTGGGCTGCGGCATCATCATTCCAGTCAACAGTTGTATGTCTTCTGGATGGTGTGATGGGTACTGGTGTATAGTCTTTTAACGGGGGATAATAAGGAGCCGGTTTATCGTCCAAGAATTTGCGGTAAAGTTTAGCAACTCGTGGAGTCGGCCAATCTTTTTTGATGTGGCTGGGCCGGTCCGCCTTTTTACGGCGGTTGGTTAGTAAATCCCGCCTGGTGATTGTTTCAGCCATATTCCACCGAAATTACATATGTGAAAAATTAAAAAAAATCATTATTGTTTAGACAGACTTCATGTTTGAAGAAAGGTAAAATTCATTATCTTTTATGAAATCTTTTATAATTGTGCTGGCCTGTAGGGGAATTTTGTGGGGCGCTTTGTATGTTTCAAAGCGGACACAATAACCGTGTTCATACAGCAGATTGTATGCCTGCTGACCCTTCTCCGGTTTTATGATTTCATCTTCCGTCCCATGTAGAATAAGAATGGGTGTTTTGCGGCTGATTTCCGTGGCATGATTAAACAGACGATCCGGGTTGCGTATGAAACCGGCGATAGGAATAATTCCACCAATAGGGAATTCCAATCGCAATGTAACATGATAACATAATCCGGCGCCCATGGAAAAGCCGATCAAATAAATATCCTTTGGAGCAAAACCATCATCCATGACTTGTGCAATGAGCGCAGTGGTTAATTCAAATGTCTTTTCGTATTCCCAACCGGTTTCATCATTTCCGCTGAACCAGGTAAATCCTTTACCAACATCCGACTTGTACGGCGCCCGGGGGATATACCATTTAGTGTTCTCCATTTGCATGCTCCTTGCCGCCGGAACCATGGCATGTTCGTCACCTGTCCAACCATGGAGGCCGATGACAGCTCGTTTAGGGTTGTCACTATCTTGATAATAATTAATATTCAATGCTTACTGATCGCAGCAGCAGTCGTCAACGACTAGCACCGTTTCCAGATCGAAATCAGTGCCATCCAGTTTATAACGGATGCAAACACCCACTTCAATGTCTTCAACAGTACCGAGAACTGTAAGGTCTGCTGTCGATACTTCACTGAAAAAATATCCATCTAGTATTGTACCGCCGCAGTCATCACAACCTTCTTCTTTTTCACAGGCTAGAAAGACTAGCATAGTTAAAAATGATGATAAAAGTATATTTCTTTTCATTTTTCCTGCTCAGGGCCTTTCAAAATTGGCTGCGGACATTAATGTCCATTTGCCATTATCCGGTGTACGGCTGGGCTCCAAGCGAAAAAGTTCGCCCGTGGCTGTATCCAGTAAATAATGCCAATGAGAGCGATCAATGCTGAAACTTTGCAATTGATAGCGTCCTGCTTCATCTTGCTTCCCAATTTCATCACGCATGAATTGCTCCAGGCGGGTCAATAGGGCATGGAGTGAATCTTCTTCTGTTTCAGCTGCTCCGATAAATACGAAGAATGATGCGGTTAGAAGCACTCCGGAAATGAATCCAATGATGGTTTTTTTCATAACGTCTCCTTGTGTTTATAATGGTTGTTTGCGGCTGGCTTCGAAGGCAGCCATTCGTTCAATAAAATCTTGTTCATTCGCTGCTTGCAGCAAAGGACTGATCTCGATATTCCTGACCATCGTTATAGTGGGTGATTGACCATAGTCATGTCCTGGATATATAATCGTTTTCTGGGGCAGAGTGAGCAGTTTATTATAGACAGAGTGGTAAAGCTCCCCGGTATCACTGCCCTGGCTGATCGTGCGCCCGGTGCGGCCAACGAATAATGTATCGCCTGTGAAAATAACATTCTCTAATTTATAACAGGACGAATCTGGAAAATGGCCTGGAGTATGGATTACATTAATATTTAATCGTCCGATCTGAATCAGTTCCCCATCCTGTGTGGGATGCACGTTAACAGCACTTATACGCCCAGCTGAGCTTTCATGAATAATGATCAGCAATTCCGGAAATGCCTCCAGATATTCATCTATAAAGGCGATATGATCACCGTGAGTATGGGTAATCAGCATGGCTACAAAGGCACCGCGTATAAAGGGGCGGACTGTTTCCAAAGGCAATGCAGCATCAATAGGTATCTGGGCCCTGCTTTGCATGCAGGTGAGGACGTACTGGAAATTGTCATCATAACCGCCCTTAAATGATCGAATTGCAAAATCTGTGTTAATCATAATAAAATGATACTGTTTCTGAACAGGGGATAGTTTATCTTCAACAAGTCATAAATGCACTATTTAAGTTCAAATAAACTGGGAATGAAAATATCATGAAAGATACAGGTTTATATTTGATCATCGCCGGTGTGGCTGTATTCGCCCTGGTCTTTATTGGCAAAATATTTGCCTTTATTGCCAACAACCCAATTCTTGGATTAGCAGCTCTCGCAATTATTGGAGGCATCATATTGTTATTATTAAACATGATTCAGGAAAATAAGCAATCCAAAAAAGATGAACCCTTTCGTGGAGTAGACAAATGATCATTGCTACTACTGAAACTATTGCCGGTTACACAATTACGAAGAATCTAGGGGTTGTCATAGGGAATACGATACGTGCTCGCCATATAGGTAAAGACATTAAAGCAGGGTTGCGCAGTCTGGTAGGCGGAGAAATAACCGAGTATACAGGTATGCTTTCTGAATCCCGAGAACAGTCACTGCAACGGATGATTGATCGAGCAAATGAATTGGAAGCAGACGCCATTGTTGGTGTTCGTTTTCAGACATCCATGATTATGCAGACCACAGCCGAATTGCTGGTATACGGTACTGCTGTAAAACTCTCTCCAAAATCAGGTTAAATCTATTTCACAGACTGATCTGTAACTGTATATTTCTCGACATTTTTTGTACAAAAATTCATCTCATAATCATAGAAAGGTAGACATGATGAAATATATTGCAATCATAACTGGATTTCTCATCATTGGTTGTGAATCATCTGATAATCAACAGGCACCAAAGCTGGAAACAGCCATAGATTCTGTCAGCTACAGTATCGGTGTGGATATCGGTAAAAATATGAAAACACAGGAATTGGATATAAATGATAAAGCAATGTTCGCTGGCTGGAGTGCTGCCTTTAATGGTGATACCCTGCAATTGACTGAAGAAGATATGCTGGCAACACTGAATAACTTCCGCAAGGTAATGCAGGAGAAAGTCCAGCAAAGAGCCAAAGCGCAAGCGGAAGAAAACCTTACCAAAGGAAATACTTTTTTAGCTGAAAATGCTAAAAAGGAAGGTGTTGTAACTCTTGAAAGCGGACTGCAGTATAAAGTGATCGAAGAAGGCTCTGGTGAAACTCCCACTGAAAAAAGTAAGGTGACAGTCCACTACCGAGGAACGCTCCTCAATGGCGAAGAATTTGATAGTTCATACAAACGCGGACAGCCATATACGACCCCAGTAACCAATGTGATCAAAGGCTGGACGGAAGCACTCCAACTTATGCCAGTAGGTTCTAAATGGGAATTATATGTTCCCTCGAATTTGGCTTATGGTAATAGCCCCAGGGGACCAGGAGGCCCAAATAGTGCTCTTGTTTTTGAAGTGGAATTAATCGGTATAGAATAAATTATTTGACGAGTAAAAGCTTACTCGTCAATACGTTATTTTCTGTAGTTAATCTGCAGAAGTAGATACCGCTGGAATAATTTCCGGCATTCCATTTTATATCATAAAAACCGGGCTCCATTTCAGATCGAACAAGGTTTTTTACCAAACGTCCATTGATATCATATATATCAATTGCAACTAATCCAGGCTCACTAATAGCATAACGTATTGTTGTATTAGGATTGAAAGGATTCGGGTAGTTAGGGTATAGTTTATATTTACTTGGAGTTGTAACATTAATTTGTTTTGTACCTGAACTGATAACACTTCCACTTTCATCATAAAAAATATGAGCAACAGTAATATATGCTGGATGATTCATTATTGGTAGAACGCTTAAGTACATTTTATCCATTACCTCTGCAAAACTCCCAAACTCCACCAAGTATTTTCCTGTTTGTTCATCCTTATATTTTAATGAGATCCCGTTAGCTCCATAAGCAGGTTGTGTGATCTCTATCTGTCCATCAGCAGGGTCATATTTAACAAATACCTGTCCACTCATGGTTCCTTGAGGAATGGTTATTGTTCTAGCTGACCAATCAGGCTGATCACCTACAGGTGGTCTTGATACACCATCAAATCCGAAGTTATCTTGGGCCCAACCCCACATTTGAGTAAAAACCATACCATCATCTAAACCAAATTCACTATCAAATTCTGGTAAATAGTGTGGGATCTTGCCTTTTACCGGTCCCAATTCTTTAGCGTAATCCTTATCACGCCAGCCCTTGATAAAATTTGTCAGATCTTTAATATCAATAGTATCATTCCAGTCATAATCAGCCAGTGCTGGTGTAAAGTATTCATATAATAGATCCACGGTAGAATGTCCAGCATTATCAATGATTTCCAGGATATCAATATCTATGGTGTCAAGGGCTTTTAAGGGTGGGTTTAATGTAATAGTAAGTTCAGTGGTCGGTGTATTTGTTACTGCTGAATAATCCAGTAATTGATAATGGCGGGCAGAAACAGAATATTCTATTGTGGTAAGTGGCTCTGAAAAAGTATAAACAATATTAGTAGATGTGTTAAAATCTATATTTTGTCGATTGTCAAGCGAAACTGTTTCTACACTTGGTACGAGTAAGTCATATAAATTTAATTCATCACTTGTTTCAGTAATTGGGAGGGAATTACCGCCAATATCAAAAACAGAATTGCTTAAAGGAACAATTTCAATGGTCTCTACTCCGCTTGCTGCTCCGTCAATACTTAAATGAACCCTTAATGTATCCTCGCCGCCACTTAATTGATTATTAGTTGTATTTGATAGACTGCTAATAAAAGCTGAAGTTGCATTTCCACTGTTTTGATTGAATGTTATGTTGAGGTCACCGATCTCTACTGCTCCTGTTCCATCATTGTTTCCAAATACAGATTCTGAAATGATAAAATCAACATAATTATTATTATAATCCAAAATGGCATGAGTTGTAGTAGGTGGTGTTGCATCTCGGCTGCGAAAGGACGTGCTTGCTGCTGATGCTAAATTGTCTGCACTATCTACCAGTCCACTTGCTATAGCTGTGTATACCAATTGCCAAGAGGTGAAATTTGCATTTGGATTTACTGTAATTACATTTTTGTTAGCATTGATTGTTGCATCAAAAGAAATATTTGCACCATTCGCATTATTCTCCTTTAACGTTATAAGTGAATCAACGAGCGTATTTGTAACATCGGAACCATTTATAAAGGTGACTGTTTCAGTATATGTAAATGTGATATTTGTCGTTTCCAGAACATTGGTAGTACCATCTTCAGGGTCACTGGTTATTGTAGGAGCCAGTTTATCATTTATACTTAATATGACTGTGTTTTGGGCAGCAGTTAACGCATTGCCGAATGAATCATAGATTGAATTATTATTTGCTGGTGTAATTAATATGCTTTCTACCCCATTTGGTATTCCATCAACATCTATGATTATCTTTAATTCTGTTTCTCCTCCTGCAGGCACTGAACCGCTATTATTAGTAATATTACTGATCGTAGCATCAGTTGCATCTCCTCCGTTTTGATTAAATGTTATCTCGAAATCACCAGTGTTCAAACCTCCGTTACCGCTTGAATTTGTGTATACACCTTCAGAAAAAATGATTGAAACAAATGTATTATTGTTTGATAGTGTAGCTTCTGTGACTTCAGGTGCAGTTGCATCACTTACAAATAATGTAGCGCTGGCAGGCAGAACAAGATTACCAAAGTCATCGGTAAATGAGTCTGCATCAAAAGACAGTTGAATATTAGTCAATTCTACTAAACTACTATTTGGATCTACAGTAATTTCCTCTTTGTTGGTATTGATCGTTGCATCAAATGGAATCGGTTGCTGATTACTTGTATAAACAAGAGATAAAAGAGCATCTATATTTTCATTTGTTGCTTCATTTCCATCAGCAAGTTTGATTTCCTCTCCAAAATCGATGATAAGGTTATCGCTGAGCCAGATCGTGTCGCCATCGGCAGGATTGAAATTCGCAACGGGCGGGAAATGGTCATTGAGATTTTGTATTACTGTTGATTCAGACGATAAACCAATTCCAAATGTATTGAATACAGATGAACTTGTGGCTGGATTAATTGTCACTGTTTCTACTCCACTGGATGTTCCTGTCACAGATATATTAAAACGAATAGTGTCTTCTCCACCTAGTAATGAGCCTCCATCCACATTGGTCATACTGGTGAACTGAACGTTGGTGGCATTTCCTCCATTCTGATCAAAACTGATTTCAAAATCAGATAGGTTTGCTGCACCGGTTCCATTTGATTCAGTGTAGATCGGATCATTGAATCGAATTTCAATATAACTGTCATCACTTGCGATGCTAGAAGAAATGATCTCGGGGATTACACCCACAGCTAATCCATAAGTGCCATGACTTGTAGGTGAAAAACCATCTACTATTATAAAATATGTCCCAGGGTTTAAAGTAATAGTATCAATGATACTGGGATAAGATTGAGGTAAAACTTCTGGATCTACTTCAGTGCACCATCCATCAGGACCATCGTCATACTCTGTTATTGAATTATTTGCAAAACAGGCTGATTTTAAATAAAGGATTGTATCAAAGTTTGTAAGAGAGTCACAGGTATCAATATATAATGTTCTTTTTTCTGTTAATGTAAGTTTGTATGCAATATCCAACGAATCATTAAACCCTGTACTATTCCAATCATCTCCTTGCCCCGTCGTTGTATCAGAATGGTAAAATGGAAGTTCAGAAATCACATAATCTTCACATTGTAATTCTGTAAAAACATCCGTATCCCAATAGCCATCGACTTGATTCAACGTGCCGTCATTATTGTTCGCCGTTATATCATTTATGGTTGCATCAGTGGTATCATCATCAAAATTCCAATAGCCGATCAAATTATTTTCATTGCCAACCAGTGGCCCATTCATATCTGCAATGAGAGCAGTTTCATCACGCGCCACATCCCATAGACGTATCTCATCGATGTTACCTTTAAAAAAACTTTCATTGGATCCAGGATCAACGCCTTTTCCTATCATGTAATCGATATTGATAAAATCCCAATTTAGATCACCACTTTCGGTTGTAAATGTTTCTTGGAGTTGACCATTTTTATAGATTTTTGCTTCATTGGACGTATTGTCATATGTGCCAGCAATATGGGTCCAAGTATCAATATCTAGATCTATTCCTGGCCATACTTCTAAACCATCACCATAAATATCATGATCACCGCTCCCAACACTCACAATAAAACGCCACGCACCATCATAATACATTAAACTGAATCCGGACTCTTGCGTTGGGCCATTCAGTGTTAAATAATGAGCGATTCCAGTAAAATCATCAATTGCTCCGGTAAAAGAAGGAGAGACCCATGCTTCGATGGTTATTCCTGAAGAGGGATTAAGTGTATTATTATCCGGGATCTCCAAATCATCATTTTCGAAAAAATAACTATATTCCTGCCCTAGAGATATTGACAGACAAAGACTGATCAATAATCCTCTATTGAACATCAATGATACCCCTACCATATTCTGTGATCTGGATACGCTCATTTCGTGGATTAACCACTTTTGTTGATGATCCGAATTTCAATTCTGATTCACCCAGTGAAAGGGTTTTAAAAACAAGGACGCAAAGAGCGATGGTGCCATTGACAGAATTATTTTCGTTGGGCACGAAAAAAAGATGGATGTCCAGTATACCATCATTATCTTCATAAAAAAGAAGAGTGTAATCACTCTCGAAGAAAAAATCATCAGCCTCAACTGTATCCAATTCTACACTGCCCCAATCATATTGGATCTGGAGGTGCATTCCTGCGACACTATCAATCTCTAAAGCATAGATCTGCACATATGCTGTATCATTGAGATCAACTTCTGCTTTTGTTGGGTTGAAGAAAAGTGCTGGTGGTTCAAGCTCTTGGATATATTCATCAATATCATTATCCAGTTCGTAGTCAGGGGTATCACAAGAACAGACTATTATAATTGAGATAGCTATTAATAAATATTTTTTCATTAGTCTAGCGGAATGGAAATTTTGATACCGACTTTTTCATCATCTACATCTGTACCAAGAATAATAGTTGTTTCTGGTGCAACCCGCCAAGTGTGTACCATATTTGCTGTCCACATTAGATAACACATATTGCGTAGAACCTTCATATTATCGTTGTGACGGTGCATTGCTTTTTCTTCAACTATGACATCAGCACGGTATTGCAAGACCCATTCCGGTTCGACACTGTTTTTATATTTTGTGTGCAATTCATTGGCATTATTTTTAGCCGTGCTGTACATATAATAATTATAACCCAGTAGAACACCCAATACTCCCCAAGTACCCATAAAGCCATACCCAGCATTCTTTCTTTCAGAATAGAATTGACCCGCTCCAGGCATAGCCGCTGAGAGTAGCATCGCCCGTAGTCGATGGTTAATATATCTTATTTTAAATTCATCATCATCTAGAATCTCTGTAGGTGCCAGACCTTCATCAGTTATCAAAAAACGACTTGCATATATTTCCGGATTAATTTCCTCATCAAATAGATCCAGAACTAGGGAATCTATCTCTGTCTCGAGTTTATCCAATTCACCTTCAAAAATGCGTTCTCTAATGCGTAAAATTTCTTCCATCTCTACTGATACAAGAGCTGCTTCTAACTGGAATTGGTTATTTTCTCTTGATATAGAACCCATCACAACGCGCTGGGCAGCGACTAATCGACCGGTCTTGACTGCACATTCCAGATCATAACATTTTTCATAAAGTGTAGAATCTTTATTTAAAATATCATACTGTAATGATTGGCCAGATCCTTTGACATTGAAAGGAGCGATCTTACTTAATACAAATCGAAAACGATCTGATTGTACCCGAGCAGCAGATGAAGAGAGGCCTTCTCCAGTAAAATGTAAAACAGCTACAGATTTTGCGGGATACAATGAATTCAATGCGATGAAAAAGAAAAATAAGAAGATATAATTCTTTATTATCGGATAAGTGACTGCCATGCTGGCAGAATTTACGATGGGGTGGAATTATTCTAATGAAAAGTTTAAAACTGGTGACGAGGATTATCTGCGAACCATTGACCAATGAAAAGTTCTAAATGGTCATCAAGTGCAGTAAGTAATCTATCTCGTAAATATTCGTTATTGCTGTAACCGATGGACTGGTGTTCATAGACTTTGCTGGTCCGAAATTTTGTTAATTCTTCTATATTTGTAAAACTTTCGCTGTATTCCTCAATAGAAACAGTATGGTGAATGACTGAAAATTCAACAGTGTAATAAGTACCTGGAACCTCAACCATAGATTCTCCAACCAGTAAAATGCGTAATAGAGGGTAGGCAACTTCTTCAGAGGTACGGATCTTATATTCTTCCAGATTTTCAATGATCTTGGATTTGATCCAAGCAGATGATACAGTGCCTTCCAACCCATCTACAATGACATTAATAGCAAAATTGTTTAAATCATGCATATTTCCGTCATGCCAGTTGTCTTGGCAAACAACAACACTAATAAACAATATGAAAAAACTTGATTTATAGATTTTATTTATCATTTTGTTGAGGAAAAAAGTTTTCAGCAGCCAGAAATCCAGCTGAAACAATAATATATAAGAGTATGGCCATCAGTTAAATCTAACCATATATTTTATCATAAGTACCCCGGACAGGATTCGAACCTGTGGCCTACGGATTAGAAGTCCGTTGCTCTATCCAGCTGAGCTACCGGGGCAATTTTGGGTTGAAAAATTAGTACACTTCGACGGTAGGATTTAAGTTCAATTTTGGGTGAAAAAACACTCATTTTTCTCGTCGAGGCACCGACGAGAAAATTCTTGACTTGTTTACCGTCGAGAGCGTATTATCCACCGTCGAGAAACAAAAAGCCTAATTTATTTTAATCAACAAAAAGGAGCATATAATGGCTGAAACAGTAAAAACTACAGGCGTTACCAAGGAATCAGGCTATCTCTACTACCTCGGTAAAAATGGCAACGTCTGGCGTTCAAAGATGGCCCGCGCCGGTAAAGGCGGCGGCAATGCAGAACAAGTCGCACATGCAGGTGTAACTCGTGAATCAGGCTATCTGTATTTCATCGATAAAAATGGTGATGTGGCTCGCGCCCCGATGGCAAGAGGTCGCAAATAATCAACATACCAAGATGATTGAAAAGCCCTCCCAATTTGGGGGGGCTTTTTTATTATATGACTTTGCTGTAGATTACCTCTTAACCACATACCAATGATTAAGCACTTTTCACGTCAAAATTCATTCATTTCAGGATGGTTTCTGTTCATGATGACATTTTCCTGGAATTGTTCTGATCTAGGGACAAATCCTAGCAACAAGGATGAAAACGATTCATCAGGAGTTGTTAGTTATTCTGTAGATATTCAACCCATTTTCAATCAAAATTGCGGAAATAACTGTCATTTAGGTAACTCTTCTGGCGGTTTAAATTTATCTTCTTACAGCGGATTAATGGCTGGAGGTGAAGATGGCGATGTGGTTATCCCCGGAGATGGAGCAGGAAGTATCATAATACAGAAATTAGGCAGCAACCCTCCTTTTGGAGTTCAAATGCCCAAAGGAGCAGCTCCTTTGAATGTAGCTAAAATCGAATTAATTACAGCTTGGATAGATGCAGGCGCTGAAAATAACTAACCTGTTTTTGATTATGTCTGTCTTGCTGAATGCACTCCCGCGTTTTGCTCTTCAAGAAGGCACATCCTGCAACTTATGCCATGTGGATCCCAACGGCGGCAGCTTGCGAAATGATTATGGCATTACTGTTGCTAGTTCAGAACTGTCGAGATCTCAAGGAAGTGATCGAATAGCTAACTATACAGGAATGATAAATGAACATCTGCGCGTAGGTGGAGATGTTCGCTTTCTGAATTATAACACTATTGATGAAGGACAGTTAAAAAGTGCATTTTTTCCCATGCAGGCTGATATTGCAGGATACTGGCAAGTTAATGAGAATGTGGGTGTGTTTGCTGAACAGGATCTTTTGCGCGGACAAAATGAAGCGTGGTTATTGTGGACAGGGTTACCGTTGAATGGCTATGTAAAAGTAGGAAAAGATCTGCCGGCATACGGATTGAATGTGGATGATCATACATCATTTATCCGCGGTGGCAATATCCGTAAAAAAGCACTGCAATATGAAGGGCTTGTATTTTCGCCATATTTATCTCCCCCTGGCATAGTAGAATTTGGTATCAATGTTGGCAATTTCAATTTCAGCCAGAGTATTTCCAATCAGTTCATCAATGAGTCCAGCAGCGGTGGTTTTGGAGAATATTTACATGATAAAGCATTTACGACGCGACTGGAATGGTGGCCTGCATTGGGGCGTATAAATGGTTTCCTTGGCGGCACAATACTGCAACAAGATATCATACACTTAAGTGGCCTTTTTGGCGGTGCTGCTATGGGGAAATTTACATGGACAGGGGCAGTGGACGTTGCTGAAGAATATGCATCAACAGGCACTGTTTTGGCATCATACAGTGAATTAAATTATAATTTCAGCAGTGGTTTGAATTTGCAAATTAAATATGATTTTTTTGATGAGGATATTGATACCTCCGGCTCATCCATAAATCGTATTACATTCGGGACAGAATTTTTCCCAATTCCTTTTGTGGAAGTACGTTGTCAGGCACGGTTTACTGATGTGACAGGAAATAAAACGGCGTTAAAGCCGGAATATTTATTATTAATTCATACATGGTTTTAAAAGGAGAACATATGCGGTTATTTATTTGCATTGTTTTAATTTCAATTGTGTTTGCTGAAGATGAAAAAAAGAGTGAGCTGAAAAATGTTCAAGTGCTGCCTTATACTAAAAAGGCAGAAATTATGAAGTACATGAAAAAAACAGTGGCCAAGGAATTAGGCGTGAAATGTAAATATTGTCATAACATCAAGGATTATGCCAGCGATGAAAAAGAAAAAAAAGTCGCAGCACGGGAAATGATGCGTATGGTAATGCATATTAATAAGAATACAATGCAACCCATGGAACTACACGAAGTTTCCTGCTGGGTCTGCCATCGCGGCCAAAAACACCCTGATCATATATGATTAAACATTTTTTATTACTGATTCTCTGTTTCTTCTGGGTAACCTGTACGCTGCAGCAGATGCCTGAAGTTCTTGAAGTGATAAATGAATTACCTGTTATTACGGAGCCGGAAAATACGTTATTTATACCTACAAAAAGTTTGCCCAAAGGCTGGACAATAAATCGTGAAACCTTGGCAATTTGGAAGTCCAGCCTTCCGGAAGTATTAGGCATTGCTCCTGATACAATGACTACCGCAGAGTACTGGAATGAAATTTTAACATTACCATCTGGTATTAAACTACCTATCAGACGCGCTAAAGTTACATATCATAACAAAACCCGACTCACAAATGAAGTAGTGGAACTACATTTCGTGAATGTTGATAACATTTACAGCTTAACCAATTTTGAACCATCTCATTACCAGTTAGATGGTATTCTAAAATCTATTGAACTATTGGCTACGGGTTTTCCACAGCTCAAAGCGGATGATGTTTTAAAACACAAGGTGCTTATGGAATATGGTACACCAAACGATTTTGATGGGTCATGGCACCGATATAAAAATAAAGATACAAAATTTGCAGTTAGAGTCATTGATGATAAACACCTTGCAGTCCAACTGCACAGCCGGCTAATTGAACGACAGTTAAAACAAGCCATTCAGGATGTCTATTCTGAAGAAGGTATCGAGCTGAGAAAACAGCAGCTCTTGGAAGGTTTCGACCTTTAATATTTAATTCAAACATGTTTAAATATATCGTCTTATTTATCGTCATGACGACGATACCCTTTGCCCAAATCGTTTCCAGTATTGACATTCGTGGTTATCAGCACACCAAGGAATACGTTATTAAAAGAGAGATCCAACATCCTTTGCATGTTCAACTGGACAGCACTTTAGCCCAAGCTGACAGAACCCGTATCGAGAATTTGGGAATTTACAGTATGGTTACCTGGCAAGCAGTACCTTTGGAAGACGGGTCTGTAAAGCTCCGCTATCATGTTATTGAATCAAGCCGCTTTTTTCCGATGCTGGCACCATCATATGAAGAAGACACCGGTTGGTCTGTGGTAATTGGCGGAATAGTTAAAAATGTACGAGGGCGCAATGAATCATTGACAATTGGTGGACTTATAGGTGGTGTGGATGCCTACGGTTTTGATTTTAAAAATCCCTGGATTTTTGGTGACCATGTATCCTTAAGCCTCGAGGTAGGCAAACATTTTTCCAACCATGTTTTTTTACCCTATGAACGACAGGTATCTACTTTTGAGATCAATATTGGACGTTACTTTGGGTATGAAAAACGGATCAATGTCGGTTTGGAATATGAAAAAAAAGATTTTATAGGCGACAGTACCACTATTGAATATTATTATTTTGCCCCCCAAGGGAGTTTTGCCTATGACACGCGTGATATTTATACCGATCCCTCCAAAGGGATTTATATTTTTCACTCTGCCCAGTATTATAAATACCTTGATATGGAAAGTAGATCGCTCTTCTGGACCCAGTCTTACAGTGCATATGCATCACCCATCAAAGGAAATCGTAAAACGACTGTCGGTGCGAATCTGACATTGAATTCCATCCACGGCGACCTTTACAAAGAGATGTTCATGTATGGCCTGGGCGGTGGTTATTCCGTGCGCGGCTGGAAAATAGAAACTCGAAATCTTTACGAACAGGGCAAGCAACAATACAGATTTGGGTTTTATAGCGCCATTTCCTCATTGGAATTGCGGCAAACCATTATACCCAGATTTGCAATAGAACAACCATCACCTTTTGGTCCTGTCAAATCTGAATTGGGCCTTCAGGCAGTATTATTTATTGATGGCGGTGTTGCCGGTGATAATTGGCATGACTTGTCAAAAGCAAGCCCAATGTACGGTGCTGGTCTGGGTGTCAGAATACCCGCAGCTTTAGCAGGAATTATCCGCTTCGATTATGGGTGGTCTTTTTACGAAGGTGCAGCGGTGGAATCTTCATTCCACTTTTCAGTCGGACAAAAGTTTTAGTCTATTTCGTATTATTAAAAATCATCGCTTTTTCAAAGCGGTTTTCATCACCAGACCTTAATCGTGAAATATTGCTCCTGTGGGTAAAAATGATAAACCACGGCACGAGCAGACTGAAGATCAACAAGGATAACGGGGCTGTATCAGCGAAACCTAATGGCGGCAGAATGAAAAGAAATATTGGCAGGGAAGCAGAGGCCAATATAGACCCTACGGAAACATAACCCGTCAGCATCAAAACGACAGCAAAAACAATCAAGCATAAGGGAACAGCAACAGGAAAAAGGGCCAGTAGCATACCGCCTAGTGTACCGACACCTTTACCTCCTTTAAACCCTGCGAAAATGGTGTTTGTATGCCCCAGTACTGCTGCGAAGCCGCATAAGATCTGAACTACACCCGTTTCTTCTATGGGCTGCCCCTGGAACAAGGAAGTGGCATAAACCGCTGCCGGTAGCCAACCCTTAAATATATCTACAACGCACACAATCAGCGCCGGCTTCCAGCCCAAAACGCGAAATACATTTGTAGCGCCGGCATTACCGCTGCCATGTTCTCGGATATCGATACCTTTGAATACTTTGCCCACAATAATACTGGTGGGTATCGAACCAGTTACATAACTAGCGGATAGTAGTAGAATTAATTCAAATGTAGAACTCATAGAAAATGATCATTTAGGAAAATTATGCAACTCATTTTCAGATGGTGCAATCATTCCTCCTGAAATGACCATTTTGATTCCTTCTTCAACAGTCATTTCCGTCATCATTGTTTCGCTTTTTGGAATCATGATAAAAAAGCCGGATGTGGGATTGGGTGTTGTAGGAACAAATACATGAAAATATTTAACGTTGTTTGCATCAACAGATTCGCCGGTGACAAAAGCCAATGTCCATACACCGATCCTTGGATATTGCAAAATGATAACTTTCTGAAAATTTTTCCCTTCCGCAGTCCCGGAAAAAGTACTGATGAACTGTTTGATCGTTTTATAAATGGTATTAACGAGAGGTATGGTAAAAAGAATTTTTTCTCCCCAGCTGAATAGGCGCCTGCCTAGCACATTACGAATGATTAATCCTAATAAGTATACGACTAAAATGGTCAGCAGTATACCCAGGCCAGGAATGTGAAAACCAATTATCTTTAAAATTGGAGCAGAAACACCATCCAGAAAACGGAATAAAAATGTCAGTATATAGACAGTGAGTGCCAGGGGCACAATGGTGAACACTCCGGTCAAGATCGTTCGTTTAAAATGCGTCCACATAATTTATAAAAACATAACGAAGTTTATATAGAACCTTCCAGTTCCAACAAATATACCTTGCGCTCAAGATTGCCGCCGTAACCGCCCAAGCCGCCGCCAGTGTTTAAAATACGATGACAGGGAATGACAATAGGTAATGGATTATTGGCATTGGCTGAACCTGTCGCACGTACTGCTTTTGAATTCCCAGCCCGTTCTGCAATATCTCTATATGAAACTGTTTTTCCAAAAGGGATTTTATTTACTTCTTTTAACGCTTTTTTGTAGAAGGGAGGGCATTGTAAATCCAGCTCCAACTCGAAAGAAGTCCTTTTCCCAGAAAAATATTCCTCAATTTGTTTCTTGATATCTGTACAGGAAGTATCATCTTTAACGAATGAAAAGTCTGGAAAATCTCTTTTCAATGCACTATCAAAAGGCGCTTCTTCAGGGAAATAGACCCGGCAAAGTCCTTTATTTGATTTGGCGATGCCCATGATTCCAAAAGGCGTTTTTACAGTGGCGTATGAAATTGTTTTCATATTCCTGTGTCCTAATTAAGTATGGAATATAACCAGTGTTCATGAGATTTGCTTTAGAATCTAGCGCTTGATATTAATAGCAACAGCACCGCTTATGACCATTATAGCGCCCAGGATGGAAAGCGGTGTCAGCGCTTCACCTAAAAACTTCCAGCCAAGGAAAGATGCAATTACAGGGGGCGAGAAAGCGATATAGGCAATTTGAGTCATGGTCAAATGTTTGAAGAGCCAGATATAAATAAGCCATGCTGCAATGGAGCCAAATAATGTCAGATACACCATGGCAAAAATATTATAAGGGCTCCAGACCATCACCTGATCTTTTTCCAGGAAACTTGAGATTGTGAGCAGAATTATTCCGGCACCTGTTTGACAGAGTGCATTCATGGTTAAGGTATCTACAGCATGGTTATGTTTTTTCAAATAGACATTTGGCCACGCGGCCATTATAACAGCAAATAAAATAAAGTACATCCCCAAAAACACATCATTGCCACCAAATGTTTTACCCTGGGAGAGAATTAAAAGTACACCAGTTGTGCCGATTGCAATTGTAATGATTTTGGGTAAATTAATTTTTTCGTCCGGGAGGTAAAAATGAGATATAATAACTACGATGATAGGAAAACCGGCCCAAAGAATGGATGCCACGTTGGAATAGATGAATTGTGTTGCCCAATACGTCACTCCATAACCAATAACTAAATTCAACAGTCCAAAAGAGATATAAATATTGATGGCTTCACGGGAACGGGGAATAGGCCGTTTTAGGATAAATGTAATTAACAGTAGAATGATTCCTGCTGCAAAAAAACGCAATCCTACTCCATAAATAGCCGGTGTTCCTTCAATAAGGCTTTTTTTCAGGATAACCCATGTTGTACCCCAGATGAGACACAGCGTTGCGTACAAGATAAAGGTCTTGGACTTCAACAACATGCTGAAACAAAAAACTCCGCCACAGCGGAGTTTTCAATATTTGTTTTTGATGAAAAAATCAGGATTTGATTCCTTTGTGCAGCTGGACCACAATAGGACATGCCACATACATACTGGAATATGTTCCTACAACAACACCAATCATCATCGCAAAAGCAAAGTAATGAATAACTTCACCGCCGAAAAGATAGAGTATCAATACAACCAGGAAAGTGGTAATGGAAGTAATGATGGTTCTGCTTAGTGAGTCATTAATACTGTGGTCCACCATATCGCTGTAAGAGATCCGTTTCATAGATTTTACATTTTCCCGAACGCGATCCAGAATAACAATAGTGTCATTAAGCGAATAACCGACAATGGTCAAAAATGCAGCAATAATGGGCAGGGATATTTCATAATCCATAATGGAAAAAATGCCTATCGTAATTAAAACATCATGGCTCAACGCGGCAATGGCTCCCACAGCAAATTTGAATTCAAAACGGATGGAAATGTAAATAAGGATCAGCAGCAAGGCAGATACAATGGCCATGACCGCTTTACCGCTCAATTCAGCGCCAATCTTTGGTCCGACTTTATCGATGGATAAAATAAAATCATTTTGATCAGCTGGTACAACTGTGGGAAATGAATCATATAAGTGATTAACAATCAATTGGGGAAAATTCTCGGGCTGATCTTCCAAAATAGGCAGCCTTACGGAAATATCTCTGGCACTGCCAAAATGTTTGATTTCTGCACGGCTGTAATCATGGGCCCGGCCTTCGATTGACACTGCACCCATGGATTGGCGCACGTCATTCACATCCATATCTTCAATGAACTGTACGGCAACCAGCGTGCCGCCCTTAAAGTCAATACTCAAACGGGGACCGCCCTGCAGAAACAGTGAAATCAGCCCGGCCAGAATGACAGCTCCGGATAAAAAGAACGCAAAACGACTCTGGCTCATAAATTTTATGTCAGTCTCTTTAATCAGTCTCATATACTTATATACTTAATTTCTGTAAACTCTTGCGTTCTGTCATGGTATTAAAAATGGTTCGTGTTACAAAAATGGCGGTAAACATGGAAATCACAATACCCCAAAAAAGAACAGTGGCAAAGCCGCGAATCGGGCCAGTGCCAAATTGGTATAAAACCAAAGCAGCAACCAGAGTTGTTACATTGGCATCAATGATGGTTGTCAGCGCCCGGTCATAACCGGCATCAATGGCAGCACGGGGTGTTTTACCCTTACGCTGTTCTTCACGGATTCTTTCAAAAATGATCACGTTGGCATCAATCGACATACCTACTGTTAAGATAATTGCTGCGATTCCAGGAAGAGTCAGTGTTGCATCCAGCATGGCCAAAACAGCCAGGAGGAGAATGATATTCCAGATCAATGCGAAATTGGCAATGATACCGAAAAGTCTGTAGTAGACAATCATAAATACCAGCACCAACGCAAGTCCAATTAATACAGATTGTGTGCCTTTAGCCACTGAATCTGCGCCCAGTGAAGGGCCCACCACGCGTTCTTCAATAATGTTTACCGGAGCCGGCAAGGCACCAGCACGTAGTACAATAGCGATATCCTTGGCTTCATCCAAATTTGCAAAACCCTCGATCATGGTTCCGCCATCAGATATCTTGCTACGGATCACTGGTGCCATATGCACTTTTTTATCAAGAACAATGGCCACTCTGCGTCCGATATTGCCACCGGTTACCCTCGACCATGTCCGGGCACCTTCTGAATTCATATCGAGTAAAACAATGGATTGCCCCGAAGCCGAACTACCTGTGCCGCCGATTGTGGCACTGGCTTTTTCTACAACTCCCCCGGTGAGTTCTGATTCACCTTCCAAATAGAACATGCGGTACATTTTTTCCTGAAGCCCATCGATACTTGTAAATGATTCAGGAGCATCGCTCATAAGAAATTGGCCATTGGCAGCATTCAACTTATCCTGAACATCATCCATAGCCAGAATCTTCTTGATGATATATAAATTTTTCTCCGGGACACCTATATCATTTCCCAGCGCTCTTAACAGGGAAGAGAAAGGCCTATTTTCCACAAGGTTTTGATCAACAACGACAGCTGTATCAGACGTGTCCGCTGCAGCTTGAGCAGCTTGTTCGCCAAATAGATCACTGACTGAAATCGTTTTATCTTCGCTGATGGGAGCCGGAGTGTCTATAATATATTCTTTTTCATCCGTTTGAGTAAAGTCCGCCAATTCTTCACTGCCTTTGATTACTTTATCAATGCGCAGCAACATGTCATTAGTAAGTTCAGGAGATTTGATCAGAACAAATTCCAGTAGCGCTGTGCTTTGCAGTAAATCGCGGGCTCTTTCTGAGTCCTGGATGCCTGCTAATTCAACGATAATCCTGCGATTGCCCTGTTTCTGGATGGTAGGTTCTGAGACGCCAAACTGGTCTACGCGATTCTGGAGGATTTCGAGTACACGGTTAATAGCATCATCAGCCTGATCCCTGAGACTAGCAATGATTTCTTCAAGACTGCCGCCAAAATCCACATCAAAATAACGGTGAATGCGTAAGCCAGCTGCATCAATTTCTTCCTGAAAAACTTGGAAAAAATCCAGTTGTGATTCAACATCAATTTTTGTGCTGACATTTGCCAGCGCCTGTTCAAAACGTTTATCCTTATTGATAGCCAGATTGCTCACCAATGTTGGGATATCAACTTCAAGAACAATATAAATACCACCTTTTAAATCCAATCCCTGTTTAATAATCTTGCTTTCCAAGTCCTGCAGAGTACCTTCATCCCGCATGGTTTCGATCTCATCCTCAGAAAGATTTTGATATTTTACCGTCGGCCAAATGGCATAAACAGCCCAGACCAGCACCAAAATAATAATGATATATCGCGGTGTTAATTTTCTCTTCATGGATTAAATAAAATTTTTGGTTGCAAAAAAAGCTCGGGAATATACCGACCTAACTAAAGAACTTTCAAAATATATTTATAATATTATGGTCAAGAAAGCACGTTTAATGCTCTACCTACTTTGGCGAAGGCTTCAACAGCTTGTTCAAGATGATCTTTTTCCATGCCTGCGGAGATCTGGACCCGGATACGAGCTTCACCTTTGGGGACTACAGGGTAGAAAAAGCCTATCACATAGATACCTTCTTCTAATAATGCAGCCGCCATCTTTTGCGCAAGGTTGGCTTCGTAAAGCATAACGGGGACAATGGGATGATTCCCTTCTTTAATATCAAATCCAGCAGCGCTCATTTTCTTCCGGAAGTAGAGAGTGTTTTCTTCAAGTTTGTCGCGGAGTTCAGTGGTGGCTGAAAGCATATCAAATACCTTAATCCCGGCAGCAACAATTGCTGGAGCTAACGTATTGGAAAAAAGGTAAGGCCGGGAGCGCTGGCGCAGCATATCAATAATTTCCTGGTAGCCTGTGGTAAAACCGCCAGACGCGCCACCCAAAGCTTTGCCTAAAGTGGAGGTCCATACATCCACCTTGTCCATCACATTATGATACTCTGCCGAACCGCGTCCGGTCTTACCAACAAATCCAGTGGCGTGGGAATCATCCACCATGACTAGAGCATCATATTTTTCTGCAAGAGTAGTAATCTCGTCCAATTTTGCCACAAAACCATCCATGGAAAAAACACCATCCGTGGTGATCATACGCAAGCGGGTATTTTGGGCTTCTTGGAGTTTTGTTTCAAGGTCTGCCATGTCACTGTTGGCATAACGATAGCGCTGGGCCTTGCAAAGTCGCACACCATCTATTATGGAAGCATGGTTCAACGCATCAGAAATGATGGCATCTGCGGGTCCTAATAATGTTTCAAACAAGCCACCATTAGCATCAAAACATGAAGTATATAAGATAGTATCATCCGTACCAAAAAAATCAGAAATCTTCTGTTCCAATTCTTTGTGGATATCTTGTGTCCCGCAAATGAAACGTACGGAAGCCATGCCAAACCCATGCTCTTCCAAAGCCTTTTGAGCGACAGCTTTTATTTCCGGATGATTGGATAAACCTAAATAGTTATTAGCACAGAAATTGAGAACTTCACCACCTTCTTTTGTATGTATAGTCACACCTTGAGGAGTGGTTATGGTGCGTTCTTTTTTATATAAGCCCTCGGATTCGATTTGGCTTAACGTATCTTTAAAGATCTGTTTTGAATTATTCATATTTTCATGATTCGTGAGCCTATGACCTTCAAGGGCGGGATTGATTTACCGATTGGTAGATTGAGCAATCATCCATTCTATTTTTCTCCCCATTCTAAAATCACCTTGCCGCATTGTCCGGATTCAAGTACATCAAATGCACTTTGAAAATCATCGGCATCAAATTTATGTGTGATTACAGGGGATACATCCAATCCGCCACGGATGAGCTGGGTCATTTTATACCACGTTTCAAACATTTCCCGGCCGTAAATGCCTTTTATTTGCAGACCCTTAAAAATGATTTCATCCCAATTGATGTGCGTATCGTTGGGCAATATGCCCAGTAAAGCAATTTTACCGCCATGATACATGGTGTGGATCATATCCTGCAGAGCCTTAGGGTTTCCGGACATTTCCAGCCCAATATCAAAACCATTGGAAATTTTCAACTTGCTAAAACAGTCCTCAATCTTTTCTTTGCTGACATTTACCACCCGATCAGCGCCCATTTTACCTGCCAGTTCCAGGCGATAATCATTTACATCCGTCACAACCACATTCCGGGCGCCGATTTGTTTACAGATAGCGGCTGCCATGCAGCCGATGGGTCCGGCACCGGTAATGATTACATCTTCAGCTACCATATCAAAACTCAACGCGCAATGGACAGCATTTCCAAGAGGATCGAAAAAAGAAGCCACATCCGTATCAATGTCTTCGTGGACGGGCCAAACATTCCCTTCCGGAAGTATCATGTATTCTGCAAAAGCGCCGTCCCGATGAATGCCAATACCAATGGTCTCATTGCATAAATGACGTAGCCCGGCACGGCAATTTCTGCAGTAACCACAGGTAATATGCCCTTCGCCGGATACAACATCACCCGCTTTATAATGAGTTACACCCGGACCAATATCCTCAACAATACCGACGAACTCATGACCAATAACTAATGGCGGATTAATAATACTTTGTGACCATTCATCCCAATGATAAATATGCAGGTCAGTACCGCAAATAGCCGTTTTGGAAATTTTAATCAGAACTTCATTTGTTCCTGCTTCAGGCTTGGACATAACCTTAAGCTTTAGACCAGTTTCAGGTTTTGATTTGCAAATAGCTTTCATAAATAATTCATAGTAAACAGGTTCTGAATTTAACAACATCATCAATTGATTCATCACCTCTCTTGTTTCACCTGAAGACGTCCCCTAAATTCTGCGGTTTATTTTATGTCTATAATACCATAAAACCAGCACCATGACTCGCATCATTGCTCTAACCAACCAGAAAGGCGGCGTCGGTAAAACGACTTCAGCGGTAAACATTGCTGTCAGCCTTGCTGTTTCGGAAGAAAAAACCCTACTGATCGATCTGGATCCCCAGGCCAATGCCACGACGGGCTTGTCCGGTTTAATTAACGGCAAAGAAGTTAAAACGATTTATGATGTTCTTATTCGCGGTACAGCAATTAAAGACGCAATTATCAATACAAATTTTAGTCATTTAGATATTATTACTGCGAACGGCGACCTTGTTGGAGCGGAAGTTGAACTTGTGAGTATTATGGCTCGGGAATTTCAATTGCAGCAGGCGCTGGAATCATTAAAACGGAAGTACAAATTTATTTTGATTGATTGCCCACCTTCATTAGGGCTTTTAACTGTAAATGCCTTAACAACTGCCAAATCCATTATTATTCCCATTCAAACTGAATATTATGCATTGGAAGGCCTCGGGCAGCTTTTAAATACCATAAGGCTGGTCCAGCGCAATTTGAATAAGAAACTGAAAATTGAAGGTGTATTGCTGACGATGTTTGATAGCCGATTAAATTTATCCAAGCAAGTTGCGGATGAGATTAAAAGCTATTTTGGAGATAAATTGTTCAAAACAATCATTCATCGTAACGTCCGTCTTGGTGAAGCACCCAGTTTTGGCAAGCCGGCATTATTGTATGATGCCAATTCTGTAGGTGCTAGAGATTATATGGATTTAGTAGAGGAGTTATTAGACAGTGGCAACTAAACGACTTGGCAAAGGCTTGGAAGCACTTATTCGTCCGTATGAAGAAATGCAAGCTCCAGCACCGGCTGGTGTAACAGAAATTGCACTATCTAAAATTAAAGCCAATCCAAATCAGCCCCGGAAAGATGGATTGGATAATACGAGTCTTGAGGAGTTGGTGGCTTCCATAAAAGAAAAAGGGGTGATAACGCCCGTTACTGTTCAAGAATTTGATAAGGGTTTTATGTTGGTGGCTGGTGAGCGGCGTTGGCGAGCATCAAAATTAGCTGGCTTGAAAAAGATTCCTGTTTACATTGTGGAAGTAGCCGATGATGCCGAGCTTATGGAAATGGCCCTCATTGAAAATATACAGCGGGAAAACCTGAATTCGATAGATGAAGCAGAAGCTTATAAAGTATTGCAAAATGATTTCAACTTGAATCAAACAGCTATCGCCAAAGCTGTGGGGAAAAAACGGGTCACCATTTCAAATTCATTGCGCCTGTTGAATCTCCCGGCTGAAATAAAAGCCAGTCTCCGCAAAGGTGAGATAAGCGCCGGTCATGGTAGAGCTGTGTTAGTTATGAAAACACCGGCCACTCAAAATAAGTTATGGCAGCGAATTCTCAATGAAAAATTGAGCGTCCGGGCGGCGGAGGATATTGTAAAAGGGAAGTCTGCTCCTAAACCAAAGGCCGGCAAAAAGAAAATACGCAGAACAACAGCTGCTGTGCGATCGCTGGAAAATGAATTGATTACACTCTTAGGCACAAAAGTGCGCATCAGTCATAAGGATTCTAAGGGAACGATTGAAATCGAATATTTTTCTGATGATGATTTCGGGCGTATCATGGACTTGCTGCGCACTATAAAATAATTCACATAATGAAATCAAATCGTTACACGGTTCATATCGTATCGGACAATGTAGATGCTCAAAAGCGCTTCTCTATTAGCCATTTCTGGCTGTGGACATTACTTTTTATAATCGTTTTTTCATTGCTAAGTATTGGCGGTGTATTGTGGTACTATATTCCGGGTATTGCTGAATTCCGTGAAAAAGATCAGCAATTTGAAAAAATGCTTGCAGAGCGCACCCAAGTTATGGAATTGTATCGTGATCTGAATCGCCTGGGGCAGATGGAAGAAATTATTCGCAGCAATTTAAGCATTGTGGATGCAGGTAATGAATCTTCAGCGGCAGTAAAAAGTAAGTCCTTTACTATTTCTTATATTGAAAATATCCCAACCCAAGCACCGGTTGATGGATTTTTAACCCAGCGGATGCTGGACAAATCATACTTTTGGCAAAAGAATCATTACGGTATTGATATTGCAGTACATGAAGGAGAACCTGTGCTTGCTGCAGCCGGAGGAAGAGTGATTTTTTCAGGCTGGACATATGATCTGGGCAATTTGATTATTATATATCATGGAGATGATTATTTTACGCATTATGGTCATAATCAATTAAATCTCATTCAAAATCACGGTATTGTAAAAAGAGGAGATGTTATTGCCTTGGCAGGCAGTACAGGTATATCTTCCGGTCCGCATCTGCACTTTGAAATTTGGAAAGATGGTGATGCGATTGATCCTCTGGTGTTTTTTCCAGAATACAAAGAACGAGATTTGAGTGTTGAAAAAAATGGCTAAAATAAATTTTCAGAACATGAACAGTATGGTCGGACAAGATGCTGTTTTTCAGGGCGATATAAAACTTGATGAAGGCATCATTGTATATGGAACTGTCTACGGTAATATTCAGTCTAAAGGCGCTGTGCGTGTTTCAAGGACTGGCAAAGTTCATGGGGATATTTCAGCCAGCGATATCCATATTGGCGGCAATGTGGAAGGCGATGTTGTCGTGGAAAACAGGGCTGTCCTTGGCGAAGCTTCACTTTTGAATGGCAACTTAACTTATAAATCATTGATCATTGAAGAGGGTGCCCAGTTTCAAGGCCAGTGTATTATCCTTGGCAATGAAACAGCCAACGATGATTCCCAAATTGGTGAAGAGGGATTCTCATCAGGATTAGAAGACTCGCCTGAACACAATGAATGAAAACAGGGACGATTATTTCGCCCGTTCTTTTCAATATTTCCAAAAAATTATAAAAGATTCTGGTCCCGCTGCTTCAGCGTCATATTCACTCATTGGCGGTGTGTTGATTTTGGGACTGTTGGGATATTTCCTGGACAATTGGCTGGGGACAAAACCATGGCTACTTTTTATTGGTTTAATGCTGGCTTTATTTTCAGGATTTTATCAATTAGCAAAAACCGTCTGGCGTAAATAGCGTGTCTGCAATTCAATTTTCAATATTTATAGGTGTATTTTGTATGGGAACCTGGGGTCTAATCGCTGGCGGAATGATGCAATATGCTAGAGAAATTTTTCTAGGTATGATTGCACCATTGATCATAGGCGTTATTTCAATAGTATATCTTTCAATTGTGCATAAAAACTCTCCTGAAAAAGTAACCAGTGTGATAGTCAAATCATTTGCCGGTAAGATGGTATTCTATGCAGTATATTTTGTATATATTTTTGCTTTTTACACTTTTAATCCAATGCCTTTTATACTTAGTTTTGTTGGCTATTTTATAACGCTTCACATTGGTGAAGCGTTATTTTTAAGATCCATATTCAACTAGACAAAATTTATATCATCAAATGAGTGTAGCAGCTGATCAGAGCCACACCGCTGGCACGAGTGTATTAGACCAGGTTGGCGATAATATTATACACCATGTATCTAATAGTTCTTTAGATCAACCATTAATTCATTTACCGCAAATTTTCGGTATTAATTTTTCTGTGACCAAACATGTACTCATGTTGTGGATTGTTACCATTCTGCTAACCTGTGCTGTGATTATACCAGTCAGAAAATACCTGCAGCAAGATAAGCCGGTTCCCAGCGGCTGGATGAATGTTCTTGAATCGATTGTAAAGTTTTTTCGTGATTCAGTTATTCATCCTAATATCGGTTCCAAGTATAGCGAAACATGGGCACCCTTGATACTTACATTTTTCTTTTTCATTCTGTTTGCGAATGGCATTGGGTTAATCCCGGTTTTTGATTTCCTTGGAGCATTGAACCGCTTTGTATTCCAAGTCCCGGCAAGTGCTGAACACAATTTAATTAATTCTCTATTGCATGGAGGTGTTACGGCCACCGGAAATTTTAACGTAACCGCTGGCCTGGCGGTGATCACATTTTTTGCAATCATGATAGCTGGTATATACGCTCATGGATTTATTAATCATTGGAAAAATTTAGCACCACACGGCCTGCCCTGGCCAGTATATATCATTTTGATCCCGATTGAAATCATTGGCATGTTTGTAAAGCCTTTTGCATTAACCATGCGCTTGGCGGCCAACATGACTGGGGGTCACATTGCAATTTTAGCCATTTTATCATTCATGGCTATTTTTGCAGAAATGTTTCAAAGTACAGTGACAGGTTTGAGTTTAGCGCTTTTTTCAATTCCTATGGCCACAGCTATTTCAGGTTTAGAATTAATTGTTGTTATGGTACAGGCATATGTTTTCACACTGTTGTCTGCTGTGTTTATCGGCATGGCAATTAATGTACATCATTAATCAAAAATAAAGGAGAAACGTAAGATGGAAAATCTTCATTTGTTAGGAGTAGGACTGGGTCTTGGACTCATCGTGATTGGAGCAGGTATGGGCATTGGCCGCCTGGCTGCAGCTGCAGCTGAAGGTATTGCCCGTCAGCCAGAAGCATCCGATAAGATCACAGCCGCTGTTAATTTGCCCCTATTCCTGCTCGAAGGTGTAGCAATTTTGGGTGAAGTATTTGCCCTGTTGATTGTATTGATGAAATAACAATCTTTAAGGAAATATAATGAATAACCCTTTAGTCCAGCTTGATCCCGGATTATTTGTCTGGACCATCGTCACCTTTCTACTGTTACTTACGGTATTGTCAAAGTTTGCCTGGAAGCCGCTATTGAAAATGCTCAAAGAGCGGGAAGAGTTTATCCGTTCTTCACTGGAAGATGCGGAAAAGGCCCAGACAGAATTGGCAAAGCTAAATGCTGAAGGAGAGGAAATTATAAATAAAGCCCGTGCTGAAGCACAAACCATTCTTTCTGAAGGTAAAGCTGCTTCTGCAAAATTGAAGGATGAGATTCTCAACGATGCCAAAGAAAAAGCGAAATCTATAGCTGCTGATGCTACAAAACAGATTCAAGTAGAGAAGGAAAAGGCGATTGCTGAGATCAAAAGTGAGGTTGTAAACTTATCGCTTTCTGTTGCAGAAAAGCTCATTAAAAAGAATCTTTCTGCAGAAGATAATAAAGCTCTTATAGATGAATCATTGTCACATGTAAAGAAATATGAAGCTTAACCAGCGTGCAAAGAAACTCGCCGTAATCCTTTTGGAATCATCCGGGGATAATGCGGGTGCAGTTCATACATCTCTACAACAGCTAGATAATCTGATAAAGAAAAATGCGCGGTTTAGGTCATTGCTGCAATCGAAACGCATTTCCAATGATAAAAGAACTGAAATTCTGCGGGAAGTGCTGGCAAGTTCATGCCACACCATCGCCATTGAATTTTTTGGTTTGATTGCAGAAGAAAAATCTGTGCAGCTTTTTCGTCAAGTCATTAAAGCATATGATGCTTTATATAAAGAAAAAGCAGGAATTGTCTCTGTCCAGGCCCATGTTGCTCAGGAAATGGATACAGCAGATATCGATGCTTTACAGCAGAATCTGCAAAGGGCTATGAATAAAAAAGCTGATTTAAAAATTGAAGTTGATGGTCAACTACTAGGTGGAATCAAGTTGAGAATAGAAAACACGTTTCTGGATGCATCACTAAAAAGTAAATTGAATCGCTTGCAGACTGAATTGTTGCAATCCTAGAACCAAGGAAACATAATGGAAATTAAAACAGAAAATATAACTGAATTACTTCGGCAGCAGATCGAAAAATTTGATGTATCTGTAGATGTATCTGAAGTCGGTGAAGTCATCGAGATCGGTGATGGTATTGCTCGTGTAAGCGGACTTGAAAATGTCATGAGTTCCGAATTGGTGGAGTTGCCCAACGGCGTATTTGGCATGGCACTCAATCTGGAAGATGACAATGTCGGTCTTGTGCTTTTTGGCGAGAGTCGTAAAGTAAAAGAAGGCGATTTAGCAAAACGTACTGAACGTGTTGTAGAAGTCCCTGTGGGCAAAAGTATGCTAGGTCGGGTGGTGAACCCTTTAGGACACCCCATGGATGGAAAAGGTCCTATTGATGCAAAAGAGTTTCTTCCAATAGAGAGGAAGGCGTTAGGGGTCATGGCGAGACAACCGGTGAAACAGCCCCTGCAAACGGGAATCAAAGCGATTGATGCAATGATTCCAATCGGCCGCGGACAGCGCGAATTGATTATCGGCGATCGTCAAACGGGTAAAACCGCAATTGCTATTGATACAATCATAAATCAGATATATACCCACCAAACAGATGAACCCGTTTATTGTATTTACGTAGCTATCGGCCAAAAGGCATCCACGGTTGCAACCATAGTTGCCGAATTGGAAGCCAACGACGCCATGGAATATACAACGGTCGTTGCGGCCAATGCTTCTGACCCAGCACCAATGCAGTATATCGCACCTTATTCCGGTTGCGCCATGGGTGAACATTTCCGTGATAACGGCAAGCATGCCTTAATTATTTATGATGATTTATCCAAACATGCCGTTTCTTATCGTCAGATGTCATTGCTTTTGCGCAGGCCTCCCGGCCGTGAAGCATTTCCCGGTGATGTGTTCTATTTGCACAGTCGTTTGCTGGAGCGAGCTTCCAAACTTTCTGATGATTTAGGTGGGGGGTCTTTAACAGCGCTGCCGATCATTGAAACACAGGAAGGTGATATAGCGGCATATATTCCCACAAATGTTATTTCCATTACCGATGGACAGATCTACTTGGAAACAAATCTGTTCAATTCTGGAGTTCGTCCGGCTATTGATGTGGGTCTATCTGTATCCCGTGTAGGCGGTAATGCCCAGATCAAAGCCATGAAAAGTGTGGCTGGTACACTACGCTTGGATCTAGCACAATACCGAGAGTTGGAAGCTTTCGCTAAGTTTGGATCAGATTTAGATAAGGCAACTCAAGACCAGTTAACCCGTGGTGAACGCATGGTAGAAATCCTGAAGCAAAACCAGTATGTCCCTATGGATGTAGAAAAACAGATTGCCATCATTTATGCAGGTACGAAAGGATTTTTAGATGAAATTGAAGCTGATAAAGTTACTGAATTTGAAAAAGGTCTTTTTGATTATCTGGAAGCCAACAATGCCACTGAACTAAAATCTATAATTGACGAGGGCAAAATAAGCAGCGCAGTAGAAGCAAAGCTCGATGAAGCAATCACTGCATTTAAAGGAGGTTTCACCCTCTAAAAATGGCCAAGTTGAAAAATATTCGCAACCGGATCAAATCTGTTAAAAGCATTCAGAAAGTAACCAAAGCAATGAAAATGGTTGCAGCTGCTAAAATGCGCCGTGCCCAGGAGCATATGGAAGAAGCACGGCCCTATGCCAATCGTCTTTCCAATGTGATCAATCATTTGCTACCGGATGTGGATCGTGACCTATTGGAATTATTGGATGTCCGTGAAGTAAATCGTGTAGGTTATGTTGTGGTAACCTCAGACAGAGGTATGGCCGGTTCATTTAACGCAAACGTCCTGAAAGTTGCACAAAGTGAGATTGATGCAATCGGGAAAGAAAATGTGGATGTATTTTGCATCGGTAAAAAAGCGCGCGACTATTTTAAAAAGCGTGATTACAATATTATTGAAAGTCATACTGATTTTTGGAATGAGTTGAACTATAGTCATGCAATAAATATTGGTGCAGGCGTTATCAGCCATTTTACCCATCAGCACGTGGAAGAAATACATGTGGTGTACAATGAGTTTGTGAATGTGGCTGCACAATATGTGCGAACAGAAGTGCTCTTGCCTCTAGTGTTTGAAGCAGAAAAAGATCAAACTGTTGGCCGACTGTTTGAACCCAATAAAGAAGATATAGTAAAAAGCTTGATTCCGCGTCATTTGAATATTCAAATGTGGAAATATCTGCTGGAATCTTATGCCAGCGAACATGCCGCAAGAATGCTGGCAATGGAAAATGCCACAGATAACGCTCAAGAAATGATTAAAGATTTAACATTACAATTCAATAAGGTTCGCCAAGCTACTATTACCACAGAAATGTTGGAAATCGTCAGCGGTGCCGAAGCCTTACAAAACTAAATTAAGGAACTGCTATGCCAGTTGTTGGAAAAGTATCGCAAATTATGGGCGCTGTGGTTGATGTCGTTTTTGAAGATGGCCAATTGCCCGAGATTTTAAATGCCCTCGAAATTGATCGTGGGGCAGATGGAATTTTAGTGTTGGAAACAGCCCAGCATTTGGGAGAAAGTGTTGTTCGTACTATTGCCATGGATTCTACAGATGGGCTTGTCCGCGGTCAAAAAGTCGCCGATAAAGGTGAACCCATTTCTATGCCGGTTGGACCGGAAACCCTTGGCCGTTTATTTGATGTTATCGGCAATACCATTGATGGTAAGGAAGAAGTTAAAACAGCTAAACGGAATCCCATTCACCGCCCTGCACCCAAATTTGAAGAATTAACCACATCCACAGAAATGCTGGCAACCGGTATTAAGGTTGTTGACCTTATGGAACCATATACCAAAGGTGGAAAGACAGGGCTTTTTGGCGGGGCTGGTGTGGGTAAAACTGTGTTGATCCAAGAATTGATTCGTAACATTGCTACGGAACATGGCGGTTATTCAGTCTTTGCCGGTGTGGGTGAACGTACGCGTGAAGGGAATGACCTATATAATGAAATGAGCGAATCCGGTGTTATTGAGAAAACAACTATGGTCTTCGGGCAGATGAATGAACCGCCGGGAGCCCGTTTACGCGTTGGTTTAAGCGGCTTGGCCATGGCGGAATATTTCCGGGATGATGAAGGCAAAGATGTACTACTCTTTATTGACAATATTTTCCGCTTTACCCAGGCTGGTTCAGAAGTATCAGCCTTATTAGGACGTATGCCTTCAGCCGTGGGTTATCAACCCACACTCTCGACAGAAATGGGTGATTTGCAGGAACGGATTACGTCAACCAAGAAAGGGTCTATCACATCAGTCCAGGCAGTTTATGTACCAGCTGATGACTTGACCGACCCGGCTCCGGCGACTGCATTTGCCCACTTGGACGCAACATCGGTTCTGGAACGTAAAATTGCAGAATTGGGAATTTATCCTGCTGTTGATCCTTTGGCTTCGACTTCAAGAATACTTGATCCGCGCGTCATTGGTGATCGTCATTATAGTGTAGCACGGAAAGTACAGGTTGTCTTGCAGAAGTATAAAGACCTCCAGGATATTATTGCCATTCTGGGTATGGACGAACTTTCAGATGATGACAAGCTCGCAGTGACACGAGCACGGAAAATGCAGAAATTCATGAGCCAGCCTTTCTATGTTGCGGAACAGTTTACCGGTAAAAAAGGCCGTTATGTGAGTTTAGAAGATACAGTTTCCGGTTTTGAAGCAATCCTGAATGGCGACGCTGATGAACTCCATGAAAATATGTTTGCTTATGTGGGTGCCATAGATGAAGCATTTGAAAACGCCAAGAAAGCTGGTGCCTGATGATCTCTTTCCAACTGGAAATAGTTACACCGACTAAAATTCTTGATGAGGGGCAGGTGGAATACGTCCGCTGCCCCGGACTGGATGGATCTTTTGGTGTGCTGGCCAATCATAGAGAAGCCGTTTTTGGGCTAGGTGTAGGTGAAATCAAAGTCACGCAAAACGGAAAAGATCATTACCTCGCCACCAGCGGTGGTTTTGCAGAAGTTTCCAAAGAAAAAATGGAGTTATTACTGGAAACATATGAACGAGCAGAAGAAATTGATACAAGCAGGGCAGAAGCTGCCTTACAACGAGCGCAAGAACGGAAAGAAGCAAAACATATTGATGCTGCACGTAATGAAGTATCATTACTGCGGGCGCTGAATCGATTAAAGGTTTCTAAACGCTGATTTCCAGTACAATCATACTTCAGCCGCTCGTAACTTTGAGCGGCTTTTTTTTATGCAAAAATAATTAACAAATGTTTAAAAGAACACACACCTGCGGAGAACTACGCAAAGAACACATTGGCGAATCAGTCAGTTTAAATGGCTGGGTAAATACAGTCCGCCTGCACGGTCAGGTAATCTTTATTGACCTCCGGGACCGCTACGGCAAAACCCAGATCGTATTCAATTCTGAAGACTATGATGGTGATTTTGAAACGATCAAAAAGCTGTCCATGGAAGATGTCCTTTCTATCAAAGGCAAAGTGCAGTCTCGGGGAGAAAATGCTGTAAATCCTGATATGCCAACAGGGGAAATAGAAGTCATTGTTGAAGCCATGGAATTGTTGAGTGAAACAGCGCCATTGCCTTTTGTGATCACCAACCGGAACAGCGCTTTGGAAGATTTGCGGTTGAAATACCGTTACTTGGAACTGCGGACAGATGAACTCCAGCATAATATAATTACCCGTCATAAAACGTATCAGGCTGTGCGCAGTTATTTATCTGAACAGGATTTTGTAGAAATAGAAACACCTGTACTGATGAAATCCACACCGGAAGGGGCCCGGGATTTCCTGGTACCCAGCCGACTGCACAATGGTAAATTTTATGCATTGCCCCAATCTCCCCAGATCTATAAGCAGATTTTAATGATCTCCGGTTTTGACCGCTATTTTCAAATCGTGAAATGTTTTCGGGATGAGGACTTTCGCGCCGACCGCCAGCCAGAATTCACCCAGATCGATATTGAAATGTCCTTTGTAGATGAAGAGGATATATTTTCAAACATGGAAGGATTGACCAAGCATGTTTTTAAGGAAGTGCTTGATATAGAACTGCCGGACCCGTTTCCCAGAATTACTCATGATGATGCTATGGCAAAATACGGTTCTGACAAACCGGATACTCGTTATGAATTATTCCTCCAAGATGTTAAAGAATTCACGGATAAATCCGATTTCAACGCCTTTCAATCAATAGATTGTGTTAAGGCAATTGTCGTTCCGGGCGGTGCAAAATATTCACGGAAGATTATTGATGGATTGACAGACTTTGTAAAGATGTACAAAGCTAAAGGCCTAGCTTTTATGAAAGGAGAAAATGGTGGATTAACGGGCGGCATTTCCAAGTTTTTTGAAGAGGATCTGCAAAAGGAATTTATCAATTACACTGGCGTGAATGAAGGCGATATTATCTTTATGATCGGTGATGAGAAAGCAGTTTCAGAACCGGCCTTGGGAGCCTTACGAGTTGAGATTGCAAAACTTGAAGATTTAGCAGATAATAATGGTTTCAATCCACTTTGGGTGACAGATTTCCCAATGTTTGAGATTGATGAATATTCTGGTCAGTTGACCTTTTTACACCATCCATTTACTTCTCCAACGACACAGGATGTTAATGATTTAGATGGTGATCCACATTCATTAAAAGCTCGTGCCTACGACCTCACCATGAACGGTTATGAAATTGCCGGCGGATCCATTCGTATTCATTCGTCTGACATTCAAAATAAAGTATTTTCTCTACTTGGGTTAAGTCAGGATGAGGCCAAGGAAAAATTTGGCTTCTTGTTGGAAGCTCTGACCTATGGTGCACCGCCCCACGGCGGTATTGCATTTGGTTTTGACAGACTGGTCATGCTCCTGACCGGATCGAATAACATTCGGGACGTAATTGCTTTCCCAAAAACCACATCAGCACTATCACTTATGGATGGATCGCCGGATACAGTCAGTAAGGAACAATTGGACGAGCTCGGCATCCTGCTCAAAAAGAAAAAATAAATTGACCTACCAAGATAAAGTTTGCATCATTAGCGGTGCAACGGATGGTATTGGTAAAGAAGCAGCTGTAAACCTGGCTGAAATGGGATTTACACTTGGTCTTGTGGGTAGGAATTCCGAAAAAATATCAGCAACTCAACATGAGATAACAAACACAACCGGTAATGAGAACATTACTTTCTTCCATGCAGATCTATCGCTTATGGAGCAGGTTCGGCGATTAGCCGGGGAAATTCAAAACACCTACAATCGCATCGATGTATTATTGAACAATGCCGGCGCCTATATTGCAGATTTCAGAAAAACAGAGGAGGGATTTGAGAATACATTTGCCCTGAATCATCTTTCTTATTTTTTATTAACGGATTTGTTACTGGATATTATTAAAGCAACAAAAAATTCACGAATTGTCAACGTCGCTTCAGCTGCCCATTTAAACACCAACCTGAATTTTGATAAACTGCAGGGCTTCGATGGTTATAGGGGCTGGCCAGCCTATTGCAAATCCAAATTGTGCAATGTCATGTTCACGTATGAATTAGCCCGTAGACTAGAAGGAAGTGGTACAACCGCAAACTGTCTGCACCCCGGTTTTGTGAATACCAATTTTGGCAATAATAATAAAACCAGCGTGCGCATGAGTTTATCCGCTGCGAAAGCAGTTGGCGCTATCAATGTTAAAAAAGGTGCATTGACCAGCATCTACTTGGCATCTTCTGATGAAGTAGAAGGTATCAGCGGAAAATACTTCTCCAAATGCAAATCAAAGCAAAGCTCCAAACAATCCAATGTTATAAAAGATCAGCAGCGCCTCTGGTCCGTGAGCGAAGAATTTTTAAGCTGACGCTCTTTCCTTTTTCATTATAACGCAATACATTCTGGTATGAAGCATATCAAGAGTTTCCTGCTTTTAATCTTTCTTATTCAAAACCTTGTTGGACAGGTTGAAAACTGGGAGCAGAAAGCAAGTATCATGGTGGACAGCCAGATCATGGCCCGGGGAGTATCTGATAATCATGTATTGAACATCATGCGCCAGACACCCCGCCATGAGTTTATCCCAGTGGAGCAGCAGCCCAATGCCTACATGGATTATCCATTACCAATTGGTTATGAACAAACCATATCCCAGCCTTATATCGTTGGGTTGATGACATCACTTCTGCAGTTAAAAGGCCATGAAAAAGTCCTGGAGATTGGTACCGGTTCCGGCTACCAAGCTGCGGTATTGGCACCACTATCTAACGAAGTGTTTACCATTGAGATCGTTAAAGAATTAGCAGAAAGATCAGCAAAAAAACTAAAAGATCTAGGCTATAATAACATTCATGTAAAATGGGGGGATGGCTACCAGGGCTGGCCTGATGAAGCACCGTTTGATGCTGTTATTGTTACTGCAGCTCCGCCAGAGGTGCCACCGAAATTATTCGAACAGTTGAAAGTCGGTGGGCGTTTGGTTATTCCTGTAGGAAGTATCTGGCAGGAATTATGGGTCATTACCAAACTGGAGGGTGAAACCATGGATAAGGAATCGGTGATTCCCGTACGTTTTGTACCCATGGTGCACCCGGAAAAACCGATTCCGGATCAGGATTAACCAATCAATAGTGATTGATATATAGAGAAATTTTCTTCATCAAAACAGCAAAAGATCACGTTTTCCAGATGGTTATTATCTGTTAAATATTCTTGAATAATAGTTAAAGCTATCTGCGCTGCCTTCTCTTTTGGAAAATGATATACTCCTGTGCTGATATTTGGAAAGGTGATGGTGCTGATGTCATTTTCAACAGCCAGTTGCAGGGAATTTATGTAGCAATTTTTCAGCAATAATTCCTCATCATTATTTCCTCCACTCCAGATGGGTCCAACGGTATGAATCACAAATCGCGATTGTAGATGATATCCTTTCGTGATACGCGCTTCTCCTGTGGGGCAGCCGCCAATGGTTTTGCATTCAGTCAGCAGTTCCGGCCCGGCCGCACGATGAATGGCCCCATCCACACCGCCGCCGCCTAATAATGAGGTATTAGCCGCATTAACAATGGCATCCACTTTTATATCTGTAATATCACCTTGAATTATTTCAATTCTATTATTCATATTTTTCCAAGGTATAATTGAGGAGGAATTTCATTTCCTTAAACTGGATCATTCGTTCGGTTTCAGTGTCCGACCTTTCGCACTGATCCACAAAATCAAAGGGATCCCAGCCCGGTTCTTCTTTTTGCATGTCATGGATGACGGGATGATTGCCTACACGTTTATACCAGTATTTTGAATTCCAGTAATCAGGCTCCCGGCGGTGCAGGATAGCATGCCAGTAATTGCTGTCTGGATTTTCATGTTCCTGGGCGATGATATGGCAATTGTGAATGTTATCATTCAAAAGATGCAAGCCGGCTTTGGCCAGTGGCGCTGCAGTCAGTTTATCAATTTTTGCTGTTAAACTTTCATCCCATACCTTTTCAGGTACAAGTGGCGGAAGAGGATCGCGTTGTGTTAAAGTGGCAATTAAATTATCGAGTAACGGCATAATGGTCAGGTGATATTATGTCAGTTTCAGAAGTAATTTCAATCCCATAATGAATATCAAAACAATAGATATTAACAAATTTAAACGTATCGTGTTTTTTACAGGCGCCGGCATGTCCGCTGAATCCGGAGTGCCTACTTACCGCGGGGAAGGCGGCGTTTGGCATGAGTATAATTGGCGTGAATACGCCTGCCAGGAAGCGTGGGAGACAAATCCGGAAAAGGTGTTTGATTTCCACGATTTGCGTCGAGAAGAAGCATTGAAATGCTTTCCTCATAAGGGGCATGAAATCATTACTGCCGTACAAAAAGCTC
>Ga0208830_1000083_pt1 | contig 52440 bp, 47 predicted proteins | sample DeeseametaMP2634_FD_184169 | JGI IMG/M metagenome (GOLD analysis project Ga0208830, IMG submission 184169) | Marine microbial communities from the Deep Atlantic Ocean - MP2634 (SPAdes) | ecosystem: Environmental > Aquatic > Marine > Oceanic | place: Northeast of Antigua and Barbuda, North... | reverse complement strand
CTTCCCCACGAACAACCCGAACCAGCTTGCCTTGGGGCTTAGTTTTCTGGAAGTGCAATCCACGAAGAACACCTTTGGCTGAACGAGAGTGATTATCCTGTACAAACGGCAGATCTATTCCGGCCTGTTCTCTGTATCTGTCGGCCTGAAAGGTCTCAAGGAAAAACCCGCGCTCATCACCGAAAACTTTTGGCTCGATGATGACAACACCTTCCAGAGAGGTTTTGATGACTTCCACAATCAGCCCTCCGCCGCAAGCTTAAGCAGGTACTGGCCGTAGCCTGTTTTCTTCAGACCTTCTCCACGTTGAACCAGCTCATCAACGGTGATCCAGCCCTGATCAAAGGCGATCTCTTCAAGACAGGCAACCTTCAGTCCCTGACGGTGCTCAATGGTCTGAACGAACGTCCCGGCATCGATCAATGAATCGTGCGTGCCAGTATCCAGCCACGCAAACCCCCGCCCGAGCACCTCGACATTCAGCTTACCCATTTCGAGATATGCGTTATTGACGTCGGTGATTTCGAGCTCTCCACGAGGAGACGGTTTAACCGCTTTGGCGATATCGACAATCTGATTGTCATAGAAATACAAGCCCGTAACCGCGTAGTTTGACTTCGGCTTCGCTGGCTTCTCTTCGATAGAAAGCGCCTTACCCTCGCTGTCAAATTCAACGACGCCAAAGCGCTCCGGATCACTGACGTGATATCCGAAAACAGTCCCACCCTCAGCGCGGGCAACGGCCGCTTTCAGCTTGTTGCTGAAATGCTGGCCGTAGAAGATATTATCCCCAAGTACCAGAGAGGCCGGGCTGTTACCCAGAAACTCCTCGCCGATCAGGAAAGCCTGCGCCAGACCATCGGGGGACGGTTGAACAGCATAAGAGATCGCGATACCAAACTGACTGCCATCGCCCAGCAACCTCTGAAACGAAGGCATATCTTCAGGGGTAGAAATGATCAATACGTCACGGATACCCGACAGCATAAGCACTGACAATGGGTAGTAGATCATTGGCTTATCGTAAATTGGCAGCAGTTGCTTAGAGACACCCATGGTGATCGGGTGCAGACGAGTGCCAGAGCCACCTGCCAGAATTATTCCTTTGTATTGATTCATCGGGAATCCTTAATTTCAGTCATTTCAGTACATTAGCGGGAGGAGTGATCGACTTCCCACTCGTAATTATCCAGGTTCTGAAACTGCTTTCGCGCACGCAGACGGAAAACAGTCACGAAACCCATATACACAACGGCTGACAGCCAATGCCGGCTAAACAACAACGAAGGGAGAATGGACCCATAATCCGGTGCAGGCTTGTCATAGCCCAACTTACGCGCCTTTAACTCGATGTTACCCAGGCGAGCGCGGGTTTTGATCTTAATAAGGGACTGCACCGTACGAGGCGCTGCGACATAGACAGTCGCGCCCGGCACATTGCCCAGCTCGTGATCGTAAAAGTGTGAGCGGACATAACCGTCATCAGCAATTACGTCAGGGAACTCGCCAAAGCGCTTACGCCCTTCCTCACTGATCACAAAAGTGCAGGTCGCAATCACGCCTTCACGGATGTACGGCAATCGTAACCAGGCATCATAGAAACGACGCACTAACCATGGTGACTGGCTGGTATCAATCTGTGGTTCTGGTGCAGCCAGTAACAGGTTCTGTTCTTTCATACCTTCGCAGATCTGCTTAACCGCACCATCGGAGATAGCGATATCGGCATCAATGTAAAACACAGGCCAGGAGGTTATATGCTTCTCAGCTTCGTTCAGGGCATTAACCTTGGATGGTTTTGCGATATCAAGACAAACAACGGTGGGGTATTCACGTCGAACGATGTCGACGGTATCGTCACTACAGCCATTACAGGCAACGATGATGGTGTCGAGACCTTCCTGACTAATCAGACTATCCAGACAACGGCGGATCACTGACGATTCATTGTGGGCGGGAACAATGGCAGTCGCCATCTACACTTCTCCATTGCATCTGATCAGGCGACGGCCTGATCGTCCTATCGGGTAATGCTGCGCATGGTATCACGAGGCATACGAAAGAGCACCGTTCGCTCTCTGACTAACTGCGACACTCGCACAATAGTGACATTTCCCAAAGAAGGTTGGTCTCGGTATTGTTTACCGGTAGAATCACACCAACATGGAAGGGTCAGAATAGATCAATGTCTTCATATCGAGTGCAATTCAGCGTCCTGAAAAACGTAATGACAGTAGTCACTGCTCTTTGCCTGATTTCCTGCTCCATGCCCAGCACAAACATACACATCACCACCAGTCTCGCAAGCCCACTGACGACAAAAGAAGCAAGAACGGCCCCTTCTTTCAACAAAGCTCTGAACGATCTGAAGGGCTATCTGAAGTCAAGCAGTGCGGCCGACCCATTTAACCTTGAGGGTGAGACGTTCAGCTTCGACTGGTGCACTGACCGCCCCCGACGGAACAAGTCATTAAAAGACCTGGTAACCCGGCTGGAAGAAGACTCCCAGAAAGCCCGAAACTTCGCTCAACTTTACGTTATAACCGGCTCTTATGAAGCTTTTTCCGCATCACTGGACATCATCCTGGCATGGGCGAAAGACTCTACACTACTCAACACTTACCACTGGGGAGTCGATCACAGCAGTAGCTCCTTCCCTGGAATGGAAGAGGGGTTCTGTAACCGCTCATGGAATATGATGCTAGACAGTATCTGGCAAACATATGGACTTATAAATTTTAGCGAAGCGTACAGCATGCTGGCGAATTCGGGATATGCAGCAGTTCGACATACTGATATACAAACAGTAAGGTCATGGATAGCGAACGAACTGGTGCCGGCCGTTAACTCTGGATTTCATGTCTGGACCAAATTCGCGGATACACACCCCCTTTCTGCTGCTTACGAGCGTTATCGATCTGACAATCACTTATCCTGGTGCCTCGCAGGCTTAGCAACGGCAGGGCTGGCGCTGAACGACAAAGCCCTACTTGACTATGTTTATTACGGTACAGCCTACGACGACGGCGTATCAGGACCTTACGAAAACCCTTCATCACTGATCAAGCTGATCCCGTTTGCTGTAAAGTCTACCGGTGAGATATATGATGAGTCTGTGCGAGCCTCGCAACACAAAGGATTCTTCTACGGAAACTTCAGCCTGTGGGCTCTTGTGATTACGGCAATCAACACTGAGAAAGCCGGATATCCGCCAATATGGGAAAAAGAATTCACTGAAAACTCTGGATCAATCGCGTCTGCACTGGATCGCTACGCCCCATATGTAGCCAACGAGCTGACCATTAAAGACATTGAAGAAAAGACCAAGCCTGAGTTTTTCAGCTTTGTTTACCGGTTGATACTACCAATGGATTGGGTTAGAGAAGATAGAAAAGAACTCTACCGAAGTGCAGCTATGACGGGCAAATCACAGAATATAAGACAGGGCTTGGGAAGTATTGATCTGATTACAGAGCTCCCCCCAAAAACAGTAAAGAATTAAGTTTAAAGATACAGGATAGAAAATTAATGAAAATTTTAGTCACCGGCGGTGCAGGTTTTATCGGAAGTGCCGTTGTAAGACATATAATCGAGAATACAAACGATGAAGTCGTCAATGTGGACTGCCTGACCTACGCGGGCAATCTCGAGTCACTCCCAGGTGCTACAGAATGTTCGCGCTACGTTTTTGAGAAAGTCGATATCTGCAACAAAGACGAAGTTATGCGCGTATTTGAACAACATAAACCCGACGCGGTTATGCACCTCGCCGCAGAAAGCCATGTCGACCGCTCTATTGAAGGCCCTGGTGCCTTTATCCAGACAAACGTCATAGGCACATTTAACATGCTGGATGCCGCTCGCGGGTATTGGAGCGCACTACCGCAAGAGCAGAAAGCAAACTTCCGTTTTCACCATATTTCTACCGATGAAGTGTATGGTGACCTTGAAGGTACGGATGATCTGTTCACAGAGACTACGCCTTACGCCCCAAGCTCTCCCTACTCTGCCAGCAAAGCCAGCTCAGACCACCTGGTGCGGGCCTGGGGCCGCACCTATGGACTTCCTGTCATTGTTACGAACTGCTCTAACAACTACGGCCCCTATCACTTCCCCGAGAAGCTGATCCCTCATATGATTCTTAACGCTTTGCACGGCAAAGCGCTACCAGTATACGGCGACGGCATGCAGATTCGTGACTGGTTGTTTGTAGAAGACCACGCTCGCGCTCTTTATAAGGTAGTTACCGAGGGCGAGATCGGTGAAACATACAATATCGGTGGCCACAACGAACAGAGCAACATACACGTAGTGAAGACTGTTTGCTCTCTGCTTGAAGAACTCGCCCCTCAAAAACCTGAAGGCGTAGAAAAGTACGAGGACCTTATCACCTTCGTTAAAGACCGCCCTGGGCACGATGTACGCTACGCAATTGATGCTTCAAAAATTGATAAAGAACTCGGGTGGAAACCCGAGGAGACGTTTGAGAGTGGGCTGAGAAAGACAGTACAATGGTACCTCACCAATGCAAAATGGTGGCAAAATGTATTGACTGGAAGCTATAAACTAAACCGCATAGGTTAATAAGTACTTTGGTATCAAGCTCATGAACAAGAATGCAAAGAACCTTAAATTTGTTGTGTCGACAATAGGTGATCCAACGTCAGCATCGACGTATTCTGGCGTTCCATATCAGCTATTCAAAGCAATGGATAAAGCTTCCTTGATAAAGCAGCGAATAAATGGGTACGATATCAAGAAGCTGGATTATTTCTCAGGTTTTTTCGATATAAAAAAATCATTCACAAAGAAAAAACCATATCGAAATGCACTCTGGCGATTTCGCCAAGCAACAACTAAAAAGCTATCAACAAGAATAGACAAGAAATTAGCCAACCAAGAGTTCGACGTATTCTTTCAGATTGGTTGCGGAGGGCTGCCATCGAGAAACTGCCTGAAAGTTGCGCACATAGAAATTCCAATCTGCCTGGCGATGAGTGACGAAGTCTACGCTAAATCATATGGCTTCTATGATTTACCCAAAAGCATTATAGAAGATGCACTTTCCGGGGAGAGTGAATTCATTGACCAGTGTGACTTGATATGGACTAATACACAATGGACGGCTGATAACCTCAGAAAAATCGGGCTACCAGAAGAAAAATTGCTAGTATTTCCCCCATGCATTAACACCACCTCGAATAAAGCCTACCGTAAACCTGTGCTTTCTGAGCCTCGACTACTATTTATCGGAAAAGACTGGGAGCGCAAAGGTGGCCCAGAACTTATATCGGCTTTCGAGTTACTGTTAAAAAAATACCCTAAAGCTACGCTAGATATCGTCGGTTGCGAGCCAGCTATCAATAACAACTCAGCCAATGTTCATGGCTTTATCGACAAAGGAACGAAGTCTGGAAGAGAAAAACTTGATCAGATTATACGATCCAGTAATATTTTTTGCATGCCATCACAGTGGGAAAGTACTGGTATAGTATACTTCGAAGCTATGGAAAATTCCTTACCTGTAATTATGGTTAAAGGCCAGGGAAGAGAAGATCTATTCGGTGAAATATCGTTAATATTAGAAGACTCAAAACCAGAAACTATCGTATGCGCTATTGACTCCCTCATCAGCAACCAAGGCTCTACTACACGCATGACAGAGAAAGCATACGAAGCAGTGAAGAAAACATATAATTATGATAATTTTGTTCGCGTACTAACAGATCGCATCCATGCAATCCGGGAATTAAACCCCGCTGCTGTACCCAGCGATAAAAATAATTAAATAGTAAGTCCACTAAAATACAAAAAATTAAAGATGGTGCTTTTCCCAAGCACTACTTAATTTTAGAAAAGCAAGCTTTGTCGAAAGCACAACATCTAAAACAACCCACTCTATACGACATTGTTATGGCGAACAATCACTTGCATATTCCTTTGTAATAATCACGAATGGCACTCATAGAAGAACCCCTCAATAGATTCTAATGATTTCGTAACTTACTTATTATTCCTAGCTTGCCCGTTGAAACACTTTTTATCACTCTGGCAGGATTGCCTGCAACCAAACAGTTGGAAGGAACGTCCCGACTTACAACAGATCCTGCAGCAACGACGACTTCATCTCCAATTGAAACCCCTGGGAGTATGATTGAACGAGCACCAATAAAACATCGCTGACCGATATAGACGTCCTTGTGCACGAGTCGCGACATATCATGAGCCAAAATAGCTGCATCAAATGCAATATAAGTGTCATCCCCAATGTGAACGCCACGCGGATTCGTTTTATCCAGCTTAGCATTCAAAGATATCTTGACACCGCGACCTATATCCATCCCATAAAACTTACGATAGAAATTTATTCGTATATCTAAAATAAAATTTCTGAGCTGAACATTAATGAACCACCAAACCTTACCTTTACCGGCCATAAAAAAGTCCTTTAATTCGTAAAACATGATAATATCACTCGGACAGGCATGCACGCCATGCTTCACTTACTTAAAGTAACGTATTACTTGCGAAAAGTGCCAATAGATAGGTGTCCGGGACTGACCATGATGTTATCTAGCTACACAGCAGGAAGAGAAAACAACTTCAATTTAATACGATTCATTGCGGCCTTCGCTGTTTTAGTGAGCCACAGTTACGCGATACACTTTGGGTCACCTGAACTAGAGCCATTACACCACTTGCTAGACCGCAGCCTGGGCTCGTTTGCTGTAGATATCTTTTTTGTCACCAGCGGCTTCCTTATATATTCAAGCTTGGATAGAAGACCTTCACTCAGAGACTACGCCTTATCGCGGTTCCTAAGAATCTATCCCGGCCTATTTATTATGATTCTTATTACTGTGTTTGTACTAGGCCCTATCGTCACAAACCTTTCAATGACAGACTACTTTTTATCTACCCAAACCCTGGTATACACACTCAAGAATTCAATACTGATATTTCGAGCAAACTACGAACTGCCCGGTGTATTCAGTGAGAATCCCCTCGGAACTGCAGTGAACGGGTCTTTATGGTCACTTCCCTTCGAATTATATATGTACATAACACTCCCAATCATCATAATCAGCGGAAATTATGTATCCAGAAAACTAAAAGAAAACCCTGAGTATTCAATTTTACTATTCTTAGTATTAATAAGTGCCTTTCGCCACCTAGTGGAATTCAATAGTCTTTTCATTCATAAATTCCTTGTCCTAAGTGAGCTATTCTTTTCAGGGGCACTTATATATTCAATAAGAAAATCCATACCTATCAACTACTTATACTTCACCGCATCTCTGACTCTCGCACTTATCTGCATTGCAATCAATGAGACGAGCAACGTTATTTTCTCTCTCACACTCTCGTACATGATAGTATGGATATCCTACAAACCCGCCGGAGTAATACGAAGATTCAACAACATTGAGGATTATTCCTATGGACTCTATATCTATGCTTTCCCAATACAGCAGACAATTACACACTTCGATATAACGAGGAATGTTTCCACACATATACTACTAAGCTTCATATTCACCTTAGGGTTTGCCATGCTCTCTTGGAAAATTGTAGAGAAAAGAGCATTGACATTTAAGAAAAATCTAAATTGAAAGATCATATACTAGTAGATATTTAGAAAAGAACGCACTTGAAAAAAAGCCAATTCAGATAGACAACGAATTGAAGTTCTATCGTAGTCCATACAAGTTCGGTAACTGAAATTTTCATCCCTCATTTCGCCATTGATCCTTACCCTACTGGCATTAATAAAAATTGGCCTAACCTGGACTTTTTCGCATTCTAATCTGAACTTCAGCAGGCTCTCGGCATGAAGTGAATGATGGGACTGCGCATAGTCAAATACGCTTTCTATTCGTTTACCATAGGCAGTAACCGCACGTTTACTGCATATTGAAAATCGGTCATTCAAGCCACCAAACCACTGCCACGCCGGCACCCAAGCAACTGCATCTCCGCATGTCGTGGCTTTTGTCAACAAACTGACAGGAAACCCCTGATGATAGAATAGGTCAGGCCTCAGGAACAACACCGCATCGTACGCAAAGCCAGAACTCGTTACGAGCTCAGTAACCTTATGAAGGGAGTTGAGCTGATGTATGAGATTATTAAGCGACTGAAAATTATCACCCCAGGAATCACCAAAAGCTTTTATCTTCTCAAAATTCCACTCATCCAGACAGAAATCGGGCTTCTCAATACTCCCCTGAAAATCAGCAAAGTAATCGTACCAAGCAGAAGGAAAATCCCCCTTCTCTCCTGAGCGAGGATTAATCACCTCAGTCTTATGATAAAAGTGATAAAAGCACTTCAACTCAAATGACTCAGAAATCGGCTTCAGAATTTTGGATGCTAACTGCGGAAAACAGATGTTCGCAGACCTTGGAATGCCATAAAAGGCAACAGCTATACGCTTCATTAAATTACCTCTTCTGTAAAAACACTGAGAACTGACGGCGTATTTCGGAGAAGCAAAGAAGAATAGGAGCCAAACTAAACATAATCGATAACAAAAAACTCAGCACCAGATCTGCGTAGCTGTTTATCGAATAATAGGAATTTGCATACGAAACAGTGTAAACAACCACGAAGCACCACGATACTACCATGGCGAGGTCAAGAACTATCCTGAACACAGGTATCTCAACATTCTTATCGAGAATAATAAAAGTAAAGTATAGAAAAATCATTATTAGGAAGTTTATGAGTACCACCCAGGCTAAAACTACAGCACCAGACATAGCACCGTATGCAGAGCTAACTGTCAAAACAAACACAGAGACTAGTGCAAGAGTAGACAGGATCTTCGAGTTCCCTATCGAGGTGTAGGTCCACCCCACCACCGATAGAATAGTCATTGCGATACTCGCTAACGCGAGCACACTGAACACAGGAGCGGACATCAACCATTTTTCGCCCAGGACACTCCCCAGCAAGAGTTCCGAGTATGCACTCGCCCAAAGCATGGCCGGGCATATCAGAGATACTAGTAGCACCATTACAGTTCGCACTACCGATCCAAAACGGTCGTTTTCGTGATGGTAAACCTTACTGAAGTGAGGAATTATCGCCCCACCAATGGGGGACAAGAGCTGCATGGAAGGAAGCATCATAATCGATACTGCCATCGCGTAGTAACCAAGAACTTCTGGATTCTGATGATAGCCGAGCATCCATTTATCGATACTCTTGTTTAACACATTGACTATCTGAAAAACAATTATATAAGCTGAAAAACCCATAATGGTCTTAGCCATAGTTGTATCGACAAAAGGAACTCCCGGCACCCAACCGGTTGCAACAACTACAACGGTGGTATGAACCAATTGCCTTATAACAGGAATTGCCACTAGCGCCCAATACTCTCCGCCCAGGTATGCAATATATACAGACCCAAGAAGGCTGGAGACAGCGGCAATAATTTCAGCTATACCGTATATATCCTGGCGGTGAAACTTCTTAGTTAATGCGTTGTGCTGACTCCCAATTGATGAGAAAAGAATAGAGAGCGCCAGTACGGAAAGTATGAGTATCAGCCTATCATCTTTAAACACCCAGGCAGCCAAAGGCGAAGCAAAAATCACAACACATGCAACACTCAACCCCGTTATCAAGGCGAGCCAGAAGCTAAGTGTTAAATTACGTTGCGTCACCTGCTTCGATTGCAGTGTATATGTTGATACGCCTCCGTCAGCGAAAGCACCAACGAGAAGAATAATAGGCGTCGCAATCGCTACAAGGCCAAAGTCTTCCGGGCTAAGAAACCTTGCCAGTAATAACGCCCCAAAGAAACTAGCCATAAGACGCGCCAGCCCAGAGCCTATCGCTATCCCAGCACTTTTCACCGCAGTATTGGCATTCGTCCGATCATTATGGGCCCAGATCGGTAAACTACTTTTCATACTACCGCCTGTTTTGTCCAAAGCAAGCTCTACCCATACGCCCGAGCCACAAAGGAGTAACGGCATAGAGCAGTGGCTTACCAAAACGTAAACCGTCACCAAGGAAGCGTAATGAATAACATGCAACCACTATTGCCTGCCACCGCCTACCAGATTCAATCAGTGTATATACACTTTCAGTAAAATGACCTGACAAGTTATTATCTGCAGCTTTCCTGCCAGTCCCCTGCTGCGCAAGTATTGTATCGTAAGTCACTGGCTCTTCTCCGCGGCGCTTTCTCGCTAGATTCATTACCTCTGTTAAGTACTCGATCTTTTTCTGCCGATTTACTTTAGTTATCGATTTCGGGTTATATCTGTAGTAGTAGAGAGCCTCACCTACGACCCTCATCGGATGTTTTTCAGCTATCCGGTATATGAAATCTATACCTTGTCCAATTCTAAGTTTCTCATTAAATAGATAGAGCTTTGCAACGTCAGCTCTAACCATTGTAGTGGGGTCGAGTTCTGGCAAACGATAGTTTCGAATTTCCTCTGCGCACTTCTCAGAATTCAGTTCTCTTGCCTTAGGACAAACCACTTTACCGTTGATAATCAAAGAATATCCAGACTGAACCAATACAATTTCTGGATACTTCTTGAATTCTGCAATGAGTCTCGAGACCCTATCTATTGCACTAACATCGTCAGAGTCATTAATTAGAATATATTCGCCTTGCGCGTCACTTATCAATTCATTCATCGACGCGGCTTTACCTCTATTTTCCCGATATTTAACGTAAACTCTTGGATCGGTATACTTTTTAAGAACTTCTAGAGTCTCATCCGTCGAGCCGTCTACAAGTATACGAAGTTCTATATTTCTGTATGACTGTCGCAATATCCCATCTACAGCATCCGATATGTAATTGGCATCATTGTATGTACTCATCACAACTGTCACTAGTGGGTCTTTAAGTAGCATAACGGTTACCAGTAGCCTCATGTAAATCTTCAACTGGGGAAGGAACAATATTGCGAGACAATACTTTTTGTCGTATTGCGTATCCGGACATCAAACCTATGAATAAATATATAAGCGGCTGAGCTCTATCAAAAAATGCGACTGTAACTCCCGCAAAGATCAAAGCGCAGAGAGCGCAGAATATTAAGTAGACATATTTATCTTTTGTGGTTTTATAAACAGTAAACACAAAGTTAGTCATAGTAATCCAGAACACCGCCACTAAAAACAATCCAACGAGCCCATTTTGGAGCGCCATTGTTAGCCAATAGCTGTCTATGCTACCTGACATCCACCAGGGCCGGCTCCATTCACCAAACCCGATCCCAAATACTTTACTACCCATCACGTCATCCCAAGCAAATTGCCATTGCATATAACGAGCTTGCGCTGTATCAGGGTTGAGAGCAACAAAATTCATCAGAAATCTAATAGCTCCTCCAGGAACTACAACTTGAATAATCATTAAGGCTAGTATCGAAAAGCGCAATGCATACCTGTGTATATCAGGCCACCGGCCAGTCAATTTTTCCAGATATATTAGAGCAACCTGTATGCCAATCATCGCAAAACCCGCAGACGTCATTGCAGTATATCCCGCTACCACATACCCAAGCGTTAGAAAATATCTCCAAAATCCGGTGTAAAAGTACCACGTGAGCACAGCAACACTCATCGCAGTAATAGAGAAAAGGATTGGATGAGAAAAGACGACGCTAGAACGATGAACACCATGCCGAAAATAACTTTCACCCAAGAAAGACTCCGCATATGTTCCCGCGAGCTCGGCGGCCCAGACATGCGTGAGCCTGATGCCATCGATACTTTCTTTTAACGCGAAAGGGGCCATACATAAAAATGCTAATGCTACTAGTGTTAATGCCCACTTAAAAGATATCCGCCCCCCGAACAGACAGAGCTCCCGTCCTATCAAGTAGACGACCCCAACTTCCAAAAAACGCATCAAACCCGACTGCACTCCCGCAACCCCATGAACGACAACGAATGACACCAAACTCCACAGACAAAAGATAAATATCCATTTTTCAAAAGGTTCATATCTAATATTAAGAAATTTTTGAAAATTTATGACTGCATATGACAACAAAAAAATTCTGTAAGACTCAAGTCGAATTCCAGATATCTCGAAATATGCCTCATTTGGAACAAGACACAGTACAAACAAGATCAAATAAGCAAGACTTCCTTTATACATAACTAACCTGCTGAAAAGACAAGTGAAATAGCATGAATAGCACTAATACCCTTTTATCCACACTGAACGTTCATCAAAAACCTTTTTCCACTCAGCCGCTTCGACAGAACCACGCTTTAACAATGTACTTTCGATAACCTTGTTAAATGAATAGAGCCAGATAAGTGAAATATACAGCGACTTCAACAGGCCTTTATCATGGCGTTTTATCAGCTCGACTTTCCCCCGCAACAACTTGATTTCTTTTGCAGCAAGGTTAGCGTGACTGATACCGCCATGATGAATCAGGCGTGCATCGGGTGTCACCGTAGGCTGATAGCCCAACTTCTTTGCTTTGAGGCAGTAATCCGCTTCTTCTGCATACATAAAGAAACTGGTATCCAACCCACCGAGTTTATTCCAAAGTGCGCGGGTGGTGAGGAAGAAACAGCCAGAAAGGATGTCAACTTCCTTCACCGTATCGCGGTTCCAGCAGCCGTAATTTGCTTTATTAAACAGGCAGCTTTTGCTGAAAATTTTGCTAAGCCCTAGCGCACTCGATAACAGCGTACCGAGATCATGACGCGCCCAGGCATGCTGAGTATTCAATGAGAGATCATTGTTGAGCGTCACCCCGCCCCAGATACCTGCATCAGGTCGCTCGCGTGAGAATTGCACGAGCTTATCAATAGCGCCGTCGAGCACCAGAGTATCGGGATTCAGCAGAAGTATCAGATCGCCTTTCGAGCGATCAACACCGAAATGTACGCCGCCCGCAAAACCCAGGTTACCGCCACTAGCGTACGACTGAACCTGAGGAAAAGCTTCCTGAACGGCCTCCAGAGAGCCATCCTTTGAATCATTGTCGACCAGAATCACTTCGAAATTGGTGTCTTCGGTCTGTTCGTACACTGAGCTTAGTGCTTTGAGCGTATGCTCTTTAGTGTTGTAAGAAACCAGAATAATACTGAGTTCCGGATTACTCATCGGGATTCTCCATTAAGGGTAGGGAAAATCTGGCATGCACAGGGAAGTGATCCGATCCGTAGCTGTCATCCACAACATCACTGCTTAGCAGATTCATGCCTCGGTAAAAGATATGATCTATCCCCACCAAGGCCCCCAGAAATGCATACCATCGCTTCTCCGCCGGAAACGTTGCAGACGAGTTGAGCATTCCTCCTGGATCGGCAAGCACAAAGTGACGGCGTAGTCGATATAGGGATTCGTTGTACTGTGTGCTGTTGAAATCTCCCGCAAGGATTGCAATCGGAGCACCGGCTAATTCTTCGATGGCTAAGTCAATCTGGCGTTGCTGCTCACGGAATCCAGATTGAGTAATACTGCGACTGAAGCGACTCGTGAGCAATTCAACATTCTGACCTCCGACCTGAATAGAGGCACGAACACCAGCATCAGTAACCCTCGCATTAGTAATCTCGTATGCAGATACTATCCCTACCGACTTAAAGCTGTACTTGCTTTGAGGAAAAGAAACAAAGCAACCCGCAAGTTGATCAGAGTAAAGAGCTTCAAACTTCTCGATATCCCCGAACTCCTGAAGGAGAATTAGCCCATATTTCTGGCAGTCAACCAGTTCTGCTATACGCTCGAACTCCTTGTTGTGCCCTGTACGGCTATAAGTCACGACATCCAGCTCCAACATGGGCTGACCTTCTGAAACTCGGACATCAAGGGTGCTGTTAGAGACCATTGAAGGGAGCACCAAGGGTAGCAAAACTGAAGGCAGTGTAATAATCAGGCTCAGAATACGCCATGCAGTTGATCTGAGGAGACTAAAAGACAGGAAAACACCGATTACGGCTAACAATGGAACGTAAGAACCGAAGTAATTTGTAAATCGAAACAGCACGAACGCATCGTCAAACATCCCGAAAAGCGCCCAAATCGCCAACCACACAAGACCAGTTAGCGCTGCCAGGCCAAAGAATGTAGCCGTTGTAACGGGTAACCTAAGATTTTTGGAGAACTTCACCATGCATATCCTTATACAGAAAACGGTCCAAACCGAAGGCCGTAATCCACTGACAAGGCGCTAACATACACAAAACGAACAACTTTTTCCCGGGGTTTTTGGATATCAGCGCGCACGATCTAATGAATGCTACTTTTGTCAAGTTAACGGAAAGCCCGTCCCCAGCCGAGATACGACGTGTCTATTATGTTAAGAATCGTGTCTGCATATGGTGAGTCGACTGCTAACTGTCTAATATATGATCAAACACTGATTTCGAAGGCATCGAATGCGTTACAAGTATGTCTGGTTCCTGCTATTTACCTGCCTCCCGGCTTTTCAGTCACAGGCTTACAGCTCAAACCCTGTCGTCCAGGGGCTATCCTCAGGCCTACCTCCTGCCCAGGCAATAAGGGAAACATATGCCAAACTAGCCCCGCTACCGCTGTCTGAAACGCTCGAAGCCGCCTTTGCTTCCGGATTATCGGTAAAGGAGGTCGTGGAATCAGCACTCTCCATCGGTTCCAGTGCAAAACATGCCCTCATCGAGTGTTTTATCGCAGGTACTAAACGACAATCAGATTTGTCACAAATAGCCCTCGAGGCCTCACTTCTGGGCGTTCCCGAAGCCGTAATTACGGAAGCTCTTGCGGAAGTTGTCGGGGCTACAGCTGCCGGAGAGCAGATAGCTCGAGCAAATATACCCAGCTCCGCCGGTCAAAGTGGCAATTCCTCCTTGGTCGAAACTGTCCCAAATGCAATTGAACAGCCTCCTGAAGTCATCCCCCCTCCTCCCGCGACAGAAGGCGACGGTAGGATCAGTCCAGACTCGCCGACAAACCTGACAAGCACCGGCCTTCTGTAAGTCTGGCTCGTTTTGAGCATCATTTGTCGTTAGAATCGCGCCAACTCTCAATCAAGGAAGTGCAATGCGCGAGTGGAAGAATTTCCGTCGTCTGGTGTTTATTCTACCTATCCCATTCGGCCTGAACACCGAATGGGCCTGGTTGGCGGCGTCCGCTTGTGTGTTCTGGCTACTGGCAAGGCATTACCAGTCACTACTCAAAGAGCAGCAGGAAGACCGACTCCCCTCCCTTCGGTTACCTATTGCCTTTAATCAGTCACGCCCTCTTCTGCTAGCGCTTATCGCCCTGCAGGTCTGGAACCTTGTACAGGCCATATTTACCAGCCTCAGCCCTTATGACTCCTGGCTTTCATTCTATCAGGGCGTCAGTTACACCGCCTTCTTTGCGTTATCGCTCTTGCTGATCAATACACGCGAACGCGTAAAGCAGATCATCTGGACCATCATCGCAGCAGCGACCGTACAGGCCGTTTACGGCACATTTATGGTACTTTCAGACGTGGAGTGGGGTTTCTTTCAGCCCAAAGTGGCTTTTCTCGGCAATGCCACAGGCACCTTTGTAAACCGGAATCATATGGCAGGTTATCTGGAAATAGCTGTCGCACTGGGCATCGGCTTCATTCTGGCGAACCCTACTCACTACACCGGCAATATCCGCCAACGCATTCTCCAGTTTGTTGAGATGCTCACCGGCGAAAAAGTACTACTGCGCCTTTTGCTCGCCATCATCGTGATTGCTCTGGTGATGACGCGCTCACGTATGGGTAACACGGCATTCTTTGCCAGTATGATTACGACAGGGGCAATGGCGCTTTTCTTTATGCGTTATAAGACCCGCGCAACGGTCGTACTGTTAAGCAGTATGCTGATTATTGATATGGCCATCGTCGGCACCTTCTTCGGCGCAGATGAACTGATAGAGCGACTGAAAGACACCAGCCAGGACACTGAGAGTCGCGATGAGGTGGCAAGAGACACCTTTGACATGTGGCTGGAGTACCCCCTGACCGGCACCGGCTCCGGAACTTTCACCCATGTTTATCCCTCTATGAAGAGCGAAGCGGTGGTTACTTCGCGGATATACAACAATGCCCACAACGATATCCTGCAGTTTCTGTCAGAATACGGCCTTCCGGCCTTTCTGGTGCTTTGTTGGATCGTAGGGTATGCTCTGGCGAACGTTGTAAATGCGATGAGGAAGCGTCACAGCCACTTTGCCAAAGGTATTGGCTTTGGCAGCATGATGGCTATTATTGCGCTGATGATCCACTCAACAGTGGACTTCAACTTACAGATCCCTGCCAACGCCATGATGTTTATGCTGGTTCTGGCACTGTCGGCGATATCCCGCTGGACACCCCGTAAAATTCACAGGGACCGGAGAAACGTCTGATCCCCCCGAAGGTAGCTCTACTTAATGAAGTTCAATATCACCAAGCTCACTCTGCCAGTTAACGAACTGGGCCGGGATTTTGTCGTTGGCGACATCCATGGTCATGTCTCGAAACTCAGAGAGCAGCTGAAATCACTGAATTTTGACCAGTCGCAGGACAGGCTTATCTGTGTGGGTGATCTGATTGACCGCGGCCCGGAGTCTGCACAGGCGCTCGACCTGCTGGACGAACCCTGGTTCTTCTCTGTGATAGGTAATCATGAATTTCTGATGCTTTCAGGACTGAAACACCAGAACAGTAAAGATCGCCTGGTGTGGATTCAGAACGGTGGAGACTGGATTGCCAGCGCACCACGAGACCGTTGGGATCATTGGTTTACAAAAATTGAGTGTATGCCAGTAGGTATTGAAGTCACTTCGTCCAGTGGCCGTAAATACGGCATTGTTCACGCAGATTACCCTGCCCGTGACTGGGCAGACTTTGATCAGTTCAGCGATGATGATCTGCAGCGGTGCATCTGGTCCCGGGAAAACTTCCGCTCTGAAGCGAAACACACAGTCAAAGGTGTTGATACCATCTTCCATGGGCATTCCGTCTCTGATGGCAAACTGGAACTCGGCAACCGGGTGTATATTGAGCCCGGCGTATACATGGGCGCAGACTTCATTATCCACCGCTTAGACTGAATGTCCTAAATGTAGACTACCGTCCATAACTGACTAATTAATCATCAGATCAGTCTTGGCAGGCCACCAGATTCTGGTAAACTTCGCCTGAATCCAACTTTCATAGGGTTCACAAGGAGGCGATATGAAAACTCGTAAGCTCGCAATCGTTGCAATGGTCGCAGCAATGGCGATGCCACTGGCAGCAAATGCTGGAGGCGGTCATGGCGGTGGTCACCACGGTGGCGGTCATCATGGCGGCGATAAGGATTTCTGCGATCCTGGCAAGATCACAACCGACACCGGTCTGACACTGAGCGAACTCTTCGCTCTGTTTCTTGAGTGGTACAACGATAACCACGCCTGATCGGTAACGACGGCCCCGGAAGTACAGCAGAGGCCGGGCTGATTTCAGCTTTAACGCAGAGCAGTATTCCGGGGAGCGTCAGCTCCCTTTTTTAATTGGCCAACGCCAGGCCTTTATCAGAAGCGCCAGGTAATCCCTGCACCCCACACCTGAAAGCTGACTAACCCTGGGGCCTCGTCGTTAGACTTCTGCAGGATGCCCAGATCGGTTGACGACATGTAGTTCTCATAACTCGCAGTCAGGCTGATCATATCAATCTTCAATTCAGCTTCGACGCCAAGAGACGTCGCGCCATAAGATGACAACCGGGCATCCGACGAGCTGAACTCATTGTCTGGCGGATCCTGCTCCAACCTGTAGAAACTGGCTTCGGTCTGACGGTAATAACGCCACATGGGTGCTAACTGAAAAGTGGTCATCGACCATAGTTGCCAACTCTGGACCCATTTTGTCGTCAGGCTTTGAGACCTGATTCCCCAGTTATCGGTGTACCAGACGTAATCAAGATGCAAAGCAGCGGCACGGCCGGCGTAAAGATACTGGCGATAACTGATATTGGCGGTTACCTGATCACGGGTGCTCGGTCGCCGGTCTTCAAACTTGTATGGGTCTGAAAGGTAGCCGCTGTGCCGGGTATAACCAACACCGCCCTGTACAACAATACGCCGATTGATCACCTGCGTTACGCCTTCATAAATCGACAGGCTCCGCTTCTTAGCGTCTGTTGCTTCCTGGCGCACTACCGAAATTTCGGGGTCGGAGGGATTAATCGTGTCATTAGACATCGACCAGCTTCCCTGCAGCGTCGTCGACTTATTACTCAATTCCAGTGTCCCATTCATCCCAAACGCCAGAGATTCATAGTCATTTTCACTGGAAGAGGCCAGCATCAAGCCCAGCGTGCCTTCACTGAAATAGTGTGTCGCGGAGAAACTCCCCTGGGTACGCTCTTCGTCAATAGTCGCCCCTGAGGTTACCAGCACACTCTGCCCATCCTCGTTTTTGTAGGTCTGCATCGGTGAGGCACCACTGAGAGTTTCATAAACGAGTTCTGTTTCGAGATACCAGCGACGCCCTACCGGGGCAGCAATCCGCAGTTGATTGACATCAATTGAGAACCTTTCAGTCACCGGATACAGAGTTCGCTCTGCCGGAGAGTCATCTTCCTGATATTGGGACACCCGGACAGCCACCTCACCATAGTCAGGCTGGACAGCTGAGTGGGCATTCTGAGAGAGGGGGATAGCCGCCAGTGCGAGCGCTCCGACGGCCTTCATTCGGGAGGATGGCCCCTGGTCAGTTGCAGCCACAACCACCTCCGGCGGCTTTTCCACCACCACTGGAGCCTTCTTTACTGAAATAGATATGCGTATCGAGTGATGACTTCAGAGGATCAAGATCCCACTTCATCACATCATCAGCTAACTCGCCACGCTCCCAGGGCTTCACATTTGCGCACCCGGCAAGCAGGCCGAGTACTAACAGAGAGGTCAATATACGAATCATTTCACCGGCTCTTTGAGCAGTTTATCGACTTCTTTCTTGATTTTTTTCATATCTGACGGCTTGAAGCCCTTGTGGATGTATCGCACGACACCTTCACGATCGATAAGAACGGACGTTGGCATACCCATGACGTTATATAGCTCTGGCGTTTCTGAAGCCGGATCATAAAGGACCGTATAGTCGACAGGAAAGCTGTCTAAAAATTCCAGGCCTGCATCACGATCCTCATCGAGATTAACCGCAATCACCTCAAAGCCTTCATCTTTCTTTTTGTTGTAGAGCTTATTCAGAAGCGGCAAAGACTGCCGACATGGGCCACACCAACTCGCCCAGAAATCCAGATAGACCACCTTGCCCATATGTTCGTACAGTGAGCCACTACCTTCACCATCGAGCGTATCCAGATAGACATCTGGGGCCGGTTTGTAGAGTTCTGCCGCGCTGACTACCGGTGAAACAGAAAACAACGCTACAAGTGCAGCGCCGGTAAAAGCTTTAGCAAATAATTTCATATCGAATACTCATACAAATATATTGAAATTTGATTCAGGCACTGAGAATTGTTTTGCCAGTGAATGTTCAGATATTCCCAACAACTTCCGCAACTCAGCATTTACGTGTCCAGGGTTCAGTATTAGTCCAGAATCACTAGCCTTGCCAGTTTGCGGATCAATCTCCAGTCCATTAAAGTCCGAAGTGGTGGCACCAAAGGTGCGCCCCCCAGTTACATAATCATCACCGTGAATAACCAGCATGCTAGTGAGAGGCCAATGATCTTTGCCTGCACCCGCATTGTAGTACGGTGTCCGCCCAAAGTCCGAACCTATCACCACCGTTGTTTTCTCACGAATTCCCAGGTAATCAAGCGCAACCATTAGATAGTGAACACCCTCAAAAAGCTGCCCTGCCAATGAATATGCTGTTGAATCATGTTCGCCATGGGTATCAAAGCCGTGGACATGCAACGTAGCCCCTGCGGCCAGATCAGCCTTAAATGCGGCAGCCACTAGTTGGGCTTGTTGCTTTAACCCATCTCCCTGCCCAGCAGTCCAGTGATCTTCGAACGAAACATTACTCTGCAGTTCAGAGAGAGGAGATAACAACTCCTCCAAGTCTGCGGAAGCGCTCCTAACTCCAAAAAGCTGGCTAAGTTGTTCACGCTTTCGTTGTAGTGGCTCCGAGGAAATTTGCCTCTGTAATCGCTCTTGCTGTGCACGAAATATCTTGGCATAGATATCTTCAGCACCATCAGGCAGATAGTTTTCTGTATTGCTGATTCGATTTGGACTCGAAATCTCAGAAAAAAAACCTACACTTTTCGCTCTCGCTCTTGCTACTACATAACCAGTGTAATCGAATCCACCATTGCTCAAGAAGGCCATTGGCAAATTTACAGAGGATGGGCTGACGGTGGCCGCAAACAATGCGGCGAGTGCAGGATGGCTTACATCAGAATTTCCAGACCATATATATCTAGAACCTGTATGGTGATTGTTGGTTGCCGTATCAATTCCGTTGATCACCGTCATTCTTTCACCATACGTAGTAAAAAAACGATCATACTGAGACTCAACTAATGTGAGTACCGTCTCATCGGATGAAACCGTATCAGGAATTGAACTCCACTGAATGTCACCAACCTTTTTAGAGGGATCAGGGTTAACATTATTTGTATTACCTTGATTTAAGACGCCCTGCCTATGACCATATGCACCGTTCGTTCCCTTTACATCACAAATAGAAGTAGGGTCCCAGCCGCCACCGGCATTAACCATTACCATGTAACGGCCACCAACGGCATCAGCATGTGACTGCCCGCTCAATAGGGGGAGGTTTAATGCCAGGCCACTGGCTGCGATTGATCGGATAAAGTCACGGCGCTTCATACGTTAACCTCATTCATAATAGAATCGCGAGTCTGATAAAAGGTAGACCATCATCGCAGTCCACGCATGAATGTTATACGTCTCGTCCGCCACTAACGGATATGCCAGAGTATCTGACGTGATAGCACCATTACTATCGAGATATCTGGTTGCTCGACACTTTAGGCCCGCACCTGGGTCAGATGACTGATACCCATTTAGAATATCCAGATAGAGCGAATAGGCGACATTAATTTCATCACTATCCCTGGCAAGTCTTTCTCCAAAGAAAATCCAATATAAACGAACTATCGCGTCTTTTATCGCTGACACATTTTCCGTGAGTTCAATCCCGCTATCATCAAACGGAAGCTGGGAATACTCCAGGCCAGGGAATAGTTTCCGGTCACCTGAAGGCAGAGCGAAGTCATAGGAAGTCGCAGTACACGCCATCTCAACTGCCAGACGCTGTTGCATTGCCGCTACGATTCCGCTAGGGGTCTTAAGCTCTTCAGTCACATCATCCGAGTTTATTCCACCATACATAACACGGTTATCTACAGAGTTTAAATCTCCCCATTTAAAACCAACCACTGACTTCAATTTTCTCTGTAACTGCTCTGGTGACAGCAACTGCGACGCTCCAATTGCGCGTTTCAACACCTCGTTTTCCAGATTCACTTCTTCAGCCCGGTACTGAGACGACATCATGATCGATTTTACAACTGACTTAATACTCCAGTTGCTACTAACCAAAGTCGATGCCAGCTCATTAACCCATGCTCTCTGAACGTTGAATGCATCTTTTTCTTCTTGGGTAGAGCTATCATTGGGGCTTGGGAGCAGCGCTTGGCCAAAAATGCCTTCGTAAATAATCCGAACCATTGCACGCGCATACCTGGGATCATCCACAAGCTTGCTCCCAAGCCACTGAAGCATTCCAGAGGGAGGTAGTTGCTCCGGATCAAAATCGGGGAAGTTTTCTCCCGAAAAACCGGGAGGCAAGATAGTTTCAGCATCCCATACATTTCTGAAATTTCGATTCGCTTTGATATAGCGACCGACCTCGGTCCAGTTTTGAAACAATGACGCAACTGGATCCATAATATTGTGACAGACCGTACATTCAGAATCTGTCATGGTAGGAACCTCTCCAACGCCAATGCCTGCAGAGTCGCTTCGATTCCCACCATTGATCGCCATAATGTCTGTGTCCAGGAAGTAATCAAATACAATTCTCGCACGGTGCCGATTTACGTTAGTTGGAGTTGTTGGATATCGAATCAGAAACCATGGAGTCGTCAAAACACCTGCGTGTTGAATACCACCACTTTCATAGGCCAAATCTTTAGTTATTCTTGCGGGCCGGAAGTCATTAGGATCATAGTAAACCGCTTCTTCGCCACCGGCGCACACTGCCTCATCAAGAACCTCGAATTCTCCTCCTTCGAGAAGCTCAGCTTCATAAATCTGCTGGCTGTACCAGTTAACCATCGTGTAGTCAGCCGTTACGAGCTCGGTGATCGGAAGATTATTTCTTGCCAGGTATTTAACGAGCTCAAGCGGCTCTTTAGCCAGTGAGTCATTTACGGTGTCGTAATAACAATTCCTCATGGTGGAATTGTTGTAGTTCCTGAAATTTTCACGGTTGGGGTAGTCATCGAGCGCTAATCCATAGATCGCCGCTCCCCGCTTGACTTCCGCAAGATATTTATTGGTCAGAAACTTCTTATTAAACATCTCCGCAAGAACGTCGTAGAACGCATCTGTGCTCAGGATTCCATCGATAGCCGCACTGAGCGCTTCTTCTTCAGAGGTAGCAACGGCGATACTGGCGGTGTTTGAAGGCAGTGCGCCAGATAGCTGCAGGCTAGCGCGACGGAGTGTAACTTCTGCCGGCTCGGTCGTGATCTGCTGGAGGGTGATTTCGGTTTCTTCGATGTTCTGAACGTTGAAAGCGTAAAAGATGTATTCGGCGGTGTCTGACGCGCAGGTGCCACTGCACTTGCCGACGTTGCCGATTGGCATGGTACGTTCGATCACGGAAGTAAGCTCGGCGATATCGCCACAGGTGGCACAGCCAACCAGAGAGCTACCCGCGGAGGTGCCGTTACCATCGAGAGCATGGCAGCTGGCGCACTGCTCGTTATAGGCGTCTTGACCGGCGAGATTAATCAGGGTGCCATCAGCCAGCTCAATGCCGTTAGATTCGACTTTAAGCTCGTCTGTGTAGCTGTCTTTACAAGCGCTAAGGAAAAGGGAAGCTGCGACAACCAGAATTACGCTGATAACCCGATTCATGTATTTCTCCCGCTATAAAGCGTGTGCTGTGACTACCAAGTTGTCCTAATGGTAGAGCTAGCCGTCAGTCTGTGTCGCTTGACCCTGGCTTTATCCTGTTACGTTTCGTTTCTGCGATTTCGCGCAGTCTGGGGATATTACCAAGGTTATTGAGGCCATAATCCGGGCCGCATCACAGATCTGAAATCATTGTTATTGTTTTCTGTGAGTGTCCGTAACTCTGGCCGCAAAAATACCATAATCACGTAACCGAATGTAGGCCTGAGACGGCATAGAACGGGGGATGTAGCGTTTTGTGATCTACATCCAGTTTTGCCACTGAATCCACACATGGCTCATTATGTCTTATCTTTGAATTGATATAAGCGTCAACTCTTTCAGCCGACGAGATAATAAGCAAGCCAGATGCTGGTTTATACCGTGTATGTAACGACTGAATTGAGACGTTCCGTCAGGGGAGTATATGGAGACCTTTTTTGGTGCATAAATATCGTTTCGTAAAGAAATCTCAACATGCATCATTTAACGCCAAATAAGACATTTACCGCCATTATATTCTATATAAAACCTGATCGTTTATTGAACGATATATTAATTTTAAAATATCACTCTACGAGCCATTTATTTTCCTGATGGCTTGTAAAGATCCAGATTTTATGGGCTTCTGAGCGCCAACTGAACAAAAAACGATCATATTAATTTATTAGATCGAAAATGTACGAAATCCGTTGACAATACGACCGAACACGCCATACTATCCGGACTATCAATGGCCTGAATTGATACATAGATTTCCGTGCACATTTATTGTGTTGGTTTGTCGGCGCACGAGGAGTGCCGGCATTGCGGCTCCCACAGGAGCCTTTTTTATAACTGGTTAAACAGAGACAGACGACTGATTGTCGTATAGCTCTGTTGAGCCGCCTCCAGCAGGAAGGTTTGCAGACTGAGTCGACTGACGGCTTCTGCAAAATCGACATCTGAAAGCTCTGACAACACTTCCTGACTGACCAGTTTCACATCGGCACTCAGACTTCGCTGATTCTCAACAACGTTGAGGCGAGCACCTAATTGACTCCGCACTTCAGACACCGACGTCTGCGCATTCGCCAGATTAGTGAGCGTGTCTTCGATCAGGATATCAAGTGTAAGTGCATCTTCGGGATTATCCTCCAGTGAGTCCAGCCCCTGCCTTAACCGGTAGACCGTGTCAGTAATGCTCTGCTTGGGCGAGGATTTTGCGAGTACTTCGTCGCCGGGTTCAGGATCTCCACTGATCTTCAGCGAAATGCCTGCCACAACAATTTCGCCCCCGTTTTTGTATTCCCGCTGCGCCATCCCATCAACGACTCGCCCATCAGAAGCACGACGGATGGTGTAGTTTGGTCCCGCAGGGGTGACAGCGGCTTCTGAGTTAAAGGTGATGATCAGGTCGTCAGGATAGAACTCTGCGTAGGCTTCCTCATCGACAACAAAGCCCGCGTTTACCTGGGTACTGCCCTCATTGAGGGGATTTACCGCGGTGGTAAAGGTATTTTTGGCGGCTCTCACATCAACAAACAACTTCTTACCGTTGTCGCCCGTCGCTACCCGTGTTGTATCTCCAAGTGCGAGATAGCGCTGCCCTTCATCGCCCTGGTATTCATAGCGGCCATTGTCCTGCCTTTGAAACGGCGCTGAAGCCCCCTTAAACCCGGCGAAGATGTATTCGCCGTTGGGGTCTTTGGTGTTAAACAGGGATCCGAGCTGGTTTTCGAGCTGGCTGATTTCGGCTGAAATGGCCTGGCGGTCGGTGATGGTCAGGGTGCCGGAACCGGCATTGACGGTAAGCTCCTGGATCCGGGTCAGAGCATCAGTTATTGATGAGAGCGTCGCTTCTTCGAGATTCAGCCTGTTTTCTGCAGCGGTCATGTTGCGCTCATACTGCTCACGCTGTGCCAGGTCCTGCTGCAGCTGCAGAATCTTGGTCGATGCAATGGGGTCGTCGGCCGGTGTCAGCACCCGGCGCCCACTGGACACCTGTTGTTGTGTCGTATTCACAGCCGCCTGATTATCAAGAATCGCATTGAGGCCCAGGTTAAACGACTGCAGAGTTGCGATACGCATAGGTTAATCTCCTATCGGAAGGTTCCGATCAGGGTGTCAAAGATGTCCCGGGCCACCTGAATGACCTGAGCGCTGGCGTTATACGCCAGTTCGTATTTGATGAGTGCGGCGGCTTCTTCATCGAGGTTAACGCCGGATGTGCTGTCGACTGCGCTTTGCGAGTTGCGCAACAATACTTCTGAACTGTCACGATTAATCTGCGCGCGACTGGTTACTGAGCCGACAACCTCGACCATACGGGCATAAGAATCAGAGTAACTGCTCTGACCGTTTACCGTTTTCTCGCTCTGTAACGCGGCCATTTCTACGCCATTACGGCTATCCGACGTGCCGTCGGTATTAAAATCGACGGTAAACTCGTCACCGTATTCGGCAACGCCAGAGATATTGACGTGGAAACCAAACGCGACCGGCTCGCCCACGGGTTCGACATCAAACAGGTTGTTACCGGGCGGCGAGATACTGATGGAGTAGTGCTCGTCAGCAATCACTTTCACCTGACCACCAATCGCAATTTTATTTGTGCCCGCTGTACCCGCCCCTGAAATCGTGAGCCGTGGCTGGAAGGTGACTTCGCCTTTTTCGTTAATATCTACGTCGATGTTTCCGGAGTGCACGTAGCCACTGTTCTCGATAGCATCACGGAAGCCCTGCAGCAGATCATCGCCGGTAGCGAAGCTGCCTTTCATTTCAAAATTGATGGTCCCCTGCCCTGGGACATCAAAGGCATAGGTATATGGGCCACCTTCGTCAAAGTTGTAGCCCTCAAACTCATTCAGTTCGACCAGAGTAGCTTCGCCCGTTTCACGCACGGCAATGTCTTCACCGTTACTCACTGAGAAGCTGTCGCCGTGATCGCCACTCAGTTCCAGTTCGATATCGTCACCATTGAGATCAATGATGGTCAGGCGTCCACCGTCGCTTCGTGCAACGATTCCCATGTCCTGAAGTTCGTAATTGGCGTTGATCCGGTCGGCCAGAAAGTTCGGTGTAATCGGATCGGGGACTTCTTCAGGGTACGAGCTTTCGTATTTATTCTGGTTAGGTCCCAGCACATCCGTGAGGGCCACACCATTCAGCGTTATTTCGGTATCGAGAAACGGATTGGCATCGGTTTCAAAATCAGATAACTGAATCGTGGTGCGCGCTGATGCTTCGATGCCGTCACGCTTACTCAGCGCTTCTGCAATTTCCCGGGCCGATGCGTTAAGTGGCGTTACCAGTGTTTTCTGATTCACCGAGAGCCCGTTTTCAGGATTGGTGAAGCCGATTTCTATACGCTCCGGAAAGAAGCCGTTAACGGGCTCAACGGTGGTGCCTTTTTTCTGGTAAGTCGCAGAAAGAGGGAGAACGCCACCATAACTGGTAAAGGCTGTCTTACCTTCGTCTTCTGGCAGGATACTGTTAGAAATCCCGGGCACGTAGGTCTGGTTCATCAGAGGAGGAAACAGCGGTATCGGATTCCCCGGATCGGTGTTATCCAGCACATCGTAGGTTGTCGGAGACGTGAAACGGATCAGCAGCGGAGGGGTCATCTCCCCCTCTTCCGAAAAATAGCTGGTTGTCAGATCGTAAACCTCACCCTGATCAATCGTGGCATTACCACGATTTCCGATGGCGGTGTCGGTACTGATCGGCGAAGCCAGGGCCACCTGCTCTGCACGGGTAATATTCAGATCAAGGTTCTGTGATTCACGTCGGGTCGGATTAATGACAAATTTATCGCCTTGCTGAAAGCTACCTGCCTCAAACCGGATTTCCATACCATCGACTTCAATCGAATCGGGAAACGCACCGGTCAGAGCACGTGTTTCGAGCAGTTCACCGTCACTCAGGCGACGAACGCGGTAGGTGTAGTCATCTGGCCCAGGGAAAGTGATTTCATAGTCACTGATGGTCAGCTCGGTCGCGTCTTTAATTTCTACCGCGATCACCCGGTCATCCGGGTCGGCGTTTCTGCGGTCGCCCAGCACCCGCTGGTACATTTTCAGAGGCTCGTTAATGTCGGTAAAGAAGTCTTCGCCTTTCAGACCATCGTAATCAACGCCCAGCTTATGCTGCTCGTTCATGGTCTGTGAGATGATCAGGCCCAGTCGTCCTAACTGATTCAGTGTCGGGTCCAGTACTTCGTCGCGGAAATCGAGAATCCCACCTAACTGGCCACCAGAAATTTCTTTGGTGACGTTCTGGACGACATTTCCCTTACGGAAATAGATGTCTACCCGGGAGGGGTCCTGTGCCCCTATGTCTGTGAATACTTCGTTAAATTCGTTACCGATCACCAGTGCCTGGCCATTACCGATAAATACGTTAAATACGTTGTCGTCCTGACTGACAATATTAACGGAGACAAACTCAGACAGTTCTTTCAGAAGGCGGTCACGCTGGTCGAGAAGCTCACTGGGTTCAATGCCCTGAGCACTGGCGCTGGCAAACTGAATCTGCTCGTTAAGTTCGGCAATAGCTTCGGCAATCGTGCTTATCTGCCCGGCGATGACCTCCATCTGGCCATTGATGATGTCATTCTGTTCGAAAAGACGATCGCTGATGGCGCTGAATCTGTCGACCAGGCCATTTGCTTCACTGATCAGGACTTCCCGGGCCGGGAGGGATGAGGGATCATCAACGGCGGCCTGCAAGGCACCGAACATATTTTCCAGGCCAGGCTGAACCCCTGTACCGCTGTCAGCCAGCAAGCTGTTGATCTGCTCGGCATTGACGGCCAGTGCATTAAAATTATTAAACGTCGACGTGTCTCTGCGAAGCTGCTCCGTCAGAAACTCATCGTAAACGCGACGCACAGAATCAACGCTGACACCAGATCCGATCCAGACGCCATCACTGAACTGAGGATTATTCTCAGTAAAGCTGACTTCCTGACGCGAGTAACCCTCGGTTCCCGCATTGGTAATGTTATTACCCGTAATGGTTAATGCTGCCTGTTGAGCACGAAGACCAGAAATACCGATATCGAGGATATTACCCATCGTTCTGCTCCGTCAGCTCAGTGCTGTTAATGGCATTATTTAAAATCGGGCTGTGATAAATGCGTTCAATCTTGTTGCCGTATTCCGGATCAGTAGCATAGCCAGCCTGCTGCAGCGCATGGCCGTAGCTATCGCCCTGAGTTTTTTCATTGATCGCTTCCTGATAACGCCCGGCCCCGGAGAGAAAATCTGCGTAGTCACGCAAGCCGTCCTGGAGTGAGTCGTAGGCACGGAAGGCAGCCGTTTCATTCACGCGGACACCTTCGCGGTATTCGTGAGTTGCTACCGTGACAACACCGCCCGTCCAGCGACTGTCAGCTTTAATGCCGAACAGATTATGTGCTGGCCGGCCGCTGGCATCCTGGATTGTGTGCTGGCCCCAGCCTGTTTCGAGAGCGGCCTGGGCAACGATAGCCTTAGGATCAACACCGATCTCAGCACCTATTTCTTCGGCAAGAGGATACAGAGCGGCAACAAACTCGGAAGGAGAGGCAAACTCTTGCCCCTTAGTGCCTTCACCCTGTGCCGTCTCACCGGACGTAGTTCCGGGCTCTGCCTGGAGGTTTTCGGGTAGTTTCTGAAGCTCTTCTTCGACCCGCTGCATCGCGGTAGAAAGCCCGCTGTAACGACGATCAAAAATCTTCGACTGATCAACTACCCCTGTCGATTTATCGTCCAGCCCATACTGAGACATCAGCTGACGGTGAATCACGTCCGCCAGGCCCGTTCCCTGCCCTGAGGTCAGTGAAACTGAGAGCTGATCGTCATACATGTTGCGGTAAAAATCGGATTCGGGAGAGTTAAACAGGGAGTCTTCAGAGAAAACATCCGAGGCATCACGCATGGATTTCAGCATCATGCTCATAAACATAGATTCAAACTGCTTGGCCACTTCTTTGAGGGCTGCTTCCTGGTCGTTTTTTCCCAGGGCACGGATGTCCTGCAGACCGTTGATGTCTGTAAAAACGTTCGCCGCGTTAGACTGTGATTGAATCATGAAAATTACCTCTGATGAGGAAATTGCAAGGAGTGGGCCAAGTTTTTACGGCGCCCTGCTATCGTCCTCACGTTCACGAGTGCTCATGCTGAAGTAATTACAGGACGCTGGATCTCCACGTTCGTGGAGATGACAGATATGGAGTGGTGATGACAAATATGCAGTGGAGATGACATCGTATCTGTCATCCTCGCGCACGCGGGGATCCATGCTGAAGTTATTACAGGGCGCTGGATCTCCACGTTCGTGGAGATGACATAGTATCTGTCATCCTCGCGCATGCGGGGATCCATACTGAAGTTATTACAGGGCGCTGGATCTCCACGTTCGTGGAGATGACAAATATGCAGTGGAGATGACATCGTATCTGTCATCTTCGCGCATGCGGGGATCCATGCTGAAGTTATTACAGGGCGCTGGATCTCCACGTTCGTGGAGATGACAAATATGCAGTGGAGATGACATCGTATCTGTCATCCTCGCGCATGCGGGGATCCATACTGAAGTTATTACAGAACGCTGGATCTCCACGTTCGTGGAGATGACAGATATACAGTGGCGATGACAGAGCTCCTGTAGAGGAGACATCTCATATGTCATCCTCGCGCATGCGGGGATCCATACTGAAGTTATTACAGGGCGCTGGATCTCCACGTTCGTGGAGATGACAGATATGGAGTGGTGATGACAAATATGCAATGGAGATGACATCGTATCTGTCATCCTCGCGCATGCGGGGATCCATACTGAAGTTATTACAGGGCGCTGGATCTCCACGTTCGTGGAGATGACAAATATCCAGTGGAGATGACAGATAGGAGATTGAGGTGACAAATATGAAGCGCCGACGACTGAGTTAAGCGCGAGCCCAGAACTCAGATCAGATATTTTTTCACGTTCTGCTGACCGCGCTGCTGACCGGCAATACCGTTCTGCTCATTCTGTAGCTGCTCGAGTAATGCCTGCTCTTCCTGCAGCAGGTTTTCGAGAAATTGTTGTTGGTCATTGGTCAGGCTGATCAAGTCAGATACCTGCGAAAACCAGGCCTGCATGACTTCGTTGCGTTTCTGAATGCGCTCTTCCACCCCTTCACGCACACCCTGCCGGATGAGGGAGCGGATTTCTTCTGACAGGTTTTTTACTTCAGTAAACAGGTCATTATTCATATTACGATCAGTTCCGCTTTTAGCGCTCCAGCTTGTTTCATTGCTTCAAGTATCGCCATCAGATCGCCAGGCGCTGCGCCGACTTCATTTACTGCTTTCACGATATCGTCGAGAGTTACGCCGGGACCAAATTTAAACATCCGGCTGTCTCCGCCGTCGTCCACATTAATATTCGTCTGTGGCACGACAACGGTTTCTCCTTCTGCCAGCGCATTGGGCTGCGCTACCTGAAAATCTTCGTTAATGGTGACTGTGAGGCTGCCGTGGGTAACGGCCACAGGCTCGATCATCACGTTCTGCCCCATAACAATGGTGCCAGTGCGTGAGTTAATAATGACTTTTGCCCGCTCTTTTCCGGTCTCAATCTCGAGATTTTCTATCAGAGAAAGATAGGCCACCCGCTGACTGGTGTCCCGTGGCGCACTGACGCGAATGCTGGTTGCATCCAGCGCTTCTGCCGTATTTGGCCCGAGAAGGTCGTTTATTTTTTCTGTCATCGCACGTGCGGTAGTGAAATCAGGCTGATCAAGGTTGAATATCAGGCTGTCACCACGACCGAAGGTGCTGGGCACAGAGGCTTCGACACTCGCCCCATTAGGTATTCTTCCCACGCTGGGAACATTGACCGTAATGCTGGAGCCATCGTTGCCTTCTGCACCGAAGCCACCTACGACCAGGTTACCCTGAGCAACGGCGTAGATATTGCCATCTGCGCCTTTCATTGGGGTGAACAGCAGAGAACCACCACGAAGACTTTTGGCATTACCCAAAGACGAGACCGTGACATCAACCCGCTGCCCGGGCTTGGCAAACGGAGGAAGCTCGGCGGTGACAGATACCGCGGCGACATTTTTCAGCTTAGGGTCGGTTCCCGCCGGCAAGGTGATTCCGAACTCGTTCATCATGTTACGGAAGGTCTGAGTGGTGAACGGCGCTTTATCACCGGTGCCATCCAGGCCTACGACCAGACCGTAACCAATCAGCTGGTTACTGCGGACGCCCGCAATGCTGGTGATGTCTTTTATGCGCTCTGCATATGCGGCGGTTGTCAGGCCGCCGAACAGCACAATGACAAGTAATTGACGCCAGATTTTCATCATTTTTGCCTGTTTTACACAGTTTCTGCGAAATATAGAGAGGGTAATGCAGGGGGTGTGCCAAGAGCTGCGGTCTGAAGTACAAGCAGGACGCTGGATCTCCACATTCGTGGAGATGACATCCCACCTGTCATCCTCGCGTATGCGGGGATCCATTCTGAAGCACAAGTAGGACGCTGGATCTCCACGTTCGTGGAGATGACATCCCAGCTGTCATCCTCGCGTATGCGGGGATCCATTCTGAAATATAAGCAGGACGCTGGGTCTCCACGTTCGTGAAGATGACATCCCAGCTGTCATCCTCGCGAACGCGGGGATCCACTAGAAACTGACGTCAGAACGGCCACCAGGGGGACATAAAGATACGGTCAGCCCAGCCCTGCTTCGTGCTGTTGTTGAGGTTGCCACGGCCACCAAAAGATATACGCGCATCAGCGACTTTGCTGGACGCCACTGTGTTGTCAGGAGTGATGTCCTGCGGGCGAACCAGACCACTGATGCGGATGTACTCGTCGCCCTCACTGAGGGTGAGCCACTTTTCGCCGCGAATGCGCAGAATCCCGTTGGGAAGAATATCAGCCACCGTGACACTGATCTGACCACTCAGGCTATTGGAGCGGTCGGCCTCACCTTTGCCGCTGAATTGCCGGTCGTTGGCCGTCTCGCTGTCGAGTGTCAGGTTTTTCCAGCCAGGGATCGTGCCCATTACGCTCGGGGCTGACAGGCTGTTGTTCGAAGATTTATCCGCACTGGTTTCTGCCGATTTCGACGATTGATATTCTTCATCGAAGATGACCGTAATAATGTCTCCGACCCGGGTGGCCTGTTGATCTGTGTATAAGCCGAAGCTGTAGCGTGGCTGAAACAGAGATCCATCGTTACTCGGGGGTGCCTGCAGACTCTGAGCCGAGACCGGGGCAAACGCCGGGTCGTCAGGAAACACATTGCGCTCTGGGTCGATTGTTGCGCAGGATGCAGTCACGAATGCAAAAATCACAGCGATGCTAAGACGTATCATCTTACACCTCCATCAAGTGTTCTGAGTCAGGAACTGCAGCATCTGATCGGCAGCAGAGACGACTTTAGAGTTCATTTCGTAGGCGCGCTGAACGGTAATCATCTTCACCAGTTCTTCCACCACCTCAACATTGGAGTTTTCCAGTGCGCCCTGGATGACTGGACCGAAGCCGTCTTCTCCGGGAACACCCGCATTAGGTGCCCCACTGGCTGCGGTTTCGAGGAAGATGTTTCCCCCTGCAGCCTGAAGCCCTGCCGGGTTAATAAAGTCGATGGTTTCAATCTGGCCGAGCTGCTGCGGGTTCGGATCGCCGAACATAGTAGCCTGCACAATGCCGTCCTGACTGATGGTCAGCTGATTGGTCAGCTCAGGGATGGTGATCTGAGGCTCCAGCGGATAGCCATTAACGTTAACCACCACGCCTTCATTGTTGATGTGGAACGTACCGTCCCGGGTGTAACCGATGTTGCCGTCAGGCAGAACAATCTGAAAGAAACCACGACCATTCACTGCAATGTCGAGTGGTTGGTCTGTGATTTCCAGCGAGCCGGTGGTGAACACCTTCTGGGTTCCGGCGGTACGAACGCCTGTTCCCAATTGCAGACCTGATGGCAGACGGCTGTCTGCAGAGCTGTTCGCCCCCGGCTGTCGCTGGATCTGGTAGATCAGGTCTTCAAATACCGGACGGTCTTTTTTGAAGCCTGTTGTGGCCACGTTGGCCAGGTTATTCGATACGGTGGTCAGTGCCAGGTCCTGTGCTTCGAGTCCTGTTTTACTGACCCAGAGTGCGTTCATCATAATTCAGACTCCTGTTACTGATTCGACATGATCTGTGTGGTGGCGGACGCCAGCTCATCCACACGCTTCATCATTTTCACCTGCATTTCATACTGACGATTCAGCTGAATCAGGCTGGTAAGTTCGGTGACTGCATTAACATTGCTGCCTTCTGTGAAGCCGCCGATAACGCTGATGGCTGGATCTGGCTGTGCCGGCGGAGTGCCAGCCTCGCGGAAGCGGAAAAGACCGTCTTCTCCTTTCTCCAGTGTTTCAGGGTCCGGGTTTACCAGTTTCAGCTGCACAGGCTCGGCCACTTCTGCCGGGACTTCACCTTTCGGGCGGATAGTAATGATGCCGGCCTTGCTGATATCGATCTGCTCGTATTCCGGTAACGTCACCGGACCACCATCTCCGATCAATTGCAGACCACTGCCGTTAACTACACGGCCCAGTGCATCCACACTGAGGTCACCCCGGCGGGTATAAGCTTCCTGACCGTCCGGGCCGACGACCGCAAACCAGCCGTCGCCTTCGATAGAGAGATCCAGATTGTTGCCGGTCTGAACCAGCGGCCCCATGCTCATGTCACTGGCTGGGCGCTCGGTCATCGCGTATGCACGAGTAGGAAAATGCTCGCCAAATACGCCCTGAGCACGGCTCTGGGTGTAGTCGGAGCGGAAACCCGTGGTGGCAACGTTAGCGAGGTTGTTGGCGTGTGCTGCCTGCCCCCAGGTGTTCTGTTTGGCGCCAGACATGGCAATGTAGAGTGCGCGGTCCATAACGGATACCTTTGCAATTCGTTCAGTTAGTCAGAACATTGCGAAGGGTGTGCCAACTATTGAAAATCTATATTTTTCAATAACTTATGGATTTATATCGCCAAAGTTAGGCGGCAAGCCGCTATGCCGCCAACGGATGGCGGCAACGGCTTGCCGGTAAAAAAGGATCTGTCATCCGTACTGTGACCTGTCATCTCCGCGAATGCGGAGATCCAGCGCTGTTCTGATCATGGACTCCCGCGTTCGCGGGAGTGACAAATTCGCCATCATCAGATATTCAGAATCGTCTGTGTCACCTGATCGACGGTTTCAATCGTCTTCGCACTCGCCTGGAAGTTCCGCTGCGCGATGATCAGCCCCACCAGCTCTTCAGACAGGTCGACGTTAGAGTCTTCCAGTGCTGATGACCTGATCTGCCCGAACGACGCGGTTCGTGGCGAGCCAACGGTCGGGATGCCAGACTCGAACGATTCTGCCCAGGCCGTATCACCCACCGGGGTCAGTCCTTCAGGGTTACGGAAGTTCGCCAGAGCGACCTGTCCCAGTGTCTGCGCCTGTCCGTTGGTGAATCGGGCGAAGATAATCCCCTCCTCATCCACTTCCAGACCTGTCAGACGACCTGTGGCATACCCGTTCTGATTGAGCTCGTTGACCGAGAACTCACTGCCAAACTGGGTGGAGCCCGCCAGACTGATCTGGAAGTTTGAGTTAGTTGGTGGATCAGTCAGAGGCAGACCACCTTCCAGCACGTTCACTGATGTCTGAGCACCGGTGGCATCGCCATTCTCATCCACCGGATCCCAGTTGGTGATAAAGATGTCTCCGGTGGCGATGTCGTCCAGCGTACCGTCCTGGTTAAAGAAGAGTTCATAGCGCGCTGCTGTTGGCTCCAGGTTTTCCGGGAATGGCAGAGCCGGATCCGGATCACCGACGTTATTGCCGTCGATAAGCACATACATGGCCCAGACGTTCTGCTCGTTCGGGCGGGTCGGATCCAGTGGCTCTTTGACGAAGTACTGGGTCATAACGTGAGCGTTACCCAGGCTGTCGTAAATGGTGGTTGAGGTCGCGTGGTTGTAGGTCTCCTGGTTGTCCGGGTCGAAGGAATTGAGGACGTAGTCCGTATACTCATCGTCCGTCAGCGCCCCGAAAATACCGGAGACAACAGGCTGTGGATCGCGCAGCACGTAGCCTTCATTGAAAATGAAGTTCACGGTTCCCCCCACAGCCGCGGCAACATCGGCAGCCGTTGTACCACCAAGGACGACGGGGCCGGTCCCTTCAACACCCTGAACGACCAGAGAGTCTGTCACCACAGGGCTGTTGATAGACACTTTGATGTCGCGGCCGATTTCATTGGTGATCAACAGGTCACCATCACTGGTCAGGGACGCGCGGAAGCCTGGCAGAGTGGTCGCCCGGAAGGCGTTAATTTCATCCACCATTTCTTCGAGACTGGTGGATTCCAGCACCTGTCCGTTAATGGTCAACGTCATGTCATTACCCGGGCTGTTATACCCGGATGCAGGCAACGTCATTACGGTTTCGGCAGAGGCCGTTACACCGGGCTGCTGGTTGAATATCGAAACAATTTCATTCGCCTCAGCATGTTCAGGGATAACAATTTCAGTCTCTTCACCATCCGGGTCAATCAGAGTAACCCGTTGCTCTGGGTATTCGTTGGTTACGCCTTCAATACCTGTGGTCAGTAAGGAGCCGTCGTCCGGATTCACCTGCAGAATCCCGAACAGCTCTGCCTCGCTGACATCCTGACCACTTGCGGAGATGTTTGTAATAGAGATGATTGAGGCCTCACCCGCTTCTACCGCAGAGAGCTGGAGCTTGTACTGAGGAGGCACAACGCGTGGCTCAATTTCTACTGCAGATGCCTGCACACCGATGTAGCTGTCAGCGTCCTGACTGTTCAGCTGCCGGTTAATACTTGCCGCCAGCTGCTGTACAGACCGGTACTCTTCATCAAGGGTGACAACAACTGAACCGCTGCGTCCGTCAGCGTCAGGGGCAGGTACCGTCAGGTTAATACGGAAGCTGTTGGTACGGTCCACTTCATCCTGACCCGTAACCACGAACATACTGTCAAAGCCCAGTTCGTTAACAGCCTGAGGTTCCGTCGCTGTTGGCGTGATCGAAATGCCCTCGCCTGCGCCTACCAGGCTGTTGGTGAATACCAGTTGTCCGCCGACGGCATCCACTTCGACTTTACCGGCCAGACCACCAGCACCGATGTAAATATCAATCTGCTGCTGGATCGCCACGGCGACAGCTTCGAGGTTTGCGTAGTTTGCCGGTGGTATGGTGATGGTGAACGGACCACCCCCATTGCCGGTGGTACTTGTCACTTCCAGATCAAACTCGTTGTTAGCAAGTACCGGCTCGACCCCGGTATCCAGACGGTTATTGCTCAGGAAGCCCAGATTAATCAGGTCGTAACCGATGGAGCTTACTGAGTTGTCCGCGATCTGAACGAAGTCACCACGGGATGCCGGCGCCTGCACCTGGAATTCGATACGGCCAGCATTGTTGATGGCCAGTACCTGCTCGTTACCGGCACCTGCTGTCGCGGTTATCTGAGCATTGATCTCTGCAACGACTTCAGCGGTACTGACACTGGCGTAGTTGCCCGGAGCCGCGCCAACCCAGGCGGCTTCACTCAGGTTAATCGGGTACAGATCGCCCGCCTCGGTGGCAATACGGAAGGCCAGAACGTTACCGTTTGCCGTGCTGACGTCGAGCGCGCTGTAGGTGTTGTTTGCAGTGAGTACAGCAAACTCACCTGGGTCACTTGCCACGATATTGAGCGGTGGTGACGCGGTGGTCCGGGTGGTGGTCTGTGTACCAGGAATCGACTGGAAGTCTGCAGTCACCGGGCTCGCACCAACAAACAGAGTCGTACCGGCCGTTCCAGCGGCTACTGTTGCGGTTCCGGGAGTATCAAAAATTGCGTCCCAGCCCGGTGTTGTCGCAATTGAGAAGGAGGTACCGTTCGTTGCGTTATATCCTGCTCTCTGAACCAGTAACTGGCCTGTCGCAGGGTCTTCTGAAGCACGCAGTTGCTGTGATCCGAAGACAGCATCCAGTGCCGCCTGAACATCGTTAATCACTTCCTGGTTGGTTGCACCAGCGGCAACACCAGTGAGCGTAATGGTCTGAAGGCCGTTACCATCACCGATATCGAAGTCCATAGAGATCGCACCGTAACCAGTAGCTGCTGCTGATGCGACGGTCTCATTAAAGAGCACCTGAGCTGCAACGCCTGCTGTCGTCGGTTGCCCTGCTGACGCCAGTATGGTTTTGGTTGATTCTACGATACCCGCATCCGCGGCACCGATGGACAGACCATTAGAGACCAGCTGCAGACCCTGCTCCTGCAGGACTCCTTCACCGGCATCCAGGTTGAGGATGGCCGAAGTCAGTGTGGTCAACCGTGGTGGCTGGTTTGCTACCTGAATATTGATGTCACCCAGAACACCATTCACCACCCCATTGGCATTGGCGGCATAGCCCTGCAGGCGCGAACCGTTGTTTGCCACGACGTAGCCATCTTTATCCAGTGAGAATATGCCCGAGCGGGTATAGGTCACACTGCCACGATCGTTGAGAACGAAGAACCCGTTACCGTCGATTGCCATATCGAGCGCATTTTCGGTTCCGCTGATGTTCCCCTGCGAGAACTCCTGACGGACGTTATCCACCATGACACCACTACCGACCGGCTTCAGACCTGTGCCCAGCAACGTCGTGGTATATACGTCAGCAAACTCTGCACGCGACTCCTTAAAGCCGATTGTGCTGGCGTTTGCCACGTTATTACCCGTTACTTCCAGGTCGGTTGAGGCTGCGCGGATACCACTTAAACCAATATTAAAAGCCATATCGTCTCTCCACTGCCGGGTCAGGCATCAAGAATTTGTTTGATCTGATCCATCGTGGCGCGCTGGCCACCAGTCAGATTCAGTGTCACGGTGCCGGTGGCGCTCATGGTCACGCTATCGACCCGAGAGCTCATCTGCATATCAAGTTGTTCGGTATCACCACCGATGCTGCCGGTCAGCTCGAATTCGTACTGGCCCGGTGGGTAAACACGTTCAATCGGGTTGCCGTCGTCATCCAGCATGATGTCGCCGTTGTCGTCGTAGACGTACTGCTCAAGATTCAGCTGGCTACGGTCCAGCTCAATAATTTCGCCGTCGACCATCAGGTTGTATCCATCCCAGCGCACAGACATCGCACCCTGAGCGTGGTTACCAACCGGGATCTGCTCAAGCAGCTGACCGTTTGCGCTCTTAATGTTGAGCATCATGTTGCTTGCGCTGGCTGGCACGTCGACATAGCCACTGACTACACCACCACTGGTAAGCAGACCGGTATCATTCCCCTCAACAATCACAGACTGGCCAACCAGACTGGATGCCTGCAATGCGGCATTTGAGGTGAACTGCGACATCATCGAATCGGCAGAGTCATTCAGGTTGTCGATGCCTTCGACCGTGGAGAACTGTGCGAGCTGTGCGACAAACGCCTGGTTATCGGTTGGCTCCAGCGGGTTCTGGTTGTTCAGCTGCGCAACCATTAACTCGAGGAAGGCATTACGGCCCAGTTCGTTCTCTTTCTCAGGAGTCGATGTGTTCGTCCGGTACTGGTCGAGAACACTGTTACTGCTGACTTCATTAATTGACATCAGACTCCTCCTTATTGACCCAGAGTCAGCGTGCGCTGCAGCATCTGCTTGGCGGTCTTGAGTACTTCAACGTTCATCTGGTAACTGCGCGAAGACGACATCATGTCTGTCATTTCTTCCACCACATTCACGTTCGGGTAATAGACATAGCCGTCGTCGTTTGCCATGGGATGATCTGGCTGAAAACGCGCCTGCAGCGGTGCGTCTTTTTCAACGATACCGCGCACCTGAACACCCGCGCCCATCGCAGCATCCGTTTCCATAAAACCGTTAACGTCGGTCGCTTTCGCGCTGATTTCTTTTTCCAGAACCGAAAACCAGGGCTTGCGTGCACGGTAGGTTTCATCAACCGAGCTGGAAGCACTTTCGGCGTTGGCAATGTTACTGGCGGTCGTGTTCAGACGGATGGACTGTGCAGTCATCCCGGTTCCGGCAATATTAAGTACGCTGGTCAGTGACATAATTATTCTCCGCGGATCGCGCCTTTCATGCCTTTGAACTTACCATTCAGAAATTCAAAGCTGGCGTTGTAATCAAGACTGTTACGAGCAAACAGGGCCTGTTCGGTCTGAGAATCTACCGTGTTGCCGTCAATAGAAGGCTGCAGTGGATTGCGATACAGAAGATCACCGTCAGCACCGCCGCCGGATTCAGCTGTTCCTGCAATGTGACCGCTGTGAGTGCGCGACATTCCAAGAGCTTCGTCTTTGCGGGTTTCGTTCGCAAGAATGGCCTGAAAGTCGAAATCGCGGGCCTTGTATCCCGGGGTGTCAGAGTTGGCGAGGTTGTTGGCCAGGACTTCTGCACGACGTGCACGCAACATCATTGCGTTGTCGTGAATGCCGAGTGCGTTGTTGAAGTTGATTGAGCCCATGTCCTGCTCCGGTCTGTTTGCTGTTGTGATCAATACAGCAAGAGCCGGGCCAGTTTTAAAAATTCAATACTTTCAATGGGTTAAGTAAAATCAGAGGTGGCAAAACAGCGGTAACGGCAGGCAATTACCGGCCGGTGGCAATGCTTGGCTGACGACACGGTCAGCGCGCTTTAGCCCGATATAAGATGCCTGGATGGCAGGCAATCATTTCGTAGTATTCGCCCAACTGCGTCATCGCCTCGGAAGCACCCAGAAACAGGTATCCGCCCGGCGGCAGCAGCTCGTGCATGCGGATAAGGATGTCGCGCTTGCGCTCGTTGGAGAAATAAATAAGAACGTTGCGGCAGAAGATCACATCAAACTTACCGAGTGAGCTGTAACTGCTCTGCAGATTAAACTCCCGGTACTCGATGCCGGATTTCAGCTCCGTACGAATCCGCCAGCTGTCTTCGCCCTCGCGGGTAAAGTAGCGCTCCAGGTATTCCTCTGGCATTCCCCGGCGGATAGCCAACCATGGATAGGCACCCTGGCGGGCAGTCAGAAGCGCCGAGGTGGATATGTCGGTCGCCAGAATCCGCATAGACCCCCTAAGCTTACCGGGAAAACGACGGTTAAACTCAGCTTCCTCCATTTTCAGGGAATAGGGTTCCTGCCCTGTCGAACAGGCTGCGGACCAGACGCGTATCTGCCCGGTTTTTTCAGCGAGTTCGGGGAGGATCTTTTCGCGGAAGATTTTATAGGGGTGAGAATCGCGGAACCACAGAGTCTCATTGGTCGTCATGGCGTCAATCACCAGACTGGACAGCTGGCGGTCACGATCCATGCAGTACAGTAGTTCGGTGATGTTTGGCAGATTCCGCTGCGCCATCAGTCGGCGCAGGCGGCTGACGACAAGATACTCTTTGCCATCACCCAACAGTATTCCGGATGACGTTTCAAGGTGTCGACGGAACTGCGAGTATTCATCCGCCGAAACCACAAGAGACTGAGAAGAATCTGTCATCCTGCCACGCTTATCCCAGATTCAGTCGTTGTACAAGGTGATCGGCAAGGACATCCGGATCGAACTTAGCAATAAAGTCATCCGCCCCCACTTTTTCAACCATGGCTTTATTAAACACCCCACTCAATGACGAGTGCAGCACAACGTAGAATCCTTCCATTGCCGGCTCCGATCGGATCCGGGTCACCAGCGTGTAACCGTCCATCTCGGGCATCTCAATATCCGAAATCAGCATCATGTAGTGATCCTGAACCCGCTCTCCGCTTTCGTGGATACCATAGAGGTGTTCCCACGCCTGACGGCCATCTTCAAGAGCCACGACTTCAAGTCCAATGTTCTGAAGACAACGGGTAATCTGCTTACGCGCTATCTTCGAATCATCGACAATCAGTATCTTACGGCTCTGCGCCTGATTGCGGATATCGTCGTTGAGAATGCCATCGCTGATTTCTTCGCGTATCGGAGACACCTCAGCGAGGATCTTCTCTACGTCGATGATTTCCACCAGCTTGTTCTCAATTTCGGTTACGGCAGTCAGGTAGTGTTCCCGGCCAGTCCCCTTCGGTGGTGGATGGATCGACTCCCAGTTCATGTTAATGATCTTGTCCACCGACGAGACCAGGAAGCCCTGCGTCTTACCGTTGTATTCGGTGATAATGACAAAGGCTTTCTCTACGTCAGGTAACGGAGCACTGCCCGTCGCCATGCTCATATCCATGATGGGGATAGTCCCCGAACGGATATGGACCACCCCCCTGACCACAGGATTACTCCCGGGCAGAAGAGTCAGCTTGGGACACTGAATGATCTCTTTTACCTTAAATACGTTTATGCCGTAGAGCTGTGCCCCTTTGACACGAAAAAGCAGCAGCTCCAGCCGGTTTTCACCGACCAGTTTCGTCCGCTGGTTGACCGATTCAAGAACACCTGCCATCTGTGCCTCTCTGCTAGGTATATCCGGCACGACCTTTGCTCAACTCACTGAAAGTGTCGTTTTATCAATGGAAACGCCGGATTCATGACGTCTTTTACGCTGTATTCAATGAGCATAGTAGAGAACTGCCGAAGCGCTTGGATTTTTGCAGCACTTTGTGTGGGACTCACCTGTCCCGCGGTGCAGGCCGCGGACTGGCGCCCTCTGGTCAGTGACAACCTGTTACAGCGCTGGCACCAGATCGGTGGTGATGACCACCGCAGTAGTGTCAGTTTTCCGACCCTGAGTGCAAGTTATCAGTTCCCGGATTGCGTTCAGATCCCCGAAGTGAACCTGATCCGTACACTCCAGCCTGGACGCAACGGCGTCGAACTGCGCTGCCACCAGCCCTTCTGGACTCAGACTCTGGCGGTTGACCTAGAGGTCTATCAGGAGGTCGTGGTACTGACTGAAGATGCCGTCCGCGACCAGCCTGTCAGCGCGGCCCAGGTGACATTGGTTGAAATGAACACCGCAGATCTGTCGCAGGGCTACATGACTAGCCCGGAAGAAATAGACGGCATGATGCTCAAGCGCAGCCTTCGTGCCGGTACACCGCTGAATCCGGATATGCTGGAACCCGCTGACATAGTTGAACGCGGCCAGCCAGTCACCATACGCCTGAACCGCCCGGGCATACGCATAGAGATGAAAGGCTCTGCCCTCTCGGCAGGACATCTTGGCGAACGCATCAGAGTGCGCAACGAACAGACCGACAAAACCCTCTATGCAGAGGTTGTGGCCGACGGTTTAGTACAGGTCAGGTAACAATTCAAAAAAATATTAAAGTAATGAAAAAGGCTGCCGATAACTACAATGCAGGAGTGTAAATGAAGCTCGGAGATATGATGATGAACATCAACAAATTCACTAACGGCCTCGACAGCAGCCGCAGTCGCAGCAACGAGCCCGTTAAGCCAACCACCAGTCAGGGTGCGGACAGCAAGGCTAAGGAGTCAGCCGGATTTACCGATCAGGTGAAGCTCAGCGCCAGCAGCAAAAGCATCCAGCAGATAGAAGCTGAGATAAAAGACATGCAGGATGTCGACGACGCCACTGTGGAACGTATCCGCAGCGCTATCCAGAATGGCGAATATAAGATCGACTACGAAAAGCTGGCAGGAAAAATGCTTGATTTCGAGGACCGTCTCGACTCTTGAGGTCCTGGCTTATGCCACTGGATACTGCACACTTCGTACGGCTGCTGTCTTCCGAGCTGGACACAGCCACCCGTCTCCATGACCTGCTCAGCCAGGAACTGGACACTCTGAACACTGGTGATTCAGCCGCCCTGCAGGCTCTGAACCCAGCCAAACAGGAGCTTCTGATGCTGCTCCGGCAACAGGCTTCCGAGCGCCTGAACTGGATGACTGCGTCGCAACTCCCCCACTCAGCTGAATGCCTCGAAGCGCCTGACATTGCCACCGAACCCGATATCATCGACCTGTGGCAGCATCTTGCCGCTCGCTACGAAACCAACCGCGATCTTTCCGCCCGCTTAGGCGATGTGGTTCTTGCAATGCGGTTCCGTACTCAACAGAAACTTAAAATCTTGCACGCTCAGCAGAATGATCCACACTTATATAATCAACAAGGTCAAGCCAGTGGTGTCAGCCGCGGTTTCAGAAGTATTGAGGCATAACAGGAAAATCGTCATGCCAGACGAGAATAATCAGGAGTATCAGCTCAATACCCCCGAGGACGTCTACGGCGCGCTGCGCAAGATCGTTCTGATGGGTAGCCCGGTGATCATCCGCATTGATGGTGATGACAGTGAGTACCGCTCTGCCATTACACACACCAGCTTTAAAACGCGCAGCTTCTTCATGGACAAAGTCATTCCCCTGCAGGGCAATGACCTGATTCGCAGTGGCAAGCGTTTTTCTATCGAATGCGACAGCCAGGGAGTGCGGATTGAATTCCGTATGACCGGGCGCCTGCGATATCAACCCGAGAAAGAGCAGTATCGCTGCGAATTCCCTGACGAAGTCCTGTACCTTCAGCGCCGGACGGCGTACCGCGTACTCGTTCCGCCCGCTCATCAGATACTGATAAAACTGCGCTTCAACCATGAAGACGAAGGCGTTCAGGGCCGTCTGATTGATATGTCATCCAGTGGTTTCAAAGCCCGCTTTGACAGCGATATCAGCGAACTTCTGCGTGAAAACAAAGAAATCTCGATGGCGCGTGTCCGGTTTAACCGGGAAAACACCATCGACTGCAGCCTGGAAGCACGCCACATCGTGAACGACGAAGACGGGAACACACAGTGCGGTTTTTCCTATCTGTCGATCTCGCCTCAGGCCCAACGTTACATCGACCGTCTGATCACAGAATTTCAGTGGGAAGAACGACGCCTGAAGGAACAGCAGAAAGGCGAGCTCGACGACCTGTGAGCCTGTCTTTGCTGACAGGCCGCCTCTCAACCGTTAGAATGCCCCGCAATCTCCCTATAGCTCAACAGGATAGAGCAGTCGCCTCCTAAGCGACCGATCGGGGTTCGAGTCCCTGTGGGGAGGCCACACCTCCTTTCAAAGCCTTCCGTTTGATGTTTCCTTGCTGTTTTTCACTCAGATGCCGGTAGTTGTTGCCAATTCTCGTCTTCAAGGCAAATAAAAACCCCCGTCAGACTTCCCAGTGAAAGCATAACGGGGGTATTTATGGGGGTATCGGACAAACCCGCTATCAGTAGTGCATGTTGGCACCGACGGTAAATACCCGGAAGTCATCACCGAGGTCAGTGGTCAGCTCGCCGTAGATTTCCATGACGTCGTACAGATGGAACGATGCTGTTCCCACCCCATAAGTACGGGTTTCGTCTTCGTTGGTGACGGTGAGTATGCGTGGGCTGATTTCCAGAGAGCGGCTTGGTTCAATAAAGAGGCGGATACCGGCGCTCAGACGCAGAGAGCCTTCCGAGCCTTCTTCATAAATGTCGGTAGCTCCCTCATCCTCAACTCGCAGATGAAACTCGTTGTCTTTGTGGTTGTACGCGAGCGCTGCGTTTGCAACCAGGTCTGCCTGACTGCCAAGCGGATAGTATGTCCCGAAACCAAGATTCAGATTGTATTCGTTGATATCAACCCGCAGCTGATCGTCGCCGGAGTATATGGAGTCTTCAGAAAACGTCTTGTCGATGTGAAAGGTGTATACGAGGCGGTCACTGATCTCTTCGGCGTAGTCCGCAGCAAAAACATGGCCAGCGACTTCATCGCTGAAGCCATCGAAACCAATCCGCTGCATTCCGTAGGAAAAACCGAAGTAGTTGTAATCAAAGCTGCTTTCGGCTGCGCTGGCCCCCGCGGTAAGAGAAGCCATCAGGATCGCCAGTGAGATTTTGTTTCGCATGCGTAATTCCATTTGTTATGTATTCGGTTCAGGACAGTTAACGTGAGTCTACAGGGGGCGTAATTCGACATACAACTGTCTTTTACGCCATTCATGTCGCAGATCATGATACGGAGGAAAGGCGGTCGTCATCCGTGACGACCTGGGTGCTGCACGATTCAGAGGTCATTGCCGCTCACTGACATAGCAGTGGCAGATCCGCAGTTCCAAACACTTCGCTATAGAGGTTGCAGTAGCGGGATTCTGAGTCGAAACCGGTTTCTGTCAGCAACTCCTGCTTGAGCGAGTTCATATAGTCGCTGGCGACCTGCATTCCGGTGCCCTGATCTTCCTGGGTATCGAAGACCATCAGCCGGCTTGCGTCACTGTCAGGGCTCCAGTCTGTCCAGGCCGGGAGGCTACCGTCGCTACCTGAACCCGGCTGACCATCACGTGCGAGGCTCGCCCAATAGGACGACATCGTCGAAGCAAGGTAGTCACGGCCTGGCTTATTCTTCTCAGTGAAGAGCGCAAACGTCAGTGAAGGTGTCACGGCGAGATCCGGATTATTCATGGTGTAGCCGATTTCCAGTCCATGGGCTGCCCCCAGGACCTCTGCCATGTCCAGTGCAACCAGATCTGGCTCTTCATCCCAGTCAAACCGGTAGACGTATACATTTTCCTGATGCGCCGACATGGCGTCGGCCAGCTGATACATACTGGTAATGCCCCATGCGCGCGAGTAATAGCCAGCAGCAAGCTGGTAATCACCCGAGTTCTGAATCAGCGGCAAGGTATCCGCGACTTCGGTGGTGTAGTCATCGCGTGACAGAAGAAAGAGCTTATATTCATCACGGTTGGTTCCCAGAATCACTGGCACTTTGTGGTAATGACCTCCTGCGAAGACCTCCTCAACACTCATGTCTGGCATAACCGTGCCGTCCTGAATAATGGTCGGCATATCAAAGAAAGCGCCCAGCTTAGTGTCATACAGACTGATCAGTGACTCGGGCGACAGGCTTCTGAGATATCCTGACATCAGCGAGGGCGGCATGGTATTCAACAGATGAATGGCTGAGTCTCTGCTTGCCGCCAGGCCGTCGCGCTGAAAAGCCTGAAGCAGAATTTCGCGGCTACTGGAGACATACCCCGGAACGGCATCCGTCACCAGATTTTCTGCTACATCGCGGCTTTGCCAGATCGAGTGATCGGTGATCCACCCCAGTGCCGCACTCTGTACCGCAGCCTTGTGAAACAGCCCTTCAGTTAACGGAGACGCCATCATCGCCAGTGTCGCCGACGCACCCGCAGATTCACCGAAGACCATGACATTGTCCGGGTCACCGCCAAATGCAGAAATATGGCGGTTAACCCAGCGCAGCGCATTCACCTGATCCAGGGTGCCATAGTTACCCGAACGGGTTTCAGCTGATTCGCTGCCAGCATGCATTTCAGGCAAAGAGAACCAGCCAAGCGGGCCTGTGCGGTAGTTAAAGTTCACGACGATGACACCGTACGTGTCCGCCAGATATTTACCGGTATAGGTACTGCTTTCGCCCAATGAGTTGCCGCCACCATAGATCCAGAGCATCACTGGTCGCTTCTCACCTTCGGCTACGCCCGCCGGCTTCCAGATGTTGAGATAGAGACAATCTTCACTCCCCAACATTTCGCCGTACAGCGAAGTGGGTGCGCTGTTGAGCTTATCGCCAAGCTGTATACACATATCCCCCGGAGCCACGGCAAGAATGTTTTCATCGGACTCTGGCATCAGTTCGGGTGCTGTCCAGCGGCGTGGACCGACAGGGGGAACTGCCGCCCGGATGCCCTGATAACTGACAACACCATTGTCTTCTGTGAAGCCATAAAAACGCCCTTGTGCGGTATCAACCTGCGTGCTGGTATCAATGCGGAAGTCCACGTCACTGACAGAGCTGGTATCACTACTTTTGAAAATACGTCTGCCCGGTGTGCCGGTAAATCCTTGCGGCGCTTCGATTTCGACGTAATAACTGCCAGCGGGCAGTTCAAACTCGTAGTATCCATTCCTGTCGGTTACCGTCGACAGACTATCCGCGCCCTGAGTCACCATGACTGTGATGCCGGCAAGCGGAAGCCCGTCTTGCTCGACGGTTCCGTCGACCTGACACCCCGCAAGCAGAAACGCAGGAAGCATGGCCGCAAGGGCTCTGCGCAGCCCTCGCTGGATAGGGAGATTCGTGCTTTGAATGTGCATGTCTGATCCTTTGTTATTGTTATGTTCTGATTTAATTGTCGGACTGAAACAGGCTCTGAAAACCTGCCGAGACAAAGCTCTCCGCATCCCGGAACGCCTTGTCATAATGTTCAGTCAGTGTCCCCCCGGCGGGCTCCAGTGGCCCACCTACCCGGAAGTCGTCGGTAAAAATGCTGAAGTAGGTCACCAGAGCAAAATGCCAGAAACGCTCTAGACGTTGCGTTGATACGTTGCTGTAGAGTTTGCCAATGCGACTCAGAAACAGGTTGGAAACCGGGGTATAGAAGTCGGCTACGAGTACCAGAATCGGTGCCTTCTGGCGCATCATCTGAGGCACCAGACGCAGGTAATTCCGCCACCCTTCCCCGTCACTGCTCACCGCGAGCAGTGGTTCATAAAAAGCCGCCATAATGTGGCAGAACTGTTCGTCTCTGCTCTGAGTGGTGTCGACTCTGGACAGGCGCTCACAACGCATCAGGTTAATCACGGTTGCGCGACGATTGATCACCTCGTAGAAGAGTTTCTCCTTACTGCCAAAGAGATCGTTTACTTCCGCAACGCGCACGCCGGCTTTACGGGTAATGTCTCTGACGGTGACCAGGTAAAACCCCTGTGTAGAAAAGAGCGCCTCTGCAGCATCGAGCAGAGCCTCGCGGTTATTTGTCTGTCGTTGGCTCATCATCCACCTGTGTCATTAATCGCCACAACCTTGGAACACACGTTCCATATGCATTGATATTTCCATACAAAATGACCAGCAACACGGAAAATGTGGCCAAATTGATAAAAATTACGGACGAGACGCGGACTATCCTGACTCCGCCGATGTTGCTAACCTTCGGCAGCAATTTACTGGGAATAACAGAGGCACCTTTGAATGATGCGTACCGAGATAAGCTTTACATCTGGATCAGACACCTGTGCCGCCTGGCTGTATCTGCCAGAGGGTGACTCCCCGGCCCCTGTCATTGTGATGGCTCATGGTCTGGGCGCCGTCCGCAGTATGCGCCTTGATGCCTTTGCAGAACGCTATTGCCAACAGGGCTATGCATGTCTCGTCTTCGACTACCGCCATTTTGGTGACAGCACCGGCGAGCCCCGCCAACTATTAAGCATCGGCCGCCAGTTAGAAGATTGGGCAAATGCCGTCCGCTTTGCGCAGCAGGATGACCGGGTAGACGGGCGGCGCGTGATCGTCTGGGGAAGTTCCTTCAGCGGTGGGCATGTGCTTAAAACCGCCGCAACGGTTACCGGAATCGCAGGGGTGATGTCACAGTGTCCTTTTACTAACGGCATTGCGTCTACCCTGGCACTGCACCCACTCAGTTCCCTGAAAGTCAGTGCTCTGGCAATCGCCGATATACTGACGATGCCCCTCAGAAAAACTCCGGTTATGGTCGATCTGGCCGGGAATCCCGGAGACGCTGCGCTGATGACAGCGCATGATGTGATGGAAGGCTACAACGGTATTAAACCTGAGGGCTCAGAGATTCCCGGATATGTCGCGGCACGCTTCGGATTTGCGATCGGTCAGTATTTCCCGGGGAGCTGTATGGCCAGAATTGACGTCCCCGTACTCTTACTTGCCTGCCTGAACGATACCGTGGCGCCGGTAAAACCAACCTTAAAATACGCTAAGGCACTGAAAAACGGCACAGTCCACGAGCTGCACACCGGCCATTTTGATATTTACCGCGGTGAGTGGTTCGACAAGGTAGTGGACCTGCAGCTTGACTGGCTGAAGGCCCACTTCCCTGTGTGACGGGTCAGAGGCTGTAATCTAACCCAGCGGGCTCATAGTGGTCGGTGACGCCCGCCTGGTACGTACGCTCCCAGGTCTGTAAGTAGGCTTCTGCCGAATTCATCACCGCTTCATAGGTACGCGCTGGCGCCCGCTGACGCAGATCTTCGATGAAGTCAGGCAACAGGCCATAGTGCGCGATACCATCGGTGTTCAGATCGAAAACACGGTTGCCCGATGTCTGGCGGTCAAATCGGATTCCGAATTCTGACACAAATGGATATTCTAACGGCCGTTCAGTTGCATCGCTGCGTGGGCCTGGCTGGCCACCCAATCCGCTCATATCCGTTCCGATACCCACACCACGCCAATAGGGGGTCAGCTCGACCAGATCAAGATAGCGGCCCACACGGTGCTGCATATCGTTGGCATCGCTGTTGTATGGAGCGGTAAATCCACCCGCTTCGATCAGGCGCTGCGTGTTGTAATGCACAGCCCCATCCTTGCCCTTGAGCATCCAGCTGTGGGTCGATAAGACGCCGCTGTAGCCACGTGCTTCTGCAATATCCATCACGGCGGTCGCCGTGTGGTTACTCATATGATCCAGCTCAACCATCATTTTGAGATCAATCATGCGGTTTACGAGATAGCTACCGAGTGGGCTTAATCCGTGCTGGTTGCAGTGTCCGATACTCTCGTCATATTCCGGATTGAGATGCACGGCGTCGAGAATTTCACGGATACCGTCAATATCACCAATCAACGGGAAGCCGTCGGTCATATGGCGGCCCGTTGTCTCATCGTCGCACTCTTCTGTTTCGAAAAAGCGCCCGGTGGAGAGCAACTCACCGACGTTGATAAAGCCTCCCTCGACGACTGATCCCGCCAACTGATTATCAAACTTATGCGTCGGATAGAGCGAGCGTACGCCAAGGTCGTACACTTCCTGGAGCAGAGTCTCGATTGTCTCGCGGGTACAGTAATCATTGAGACCACAGTTAAAGGTCTCGGAGGCTTCGATGCCCATCACCACGGCAAGACGCCCGGCAGCAATCGTTTCACGCGCTTCCTGTGGTGAAGTCACAACATGGAAGAAGCCCTTCCCCGGCCCTCCTGCCTGCGCGTCGATATACTCTTCCAGCTCCCGCAACCGCTGTGCCTGGAGACGGATAGAATCCATCACGTTACAGCTGTTCGGATTAATCCATGACGCCGGGTTAATGTTGCTCTGTGCCCAGCACAACACTTCGTTTTCGACCAGGTTGGTGACGATAATCCGCAGGCCTGACTGATACGCGCGCTCCATCCACTTGTAGTAATACCCCATGTGGCTCATCTGTTGATGATTCGGCCACCAGGGAAAGTCCGGCCAGCCTCGGGTATCGTAGCGATGTGAAATATCGTCGAAGGTGTATAAGTTGCCGATGATATCGAGAGCACCATCTTTACCGTGAAGCTCTTTGGAGTCTTTCAGTGCTTCTTCAACACCAAAGCGGTTAAAGGGCTCTCCGGCCATAAATTTGCCGCCCATAAATTCATAAGACGTGATGTGCGCATGGGCATCAATGTAACCGCGTACCGGTTCAGACACTTCACCGCGCAGAGCTTCCATATTGCCCTGCGAGTTAAGCGTGACTTCAGGAAACTCCGCACAACCATCCGTAGCCACGAAGTTGAGCCGCGTTTCGCGGTCATAGCGCAGCAGATCAAGCGCCCCGGTGTAATAGAAATCGCCTTTGTCCGTATGGTGCGCCAACTGCAGGTGACTTGCGGCGTTCCGGAATTCAAAACCGGAGTCAGCGGACGTGACTGACCACTCACTCCGGTCTTCTGCCTTGTCGACGGCGCGTATCGCGCTGGCACTGCCGCCACTCAGGTAGCGTCCGTCGATGTCTCTGAACAGAAAGTGATCCTGACGACTGGGCTTGAGATAAAAGCGACTGGCGAGCGCCTCTGACTCTGCCGAGACGGAATACGCGGGTTTTCCATCAGTGATCCCACTGTTTGGCTCGTACTGAACAAACAGGCCTGATGCGGGAGACTGCAAAACAAAACAGCCCTGCGCCAGACCAGACGCTGGCCCGGTATAATGTTCTTCCAGCTGAGGAGCCGGTGCGGATGACATTGCCGCCACCTGGGGGATAACAGCGCAGGCTGCACCGAGCGAGAGCAGATAAGCTGCCCCACGGGAGAGAGACTTCATAGATCACCTGTTATTATTTTTGTTATTCCCCACAAATCTACGCTGTTTATACAGATAACAGCCAGAGCGGACGGACAGGTTGTCCTCAAGTCACACAAGTTTGGCCTCAGAAGACCGCTACGCCTCAAAGCTGGCCTGTCAGGTGCCATAGCGCTAAAGTACGCCCTGAGTTTTTCTGAAAGGATACCCGACGTGCTCTCTTCCCCCGTGATCCGTACTTCTGCCGTTATTCTTGCCGTGATATTTCTGCAGGCCTGTGCCGCGATTAAACAAATCGTTGATGTGCAGAAGCCTACCGCCAACGTGACGGGGGTATCGCTCCAGAATGTTGACCTTGAACAGGCAACACTGTTGGTGGATGTTGAAGTGGCCAACCCGAATGGATTTGCTCTCAAAGCAGCCGCCTTCGATCTCGACCTGGATATCGCTGAGTCTTCGGTTGCCCGCGTATCCCAACAGGATGCTGAGCTGAATATCGCCGCGAACGATAAAGCCGTTGTGCAGCTGCCACTCTCGCTGAAGTTCGAGGATATTGCATCGGCGCTCGGGTCTCTGGATGACTATCAGGCCGTTCCCTATGCGGTTCTCGGCTCGGTGACCATGAACTTGCCCGTACTGGGAAGCATCAGTCTGCCAGTCGAGCATAAAGACACACTCCCTGTGCCAAGAATGCCCGCCATCAGCTTTGTTGACGCCAGTCTGAAGTCCGTCGACTGGAGCGGTGCTGAATTTGCTCTCGTTCTGGATGTGAATAACCCGAACGCGTTTGATCTGAATCTGAAATCGCTCTCCTACGCTTTGTCCTCTGACGGAAAAGCGCTGGGCGGGGGTGATATGAAAGAAGTTGCCATCTCTCAGGGCGAGACGCGACGCCTAGAAATTCCTCTGGATGTCAGTCTGACCAACCTGGGTATCAGCCTGTTCCGTATGCTCTCAGGCACTGATGATGTGACCCTGGGTCTGGATGCGACAGCAGATCTGGTCCCGGAACTGGGAATCTGGAAGCCTGAACCATTGAGCTACAAAGCAGAGCGTCGACTCAGCCGCTGACCGGGTAAAACGGATAGTCTTCTCGGAAGGCATCCATCGAGAACAGCTCATCCAGCTGATCTGACAGGCGACGGCTTTTACGGCCGTCCAACCCCTGATACTTGAGTTCGGCCAGACACTCCGGGCAGATATGAAGTGTTTTCTCGGGGTTGCGCGTACTGACCAACAGACGCTGATCATGACGCAGCTGCGCCAGCTCGGGACAATGTGCGATATGAATCCGCTCGCGGGCTTCAACCCAGACTCGTGAGTTTTTTAACGCAATCGTCCGGTCCCGGAGCATACGTATTTCTCCGGCTCCGACTTCCAGTGATCCTGATGAAAGTGCTTCCCGCTCTCCGTAGG
>Ga0208830_1000080_pt1 | contig 53966 bp, 45 predicted proteins | sample DeeseametaMP2634_FD_184169 | JGI IMG/M metagenome (GOLD analysis project Ga0208830, IMG submission 184169) | Marine microbial communities from the Deep Atlantic Ocean - MP2634 (SPAdes) | ecosystem: Environmental > Aquatic > Marine > Oceanic | place: Northeast of Antigua and Barbuda, North... | reverse complement strand
ATGTTTCCAGATTGTAGGCAGGTTTAAACGGGGTTGCGGTCCAGTGGTCGGTTCAACTGACCGGTCGAATGTAGACGGAATTTCAGTCACATCCATACTGCCTGTTCCCGTTTCTTTAGCCACATTTTCAACGATTTTTTCTTCCTTTATTGGGAAGAGAACTGACCCATCAGCAACTAAGTCTACTTTACCTTTGGGTACGAAGCTGGTCATAACATAATTCTGGCCTTTAACATATTTTTCATACACACGTTTAACATCACTCATATTGACATCGAGGACTTTTTGCAATTCTTCGGCAATTGCATCCGGAGATCCATAAAACTCGTTGTAGTATGCCAGCTGAAACCCTTTTCCCAACACAGAGGAAATTCCCTGATAGAAACCGGTTTCATATTTGGCTTTTAGTCGTTCTAAGTCTTCTGCTGTGAAGCCATAACTTTCAAAGCGGGCAAATGCTTCATGAACTGCCGCTTCTACATCTGTCAGGCTCGTGGTTGGAAATGCATTAACAACAACATTGAATGTTCCGGCAATTTCCTGTGTGCCGCTGTATGAATATAGATTGGGGGCCAGTTTCTTTTCTTCCACAATGACTTTATACAGCGGCGCTTTTTTCCCATCACTTAACAGTTGACTCAATAATTCAAGGGCAGATGCATCAGCGTGTTTATGATCCACAGTTGGAAACACCATAGTTAAGCGTGGTGAGCTGGCGAAATTATCTTCGTGGTATACTTTTTTGGTTTCTGCGAGTTTCACCGGTATAGGTTCCGGGTCACCATTATCGGGACTAGATTTGATTTCGCCGAAATATTTTTCAACCAATTTTTTCACGTTCCTTTTGTTAATATCCCCAGCGATCACCATGGTGGCATTGTTTGGGCCGTACCATTTTTCGTAAAAATCACGCACATCTTTTAATGTTGCGTTTTGCAGGTCTTCTAATTCTCCGATAGTTGTCCAATTGTAGGGGTGATCTTCGGGATATAGGTTTTTAATGATCACATAATTGTTGTGTCCATAGGGGCGATTATCCACTCGTTGGCGTTTTTCATTTTGAACCACTTCCTGCTGGTTCTCAAAAGCAGGTTGCGTCACGGTAGAAAGGAGCCATCCCATACGGTCAGATTCCATCCATAAGACGGTCTCTAATGCATTTTTGGGGACAACCTCATAATAAACTGTACCATCTTTATTGGTGCCGCCATTGAGCGTCCCGCCGACATTTTGAATTTTTTTGAAGAATTGGTCCTGGCCAACGTGTTGAGATTCCTGAAACAGCATATGTTCAAACAAGTGGGCGAAACCGGTTCGGCCTGGCGTTTCGCGATTGGAACCAACGTGATATTGAATCGCTACACCAATGATTGGATCTGATTTATCCGTGTGTAGAATAACAGTTAAACCATTATCCAGTGTATATTTTTCATATTCGATAGTGAATGGGGTAGCGGCTTTTAGGTTACAGCCAATTATAAAAATGGCTACATAAATGCCTGCAAAAAGTGATTTTTTAAACATGAAATTTTCCTCTTACCAAATGAAATGTGTTGTTACAACAAACAGAATATCTTGTTGTTCCATATGTCGACAAAAATTACGCTAAATGGTTGTCCTTACATATGAATATTGCAACTTATCCAGTTCCTCTCTTGTAAATAGTCGTTTGGGGAGAGTAATAAATAAAGAATCATTTAGGCACTGTAAGCTATATATTTAAATTCACCTTCTTCAATTTGTAAATAAAACCATGTCAGATGAGCACAAAAGTTTAAACGAAATTATTCGCTTCCGTAAAGAAAAGCTGGACACTCTCCGTGAGCGAGGCGTGAATCCCTATCCTTATAATTATAAACCAACTCATACCAGCGGTGAGATCCTTGAAAACTACGATGATTTAGAAGAAAAAGATGTCACCGTTGCCGGCCGCATCATGGCACTGCGCAAGATGGGTAAAGCATCCTTTTTTCATATACAGGATATGGGCGGGCGCATTCAGGTGTACATCAAACGGGATGAAGTGGGTGAAGACGCATACGCGAATTTTAAACTCATGGATATTGGCGATATCGTCGGTGTTACGGGCTATCCTTTTACTACAAAGTCAGGGGAAAAGTCCATCCATGCCAAAGAATTCACGGTTTTAGCGAAAAGCATTCGTCCGCTGCCGGTTGTGAAAGAAAAAGACGGTGAAACATTCGATGCCTTTGAAGATAAGGAACTCCGTTATCGGAACCGTCATCTGGATCTCATAGTCAATCCCGATGTAAAAGATATTTTTGTAAAACGTGCCAAGATTATTGCAACTATACGTCAATATCTGGATGAAATGAATTTTCTGGAAGTGGAAACACCCATATTACAACCCCTTTACGGCGGAGCAAATGCCCGTCCCTTTTCCACCCATCATAATGCACTGGACCAGCAGCTTTATCTGCGCATCGCTGATGAATTATACCTTAAGCGACTGATTGTTGGTGGTATTGACCGTGTCTATGAGATTTCAAAGGATTTCCGCAACGAGGGTATGGATAAGAATCATAACCCGGAATTCACCATGCTGGAATTTTATTGGGCTTACGCAGATTACGAAGACAATATGAAAATAGTGGAAGACATGGTTCGCAAAACTGCTGAAGCGGTGAATGCCACACATGTCACTTGGCATGGCAATGGGATCGACCTGTCCAAGTCTTTTGCGCGCAAGCCCATTCTGAAATTATTGAAAGAAGCCACGGGACAGGATCTAGGTTCTGCGACCAATGACAAAATGAAAAAACTGTGTAAGTCGCACAATATTGATGTGGAAAACAATGCAAACTACGGCCAAATGCTCGATGCACTGCTGGACGCACTGGTGATTCCTAATCTGCTTCAGCCCACATTTGTAATTGATTACCCCAAAGCCATTTCACCGCTGGCCAAAGCACACCGTAGTGGAGACTCCAACCTGGTGGAACGCTTTGAATTATTTATCAGTGGTGCGGAATTCGCCAATTCTTTCACAGAATTGAATGATCCGATTGATCAGCGGGAACGCCTTGAAGCTCAGGCTCAATTGCGAGAGCAAGGTGACGAAGTAGCCCAGCTTGTGGATGAGAATTTTATCCAGGCGATGGAATGCGGTATGCCGCCTACTGGAGGTGTGGGGCTTGGTATTGACCGCCTCACAATGCTTCTTACAGAGCAGCACACCATCAAAGATGTAATCCTCTTTCCAGCCATGCGGACTGTCGATGAATGAAGATAGCATTCCGCATTGCCTTTCGACATTTAGGTTTTAAGCACCAGGGCAGTTTTACCTCTTTTGCCAGCTTGGCAGCCATGGTCGGGTTGGGGCTGGGTATATGTGCACTAATTCTTACCGCATCCGTTCTCAACGGTTTTGAGGATACCATTTCCAGGAAAATCGCCGGGTTTGATGGGCATATTCGCGTTCAGCATTTCTTATTTAAACCGATGGTTCCATTTCAAACCAAACTCGATAGTATTCTAACTGCAAGCAATTCATCATTTTCTAGTGTAGCTTATATACAGGAAGCAGCCATGGTTCGCAAAGGGCGTTCGGCTGAAGGAATTCTGATCATTGGCCATGGTGAAAATGCATTGCCAAAAAGTATCAATCAAATGATGCGCAAAGGATCTGCCAGTTTGAATGAGGGCAGTATTGTCATCGGCAGCGATCTGGCCAGTGCCCTCAAAATAAAAGTGGGAGATAAGCTCGTTTTAGTCGACATGAAATCCATGGTGACCCTTTCATCCGGCCAGCGCATGAAGCAGGCAGTGGTAAGTGGTCTTTTTAAATCGGGATTGCAGGAATATGACAAGACTGTGGTCTATATGCCCATCAAGGATGCCCAATCTTTATTTCAATATGATGATAAAGTGTCTGGTTATACTATCAGCATCAATAATGGTAAAAGGGCAGAGTTTTTAGCAGCAAGAATTGAGGAGGCACTGGGTTATCCCCACTATGCCATTACCTGGCAGGAAAAACACCGCACGCTCTTTAACTGGCTGAACCTCCAGAAATGGCCCATTCTCATCATATTCGGTATGATCGCCTTGGTGGGCGTGGTCAATATTGTTTCGGCCCTCACCATGATCGTTTTGGAAAAAATACGCTCCATTGGTACGCTCATTTCCATGGGAATGGACAAGAAAACCATTCGCAGAATTTTTCTTATCAAAGGCATTTATATTGGCGTCATGGGCTCACTGGCAGGATTAGGATTAGCGCTGATACTTGCTGCGATCCAGATCTGGTTTAAACCCCTTTCTATCGCCGAAGACATCTATTTCATGAGCTTTGTCCCCATCCTTTTTGACTGGACCATGATCGCCATCATTGTCCTCTGCGGTTTTATCAGTTCCATTTTAGCGGCGCTGTGGCCAACGCATAGAGCATCATCCATTGAACCGGCCATCGCATTGAGGTACGAATGAAATTTGCTTTTACCATCGCGCGCCGATTTATGCTGGGCGGAAAAGGAGCGGGCCCGAGTCAATTAACAGGCTGGATCTCCATTATTGGCCTTGCTGCTGGAACGTTTGCGATGATTATTTCACTAGCTGTATTGAATGGTTTTGAAGAGCGCGTAACAAAAAGAGTAATTGGTTTTGAAGGTGATTTAAGAATAACAACAGTGGATAACAATTTGAATTTGTCAAGCATACTGGATCATGTACTGCGGGATCAATATGTAGCAGATGCCCTGCCCTTTCAGGAAAGAAAAGGGTTGGTATCATCAACAAACCAGAAACAGCGCTTGGTTTCATTGAAAGCGATTCCAATAAATCAGTTCAATAATTTTTATAGAATCAAGATTGATGCTTCATCTCAAAAACCAGATGATCGATCTGTGTACATTGGTCAAGTATTGGCCAGGAGACTAAATGTAGATGTGGGAGATGAGATCAATCTCATGAGCCCAGTAGACTACAGTGGGAATGTTGGTTTACCAAGACGGTTTTCAGGAACAATAGCAGGCGTATTTCATGCTGAAGTACTTGATGTTGATGACCGCGTTCTTTTTATTCCCATGAGTCTGGGAGAGCGCTTATTTACACGGAAACAAGGGTTTGATGGTATAGATATAAGACTCCATGATGCTGAAAAAGCTGAAGATTTAAAGCGGTATTTCCGTCGGATTTTACCAGGCGGAATCTCGATCAAGAGCTGGGCCGACCTCCATTCAGGATTGTTCAATGCTATGCGCATGGAGCGGCTGGGTACCATGGCTGTATTGAGCCTTATTGTTTTGGTAGCTTGTTTTAATTTGATGTCCACTCTTGTATTGGTCACCTATCAAAAGATCAGGGAAATTGGCATATTGAGAACGCTTGGAACAACAGCACGGAGAATTCAGAGCATCATTTTAATGCAAGGTATCATGATTGGCGGTCTTGGAGCCGTAGTGGGAATTGTGATCAGTTTGATGCTGGTGGCCGCCCAAAATCAATTTGGCTTATTTACCCTGCCGGAAGAAATTTATTTTATTGATAAATTACCTATGGTTTTCAACGCAGTTGACCTGATAGCAGTCATATGTATTTCATTTGTATTTATCCTTATTTCATCCCTAGTGGCATCTAGCCGTACCCTTAAAATCAATCCTAAAGAAGCTGTGTATTTAGAAAAATGATTTTAAACGCATACCAGATCAGCAAGTCTTACCATAATGGTGAAAAAGAACTCCATGTTTTACGTAATGTGGATCTGGAACTGCAACAGGGAGAGATCATCACAATCATGGGTCAATCGGGCGCCGGTAAAACAACCCTGCTGAATATTTTAGGAACTCTGGATCGACCTGATAGTGGGTCGGTTTCCATTTGCGGTCAGGACATCAGCGGACTGACGGAAAAAAAACTGTCTGAACTGCGAAATAAGCAACTCGGGTTCGTGTTTCAATTCCATCATTTGCTTCCAGAGTTCACAGCGATGGAAAATGTGTTAATGCCTGCGCTTATCGCAGGTGATGAACAAAATGCCAGAGAAAGAGCTGATGAATTATTTGATTATGTAGGTATGACTGAACGCAGAAATCATTATCCAGCACAACTTTCAGGTGGAGAAAGGCTGCGGGCAGCAGTTTTACGCGCGCTTATATTGAAGCCGGGTGTCGTGCTAGCCGATGAGCCAACCGGAAATTTGGATGAAAGCAATGCCGACCGCTTATTAAATTTATTTCACAAAATTAATGATGATTTTAACCAAGCGTTTGTAATTACAACACATAATCCAAATGTTGCTGATATTGGAAATCGTCGTTTTGTTTTAGAAAATGAAACATTAAATCTAATAGATAGTATTTGAAAGAGATCATGCACTTCTTAATTTAGGGTCAGTATGAAAGAGAATTTTTCCAAGAGAGTCCAGTTAATTATGAAACATGCCAAGGAGGAAGCAGTACGCCTTGGGCATAGTTATGTAGGATCTGAACATTTATTGCTGGGTATGATTCGACTCGAAGCTGGACTGGGTGTAAAGATTATGGATATTTACGATTGTGACCTTGATGACATGCGGGCCATGATCGAAGATATGATCAAATCATCCGGCGGCACTATGACCCTTGGTCATTTGCCACTCACTCGCAGAGCAGAGCGAATATTGCGAAACGCTTATAATGAAGCGGCTGCATTGGGTGATTCCGTTGCCGATGACGAACATTTATTATTGGCGATGCTCAAAGAAACGGAAGGTATTGCTTTTGAAGTGTTGAATTCCTACAACATTGATTATGATGGCGTTTTGGAATTGTTGAATGATGACGTATCAGAGGAAGACGATGAAGACGACGACGAAGCACTGCCAATCATTCAAAAAGAAAAAAGCAGTAAAAAGTCCAAGACACCGGCATTAGATCACTTTTCCCGTAATATTACTGACCTTGCAAGAAAAGGTAAACTGGATCCAGTGATCGGTCGATTGGATGAAATAGAACGTGTTGCGCAAATTTTGACACGGCGTAAAAAGAATAATCCAGTATTGATTGGTGAACCGGGCGTTGGGAAGACAGCCATTATCGAAGGATTGGCACAACGTATAAATGATAAATCTGTTCCCAGATTACTACATAATAAACGCATATTATCTCTTGATTTGGCATCCATAGTCGCTGGCACGAAATATCGTGGTCAGTTTGAGGAACGTATGAAAACTATCATGGTTGAACTGGAAAACACGGATAATCTCATTTTATTCATTGATGAGCTGCATACCCTGGTTGGCGCTGGCGGCGCCTCGGGTTCTCTGGACGCATCAAATATGTTTAAACCGGCCTTGGCTCGCGGCGATATTCACTGCATCGGTGCAACAACTTTGGATGAGTATCGTAAGCATATAGAAAAAGACGGTGCCCTGGAACGCCGCTTCCAGAAGATCATTGTCAATCCACCCAGCCAGGCTGAAACGATCAGAATACTGATGGGCCTTAAAGAAGCTTATGAAAACCATCATAATGTCCGCTACGATGATAGTGCTATTGAAGCCTGTGTGTATTTATCAGACCGTTATATAACGGACAAATTTCTACCGGATAAAGCAATCGATATAATGGATGAAACCGGTTCCAGGGCTCATCTGCACAATGTTAGCGTACCCCAGAAAATTTTAGACCTGGAAAAAGAAATTGACAAGGTCATAACTAGGAAAGAAGAAGTAGTTGCTGCCCAAAAATTCGAGGAAGCAGCAAATCATCGCGATAAAGAACAAAAACTGTTAGTAAAATTATCGAAATTCCAACAGGAATGGCAAGAGCACGAACATTCCAAACCTGAATTAATTTCTGAAGAAACGATTGCTGATGTTGTTGCGCTTGTTTCAGGCATCCCTGTGAATAAAGTTGCAGAGTCTGAAACGAATAAGCTTCTCAAAATGAAGGATGTCTTGCAAAAGAATATTATTGGTCAAAAACATGCTGTCACTAGTATATCCAAGTCAATTCAACGTGCTCGTGCTGGATTAAAAAATCCCAATCATCCCATTGGTGTATTTCTCTTTTTAGGTCCAACTGGAGTTGGTAAAACCGAATTAGCGAAAGTATTGGCAAATTATTTATTCAGTCACACAGGATCTATTGTAAAAATTGATATGTCCGAATTTAGTGAACGATTCTCTATCTCTCGTCTGATTGGAGCCCCTCCCGGATATGTGGGTTATGAAGAAGGTGGCGAATTGACTGAAAAAATAAGACGCAATCCTTATTCAGTTGTCCTTTTTGACGAGATGGAAAAAGCGCATCCGGATGTATTTAATCTCTTGCTGCAACTATTTGATGAAGGTGTACTGACAGACAGTTTGAGTCGCAAAGTTGATTTTAAAAATACAATTATCATCATGACATCCAATGTGGGCACAAAAGAAATCGTAAAAGGCAGTACTCTGGGCTTTGTTGATCAGTCTTCAGATCAATCTTATGAAGCTATGCGGGAGAAATTGTTGGACAGAGTAAAAACAACTTTTAGTCCTGAATTTTTAAACAGGATAGATGAAACAATCGTATTTCATTCACTGACTGAGGTACATGTTTTGGATATTGTCAATCTGCAATTAGAAGACCTGCGGACCAATTTGCAGCGCAAAGGCATCAAGATCAGATTGACGAAATCTGCTTTGAAATTGCTGGTTAAGAAAGGATTTAATCCAGAATACGGCGCCCGACATTTACGCCGGGAAATCCAGAATAGTCTGGAAGACCCCATTTCTGAAATGCTGTTGGAAGAAAAATTTGTGGAGCGTGATACAATTAAAGTGAATGCTAAAAAAGATGTTTTCTTATACACGAAAGCACCAATAAAAAAAGATAAATCTAAAAAATCAACGCCTTCCATCGATTCTACTGAAGAAGTAAAATCTCCCTAAATTCTGCCATATAGGTCGAAAGTAGACCATATTATTGCCAAATAGGTTAATCATTTATGTTGGTATAATAATTGTAATATATACAGCAGAATTTATTATTCGCTGAATTAACTCAATAAAAAGGAAATTAATAATGGGTAAAATTATTGGAATTGACTTAGGAACAACGAATTCCTGTGTAGCCGTTATGGAAGGCGGTGAACCTTCTGTAATCAATAATCCTGAAGGTGGTCGTACAACCCCTTCTGTCGTCGCATTTACAAAAAATGGCGAACGACTGGTCGGCCAGCCGGCCAAACGCCAGGCTGTAACTAATCCGCAAAAAACAATCTTTTCAATCAAGCGCTTCATGGGCAGAATGTTTAATGAAGTTGGTACTGAACTTGAAGAAGTTCCTTATCAGGTCGAAAAGAAAAAAGGTGGAAATCTGGCTGTTAAAGTAGACGATAAGGAATACACGCCGCCTGAAATCAGTGCCATGATTTTACAAAAACTCAAACAAATGGCTGAAGAACATTTGGGCACAACTGTTACGGACGCAGTCATAACTGTTCCTGCATATTTTAATGATTCCCAACGCCAGGCAACAAAAGATGCTGGAAAGATCGCCGGTTTGAATGTACGCCGTATTATTAACGAACCCACAGCAGCAGCACTTGCCTATGGTATGGATAAAAAGAAAGACGAAAAAATCGCTGTTTTTGATTTGGGCGGCGGTACGTTCGATATTTCAATCCTTGAACTGGGTGATGGTGTTTTTGAAGTGAAATCAACCAATGGTGATACGCACCTTGGTGGTGATGACTTCGATCAAAAATTAATCAATTGGATCGCGGATGAATTCAAAAATAGCGATGGTATTGACCTGCGCAAAGACCCTATGGCGCTGCAACGGTTGAGAGAAGCGGCCGAAAACGCTAAAAAGGAATTATCCAGTTCAAAACAAACTGATATCAATCTGCCGTTTGTAACAGCAGATGCTTCCGGTCCGAAACACCTGAACATTACATTGACTCGCGCCAAATTTGAGGAATTGGTTTCAGATTTGATAGAGAGAACAATTGAACCGTGTAAAAAAGCAATAAAAGATGCCGGGTTATCTGCAGCTGATATTGATGAAGTCATATTAGTCGGCGGATCTACTCGTATGCCTAAGATTCAGGAAAAAGTGAAGGAAATTTTTGGTAAAGAGCCCAATAAAAGTGTCAATCCTGATGAAGTTGTTGCACTTGGCGCTGCCATTCAGGGTGGTGTATTGGCTGGTGATGTTGATGATATTCTTTTACTTGACGTAACACCACTTTCATTGGGTATTGAAACATTGGGCAGCGTATCCACGAAACTCATCGAACGGAATACGACTATTCCTACGCGTAAATCTCAAATATTCAGCACGGCTGCCGATAATCAAACCACTGTTGAAATACATGTGCTGCAAGGCGAACGTGAAATGGCGATTGACAACAAAACCATTGGACGCTTTCATTTAGATGGTATTCCATCTGCACCAAGAGGTGTGCCACAGATTGAGGTTGGTTTCGACATTGATGCCAACGGTATTCTGAATGTGAGTGCAAAAGATAAGGCTACTGGTAAAGAACAAAGCATTCGCATCGAGGCATCGAGTGGGTTGAGTGAATCGGAAATAGACAAAATGGTCAATGATGCCAAGAAACATGAAACCGAAGATAAAGAAAATCGAGAAATGGTTGATTTGCACAATCAAGCAGAGCAACTTGTATATCAGACTGAAAAGAATATCAACGAGTTTGGCGAAAAGTTATCAGATGATGAGAAAAAAATACTGACTGATGCTGTTGAAAAACTGAAAACAGCAAACTCCAGTTCGAATAAAGATGATATTAAGTCGGCCATGGATGAATTAAATGCAGAATGGAATAAACTGGCATCAAAAATGTACGAAGCCAGCAAAGAAACTGAACAAACAGAAGCAGGAACACCTTCCAACGGTGAGGAAAAGAAGAAAAAAGAAGAAGGTGAAATTGAAGATGCCGACTTTGAAGTTGTAGATTAATGCGCTTCAATTATTAAGTATAAAAAAAAGCGTTCCTTTGGGAACGCTTTTTTTGTATTTGGAACCCTGCACATGTATATTCGTAATGACGGGTATCTGTATCCATAATACATGACACGTACACAATCCATAATTCTCGGGATCTTTTTCCTCCTTATTGTGGCTGTGAATATTTTTTTACAGTCATCATCCTGGCGTTTGCCGATTCAGAACTACGTCAACTCAAAGTTAAAAGAAAATACGGAGTGGCAAATAACTATTCCCGAACTTGAAGGCAACCTACTTGGTACCGTAAAGGGGAAAGGAATGAAGTTCAGTCATGAAAATGGATCTGAAGTCATTTTTGGTGATTTCTCAATTAGGGTTAACTATTTACGTAGTTTATTCACGGCACCGACATTAACACAGTTAAGGGTGGAGGACATTCTAGTGTCTCCAGTTATTGATCCAGATTCGATACGAATTGAAACTGATAATGAAAGTTTAGATATAGATATTCCTTCTGGATTGAATTTTACCATTGAAGACTTACGACTGGGAGGTATTGTGTATATTCCAATAAAAAATGTTTCTAAAGCTATGAGATTTAAATTAAACAGCCGTCTTGATGTTACTCCTGAAAAAAAAGAATTCTATATCAATGAAATTTCCGCTTCGCTCAATGATACTTCTGGATATGTTTTTTTGAGAAACACCGCATTAACATTATTTGAAACTAGTGCACATTTCTCACCGGCAAGCGGAGTGATTAATGGTTTACCCTTCGATGGAGAAATTCATTATGATTGGGCTGTTTTACCTGATCTTACGGGTAATATTCATATTGAACGCTATGAATTTCCTGAACAGATTTTTGAAAATTTACCCTTAAAACCAAAATTCTCTTCTTTGGAAACTTTTATCCATTTTGAATCAGATTTAGTACACTATTTTGGTGATGTGACTGTTATGAATCCTTTGGGATTATTCATGAAAGGAGAACTTTCTTTAACACGACATGATAATCATTTTTCACTAAACCGCTTAAGCTTAGACAGTGAAGACACCAATCTTTCTTTGTCAGGGATTTATGAAGATAATGGCCGTATCAGTGGCAATATGTTATTAACACATTTTGATTTGAGTCGATGGATCACTGAACAACAGCAGACGAATGTAAATGGTACTATCATGCTAGAAGGGACAATTCAAAAGAATAATATCAATGATGTTTCTATTACAATAGAGGTGAATGAATCTGAATTATATGGTGATCGTGATATTTCCATTTCTGGAACATTTGCATACAATGATCAGGTATTATTAATAGAATCACCATTATCCTTTGCAATAGGTCCGAGTTCTGTAACACTTAAAGGATATGCAAATCTTCAGGATAGAACACTGGACATGGATCTGAAACTGAAGGATGCCAGTATTTTTCTGATAAATAATTTTTGGAGTGATTCATTAAATAGTGGTTTTGCAACAGGAGATCTACAGGTATCAGGAACAATTGATAATCCATCGATTCGTGCTGAATTGGAATGCAGCAATCTGGGCTATCATGACATTTTCCTGGATCAAATAAAAATGAATGTCCATTGGATTCCAGCCCAGAGTGGCGGTGATGGTTTTTTCAGAGGAAAAATTGGTCGGGGCTCGTGGCGGAAGTATGCATTTGATAACGGTTTGGTTGATATTGCTTTTTCCCAGGATGGTATTGTTATCCAGAGCGCTGAATTCAATCAGTCAGAAAATTTTCTGCAAATATCAGGAATTTTGTCACCAGATAGTATTTTGACTTTAAATCACATGCAACTGGCCTACGAAAACCATTATTTTATAAGCGCCAAACCCTTCTCCGTGGAATTTGAACCGGATAAAATCGAGATCCATCCTTTTAAAATTCATATAGATGACGGCATTGCCTCGGGGCAAATGACCATTAGAGAAAAAATAAGAGGGATTTTTCATTTAACAAATATAAATGCTGATATCATGAAACTATTTACCGATGATATCCGCTATCATGTTTCTGGAACAAGCTTTGGAGATATTTCCATTGCAGATCGAGATGACCATCTCGAAGTGAAAATGGACTTAACTCTGAAAAACGGTATTGCTGCCAGGCAGAAATTTTCAGAGATGAAATTAAAAGGATCTTTATACAAATCTCTTTTGAATGTTGAAGAAGTTTCATTGATAGCCGATGATCGAAAACGTATTTTAATTTCTGGTTTTGTACCTCTTGGCAAAATAGATGATGGAGACCGCGAATTTGATTTTTACATTATTTTTGATGAATTGGACATGTCACTTTTAACACAATTCAGTCAGTCATCAACGTTTATGGATGGTAAGATTTCCGGCAGTTTTCATCTGGGAGGAAGTACTAGAAAAACACTATACAATTTTGATCTTTACATTGAAGATGCTATCTGGGATAGATTAAAAATGGGGACTGTGACAACTGAAGGATTATTTGATGGCAAACGATTGTATTTTAATAAATTTTCTTCAAGCTATAAAGGTTCTGAATTAAGAGGATTTGCCTATTTACCTATTGATTATAATTTCGCCTCAGAAAATTATGGCAATTATTTTCTAGATGATTCATTATTGGTGTCTATAATAGGCAATACTAAAAACCTTGAAATTTTAACGACCTATATCGCTAATGTGGATTCAATTATTGGTGATTTCGGGATAAAACTGGAAATTAACGGTCCCCGTGATAAATTGATACGTAATGGATATTTGATCAGCAAAAATGCAACGATTTATTCCACACAGTTGGATGATCCAATATATAATGTAGACAGTCAGGCAGAATTAATTGCAAACAAATTTAAATGGAAATCATTTGTTGGTAGTATGGTTAAAAATCCTGCAGATAAGCAAAACCAGAATATTTCCATTTCAGGCTCAATGGATATGACACAATTTTTCAAACCCATTTATGATCTGAATATCAAAGGAGAGGAAATATATTTTAGAACATTATTGGGTGATTTTGAAGGAATTGTCAATGTTGATCTTTCATTAACCGGAAGAGATACGATTGAAATCGCCGGTATGATTGAACCTGTTGATGCAGTGATGTACCAGGAATTTGTTTCTGATTCAGATGTGGAAGTGGTGGATGAGAAAGATAGTACAGTTATCAATTATAAACTGAATTTTCCTATAACCGGTGATTTTGCCCTGCGAAATTCACAAATTGATGCTCATTTGTCTGGTGAATTGAGTATGACCAAGTTTGGAAATAAATCGTCAGATTTTGGTGGCGAACTGTATGTAAGAGATGGAAAATTTTATTATTATGGAGATGTATTCAATATATCGGAAGGGTATATGAGTCTGGATAAAAAGGGATTTAATCCCTATCTGGATATTTCTGCTCAAACAAAAATAAACCAGGAGCAAATTTATATTCAATTAGTGGGACGTTTAGACAATCCTCAATTAGTACTAGAATCATCCAGCGGCTTTTCTAATAGTGATATTATTGAGTTGTTGACTATAAGGAGCCGTTTTGAAGACCAGGAAATTTCTGTAACGGGATTTGGAAATAGCGCTCAAAAATTTCTTGGGGCATATTTTGAACGGCAACTGGAAAAGAATATATTACAAGTCACCGGACTTGGCCAAGCTGGGTTGATTGACAATCTAAGCATTTCAGGAACTGCTGGGCTCATTGATCCAAATAGCTATCAGGAATTTACCATAAGCGCTGAGCGGCAGATTTCAGATAACCTTTCGTTGAATTATTCATATCATCGGTCCTTCTCCCTGTCAAATCCAACGATGAATAAAGTCGGTGTAGAACTCCGTTTAAATCGTTATGTTTCTCTTGTGGGAAATGTTGATGAGTCAGGTAATATGCACGTAAAATACCGCCTGCGTTACTCGTACTAAACATACACTTAAATATGCGTAATTTCAAATACTGGGGAATTATTGTCCTCTTTGCGGGGATTGTATGTTCACAAAGCGATGAAACGTTGTTTGTGGATGAAATTTACTTTATAGGCAATGAGGTTATCCCCGATGGACAACTACTGAAAAATGTGAACCTTAAAGGTTCGTCTCTTTTTTCAAAAACAGAATTTGATCGGCGCATTTTGAAACTGGACGCGATAACAATTAAAAATCAATATAAATCAGATGGATTTCTAAATACAACAGTCCGTGATTCATTCATAACAGAAAGTAATTTTGTAGATATTTACTTCATTATTAATGAAGGTAAGAGAAGTTATATAAATAGGATAGATATTAGAGGTAATAATCAGATCTCAAACCGGAAAATCAAAAAATTGTTAGGCCTAAAAAATAATAGACCTTTTAATCCTTTAGCATTGAACACGAATATTACAAATGTAGAAGAAACATATCACAAAATAGGAAAATTATTCTCCATAATTAATATTAATACAGAGTTTGTCGATTCAGTAAATATAAATATCAATATAGCAGAAGGGCCGGATGTCTATATAAATAAAACATTTGTTGAAGGTGCTGATTCCAGAAAACAATATGTAGTAACTAGAGATCTACATTTTAAAGAAGGTGACCTTTACAATTTAGATAAAATTTTACTGTCAAAAAGAAGATTGTTGGAAACTGGCCAATTCTCTTTGGCTAGTATTTATCCTGTTAAATATGCACAAAGTGATACGTTAGTAAATATGGTCGTTGAAGTACGCTATTTCCCCAAACGGGAAATAAGTTCTGAGGGTGGTTTTGTACCCATCGAGTTTGGTGGATTAACCTTATCTGGCCCTGGTGGTTATTTGCAGTGGAAAAACCGCAGCTTATTTGGGACCACAACTCGACTTTCAGCAAGAACTTCGATCAATATTCCGACTGAACAAGGCTTACAATATCCACGATTAAAAGTTGATTTCAATTTAGAAAATCAATGGCTATTGAACCTGCGTTTCCCAACGAGAGTGCAAACATTGTATGAATTGTATAAAAAATACGGTTCCAGCGAAAATCCATTTATTCAGCGTTATGGATTCAACTGGTCATCAATTAATCGTATCACAGAAACATCTTACATTGAATTTGGTGTGCGCTGGGAAAAATTCAGTCACCAGGAAGAGGGTGTTTCGGATGTGGAACAGCGTATGATCTCCCTCAAAACAAAATTGGATTTTTCAGACAATCCATTATCACCAACCAAAGGTGTAGTAATAACGGGAGATATATACAGTGTGGGCGGTCCATTGCGCGGGACTCGGGAATATCAAAAAATAGATACTGGTATACGATTTTACATTCCTTTACCGCGCAGGATTGTTTTTGCATCCCGCATAAAATATGGTGTGATTTTAGATTGGAAAGAAGATTATAACGAATACGAAGAAGTCTTATTTGAAAAATTTTATCTTGGAGGTACAAAATCGCTGCGGGGCTGGAATGCTCTTCAATATCCGCAAATAAGAAGTACTGATGAGATATATTTAAATGGAAAAGAAATCCGATTTTTAACCAGTTATGAATTGCGTTTTCCAATAATCGGTTCTTTAGGTGCAGAAGTATTTACCGATGGTGGTCAATTATGGGACAGAAATTCAAATATCAGTTTAAGTGATTTAAGTTGGAATGCAGGAGCAGGGTTAACGTATATATCTCCTCTAGGTCCGGTACGACTGGATTATGCTTATCAATTGGATAATCCGAAAAATTGGGAAGTGCTTTTAGATGTTTTATACGCCTTTTAGGGAACCCCTTTTTATATCGGCAGTATAAAGCATTCAGATACATGTTGTTGAATATGATTGCTGATGTAAATTCGGCGTCCAAAAATTGAGGTTAACAAGTAAAATGAAATACATTATCATCTGGTTTTCCATAATCAGCTTAATGATCATCGGCTGCGAAGGAACAAAGACAGCCGAGGAATATTTTACAGTAGCTGAAGTGGAAAGGAATGCCAAGAATATTAAAGCATCCCTGGAAAACCTGGACAATTTAATTAAATATTATCCAGAGCACGTGTTAGCATCGCAGGCACAATATCTTATGGGAGATATTTATATGAATGACCTTAGGGATTTTCAAAATGCGATCACTTCATACAATAAAGTGCTGGAAAACTTTGCTGGTTCGGCTCATGAAGCTCAAGCTCAATTTATGGTCGGTTATGTACAGGCAAATATTTTAAGCGACTTTGAACAAGCCAAAGCTACTTATGAAATATTTCTCGAAAAATTCCCAGATCACGAATTAGCCCCATCTGTACAATTCGAGATTGAATATTTGGGTAAGGATATCAATGATATCCCTGTATTAAAACATATCGCATCTTAATTTTTCATCCACATGAGTGAATTCAGTCTTACCGAGATCAACGAGCGAATTGCCCGGGAATCAACGTTTGTTGATGATTTAAAGAAGGCCCTTGGGCTGGTCATCGTTGGTCAAAATGATTTGATCAATCGTATCCTTATCGGCCTTTTGGCCAATGGCCACATTCTTTTGGAAGGTGTTCCTGGCCTCGCTAAAACATTGATCGTAAAAACACTGGCTCAATTGATTAGTACTCAATTTCAACGCATCCAGTTTACGCCGGACATGCTCCCGGCTGATTTATTAGGAACACTTATTTTTAATCAAAAGAATGGATCATTCGAAACTCGTAAAGGTCCCATTTTTGCAAATGTGATTCTTGCTGATGAAATCAACCGTGCACCTGCTAAAGTACAAAGCGCCTTGCTTGAGGCTATGCAGGAGAGGCAAGTAACGATAGGTGATGAAACGTTTAAACTTGATGCACCTTTTCTTGTCATGGCCACGCAAAATCCCATCGAACAGGAAGGGACTTATCCACTCCCCGAAGCACAAGTGGATCGCTTCATGCTAAAATTGCGTGTGGATTATCCCAGCAAGGAAGAAGAGCGTGCCATACTGAAACGAATGGCTACAACTCAAATATCTGATAGTGTAACAGCTGTAGTTGATGCTGAACATATCTTAAATGCGCAAAATGTGATTAATGATATTTATGTTGATGAAAAAGTGGAAGATTATGTACTTAATCTTGTATTTGCTACGCGTGATCCAGGGGAATACAACCTTGGAGACATGGATAATCTCATCGAATACGGCGCATCGCCACGGGCGACAATCAACCTAGTTCTGGCTGCGAAAGCACGGGCATTCTTGCAGCATCGTGGATATATAACGCCGGAAGATGTACGTTATGTCGGCAGAGATGTTTTACGGCATCGTGTAATTTTGACCTACGAAGCAGAAGCTGAAGAGTTGACTTCTGAAGATATCCTGCAGCGCTTGTTCGACAGCATTGAAATCCCTTAATAAAGAAGAAAGAAAAAGTAAAAACCTTTCTTCTATCTTACTTTTACCTCTTCCTTAAACCCAAGATGATTCCAAGAGAAATACTTAAGAAGGTTCGACAAATTGAGATTCGAACAAAGGGTTTGGTCAACGATTTATTTGGTGGTGAATATCATTCTGTATTTAAGGGTCGGGGCATGACATTTGCAGAAGTACGTGAATATCAGCCCGGGGATGACATTCGACTGATTGATTGGAATGTTACAGCACGCACCGGTTCACCATTTGTAAAGATATTTGAAGAAGAACGTGAATTAACTGTTTACCTTTTGGTGGACGTTAGCCGTTCTGGCCATTTTGGTTCCATCTCCCAGTTCAAGAGTGAAATGGCGGCAGAGATTGCAGCCGTCCTTGGTTTTTCAGCTATTAAAAATAATGACAAGGTTGGACTGATTTTATTCAGCGATGAAGTTGAACAATACATCGCTCCTAAAAAAGGGCGTTCTCACGTATTACGGGTTGTACGGGAATTATTGTACCATCAGCCCCATGGAAAAGGCACATCTATTAGAACAGCATTAGAATTTCTTTTAAATGTAGCCAAGCGCCGGAGTGTTGTTTTTTTACTTTCAGATTTCCTGGATGAAAAATATTGGTCCAGTTTAAAAATGGCCAACCGAAAACATGATTTAATCGGTTTAAAAATTAGCGATCCTTTTGAATCAGCCATCCCTGATATAGGATTGGTTAAAGTTCATGACCCGGAAACAGATGAGACCAGTTGGATCGATACAGGATCTAGTATGGATCGCAAGCAGTATGAAGCAGCCATACTAGAGCAGAATGAAAAATTTGCTAAAGAATGTGACCGTATCGGTTTCGATGTAATTCCCATTTCAACTGAAAAGGATTTTGTTGAACCGTTGATGAATTATTTTAAAAAGCGTGAAAAGCGTATTTGAAATGAACCGATTTCTTCCAATTACCATTCTTTTCATGTTTAGCTGCACAACGGAAGATGTTCAGCAGAATCTTACCATTACTTCAGAAATTGATACAACAATGGCAACGATTGGTGATATCATTCATTATTCTATTTATACTAGTGGCGCTGGTGATTTACCCGTTATAATAAATGATTTTGAAAAACCAGAGGCCATGGAAATTCGTGATCAAACATTAGTCGAAGGAAAAACGTTTAAAATGGAAATCGTGTTTTGGGATACGGGCCATTTTTCGATACCGGCCATAGACGTGGTTTTTCTCAATGCTGATTCAACAGAAAAGATGATCATGCAAACGGATGAACAGGAAATAATTATAGTATCATCGTCAGACCCAACAATGGCTGGCGCTATGAAACCGGTAAAAGATCCATTGCCTGTTTCACGTCCTGTTGAATTGAAAATAATAATGCTTATTTCCACCCTGTTTTTGACATTGGCAATCATGGCCTGGTTAAGTATAAAATACAGAAAAGAAAAATTATTAGCACTTCCTGATAATTTTCTACCCCAGCCGGATGAAATTGCAATAGAAAAGCTGAGCGACTTACGAAAAAAATCGAGAGAAAATATCGATCTAAAGGCATTTTATGTACAGATATCCTACATTTTAAGAGAATACGTTGAACATAGTTTATTTTTAAAAACATTGGAAATGACAACAGAGGATATAAAATCATTGGTTAATATGCTGCCATTCTCTGATGAGGAAATGAAATCGTGGCTGGCATTGCTGCAACGATCAGATTTAATCAAATACGCAAAAATGATGCCGGAAAATAATATATACACCCAAGATTTAATCACAGCAGAAGAATTCATTCAATCTACAATACCATATTGGAAACGGATTGGATCCCCCATTGCATAAAATATTTATGCACGTTTGAGAATTCTTCTACTAATCTGTAAATTAAATGCTCTATTAAAGTAAACGAATGGCAACGACTGCAAATATTAAAAATGGTGCGGTAATTCTACACAAGAATAAACGGATGAAGATCGTGGAATTTTTACATGTGAAACCAGGAAAAGGCCCTGCATTTGTCCGTACAAAATTAAAGGATATTCAATCCGGTAAAGTCATCGATGAAACATTCAATTCAGGTGCGAAATTGCAGTTTATTCGGATTGAGGCAAAAGCAATGCAGTACTTGTATGAAGACGGAAACCAGTATATTTTTATGGATAATCAGACCTATGAGCAAATCAATGTCAATGATGCAGTCATTGGCTCAAATACAGGATTTCTAAAAGCGGGCTTAAATGTTGATTTATTGTTTGATGGACAAGAAGTACTTAATGTTCGATTGCCGGCTCATGTGAATCTGGAAGTCACGCATACTGAACCGGGCATGAAAGGCAATACGGCTACCGGGGCGACGAAACCGGCCATATTGGAAACAGGCATTGAGGTAAATGTGCCTTTATTCATTGATATTGGTGACGTATTAAAGCTGAATACACGAACAGGCGGATATATTGAAAGAGAAAAGATTAAAAACCGATAGAGGTAACTATGTGGCAGGATAAACTAAAGGAAATTATATACATACTGGAACACAGCGACGTGAACGAAATTGACGTTACGTTTCTTGGGCGTCGATTTCATGTAGTGAAATCATCACCCGCAACATCTGTTACACCTAGTACAGCAGCAAATCCTGCTCCTACAGCTGCGACTGAGGTCACTGCGGCAGAAGAATCTGTTACGGGAGATGAAGTTATTTCACCTATGCCCGGAACATTTTACAATTCTTCCAGCCCTGAAGAAGACCCCTTTGTGAAAGAGGGTGATAAAGTGAATAAGGGTGACACGCTCTGTATTATCGAAGCCATGAAGATTATGAATGAAATTGAAGCTGAAGGGGGTGGAGTTGTGCGAAAAATTCTCGTAGGCAATGGTGAGCCTGTGGAATATAATCAGCCTCTATTTATTATTGATCCGAACGGATAAAACATGTTCAAAAAGATCCTGATTGCCAATCGCGGTGAGATTGCTCTGCGCATCATCCGAGGGTGCCATGAATTGGGTATTAAGACAGTGGCTGTTTATTCAACGGCTGATGAATATTCCCTCCATGTGAGATTTGCGGATGAAGCTGTCTGTATTGGTCCACCGCCCGGAGCCGATAGCTATCTGAACATTCCGCGCATTCTGGCTGCGGCCGAAATCACGTCTTCTGACGGGATTCACCCTGGTTATGGTTTTTTAGCCGAAAATGCTGATTTTTCAAGAATTTGCTCTGAAAATGGCTTCACGTTCATCGGGCCGTCCCCAGAGATTATTGATGCTATGGGTGACAAGGCCCAGGCAAAAATAACTATGAAAGCAGCCGGTGTTTCTGTCATTCCCGGAAGTGAAGGGGTGTTAAACGGTGTAGATGAAGCGAAAAAATTAGCGTATGAAATGGGTTACCCCGTCATGGTGAAAGCGTCTGCAGGCGGAGGTGGAAAAGGGATGCGTCTTGTTCGTGAACCCAATGAGTTGGAAAAAATGTATAATACTGCCAGTAACGAGGCGAAAAAGGCCTTCAATAATGGCGATATGTACATAGAAAAATTCGTGGAAAATTCCCGGCATATTGAAGTGCAGATCCTTGCGGATGAACATGGCAATTGTGTCCATTTAGGTGAGCGGGAATGTTCGATCCAGCGCCGCCATCAAAAATTGGTGGAAGAATCACCTTCTCCTGCAGTTACTGAAGAAGTTAGGCAGCAGATGGGTAAAATGGCTATCCAGGGCGCCAAAGCTGTAGATTACGTGGGCGTCGGCACTATAGAATATTTGATGGATACGAATAAAAATTTCTATTTCATGGAGATGAATACACGCATTCAGGTAGAGCATACTATTACAGAAATGGTAACTGGAGTTGATCTAATAAAACAGCAGATCTGCATGCACGTCGGTGAACATTTTCCGGAGAATTTTCAAAATTTCAAATTGCGCGGTCATGCCATAGAATGCAGAATCAATGCTGAAGACCCGGCCAATAACTTCATTCCATTTCCCGGAACAATCACAAGCCTGCATTTTCCGGGCGGCAAAGGCGTCAGGGTTGATTCGCATGCCTATGCGGGTTATGAAATTCCTACACAATACGATTCCATGATTGGTAAATTGATCGTGTATGCCAGTAGCCGCGAGCGGGCTATCAACCGCATGCAGCGTGCCCTTGAGGAAACCATTATAGAGGGGCCTAAAACGACCATCCCCTTTCATCAGGCGATCATGAAAGATGAATCATTTCGATCAGGCGAATTTGATACTAGTTTTTTAGAAACATTTGAATATAATCCAAACAAGGATTGATTAATCAGAAACGAAGATGAATATTCCATCAAACTTACAATATACAAAAGACCATGAATGGGTTAAAATAGAAAATGGTGTAGCCACAATAGGAATTACCGATTTTGCCCAGGGAGAATTAGGTGATATCGTTTTTGTTGAACTCCCGGAAGTGGGTAAGAGTTTTAATGCCGGTGATACTTTTGGCACTATAGAAGCAGTAAAAACTGTGACAGACCTCTTTTCGCCTATCAGTGGTAATATTGTAGCAATCAACGAAGGTTTGGATAATGACACCGGGAAAGTAAATTCTGATCCCTATGGTGATGGCTGGCTGGTAAAAATAAGGTTGTCCGATCCTGATGAAAAGGATGGACTGTTGTCATCCATTTCTTACGAAGAAATTATTGGTTAATCATGAGTAAAGTTTTTAAACAACTGCTTGACGTAAAATCAGAAAAGGGAGCAGGATATATTGTCCTTATTGACCCTGACAGAAAAAATGAAGATACCCTGGCTAAGCAAGTGACTGTTGCAAATAAATCTAACGTGGATGCTCTATTTGTGGGCGGTAGTTTAATGATGGACAGTAAACACAATGAAAGAGTTGCTGTTATTAAAAAGGAAGCAGATATTCCCGTCATCTTCTTTCCAGGTGGGTTGAATCAGTTAAATCAATATTATGATGCAATACTGTTTATGTCTTTGTTATCGGGTCGTAACCCCCAATATCTCATTGGTGAACAGGTTGTAGCTGCGCCGATCATTAATGACCTGGGGATAGAAGTCATCCCCACCGGCTATCTGCTTTTTGATGGTGGAGCCAATTCAACAGTTGAATTCATGAGCGATACAAAACCGCTGCCCATGAATCGTCCTGACATTGCTGTTGCACACGCATTAGCTGCTGAATATCTGGGTAAAAAACTTATTTATCTGGAAGCAGGCAGCGGTGCAACACATGCCATTCCCCTGGAAATAATCCAACAGGTTGCTACTGAAACAAATGTGCCATTGATCGTTGGCGGAGGAATTCGCACACCTGAAGCAGCCCGGGAACGTGTAGCAGCTGGAGCTTCATTTATTGTAACAGGAACCATTTTGGAAGAAAATGGCAATAATGGTTTAATGAAAAAATTTGCGGATGCGATTCATGGTGGCCAATCATGATCGATCGCCAAATGATCATCAATCAGATTCGTGAAAGTGCTGATGTAAAGAATACTATGATCGTTACTAGTGTTGAGGACATTGAAAAAGCAGCAGACATGATGGTTGCAGCTGTTCAAAATGGAAATAAGATTTTGTGGTGTGGTAATGGTGGCAGTGCTGCCGATGCCCAGCACATGGCTGCCGAACTCATGGGCGGACTCCGCAGTCATGACCGTCCAGCAATTCAATCCATAGCCCTGACAACGGACACCTCATTTATTACGGCCTGGTCGAATGATACGGATTACGAATCCATATTTTCCCGCCAGATCGAAGGACTTGGATCAGCAGGTGATATACTGATGGCTATTTCCACAAGCGGCAATTCCAGGAATGTGGTTAAAGCAGTTGAATCTTGTAAAGAAAAAGGGATTACTGTTATTGTTCTGACCGGTAAAACTGGTGGTGTGTTGAAAGATATGGGTGATGTTACCATTTCCATTCCCAGTGATGATACCCAGCGTATCCAGGAAGGTCATTTGCTGGCGGAACACATTCTCTGTGAAATGGTTGAAAAATCTGTCACAGGTTAGTTAACCTATGGAAGCACATCTCCACGATTATATCACCATGCTCCGCGTGGAAAGAAATTTATCATTGAATACTATCGATGCTTACAAGCGTGATCTTAAAAACTATGTATCCTATTTAGAAGCAAAGGGCTTGAGTAGCCTCAAGGCCATAAAGCAAAAGCATATACGCGGATTTATCCGCGAATTATCCGATGCTCATTTAGCTCCAGCCAGCATTTCCCGGGTTTTTTCATCCATTCGTTCCTACCATTCATTTTTAAACGCAGAACTTTGGGTGGATAACAATCCATCACAACTATTGGAAGCGCCAAAACTACCCCGGAAACTGCCGGAAGTGTTAACCGTGCAGGAAGTGGATGATATTTTGGACGCTGTGGATGAAGCAGCTCCCCTTGCCAGGCGTGATCTGGCGCTGCTTGAAATATTGTATTCCACTGGACTGCGTGTGTCAGAGGTATGTCATCTCAACTTGACTGGTATGCTTTTGGAAAATGAAATGGTCCGCGTGTCTGGAAAAGGAAATAAGGAACGTCTGGTACCCATCGGTAAAAGCGCCATGGAAAGGTTGAATGATTATCTTCGATTTGAACGATCAGGGTTGGCTCGCAAGCTCGAAACGAAAGGCATTGTTTTTCTGAGCCGGAACGGCAGACCGCTCACACGCATGACAGTTTACAATATTTTGAAAAAATGGAGCCAGACTGCTGGTATCACCAAAAAAGTCAGCCCGCACACCTTGCGTCATTCCTTTGCCACTCATTTATTGGAAGGCGGTGCAGATCTCCGGGCCGTTCAGGAAATGCTGGGTCATGCAGATATTTCCACCACACAGATCTATACCCATTTAGACAAAGAACATTTAAAGGAGGTCCACCGGACGTTTCATCCACGGTGGTAGTATATGTTATTTAGAGTTCCAATTGAAGTATTAATCCTCCTGATCCCTGTGCTTGTGTTTGCACTGGTTTTTCATGAATTTTCCCATGCCTGGGTAGCCAATAAACTGGGTGACCCCACAGCCCGTTATTCCGGGAGGCTTACGCTAAATCCATTGGCGCATTTAGACCCCTTTGGATCGTTAATGATATTATTTGTGGGCTTTGGCTGGGCGAAACCTGTTCCGGTGGATTCACGCTATCTGGCTAATCCCCGGGTGGATATGATGAAGATCGCCTTTGCCGGCCCGGCAGCGAATTTGCTTTTGGCATTTGTGGGTGGAACGATTATTCGTACCGGTCTTGTTAGTGGCTCGATCACATTGATGCTTCTATTATTTACTCAAATTAATATTATGCTGGCGGTTTTTAATATGATTCCAATACCGCCTTTGGACGGCTCGCAAATATTTTCAAGTATTATGATGCGTAGATATCCAGAACTTGTGTATAAGCTGCAGATGTACGGACCGCAGATATTACTGGGCTTGATCATGATCGGTTATTTTACGAGAATTTCACCTATATGGATAGTCATTAGTCCTTTTGTGAATTTCTTTTTATTCCTTTTTGCCGGGTTATGATCAGGAATGATAACGGTCATTTTTTTAAAAGAATTATTGATCGGCGAAGATCATCCAGTTCTCTTGGAAGGATAATTGTATTACTGGTAGTTATAATATGGCTGATTTATTATTTAATGAAAATTGCAGGAATAGGTTAAGCACATGAAACAGTTTGTAGAGTGTGTACCGAATTTTTCCGAAGGCCGTGATCTTGCAAAGATCAAACAAATCACCATTGCCATCGAAGCAGTGGAGGGAATTACTCTTCTGGATGTCGATCCAGGAAAGGATACTAATCGTACCGTTGTTACATTCGTGGGTTCTGTTGAGAATGTAGAAGAAGCTGCATTTCAAGCAATTGCTACTGCTGCGGACGTGATCGATATGCGCAACCATAGCGGTGCTCATGCACGCATGGGAGCTACGGATGTGTGTCCCTTTGTTCCTGTCAGCAGTGTCACCGCGAAAGATTGTGTTGAACTTTCACATCGTGTAGCTGAACGGGTGGGCAGGGAATTATCCATCCCGGTTTATCTCTATGAAAATTCTGCCCAGAATGAAGAACGGAAAAGTTTGCCAAATATTCGCGCGGGAGAATATGAAGGGCTTTCTATAAAATTGAAAGATCCCCATTGGAAACCCGATTACGGACCGGCAAAATTCAATGCTAAAAGCGGAGCCACGGTTATGGGCTCGAGAGAGTTTTTAATTGCTTATAATATCAATTTGAATACACGAGACCAGCGCTTGGCCACAGACATAGCTTTTGAGCTTCGTGAAAAAGGTCGAAGCAAACGTATTCCAAATCCGGATTCACCTAACTTGTTGGATGGAAAAATTGTACGGGATGAAAAGGGAAAAGCAATTATAATTCCGGGATTGTTCAAAGATGTGAAAGGTGTAGGTTGGTATATCGATGAATTTAAGCGGGCACAGATCTCTATCAATTTCAATAATTATAAAGTGTCCACTATACATGATGTATTTGATAAAGCCTGTGAGTTGGCTATTGAGAGAGGTATTCGTGTAACCGGTAGTGAATTGGTGGGATTGATCCCTAAAGAAGCTTTATTAATGGCCGGGCGTCATTATCTAAAGAAACAACGCCGCACCACCGCCGTACCGGCAACAGACATTATTGAGTGTGCTCTGCAATCTTTGGGTCTGAATGACCTTTATCCATTCAAACCGGAGGAAAAAATTGTTGAATTTGCTGTTGGACAAAGCACCGGTAAGTTGTCGGGGTTGACATCTGATGGATTTGTCGATGAACTATCCAGTAATTCTCCGGCTCCCGGCGGTGGCAGCGTAGCAGCCCTGGCTGGCAGTCTCGGTGCGGCTCTGGTGTCCATGGTGGCAGCGTTGACCCATGAGAAGAAAGGGTTTGAAGCATCGCAGGATGAAATGGATGCCATGGGTAATAAAGCTCAAGAAATAAAAGATAGATTATCATTTTTGATAGATGAGGATACGAATGCCTTTAATACGGTTATGGATGCTAATCGACTTCCTTCAAATTCTGATGAAGAAAAAATTGCTAAACGAAAAGCAGTCCTCGCTGCAAACAAGTACGCCATTGAAATTCCATTAGAAGCCGCAGAACTTTCATTATCGGTTTTAGAAATCGCTAATGAGTTGGTGAAAAAAGGTAATCCAAATTCTGTCAGTGATGTGGGAGTAGCCGGGGAGGTTGCTTTGGCAGCTGTTCGTGGAGCTTGCATGAATGTGTTGATCAATTTGTCCGGTGTTAAAGATAAACGCTATACAAACAGAAAAAAGAAACAGGTGGATGAACTTTTGAATGAAGCACCAAAGTTGGAAAGAAAGATTTTCCGTCAAACACTAAAGATCATCGAAGGCTAATGGCTAAAATCCACCTATTATCTACAGACTTGCGTAACAAGATCGCCGCCGGTGAAGTAGTGGAACGACCAGCGTCAGTGGTTAAAGAGCTTGTAGAGAACAGTCTGGATGCCAACGCCACAGAAATCACGATTGTCATTGAAAAAGGAGGGCACCAGCTTATTCAAGTATCAGATAATGGTGGTGGAATTTCTCCGGATGACATGAATTTGGCAGTCCAACGCTATACAACGAATAAGATCGAAACAATTGATGATTTATTCAATATCAATTCACTTGGTTTTCGGGGAGAAGCCCTGGCCAGTATAGCTTCTGTTTCGGAAATGGAAATGGCATCATGTATCAATGGTGATGGCGGCTTTGCTGTTTCAATACTCGATGGCGAAGCAGGTGAATTAATACCGGCTGAACCTGTTCAAGGAACACGCATTGACGTCCGCAACCTTTTTTATAACACCCCTGCCAGAAAGAAATTTTTAAAGTCCCAGCGCGTTGAATTCCGTCAGATAGTTGCGATGGCCCGTAGATATGGACTTGCTTATCCTGAAGTGGCCTTTAAATTGTATCATGATGATAAAGAAATTCTGAATATCCAGAGTGAGAGCTTAAAAGAACGCATCAATAATTTATTAGATCCCACATACAGTGATCATTTACTGGAAGTAAACACCGTCAAAGGTGATTTTGCGATCAGTGGTTATGTTGGGAGTCTTAACCTTGTTCGTTCGCGTCCGGGTGAGCAATATATTTTCCTGAACCGCCGCTTTATAAAGCATCGTCTGCTGAATAACGCTGTCTATAGTGCTTATCAATCGTTGCTCAAAAGGGGTGAATATCCATTCTATGTGCTCAACCTGGTGCAGCCGGCAGACCAGGTGGATGTGAATGTCCATCCTATGAAGATCGAAGTGCGCTTCAAGGACGAATGGCGGTTATACCATGTACTGAAATCGGCTGTGGCAGATGCGTTGCGTTCCATATTAGACACCATTCCGGATTTTTCTAAAATGGAGACACAATTCCCAGAGTTCGGTAACTCATTACAACAGGCGACCCTATCATTGTCTGCAGTAGATACACCCATCCAACAAGGACTGCAGCGGGCGAAAACATATATGGATAGACTTTCTGAAAAGAAAAGCGAGGGAGAAGAGGTCAGCACCGGGAATATCTGGCAGATCCATGATAAATATATTGTTTCCCAGATCAATAGCGGTTTGGTGATCATCGATCAGCATGTGGCTCATGAGCGTGTTTTGTTTGAAGACGCCTTGAACGCATTTGAAAAAGCACCTTTGGGAGCACAAACGTTGTTATTCCCGGAAACACTAGAGTTTTCCGCTGATGAGTTTTCTGTTCTCCTGGATATTCTACCCAATCTGAATAAGCTTGGATTTCGCATGCAGGAATTCGGTAAAAATACGGTCATGGTGGAAGCCATTCCCTCTGAAATGGTGTGGGGGAATGAAAAGACCATTATTCGTGATATAATGGATTCATACCTGGAGAATAAGAAAAAATACAGTTCCTGGCAGGAAGGCCTTGCGGCCTCGTATTCATGTCATGCTGCTGTGAAAGCTGGTGATCCTTTGACAATCCAGGAAATGCAGGCACTGGTGAATCGTCTGTTCGCTACAAATCATCCCTACTATTGTCCCCACGGGCGACCGATCATTGTTCAGCTTTCAATTGAAGAACTGGACAAGCGCTTCGAACGAATATAATTTTTAATATTCTATTTTTTCTTAACCTTTTCATAGTGTGTTATATAATCTTCCACTGAAGTCATAGCGATGAGATTCCCGATTGTAACCAATGGGATCTTTTCCAGTTTCGTAAAGCGGATACATGATTTGCCCATATTTGGTTTTACCCCCATGTCTTTAAAGGCATCCGTTAAGATTTTTAATTGTTTTGGATCTGCATATACACCGTGCATATACACCGCCATGTGCTGTTTTTGTGATGCCAAAGCCACATAGGAAAGAGGTTTGCCGTTGTATGTGTCTGGGTAGGTTTCCAAGGGAATTTCGTAACTGATCATACCCCAATTCATGGTTTCAACATATCCACCAGGAATATTATCAAGAATTATTTCTCGTAATGCAGCAATAGCTGCCTGGCGGTCATCTGGTAGTTCATTTAAATAGTCTTCAACAGTTTTAGCTTTACTCTGGACCATGATATAAATTAATAAAAATCTGTTCGGATAACAGGTTGAAACAATTCTTTGCGGTGTGCACATACAGGATCTGCACTGCAAACGGAACATTCTGGGACAGTCATTTCAGGGCAGCGCTTCCTGGAAAAGAAAAAATATTCATCCACTGTAGCCATAGACCTACCCGATAGAATAGGCAACTGATCCACAGCACGATAAGCTGCATAACGAACTGCCCATTCATCATTTTCACTTACGAGTACTCTGTTTTCTAGATTATTTCGCAAATTATTGTCTACAACATCTATAAGACCCATGCGCAAATTGGAGCGCATGCAATGGTAATCAATGATAGGCGGTAGAAATTCATTTTCTCCAAATTTGAAATATTTCTCCGGGCGGTTATTAAGTATCATAGCCAGTAATGCACTTTTTTTTCTTAGGGGATCTTCCCTGTAACCACCAACATGATCCAGCATACCCAGGAATGATTTCAAAGGATGAACGGTCTCTGATGCTGTTTTTATGATGCTTTGTGGTGTCCATTTCAAATTCAACATGGTTTTGCCGTAACGATGAGCGGCTGCCAAATGCAGTTCCACGGCTGGCATAACATCTTTTCCATCATCATCACGAAATAATTCCACCATTTCATCCAAAGTCTGATTGGCTTGTCTTTCCGGAGAAAAATATTCGGGATCATTATCCAACTTTTGTTGGTAAGCCATAAAAAGGTAAAAGGCTCCTTTGAGTTTTTCTCCACCAATGGTTTCTATCAATGGCAAATGATAAAATTCATCTCTTGTAGTCCAGAAACTGAATTGCTGCAGAGTAGTGGCGAAGAAATAATTCACTGTTAGTGGATGGTCAATATGTGGAAGGAAAGAGGCAATAAAATTATATGGTTTTTCTTCTTTTAGTCCGGATATGAGTTTTGCTGTACGTCGAACCTGATCTTGATTAACCTGAACACGTTCGTCTGCATGGATTTCCGGTGATTTTGATTTTCTTAAAAGCTTTTCCGGCCCGATGCCCGAGATCATTTCTGCAGCAAGCGCTGAAGCGGCCAGCGCTGCTTTTAGCGGATGTTCACCACATGCAATTCCTGTAATGGTAGCACCACAAAATGTATCACCGGCACCCGTGGGATCCAGCCCGTTTGTATCAACAGATTCAATGTCTATTTCATGATCGCCAATATAAACGGATGTACCTTTTGGACCTTTGGTTACAAAAAGAACTTTGCCAGTGGATGTTTTAATGTGTTTTGTATCGGGAAAAAGCAGGTGAGCTTCTTCTTCATTCATAAAAAAAAGATCAACACTGTGAATGACTGCACTTATTTTTTCAAGATTGTTTTTGATCAGGGGCATTCCAGTGCCGGCGGAAATGATTTTTGCATTTCGATCACGACAGGCGCTAATAAAATGACACTGTCTGGCCGTGTCACCCAACGGTGCTACATGGACAAGATCGAATTCAGAAAGATTGCTAGGTAAAACATCTGTCTTTAATGACTCTTCTGCGCCAAAAAATGCTTTCTTGTATATTGTTTTCCCTTGTTCCTGAATGATATGAAAAACTGGCAACTCTGAGGGTGTGATTGTTGGCCCGATCCAGTTTACAAGAGCTGCAGCTTGGGTGAGTTCTTCGGGCATAGGATTCGGTAAAGGTGCTAACAATGTTACGTCTGCACCGCATTTGACAGCAGCCAGGGCGGTGTACAATCCAGCTCCCCCTGGTGAAGTATAATCTGTACTGTAGATAGTAAGAATATCCAGCGAAGCACCGCCCACAATAAGGATCTTTGCTGACGTCAGCATGGTTTGCATTTTGAATTATTGATCTTTAACTGGCAATGGATGTTCTGGTCTTTGACATCCAAACAATATAAAAAATTGAGAAAAAGAAAAAGGTGTTCTTTCATTATAATTTGACTTTCTTTAAATATCGTTAATTGCCTATTAACTATTCACTATACTGTACATTTGATTTATCACAATCTTGTTTGATATGTTATTCATGCGTTGCGCCACTGCATCCAAACATATACCGGTACTCCTGAAATAATAAGCAAAAAGCCCCAGTACACAATTTCTTGACCAGCACCGGCTATTGCCCACATCGTATAAAGAAACGCTAATACTGAAATCACGATGGTTTTTAATAGTCTGCCATTGCTGAACTTCTCACGTTCTTTGATAGAGATCATTAACTCAGCCATGGTTGAAAAAGCATATAAAAGAAGAGCGGTTAAGGTAGAAAGCAGAAGGATGAAAGTGAATTGTTCTACCAGATTCTTGGTGTAGTTCATCATCATTATCACAGTGACAAGTACACTCGAAACTACTAGGCCAAAAACAGGGGTTCCTCTTTTAGAAAGCCGACCGAATTTTGCAGGGAAAAGATTATCTCTAGCTATCGCCAAGGGGATTTGTCCTGATAAAAGGATCCAGCCATTGAGAGCGCCAAAACTTGATATGGCTGCCCCGGCAGCCACGGCATAGCCCGCCCAGGAGCCCCAGATCGAATTCGCAGCATCGGCAAATGGGGCTGTAGAATTGGCCAGCGCGGACGGCGGAATGATTCCCATAACAGCAACAGTTCCCAGGATATAAATGACAGCAGAAAACAGGGTTCCCAGAACTGTAGCCCGGGGGATTGTTCTTGTCGGGTCTTTTACATCCTCTGCCGGAATGGTAGCAGATTCTAGCCCAAGGAACGCCCACAAAGTCAATGCCCCCGTTGCGGTGATGGCAGAAAACGAAGATTCGCCGCTCATGTTGAAAGGAGTAAAGTTATCGATATTAAAGTACAGTAATCCAAGTGTGGAAATGACGGCAAGTGGCACAATTTTGAGTATGGTTGTGACGAGCTGTACAAATCCTGCATTACGCACGCCCATCGTATTGACCCATGTTAGGAGCCAGATGCTTGCGAGGGCCACACGATCCCAGCTAATAATGAGTTGGATGCGAGCGCAGGCCAAAAGAATGCGAAATAACCAACAAACCCAACCGCAATTGCAGCGTTCCCAATAAAGATGGATATCCAATATCCCCAAGCCACGATAAAACCGGCAAAATTACCAAAGGCCATGCGGATATAGATATAAGGTCCACCTGTCTTCGGAATGAATCCACTCAAACGGGAATAAATCAGTGCGAGCAACATAGCTCCTGTGGCTGTGAATAGCCAGCCAATGATACTTATACCTCCGTACGCGGCAAGCGCTGCGGGCAGGAGAAAGATCCCGGACCCGATCATGTTTCCTACAACGAGGGCTGAGCTCATCCATAAACCTAATCCACGTTTTTTAGACATATTTGATTCCGATCGCATAGTTTAATCTTACATCATGGTTTCAGCGTAGCTAGTTGTGAATTTTCCAACAAGGTATTTGCCGAAATGAAATGGCTCATAGTGTGGCGGATTGTTGGTGTCGCAAAAGCGATCTAAGGGTGCGACAATGGTTTCAAAGTTTGGCTCAAAAAAGAAGGGAAAAGAATATCGATTTTTGTTTCCTGATGATATCACGCGATGAGGAGTGGCTTTATAGAAATCATTTGTCCATCTCTGCATCATATGGCCAATATTAATAATAAATGTTCCTGGAATATGAGGCGCTTTGATCCATTCATTGGCGGCATTCTTAACCTCGAGCCCACCGATATCATCCTGATACAGGATGGTGAGAAAGCCGTAGTCAATATGCGCTCCAATCCCATCTCCAGCATTTTCTTCAAGCTCCTGCTCATAAGGAGGGTAGTATAATATTCTCATCGAATTATGTGATTTGCTGGTAAAGGACTGAAAGAAGTTTTTTTCTAATCCCACACTCAAGGCAAGCCCCTCAGTTATTATGGTGCCGAGGTTCAGCATAAGATCCCAATGCGTTGATATCATCTTTTTAAACTTCGGCAGACTCACCAGCCATTGATTATGACCCTGCAACGGCTTTCCCGCCAACACGTCGGGATGATCAGTCGCTAATTCAAGCCCAAAATCGACTGCCTCATGCCAGTCTTTTTTCTCGTTGGTAAGCTCTTTTCCTAAGGGGGTATAGCCACGGAAAATATTTGATTTGCCAATATGAATTTCCATTTTTTCTTCTATCGGTAAATCAAAAAACCGTCTGATTTCAGGAAAAACGGTTACGAGATGATTTTTTGGAATTCCATGGTTTTTCACATAAAAAAATCCCACATTTCTGCAGGCCTTTTCTATTTCCATGGCTGTTCTCTTTTTTTCTTCTAGGTTTGCAGCTGTTTGAATTAACGGAGAAATATCGATAATTGGTATTTTCTGGAATGCTGAATTTTTTGGTTCGATTTGATTTTCTCTATTGGATTATTAGTAGCGTTATAAACCTACTGAAAATTCCCATTCATGGCAACAAGTATGCCTTTACTGACTAACCCATTTCTATACTGCAAATTTCCATGATAACTCCACAAAGGAGCGTGCTATACTGTATTTGTAAAATTTTATTCATAAGTTAAATTCTCTGCAGAATTTTAGTGATAAAGTCAATGACCTTCAATTTATAAAAAATTCACGCTAATAAATGAAATTAAAACCTACCCTCGCCATTGTCGGTCCCACAGCCGTTGGCAAAACGGCCGTTGCTATTGCCGTTGCTAAAAAGATAAATGGTGAAATAATCGGCCTCGATTCCCGGCAGTTATACAGGGGCATGCCCATCGGTACAGCTCAACCAAGTGCAGGAGAATTAGAATTGATTCCCCATCATCTTATTGCAATTCGTGAGCCGCATGAGATTGTTTCTGCCGGTGAATATTCTACGTTAGTTGAAGAGTGTATTGCAGAAATAAGGATGCATGGTAAAGAACCCATTATTTGTGGAGGAGCAGGTCTCTATCTGGAAGCGCTGACCAAAGGGATATTTGCAGACAGTGCTGCTGACTTGAAGATACGTGAAAGGTTGAACGAGGAATATGACCAAGACCCTGCAGCTTTGCTGAAAAAACTGCAGGACATCGATTCTGAATATGGACGCATTGTGCACATCAATAATAAAAAACGTCTTGTCCGGGCCTTGGAAATATTTGAGATTACAGGCAAGTCCCCAACAGAACATTTCAACAGTCAAACAATCAATCCACCAACCAATCATCATTTTTGCGTCATTTTATTATCCATGGATAAACAGGATTTGGAAATACGTATCTGTAACCGGACAAAAAAAATGCTGGCTAACAACTGGATAGAAGAAACGAAGGCATTGTGGAATAAATATTCTGTGGGTGAAGTCCACGCCCTGGATTCCATTGGCTACCGTCAAATCTGCCAGTATCTGGTTGGTGAATACACGCTTGAGGAAGTAGAAGAGGAGATTATCTTGCGCACACGGCAATACGCCAAACGCCAACTCACCTGGTTCAGGAATCGTTCTAATTCTATCGAGATCGATGTTAAACAATTTGAAAGTGTGCATAATATTGCAGATGAAATAATCACTATATGGAAAAAATATAAGTCATCCTGATCCCGACATGACGGGATCAGGATCTCAAACAATGGATAATTAATTTACCCTTGAGATTCTTCACCATTCCGATAAATCTGAATTGTTCAGAATGACAAGAATTATTTATTTGAAATCAAATTAGTATTAAATAGTAAATTCACTCTTGATTTGACCCTTTAAAACGTTCCTGTGAGGGCGAGAAGGGCAGCGAATGGACCTCCGTTCAGTGATTCCGCAAGTGCGGATATGCAGCTGCCCGGGGGTTTTTTGTTAACAGGAGGTTTTGTGGAAGCAAAACAAACATTAATTGAAGATGCTGTTGCCATTGCGCGGCAGGTTACGCGCCTTGCCCATGAAATTGTAGAAAAGAATGGCGGCGCAGGCGAAATAGTGCTAATCGGCATTCGCACGCGCGGCGAACCATTGGCTGAAAGGTTACAATCATTAATCACCGGTCATACAGGTCATGAAATTCAACTTGGTGCGTTGGATATTACTTTCCATCGGGATGATTTTCGCGAGCGTCTGGTTGTTCCTCAAATTGAGGGGACGCATATTGATTTTTCGCTGGATGATAAAATCGTGGTTCTGGTCGATGATGTGCTCTATACCGGCCGCACCGTTCGTTCGGCCATGGAAGCGCTTATGGCCTTTGGGCGGCCGAAGAAAATTCAATTGGCTGTTTTGGTGGATCGGGGCCATCGTGAATTGCCGATTAAAGCAGATTATGTGGGGAAAAATATACCTACGAATGAAGGTGAGCACGTAAATGTGATGTTAAAGGAAGTAGACGGCAAAGACGCCATAGTGTTGATGTCCTATAAGGAGGAATCATGAGTCTGCAGCAAAAACATTTGCTGGGCTTAGAAGGGTATCCTGCTGAGGACATCCAAACGATCATTGATACTGCTTTCACATTTCGGGAAGTATTAGAGAGACCGATCAAAAAAGTACCTTCACTGCAGGGAAAAACAATCGTGAATCTCTTTTTCGAAAATTCCACACGGACTCGCATCAGTTTTGAACTTGCACAGAAACGCTTGAGTGCAGACACAGTGAACTTTTCTGCATCTACTTCCAGTTTGAAAAAAGGGGAGAGCTTTAAGGATACTGTACAGAATATTGAAGCCATGAAAATTGATGCCTGTGTCATGCGTCACCCGGCTCCCGGAGCGCCGTTAAGACTAACAGAATATGTCGATGCAGTGGTCATCAATGCCGGCGATGGCACCCATGAACATCCAACACAGGCCATTTTGGATATGACTAGCCTCCAGGAAAAATTTGGTTATTTAAATGGGCTGAAGGTGGGTATCGTTGGTGATATATCCCACAGCCGCGTGGCCTTGAGCAATATGCATGGTTTAATTACCATGGGTGCTGAAGTGACACTTTGCGGCCCGGCCACGTTGATTCCGCCCCATATTAAAGAACTGGGCGTGCAAGTAAACTATAATATAGATGAAGTGATTGAATGGGCTGATGCGCTAAATGTGTTGCGTATCCAAATGGAACGCATGGGCGTGAGTTTATTTCCTTCGATTCGTGAATACCGTTCACTTTTTGGTATTACAACTGAACGGCTGACGAAGCACAAAAAAGAAATTGTAATCATGCACCCCGGCCCCATGAATAGAGGTGTGGAAATTGAGAGTGCTGTTGCTGATGGCGATCAAGCCATTATCCTTGATCAGGTACTGAATGGTGTCGCCTCGCGAATGGCCATCCTGTATTTACTCCTCGGTGGAAAGGCTGAATCTTGAAACACAAAAAATTAGCAAAGAAAACATTGTTTAAAGGCGGTACAATCCTTGATCCTGCAGCTGATAAGGAATTTAAAGGCGATGTGCTGGTGGAAAATGGAAAAATTGCTGCTGTGGGTAATATTGCTGTTGACAGCGCTGAAGTGATTGACTGCCAAGGATTGGTTGTGACACATGGTTTCTGTGACCTCCATGTTCATTTCCGTGAACCGGGACGGGAAGATAAAGAAACACTGCAAACGGGTTCCATAGCAGCATTAGCCGGCGGATTTACTAGAGTATTTGCCATGCCGAATACGGATCCGCCCATCGATTCACCGGAATCGGTTCGCTTTATAGCAGAAAAAGCTGAGGCTTGCCCGATTCACATCCATCCCATCGGTGCAGCCACAAAAGGGCAGCTGGGTAAAGAACTCACCGAAATAAGCGGCATGGTGCAGGAGGGTGCCATGGCTTTCAGCGATGATGGTCTACCTATCATGGATGGCGGTGTCATGCGCAGAGTCCTGGAATATGGCGGTATGCTGGATAAGCCTATTATTAACCATGCTGAAGATGTGTGTTTACGCGATGATGGTGTAATGAATGAAGGGCGGATGTCTACGCGCTTGGGCTTGCCCGGCAATCCTGTGGTAGCAGAAGGGGTGATGGTTCATCGCGATCTTGAATTAGCCAAGCTTACAGGAGCAAAACTCCATGTTCCGCATATCAGTACTGCATCAGCAACTGAACTTGTAGCTAAAATGAAAAAGCATTATGAACGGATTAGCGCAGAAGTTTCTCCGCACCATTTATATTTCACCGATAATGATCTACATGAATTCAATACTAATCTAAAAGTAGCCCCACCCATTCGTAGCAAAACAGACCGCATGGAACTGATCAAAGGTTTTAAGACTGGTGTTATTGATTGTATTGCTACAGACCATGCGCCCCATACCATTGAAGATAAGGAATCAACATTTGACCTGGCGGAATTTGGTATGATTGGTCTAGAAAGCTGCCTGGGAGTGGTGCTGAAGATCCTCGTGCACGAAGAGGGTATAGACCTTATGACAGTAATTAAAGCACTTACTGTGAATCCTCGAGATGTCATGGGTTTCAATTCAAACTTATTCACTGATAATGCACCAGTTGAATTAACCGTATTTGATCCCAGTGAAACCTGGGAATTCACAAAGGACGATATTTATTCAAAATCCAGCAATTCACCCTTCATCGGCAAAGTATTGGCCGGAAAAGTGAAGTATACTGTTGTTAAAGGTCAATTAACATCTGTATAACAAACTATTAGTTCAGTAAATAGTATTTGCGAGAATGTTATCAGGATTGCTAATTTTCGAGGCTGTATACCTAACGAAATTATTCATTATGATTACGAAGACAATAAAAGCATCAGAAATACAAAAAGATTGGTACGTGGCGGACGCCGAAGGCAAAATCCTGGGTCGTTTTGCCAGTGAAATTGCCCAGATTTTACGCGGCAAGCATAAGCCGAATTTCAGTCCCAATATGGATATGGGCGATTTTGTTATTGTGATTAATGCCGATAAAGTCAAAGTTTCAGGTAATAAGGAAAAGAATAAAACTTATTTCCGTCATTCCGGTTATCCGGGTGGAACCACATTTACGGACTTTAATCATATGCGCAGAACGTACCCCGAACGCATAATCGAAAATGCGGTTAAGGGCATGCTGCCCAAGAATAAATTGGGCCGTGCCATTATGAAACATTTAAAAATATATGCTGGAGCGAATCATCCACATTCAGCACAGGAACCGAAACAACTGGATATTTAATATGTCAAAAGTAGTTTATCAAGGAACAGGACGTAGAAAGGCTTCCGTAGCAAGAGTAAGTATTACTCCCGGTAAAGGTGTTATTCTGGTCAATGGTCAAGACTTTAAAGATTATCTGTGCCGTGCAACATTGGCCACTGTGGTTGTCCAGCCGCTGGAAACAGTGGATGCTATAAAAAACTATGACATTAAAGTTAATGTTAAAGGCGGCGGACTTTCTGGCCAGGCTGGAGCGATTCGTTTAGGTATCGCAAGAGCCTTAATTGGAGCAGACAGCGGACATCGTTCTGCCTTGAAATCTGCCGGTTTTTTAACAAGGGATGCCCGGAAAGTTGAACGTAAGAAATACGGTCAGCCCGGCGCACGTAAACGTTTTCAATTTTCTAAACGGTAAGGATATATGGCTGAAATTAATTTTGAGAATCTACTTAGTACGGGTGCCCATTTTGGACACGTGACCCGCAAGTGGCATCCTGAATATGCACCCTATATACTCATGGAAAAAAATGGGATTCACATTATTAACCTGGATGAAACGATACAAAAACTCGATAAAGCACTTGCCTTCGTAAGTGAAATTGCACAAAAGAATGGCGAATTCCTGTTTGTAGGGACCAAAAAACAAGCACGCGATATTATTCAACAGGAAGCTGACCGCTGCGGAATGTTTTATGTTGTTGAGCGCTGGCTCGGAGGAACGCTCACAAATTTTTCAACAATCAAGAAAAGTATTAAACGGTTACAACTGCTGGAAAAAGAAGGATTGAATATTTATGAAAATCTGACCAAAAAAGAAATTCAGATGCTCAACCGTGAGCGCATAAAGCTGGCTGACCAGCACCGTGGAATTAAGGATATGAAACGATTGCCGGAAGCGATTGTGGTCGTGGATGCCAATCATGAGATAACTGCTGTACGGGAAGCACGTTTGTTGGAAATACCTGTCATCGCTATTGTGGATACAAATACAAATCCCAATTCGGTGGATTATCCCATTCCTGCCAATGACGATTCCATTCGGACAATTCAACTGATTATTTCCGCTATATCTGACGAAATCCTAACAACCGCTTCCGGGAAAGAAAAAGCGCCTGAAGAAACATCCGCAAATGATGAACAAGAATTACCAAAAGAGCAGGTGGAAGTAGCAGAGGAAAACGTTGCAGCGGAGCAGGTGACTGAGACTGTTGAAGCAGCAAACGAGGATGTAACAGCTGATCAAGCAAAAGAAGAAGCAGCGGTTGCAGAAACTGATGCGGAAGAAGAAAGTGAAGAAGTAAAAGAAACAGTGGAGGATGCAGAAGTAACATGAGTATTAGTGCTCAAGTTGTAAAAGTATTACGTGAAAAAACCGGTGCCGGTATGATGGATTGTAAAAAAGCTCTGGTTGACTCAAAAGGCGATATGGATAAGGCAGTAGATTTTCTACGCAAAGCCGGAATCGCTAAAGCTGAAAACAAAGAGAAAAGAGAAGCGAAAGAGGGAATCGTTTACTCTTATATTCACCATGGCGGCAGATTGGGTGTACTTGTTGAGGTAAACTGCGAAACAGATTTTGTTGCCAAGACTGATGATTTTCAAGATCTGGCCCATAATGTGGCCATGCAGATTGCGGCTACGAACCCCGTCGCCGTTTCACCCGCTGATGTTCCTTCTGAATTGATAGAAAAAGAAAAAGAAATTTTCATTGCCCAGGCCAAGGAATCTGGAAAACCCGATAACATTATTGATAAAATTGTTGCCGGCCGTGTACAAAAATTTTACCAGGAAGTTTGCTTGGTTGAACAACCGTATATCAAGGATCCGGAAAAGCATGTAGGTGACCTCATCACCGAAGCGGTCAACACTCTTGGCGAAAATATTACCATCGGACGTTATATACGCTACGCCATCGGTGAATCCATCATCAGCAGCAACGGCCAAGTTTAAGTTCAACACATGACCAAACCGCTTTACCGGCGTGTTCTGCTGAAATTCAGCGGAGAAGCTCTTGCCGGGGATAGTGGTTTTGGTATAAATCCCGCCAAAGCACTCAACCTAGCAGATGAGATAAAATCCGTTCATGACCTGGGTGTTAGTGTAGTATTGGTTATTGGGGCTGGTAATATTTTTCGTGGAATGGAGGCTGCCGACAAAGGTATGGATCGTGTTACCGGTGATTATCTTGGCATGCTGGCAACTGTGATGAATGCCATCAGCCTTCAGGACGCCCTGGAGCACAGCGGTATAGAAACACGAACATTATCTGCAATTACCGTATCCCAAATAACAGAACCCTATATCCGTCGCCGGGCATTGCGCCACCTGGATAAAGGCCGTATTGTCATTGTTGCCGGGGGAACTGGAAATCCGTATTTTACCACTGATACAGCTGCTGTTCTGCGGGCTACAGAGCTAGGAGCAGAAGTTGTGATTAAAGCCACCAAGGTTGATGGCGTTTTTGACAAAAACCCTGTTTTACATGCTGATGCTGTTAAATATGATACAATAACGTTTAAGGAAGTATTGGACCAAAATTTACGGGTGATGGATCAGACAGCATTTACGCTTTGTAAGGAAAATAAATTACCAATTCGTGTCTTGAATATGTTCGATTCAGGTTCGCTGGTAAAAATGTTGCAGGGTGAAAAAATTGGTACATTGGTTACGGAGTAATTATGATAAAAGATATTCATGATGATGCAAAACACCGCATGGATCAAGCAGTTGAACATATACGCATGGAGTTGGCAAAAGTGCGAACGGGCCGGGCAAATCCTGAATTAGTGGAAAACTTGACCATCGATTATTATGGTACGAGAACACCATTAAAGCAGTTATCCAATATTTCCGTACCTGAAGCGCGCCTGATTACACTGCAGCCGTATGATAAATCAGTCATGCTCGATGTTGAAAAAGCTATTATGGGAAGTAATTTGGGTTTAACACCCAATAATAATGGTGAAGTGATATTAATTCCTATTCCGCCTTTATCTGAGGAACGCCGGAAAGACCTCATTAAGGTTGTTCATCAATTGGTGGAAGACGGCCGTGTATCAGTACGCAATGTGCGTAAAGATGCCAACCACCATATAAAAATGGTTCAGGATGAGGGCCATATTTCAGAAGATGAGATTAAACGTGCTGAACAGGACACCCAGGATTTAACAGACAAACATATCAAACATTTAAATGAAATGATGGAACACAAGGAAAAAGAATTGATGGAATTCTAATCGCGCCTCAAATATAAGTAATAAAAAAGCCCTCCCGCTTTTGGGAAGGCTTTTTTATTACTGGTTCAGAATATTATTAATCACATTTAGAAAAACCACAGCTGGGGCAGGTCACGCAACCGCTCTGGTGCTGGACAGAGCTGCCACAATCAGGGCAGGTGACAATATTTTTTGTTGTATAGTCAGCCACTTTTTTGTTTTCTGTTTCTATATGTGTTGCCATAGTAAACTGCACATGCTTTTCAGCACCGCCATTTGTTTCACGGTGCTTCAGATAATCATCTAATGCTTTGCCAATAGCATCAGGTGTCGAGAGGATAAGGCGTCCGTCTTCCCAAGTCGGGTTGGGGCCGCTGATGCCTTTCAGCTGTTTGACTATAGCATAAGGATCGATTCCGGACCGGAGGGCCAGGGAGATAAGTCGGCTTATTGCTTCGGATTGGGCCGCGGCATTACCCCCGGCTTTACCAATCGTCGTAAAAATTTCACAAAGACCATTTTCATCCTCATTAATGGTAATATACAGCGAACCTTCTCCGGTGCGGATACGACGCGTGGCGCCAGAGGTCAACACCGGACGTGCGCGTGGAGCTTTACTGACAGATACCTGTGGAGCTGCAGATGGTTCGGCTGCTGCTGTTGGTTTTGCATCCAAAGTTTCTGTCTGGGTTTTAGCTTCTACGGGCTGTTTTTCAGGTTTTTCTGTAAGCAAAATTCCTTCGCGGCTGCCTTCACGATAAACAGTGATGCCTTTCAGTCCCGCTTTGTAGGCCGTGATGTAAATATCAGCAATGGTATCCACGGTAATATCCTCAGCTAGGTTTACAGTGGAAGAAATGGAACTGTCAATGTAGTTTTGGATGACGCCCTGCATTTTCACGCGGAAATAGGGATCAATATTATGGGAAGAAACCACATAATCTGGCAAGTCTTCGTCTCCGCCGAACAATTGGCCAATCACCGGATGGAATACCTTATATTCATCAAACGTACGGCCATAACCGTCATTCTTTTTTACGCGGCGTTTGTAAGAGATAGCAAAAATGGGTTCAATTCCAGATGTTACCCGGGAGACAATGGCTCCGCTTCCTGTCGGGGCCACTGTGGTAATTGTCGAATTCCGAATTCCTTTTGTACGGATTTTATCACGGATCGCTTTGGGCAGGTTTTTTACGAATTTACTCTTGCTGAAACCTTTCCAATCAAAATTAGGGAACGAACCTTTTTCCTGGGCGAGTTCAACACTGGTTTCATAGGCGGTATCACGGAAGATCTTCATGATTTGATCGATGGTTTGCAGGGCATCTTCACTGTCATATTTGATACCCATGCGCACGAGCATATCACCTAATCCGAGAATTCCAAGGCCCACACGACGATCATTTGTGGCATTCTGTTTCTGGTTCTCCAAGGCATGGCGGTTCATATTATAATCCACTACGTTATCTAGGAAGCGAGTCCCTAGAGCCACAGTTTCCTTGAATTCATCAATCATAAAATTGCCGTTTTCATCAACAAAACGGTCAAGGTTAACTGCGCCAAGGTTACAGCAGCCGCCATCGGGCAGTGGCTGTTCAGCGCAGGGATTGGTGGAAACCAGAGGACTGCAGTATTCTGCATTGTGATAATCTCTCATGGTATCCCAGAAGAGCAAACCTGGCTCGGCACTGGCATGAGCGTGTTCAATAATCCTGTTCCAGAGGTCTTTGGCTTTTATTGTTTTGTAAACTCTATCTTCGTATTGAAGGTCGAAATCTTCATCATTTTCCACCGCGTCCATGAATTCATGGGTGAGGAGCACAGAAATATTGGAATACTTGACCATATTAACATCACCGGTTTTGATATTGATGAATTTCTCAATATCAGGATGGTCTATGCGCAGGGTCTGCATGTTGGCGCCACGGCGGCCATGCTGGGCGATGGTATTGGTATTTTCAGAAAAAAGGTTCATAAAGCCAGTAGGGCCGCAGGATTCTCCACCCGTGCCGTTGATGACATCGCCCGCAGGGCGCAGGGCTGAGAGGTCATGGCCACAGCCACCACCGTATTTATAGGTGAGCGCTTCGTTGATAATGGTGTCATAAATGGATTTGATGGAATCTTCCTTTACCGCTACAACATAGCAGTTATTGAGGGTAGTGGTAATATCTTCCCGTCCGGCGCCGTGCATGATGCGTCCCCCCGGTACGAATTTGAAATCTTCAAGGACAGTAAAGAATTTTTGCTCCCATTTGTCTTGGGAATTTTTTGTTTTTTCCACAGATGCCATGGCTTGGGCCTGGCGTTTCCAGATTTGCCAGGGGTGTTTTTCCCACGGGGCCAGGTACTTGTTCTTAAGTACATCTGCACCAAGGGTGTCAGTGGTGTAATAGTTTTCTATACGGTAGTGTTCCGGAACTGTATCTTCATCTTGTTGACCATTGGCCTCTTGCTGTATTTCAAGGACGGTGTCAAGTATTTCCGGAGTTATTTCCTGCTGACCTTTCAGTTGATGGGTCAGATCAAGTTTCATTGCTTCAGCCATTTGCTTTTCCTAAAGGTATGTGGTATTAAAAATTCAATTGATAAAAAGCAGGCTAGCAGACAAAAAGTGAATAAGTTACTTGGGTTGGCACTACTAATATATTTCTCGAGGGTTTTTCCGTCAAGGATAAAAGTGTAGAAATCACGTTTGTCGTCGAGAAATATATTATGAAGTTTGACTTTTCCACAATTTATACACAACTATCCTCGATAAAACTGGGATTGAACCACTTGCTGACAGCACTTTGATATTCTGTATAAAAATAGTCTTCTCGACGAGAAATTTAGATTTAAACACACTTTTTGGATTGACTACCAGCTCCTTGTGTTTTTTGTTTCCCCATTAATGATAAACCAGTAAATTTTTACTGCATTGCGTGTGTGTATCTATACAAGATTCAAGCAGGAGTTTTTGTTCAGACCAAGAAGATGATGATGAATTAACCCCCACCCAAAGGGATATGATTTAAGCAAGAGCCCCGCAGTAGCGGGGTTTTTTGTTTGTGGGATTAGGGGTAGATTTGGATATATATAGGAGATAATTCGATTATGGTTGATATAATATTAAAAAACTTTAAAAAACCCGATGAGATAAGAAATTTTGATAAGGGAAAGTTTGAATTAGTACAATTAGCAGATATGACTATTGGTAAAGCTTCTTACGAACCGGGTTGGAAATGGTCTATTGATGTTTCTCCTTTAAGTGGCACAGAATTTTGTGAAGTGGAACATTTGGGAATGGTGGTATCTGGCAGTGCAACGGTTGCTTTTAAAAATGGTAAAATACATACACTTAAAGAAGGAGATTTATTCTACGTACCTCCTGAACCTCATGATAGCTGGGTTGTGGGAGATGAACAGTATGTTTCACTACATTTTTTAGGTGCTGAAAAATATGCTGATTAATAATCAACCCCCACCCAAAGGATTTAAGCAAAGATGAAAAAAATATTACTAATTATTCCCTTATTATCTATATCTCTGTTATTCTCACAACAAAGAGAGGAAATTGTAGAGCGTCACAGTAATGGTGTAAAAAAAATAATATTTGTCTACAAAGGTAAAGGTTCAAAAGAAAGGTTAGTTAGGAAATTAGAATACTACGACAATGAAGAAATAAAATCATCTATCGAGTGGGAAAAGGGGAAAGAAAATGGTAAATATACATTTTGGCATCCAAATGGACAGAAGTTTAAAGAAGGAACTTACAAGGATGGAGAATATGATGGAAAGTGGACTGAATGGGATAACAGTGGACAGAAAGTATGGGAAGGCAATTTAAAAGAACATTTTTCCGCTTTAGAGAAAGAAGCTATTGCACAACGAGCAGTTGACTGCCAGGCCAAGTATGACGAATCTCAAGCTGCATATAAAGATGGGAATCTTGAAGCCAATATTGCTCTGAAAAGAGAAATTCTGGCAATGGGCTGTGATGAAGAGCTGAGCTCCAAAGCCCAATACTACATCGGTTGGACGTACGGCAATAAATTCTTCGATATGGATGCAGCCCAGGCAGAATATCAAAAAGGAGCCAATAATTATTTTTCAGGGTTAAAATATGTAGAAAAATGCGAGGAAAAACTGGCACTATATAAGAAAAACGATGAGGCAGAAGCAGTTTATAAGGCAGGTGATTTTGCTAAATCTGCTGTTTTAAGAGAAGAAGTGGGCTTGACAAAAGGATGCGATAAAGAACTGGCTGCAAAAAATCTTTACCTGGCTGGCTATATCCATCAGAAAAAACTAAATGATAATGCTAAAGCAAAAGCTTTATATGAAATTGTTGTCATCAGTTTTTCTGGAAGTAGATGGGTTGATAAGGCAAAACAAAAACTAGCTGATCTATAAAAAATGAATAATGTGTTTCCCCACACAAAGGATTTAAGCAAGAGCCCCGCAGCAGCGGGGTTTTTTGTTTGCGAGGTTGGTGGTAGATTTAAAGTATGATTAATCACATCACACGTTTTCTGCTACTTTTTTTATTGGCTTTTACTTTCTTGCAGCAAAATAAAGTATATGCTTGGGGTTGGGAAACACACCGCTATATTAATAATAATGCGGTAGACTACCTGCCGTCTGAAATGGATTTTTTTCAAGATTACAGAGATTACCTCCGTGAGCATTCAACTGATCCAGACGTAGATAATTTACCCGGATATTATCATTACATAGACATTGATTATTATCCCGAGTTTTTTGAAGGAACATTTCCTCATGATTGGGATGAAGCTGTAGAGCAGTTTGGATACAGTGTAATTATTGATAATGGTACCATACCCTGGGTTATTGAATCATGGACAGATAGTTTGACTATTCTCATGGCCAGTGGACAATGGGAGACAGTTTGGCAGTTAGCCGCAGAGCTTGGCCATTATGTTGCAGATTCCCACCAGCCTTTACATCTCACATTAAATTATAATGGGCAATTAACTGGTAATTATGGTATTCATTCGAGATATGAAACCCATATGATCAATCCCCATTTATCAGAATTACCTTTGCCTGATTCATCAAGTATCTATTGGAGTTTTGTAATTGATTCAGTTTTTCGATATATTGATGAAATATATCCTTATGTTAGTGAAATTATTGCTGCAGATGATTTAGCAGCAGGTCAAGATCCAAATTACAATTCAACTTATTATAACATACTTTGGGAAGAACTTGATTCATTGACAATTAGTGTGATTCACGGTGCTATTGTTGATTTAGCGTCTATTTGGCAAACAGCATGGATAAATGCGGGAAGCCCCACACTGTCATTTAATAATGAACAATCAATATCAAATGTTTATTTATTTGATCAAAACTACCCCAACCCGTTCAATCCAATAACAAAACTCCAATATGAACTACCAGAGAATAGTTTTGTGAACATAACGGTCTACGATTTACTGGGGAAAAAAGTGAAGACACTCGTTAATACAACCCAAGATGCTGGTTATAAATCAGTTATATGGAATGCTACCAATGATTATGGCAAACCAGTAAGTGCAGGTGTGTATCTATACCAAATACAGGCAGGTGAGTTTGTCCAGACCAAAAAAATGGTGCTGTTGAAATAACCCTATAGGATTTAACCAAGAGCCCCGCAGTAGCGGGGTTTTTTGTTTTTCTGTAAGGGATAAAACATTAAATTTTTCCATAATGCGGGCGTCGTATAATGGTTATTACCCGAGCTTCCCAAGCTCGTGACGTGAGTTCGATTCTCATCGCCCGCTCTCTCCAAAGTTCGCACGCTGAATTAACACATCCTTCATTGTAATTTCCGCCCCTCATGAAGATCATATCTGTAGAAAAGAAGAGTCTGGGCGCCGAATTGGGCCTCCAGCCCGGCGATAAGATTGAAGCCATCGACGGATCCCGGGTAAAGGATATCATTGATTACCGCTTTAAGGTGTCCGATGATCGGATCCGCATAAAAGTTCGTCAAAGCGGTGAATTGGTGGAGTACGACCTGGAAAAAGATCTGGATGATGACCTGGGCCTGGAGTTCGAAGACATGCGTATCCGCAAATGCGCCAACGATTGTGTATTCTGCTTTGTTGATCAGAATCCTGAAGGAATGAGGAGTGGAATGTATTTCCGCGACGGTGACTTCAGGATGTCGTTTCTCCATGGTCATTACATCACACTCACCAATATGGGCTGGAAAGAACTGAAACGCGTCGTGGAACAGCGCTTAACACCATTATATATATCTGTTCATGTTACAGATCCCGATAAGCGGCTGGAGATGTTCCTCTATGGGAAGGATGATAATCTATTATCCAAATTTGAATATTTAACAGAAAACGGCATTGAGCTTCATTCGCAAGTGGTATTATGTCCCACATGGAATGATGGTCCCCATTTGGAAAAGACCATTGCGGATATTCATCAATTTGCGCCCATGGCCAAGAGCATGTCCATCGTTCCAGTCGGGTTGACCAAACACCGTGAGGGATTGCCCTACTTACCGCCGGTAACGAATGAATATGCTGAACAATTGCTTAAAGACTATGAAGAATTGGATCTGAAATATAAGCTGGAGGATGGAAAGCGATTTGTATTCATCAGCGATGAGTGGTATCTGAAGTTAGGATTGGACGTGCCGGAAACTGATTATTACGGCGATCTACAATTGGAAGAGAATGGCGTGGGCCAGGTGTGTGTTTTCAAGGAATTGTGGGCTGGGGACCTTGATGTAACATTAGACAAAGAAACAAAGGTTACCATTGGTTCAGGACTACTTATAGCAGAAACATTTTCAAAATGGTTTATTCCTAAACTGAACGACATTAAAAATTTAAAAGTTAATTACGTCCCCATAAAAAATGAATTTTACGGCAAGGACGAAGTCACTGTAACAGGACTTCTGACTGCCCAGGATATCATTACGCAATTGCAAGGAACTGTGCTGGGTGATATTGTCATTTTTAGCGATCGTATTTTAAATGATGAAGGAAGGCTGACATTGGATGACCAGACCCTGGGTGACATAAGCAAAGCACTTAGTGTGCCGGTTGTGGTTTGCGGTGATGCTCCAGAAGCGTTTTTTAACGCTATCAAATAATAATCATGTCTATTCCAGTTGTAGCAATCGTCGGTCGCCCAAACGTAGGCAAATCCACATTTTTCAATCGCGTCCTGCGGCAGCGTAAAGCCATCGTTGATCCCCAGGAAGGAATTACCCGTGACCGTGTTTATGGCGAAACGGAATGGGCAGGGAAGCGCATCAGCTTAATCGATACGGGAGGATTTATTCCTGAAGACGTAGATATATTCAATGCCGCCATCCGGGAACAGGCCAAACTGGCCATGGGCGAAGCAGACGTTGTGTTGCTCATGGTGGATGGGCGGGAGGATATTACCTCCAGTGATCAGGTACTGGCACAAGCTGTGCGTGAAAGTGGTAAACCCCATATACTGGTTGTGAATAAATGCGACAATATGAAACAGGATGATCGAGCCCATGGATATCATGAACTGGGTATAGAGCCGGTTTTACCGATGTCAGCATTATCCGGACGCTTAACGGGCGATGTACTCGAAGCGGTTGCAGAAAAAATGAAGTTAAGCGAGCGCTCTGATATCGAAGAAAAGAGCGTAGATCTGCATTTAGCCATTATCGGCATGCCAAACGTCGGTAAATCATCATTACTAAATGCACTGCTGCAGAAAGAGCAGACAATCGTTACGCCCATTGCTGGTACAACACGGGATTCCATTGATACAAAACTGAAGTGGTACGGGAAGGATATCATTCTTGTGGACACCGCTGGTTTACGCAAAAAAAGCAAAATAACTGATGCGGTGGAATTTTACAGTACCGTGCGTACGAAACGATCCGTCGATAAATGCGATGTTGCATTAGTGCTTATTGATGCGGCGAAAGGATTTAATAAACAGGACAGATCAATCATTGATCAAGTGCTAAAAACAGGGAAAGGGTTGGTTATTGTGGTAAATAAGTGGGATTTAATCGAAAAGGATACCCACACCATGAATGAGACGAGAGTAACTATTCGTGAACAATTCCCCAAGCTGGATGATTTCCCAATTTTATTTGTATCGGCTCTTACCCGGCAGCGAGTATCCGGACTTTTGAAAAAAGCATTTTCTATTTATGAAAATTATAACCGGGCGATCTCTACAAAAAAGTTAAACACATTTCTTGAAAATGCAATTAAAATGCGCAGTGTCCCAGCTGAAAAAGGAAAATTGATCCGCATGAAATTCATCAAGCAGGTAAGTTCAGCGCCACCGCTGTTCGCTTGTTATGCAAACTACCCAAAATTAATCCCCACACATTATAAGCGGTTTATGGAAAACCAGTTGCGGGAGGTTTTCAATTTCGAAGGTGTTCCCATTCGCTTTTCATTCAGGAAATCGTGACTATCCCCTGGTTTGGATAAAAAAAGAAGCGGACACAACCAAACCAAGGAGGTAACAAGGAGGATAGAAGGGTATATTACGTGTCCGCTTCGTGATAGTATATGCTAATCCTGTCAAAAAGTTTCCGATAATTCAGTCTAATCAATAAATTGTTCAGGTTAAAAATGAATCGAAAATACATCATACTATTCTTATGGCTTTTAGCAACTCTTTCCGGCCAATCACTGCGGGTTGGTTTTTGGAATGTAGAGAACCTGTTTGACCTGGAAGACGACCCCACCACGCGGGATGAAGAGTTTGCTCTGGGAGGCAAAAAAAATGTCACCCAGGATATTTACGATCTCAAACTGAAAAATTGTGCTGCGGTTCTGGCCGATCTCAATGCGGATGTGCTGGGCCTCTGTGAGGTTGAGAATTATTTTGTTTTGGATGAATTAAATCGGGCTTATGATGGTCGAGACTACAAGATCATTCACTACGATTCACCGGACCGGCGGGGGATAGACAATGCCCTGCTATATGATCCGGAAGTGTTTAATGTTATCGAAACCAAACCAATCCTGAATACCCTTCCTGAAGGCGGGCCTACACGGGATATTTTGTACGTACAAGGTGAATATAAAGGCCATACACTGCATATTTACGTCAACCACTGGCCCTCCAACTACGGCGGCAAGAAAAAGGCCATTCCCAAGCGCCGGGCCACAGCCAGGCTGCTGGTAAATGAAGTTGCTGAAAAATTATCAAATGAACCAGATGCAGAAATATTGCTTATAGGCGATTTCAACGAAGAACCCACAGATGATAACGTACGTACTCTTAAATCAGTAAATATGACCAGCATGATGGAACCGCTCATGGGACAGCCGCAGGTTGGAACATATGTGTATAGAGGCAAGGATAATTTTCTGGACCAGATCATCATCAGTACCGGCCTGCAGGATGAACAGGGCTTAACCGCCGGGCAGGTAGCCATTTTGGATAAGCCGAAGTACCGGCAGCAGGAAGGTAAATACGCCCATTATCCTTTTCGCTTCTGGGCTGGAAATAAATTATTGGGCGGCTACTCGGATCACCTGGCGGTATACGTAGAAATTAATGCCAGATAAGGTTGCACGGGATAAAGCAATTAACTTGCTTGCTAGTAATCTCCTATTAAAATGAGAGCGAAAATTGGCAATGGAAAGTAAAATTTACTGGCTCTTTGCATTTGTTGGCATTTATTGGGCTTATTGCATCTTCTGGGGTATCAAGGGTGCCCGTACCTCCAAAACGTCCTCTGACTATTTTGTTGCTGGCAGATCATTGGGAGTCTGGGTATTTGTCCTGGCCGCCACGGCCACCAGTTTTTCCGGCTGGACATTTGTAGGTCATCCAGGAAAGATTCTTACCGATGGATTGCCCTATGCTTTTGCTTCCTTTTATGCCTTAACCATTCCTTTTACCGGTGTACTATTCTTGCGCCGCCAATGGATTTTGGGCAAGGCCTATGGCTATATTACTCCCGGTGAAATGTACTCCGATTATTATGGCGGCAACGCCATGCGTATCCTTACTGTCCTGGTTGCATTTTTGTTCTCTGTACCGTACTTGGGTATTCAGCTCCGAGCCTCTGGAGCACTATTTAATGTATTGACCGACGGGATGATAGCTGTTAATACAGGTATGTTTCTATTATCTGCCGTAGTGGTGATTTATGTTGCTTCTGGTGGGTTGCGTTCTGTTGCTTATGTGGACTGTGTTCAAGCAATTCTCTTGGCTTTGGGAATTGTTATTCTGGGAGGGATATCAATTCAGTGGATTGGAGGCTGGGGGGCCTTTACAGAGGGCATTGGGAATTTGGTTAAAACGGATTTATTAAATAATTCGAAGCTAACACCACAAGGTTATTCCAGCCGGGTTGCCATTCCCGGATCTATTCAATTGGTCTCTTCAGGTTCATCAGCAGTAGGCGGTGTCTGGACCGGAATGATGTGTATGACGTATATGTTTGCCTTGATGGGCATACAATCTTCTCCTGCATTTTCTATGTGGTCTTATGCCAATAAAACATCAGCGGCGTTTCGCTGGCAGCAGGTTGTTGCTTCTTCTATAATTATCGGAATTATTCTTTTTACTTTTACTATTTTCCAGGGGCTGGGGGCAGATATACTGGTGCAGAATGGCGTTTGGGAACAGGTCACCGAAAAAAATCTTGTCCCCAAATTGATCAACCTCATGTCTGCATCAACACCCTGGCTTGTAGGTTTACTGGCTGTTTGCGCCCTGGCGGCAATGCAAAGTACAGGCGCCGCATATATGTCCACCTTCAGTGGTATGATCACCAGGGATATTTACAAACATTTTGTGAACCCTGAAGCCAGTGACTCCATGCAGAAATTCGTGGGCAGGGTATTTGTAGTTGTAGTAGCTGGTGCTGCTCTGGTGGTGGCTGCCACATCAACTGATGCCTTGGTCATGCTGGGCGGCCTTGCCGTTGCTTATGGATTTCAAATGTACCCGGCACTATTGGGGAATTTATATTTTTCAAAACTATCCCGCCGCGGAGTGGTAGCCGGCCTCATTGCCGGTCTCATCGCAGTGACACTGACTGATAAAATGTCATCCCTGTTTGCTGTCCCCTGGGGAGCATATCCTCTAACCATACATTCTGCTGGTTGGGGTATACTGTTCAATGTTCTTTTTACCGCGCTTGGATCTTATTTCTTTCCAGATGATGGTGAGATTATGATCGCACGTCGAAAAAAACACCAATTCCTACGGGAAATTGCTGGCGTTTCAAAAGCCAGGCGAAAATGGATTCCTGTTGCCTGGGGCCTGACATTATTTTGGTTCCTGGTTGGGTTTGGACCTTTTGCTGTTATCGGTAACTCACTTTTTTCCAATCCCAATGACCCTCTAACCTGGGCACCGTTCGGAATGCCTTCCCTATGGGTATGGCAATTATGTTTTCTGGTCTTTGGGATTTTTGTAATGTGGTTTCTGGCCTTTTTTATAGGTTTTTCCCAACCCGTAGCTCCAGAACGGGTAGAGTCTCTGGCTAAAAAATATTTAGACTGATCACTTAATAAAAGAAATCACGGTTTTCTTTTCAAAACAAATTAATTCCGGGAGTATAATTAAAAATTAATGCCAGATGAAGGTTGCTATAGGGAAGTGAATTACCTAATTTTGCCGGCGCTTTTTTGACAAAAGAATTAATGATCGCGGGGTAGAGCAGTCTGGTAGCTCGTCGGGCTCATAACCCGGAGGTCGCAAGTTCAAATCTTGCCCCCGCTACAAACAAAACCCTGCTTTTGCAGGGTTTTTTGTTTTCCCATATTTATCCTTACATTCCAGCGTGAGTATTAGTTATGCAACTATAAGGCTTTACTCCCCATTTTTTCTCCTAACTAGTAATCATATTAACCCAACTTACTTTGACGATGTCCATTAGAAAAATATTTACCTCTATTAGATTTTCAAGACTAAACATGGTCTTTTTCGGGATACTCTTTTTTTATTGTTGTCAAAAAACAGAAGAGGCAT